>Ga0134128_10003496_pt1 | contig 19191 bp, 18 predicted proteins | sample KB31754_FD_96462 | JGI IMG/M metagenome (GOLD analysis project Ga0134128, IMG submission 96462) | Terrestrial soil microbial communities with excess Nitrogen fertilizer from Kellogg Biological Station, Michigan, USA - KB3-175-4 | ecosystem: Environmental > Terrestrial > Soil > Unclassified ...
CGCCGGGCTCGCCGGCGGCTCCGCCCATACGGCGACGGCGGGCCTCGCCATCCACAACGCCGGCGCCGATGCGCTGGCCAAGCTCGCCGAGATTGCGACCCGAGACCCGCAATCGCCGCTCTATGGCGCCGGCAACGCCGGCCTTTTCGCCCGCGATGGCCGCCTCGTGCGTCGCGACGCCGAGACCCGTGGCGAGCCCTTCGCCGCCATCCTCGCCCGCGCCGGCCTCGCCGAGACCGTCGGCGAGGGCGCCGGCGCGACCGACCCGGCGGCGCAGAAGCAATACGCCATGCACGCCCACGGCGCGGTGTTCGCCGAGGTGAAGGTCGATCCCGAGCTTGGCATGGTGCGCGCCAGCCGCCTCGTCGGCGCCTTCGCGGCGGGGCGGATCATCAATCCGCGGCTGGCCAAGAGCCAGTATCTCGGCGGCATGATCTGGGGCTTGTCGTTCGCGCTGCACGAGGAGGCGATCTTCGACCGGCGCACCGGGCGCATCGTCAACGCCAATTTCGGTGAATATTACGTGCCGACCAACGCCGACGTGCCGGCGATGCAGGCCATTCTGGTCGAGGAGCACGACCGCTTCGTCAATGCGCTGGGCATCAAAGGCGTCGGCGAGATCGGCGTCACCGGCTCGGCGGGCGCGGTCGCCAACGCGGTCTGGCACGCAACGGGCGTCAGGCCCCGCCGCTTCCCGATCCGGCCCGAGGCGCTGATGTAATCATACGGCTTTCGGCTGATTGGCTCGTATTTTTGGGTTTTGGGCCACCCGTTAAATCTGGTGCGGGACTCAAGGGTTGGGCGGTCTTCGGCAAGCGCCGCTGGCCGCTTTGCCCAGCTTCACCAACACTCAAACCCGCCGTCGACGAGCAGATCGACGCCAGTCACGAAAGACGCCGCGGGGCTTAGCAGGAAGACCGCGGGACCGACTATCTCGTCGACCGTCGCCATGCGGCCGAGCGGCGTCTCGCGTTCGAAGATCTTGCGTTGCTCGGCGACTTCAGGGCGCAAATTCATCGGCGTCAGCGTGTAGCCGGGGCTGATCGCATTGACGCGGATGCCACGTCCGACCCACTCCATGGCAAGGCTTTTCGAGAGGTGGATGACGCCGGCCTTCGAGGCGTTGTAATGCGCCTGGGTCAGGCCGCGATTGACAATCGTTCCGGACATCGAGGCGATATTGACGATCGCGCCGCGTCCGCGCGCAAGCATGGCGCGACCTTCCGCCTGACAGGACAGGAACACGCCGGTCAGATTGACATCTATCATCTTGCGCCACTGATCGAGCGGCATTTCCTCCGCCGGCCGGGCGTTGGCGATGCCGGCGCAATTGACGGCGAGGGTGAGCGCGCCGAGCGCCTGCTCTGTTTTGGTCACCGCGCTCGCCAACGCTTCGGCGTCGGTGACGTCGCCGGTGATCGTGACCGACCGGCGCCCCTTGCTGGCCACCGCTTTCGCCGTGTCTTCGAGCCCCTTGCCGGCACCAAGGTCGAACAAGGCGACGTCGGCGCCGGCTTGCGCGAGACCAATCGCGATCGCCTGGCCGATGCCGCTGCCTGCGCCAGTGACGAAAGCGATTTCATTGTCGAGACCGAACATATTCACTGCAACGTCTCCTTCATCAACAGGGTTCAGAGGGTCGCGAGCTCCATCACCGCGACGCGGCCGGCGGCCGCGCGATCGAGAACGCCGCGGTTGACGCCGCGACTCAGCGCCATCACGCGATGCGAGAGCCCCAGCACTTCGTCGAGGTCGGAGCTGACGACAATCACCGCCAAGCCTTCGCGGGCAAGCTCGGCGACAATATCGTAGATGGCGGCGCGCGCGCCGACGTCGATGCCGCGCGTTGGCTCGTCGAGGATCACCACCTTAGGCGCGCGCAGGATGCTCTTGGCGATCACCACCTTCTGCTGGTTGCCGCCGGAGAGCGTGCCAACCGGTTGATCGGCGGCGCCCTTGATAAGAAAGCGCGCGATGCCGCGACCGGCGAAAGCGCGCACGCGACCGCTGGTGATCCAGCCGGAGGGCGCGACGCGCGGATAGTTGCCGAGCGCCAGGTTCTCGCCGATCGTCTGCGATAGAATGAGCCCCTGCGCCTTGCGATCCTCGGGCACCAGCACCACGCCATGCGCCAGCGCGTCGGCCGGTCCATGGAGCCGAACAACTTCACCGTTGACCCTGACTGAGCCGGCGGAGATGGGGTCGACGCCGGCGATGGCGCGCATGAGTTCGGTGCGCCCGGCGCCGACAATGCCGGCGACGCCGAACACCTCGCCCGGCCTGACCGAAAAGCTCACGTCGGAAAAGGCGCCTTCAGCACTGGTCAGACCCTGCACTTCGATCAACGGCGCGGCCTCTGGGTCGGGCGGCGGGATGGTCGGGAACATGCGGTCGAGCGGCCGGCCGACCATGTCTTCAATCAATATTTTGGTTGGAACTTGCGCCGTCTCGTGCGTTCGCACAAGCTTGCCATCGCGCAGCACCGCGATGCGGTCGGCGATACGGGCGATCTCGTCGAGGCGATGACTGATATAAACGAAGCTGACGCCTTCTTGCTTCAGGCGACCGATCTGTTCGAACAACCGCGCCGTCTCCTCGGCGCCGAGGGCTGCGGTCGGCTCATCGAAAATGAGCAGCCGCGCGCTCTGCGTCAGCGCTTTGGCGATCTCCACCTGTTGCTGCGCCGCGACGCGCAGGTTGCCCACCAGGGTCGTCGGCGAGACGTCGAGGCCGAGACGATGCAGTTGCTCGGCGGCGCGCACATTCATCGTTTGACGATCGATTCTGCCATGACGAACCGGCAGGCGACCAACGAAGACGTTCTCGGCGATCGAGAGATCCTTTAGCAGCCGCATCTCCTGATGGATGAGGCCGATGCCGGCAGAGAGCGCATCGCCGGGGGTGTGCGGCGCGTAAGGCCGACCGCGCCAGGTCATGGTTCCCGTGGTTGGTTTGACGACCCCAGCCACAATCGAGGACAGCGTCGACTTTCCGGCGCCGTTCTCGCCTAGCAAGGCAAGCACTTCGCCGGGACTTACGTCGAGTGTGACGTCACTGAGCACGAGGTTGGGGCCATAGCGCTTGCCGATGTCGCGGAGCGACAGGCCGGCGTCGGATGCAGCGGATGCGGTCATGACGAAATTGCCTAGGGGGACGGGCGGCGCGGAATGGCGCCGCCCGCCGCTGTCGTTGTTACGGATGCTTGGCGATGAAGGGGGCGACGTTGTCTTTGGTGGTGAGCGTCGCCGGAAGCAACTGCTCAGCCGGAACCTTCTTGCCTTCAACCAACTCGATCGCGGAATCGACCGCCAAGCGGCCCATCTTCTGCGTCTGCTGGGTCGCGGTGACGTCGAACACGCCATCCTTCATCGCCTTCAAAGCGGCGGTGTCGCCGTCAAAGCCGGCGACCCAGATCTTGTGGTCGGGATTGGCGACTTTGATCGCCTGGGCGGCGCCGAGCGCCAGCGCGTCCGCCTGGCCCCAAACGATGTCGACCTTCGGATGCGCCTGCAAGAGATCCTGCGTCAGCTTGAAGCCCTCGTCCTGATGCCAACCTTCGCTCCAGAGTTGACCCACAACCTTGATGTTGGGGAAGTCCTTGAGCGCCTCGGCGCAGCCTTTTGAGCGATCGACTTCCGGCGTCGTGCCCTTCTGGCCGTGGATAATCAGCATCTCGCCTTTGCCGCCGGCCGCCTTGGCGATCCAGGCGCAGACTTCCTTGGCGGATTCGACGCTGTTGGTGGCGATGAAGGTGTCGCCGGGGGCGCCCGCGGCGTTGCGGTCGACGTTGATGACCGGCACGCCCGCCGCATGGGCGGCCTTGACGGGAACCGCGGCCGCGGTCGCGCCGGCGGGGATGTAGATCAACGCGTCAATGTTCTGCGCCAGCAGATCCTGGACCTGGTTGACTTGCGTCGCCGCGTCGCCCTTTGCGTCGACAGTGATGACCTTGATGCCCTTCGCGGCGCCTTCGGCCTCGACGGATTCCTTGATCTGGTTGAAGAAGTTGGCCTGAAGGTTGGCGACCGCCAAGCCGATCGTCTTGGCTTCCTTGGCGTTGGCCCCGACCGCGGCGACCATCGCAGCCGCTGCGACGGCTGCAAGAAGCGAGATTTTCCCGATACCCATGCTTTCCTCCTACCCTATTGACTGACGTCCTGCGGAACCTTTCAGCGGGACCGTCGCTTTCGGTCCTTTCGGACCTCCGAGCCGCTTCCGACTCCGGTGCGGCGCAGTCTTGTGGCGACGCGGAACGCCGCGGCGCTGAAAGGCTCCTCAAGCGCGCTTGGTGCGCATCGTGTCGGCGGCGACCGCAATGGCGATGACGAGGCCGATTATCACCTGCTGAACGAACGGCGACACCTGAAGAAGGTTGAGGCCATTGCGCAGGAAGCCGATGATGAGCACGCCGACCACCGTGCCGCCGACGCCGCCGACGCCGCCCGAAAGGCTGGCGCCGCCGATCACCACGGCGGCGATCGTGTCCAACTCGTAGCCGATGCCGGAACTCGGCTGAGCGGAGTCGAGGCGGGCCGACAGGATGACGCCGGCAAAGCCCGCCGCCAAGCCGCAGAGCGTATAGACCAGCAGCGTCGCCTCGCGCACGTTGACGCCGGCGAGGCGGGCGACCTCGGGGCTGCCGCCGATGGCGTAGAGCGAGCGTCCAGCCGGGCGGAAAGTCAGCACGATCCAGGTGATGACGACGATGACAATCATCACCGCGACCGTCACGGTCAGGAAGCCGAAGTGGCGTATGATGGCGAGATTGGAGAACCAATCGGGGAACCCGACGATTTGTTCGCCATTGGTGATGATGCTCGCCAGGCCGCGCGCGATCGACATCATCGCCAGCGTGGCGATGAAGGACGGCATGTACATCCGCGTCACCATGAGGCCCGAGACGACGCCGCAAAGCGATGAGGCGATCAGCCCGGCGACGATGGCGAGGCCGAACGGCAAGCCGAGGTGGTTGCCGACATAGCCCATCACCATGCCTGACAGAGCCAGGATAGAGCCCACGGAAAGGTCGATGCCGCCAATCAGGATGACCAGCGTCATCCCGACCGCCATCACGCCGAGCACCGTGACTTGATCGAGCACGTTGAGGAAGTTGCGCAGCGTCAGGAATGTGTCGGTCGACACCGAGAGGAAGCCGCAGAGCAAGATGAGGCCGATCAGCGGTCCCGTCGCGCCACGCAAGAAGTTGAGCGCGCCACCGCTCCTCGCCTGTATGGTCATTCCTCCGATCGTCATTGTTGACTCCTGCCCTCAGATGCCGGGGGTTATTGTGGCGCCGACCGCGTTTCCTGCGGGACAGGGAGCAGACGCGCGCGGGCCACCGCCTGCGCCCATTGGCGCCGTTCGTGGGCGCGCACCGCGCCATCCATGTGCGGCGCAAACCGCTCCGCGCCGCGATCGAGCTTGGCCAGGCTTTCCAGCGTGAACAGGCCCGCGCTGACGCCCGCCAGATGCGCGACGCCCATCGCCGACAACTCGGCGACCTTTGTGCGCTCAACTTGCAGCCCAACCATGTCGGCCTCGAACTGCATGAGTTGGTCATTGCGGGTCGGGCCGCCGTCAACCAGCAGGCGCTCAACCGGCGCGCCACTGGCGCGCAAGGCGTCGACGACATCGGCGATCTGGTGCGCGATGGAATCGAGCGCGGCGCGCGCAAACGGCGCACGGGTGGCGCCGAACGAAAAACCCGTCGCCGTCGCCGAGGCGTTGGCGTCCCACCAAGGCGCGCCGAGGCCGCCAAAAGCCGGAACCAGATAGACGCCGCGGGAGTCGGGGGCGCTGGCGGCGAGTGCCGCGAGTTCCTCTGTTGAGACGCCAAGCAGTTCCGCCGCCCAGATCAGCGTCGAGCCGGCGCTACGGATGTTGCCTTCGTAGGCGAGCATCGGCGCGTCGAGCTGCCACGCAAGCGTCAGGCAGACGCCGGGCGCGCCGGCATTGCCATCGGGCGCCGCCGAGCGGTCGACAAGGCCCATGATCGAGGAACCGGTGCCTTGCGTCGCCTTGACCGGTCCGGGCGCGAAAGCGCCGTGCGCAAACAGGGCGGAATGGGAATCGGCCAGCACCCCGACGACCGGCGTCCCATCGGCGAGCGGGGCCAGACCGCGAACTTTGGGGAAGGGTCCGGTGGAGGCAACCACCCGCGGCAGCGCGGCGAGCGGCACGTCGAAGATCGCCAGCAGTTCCTCGTCCCATTTTGCGCCAACGACGTCGAAAAGCTGCGTGCGAGAGGCGTTGCCGGCTTCAATCACCACCTCGCCGCCGAAGCGCGAAAGCAGAAAAGCGTCAATCGTGCCGATGCAAATATCGCCCGCCTTGGCGCGGCCCTGACCCTGTGGGAGTTGGTCAAGCAACCAGCGCGCCTTGGCGGCCGAGAACATCGGATCGAGCGGCAGGCCGCTCCTGCGGCGGACCGTCGCGGCGTGCCCCGCAGCCCGCAGCGCCGCGCAGACGCCTTCGGTGCGCTGGTCCTGCCACGACAGCACCGGCGTCAACGCCTCGCCGGTTCGGCGGTCCCAGATGACGCAGGATTCGCGTTGTGTGCTCAAACCCACCGAAACGACGCGCTTGGCGGCGTCGCCGTCGAGCGCCTGGCTTGCGGCGCGGCGCACGCTGCTCCAGATCTCCTCGCCATCCTGCTGCACCCAACCCGGCTGCGGCGCCGCCAACGAAACCGGCGCTTGGGCGCGCCCGACGACCTCGCCGCGCGCATCGACCAGCAGCGCCTTGGTCGAACTCGTGCCCTGGTCGATCGCGAGGAGAAGCGGGCCGGACATTTCAGCGCTTCTTCAGATCGAGAGCGGCCGCAACGATTCCGTCGCAGTTGAGGCCAAAATAGTCGAACAGATACTGTGCGGTTCCCGTCGGCGCGAAGCCGGTGACGCCGAGGATGCGCATCGGAACCGGGGCGTTGCGCACCACCACCTCAGCGATCGCGGCGCCGAGGCCGCCCTCTATCGCCGCCTCCTCGATGGTGACGATGGCGCCGGTCTCGCGCGCCGCGGCGATGATCGTCGCCTCGTCGAGCGGCTTGATCGTCGAGACATTGATGACGCGCGCGCTGCAGCCGCGTTCGGCGAGCGCGTCGGCTGCGGCGAGCGCCCGCGACACCATCGCGCCGGTCGCCGCCAGCGACACGTCCGCGCCTTGGCGCAATACGTCGGCGCGCCCGAAAGCGAAGGCCGCGGCGCGCTCCGGCGTCACCGCCGGAACTTTCGTGCGGCCGACGCGGATGTAACAGGGGGTTGCCGATGCCGCGGCCCAGCGCACCGCCGCGGTGGTTTGCGCGGGATCGGCGGGCACGACGACGGCGAGTCCGTCGATGGCGCGCAACCAGCTCAGGTCCTCGATCGAGTGATGCGTCGGGCCAAGCTCGCCATAGGCCATGCCCGGGCTCATGCCGCAGAGCACGACCGGGTAACCGTTGTAGGCGACGTCGACCTTGATCTGCTCAAGCGCCCGACCGGTGAGGAAAGGACCGGCGCCGCAGGCGAACGGAATGAAGCCGGCGTTGGCGAGGCCGGCGGCGACGCCGACCATGTTCTGCTCGGCGATGCCGACATTGACGACGCGCTCAGGAAACAACTTCTGGAAACCGACCAGGTTGCTGGAGCCGACGCTGTCGTTGCAGACGGCGACGATGCGTTCGTCAACCTTCGCCAGTTCAATCAGCGTTTCGGCGAAGGCGACGCGGCAATCAAAGGCCGACGCCGGAGTCAGGGCGGGAGCGGTCATCACACGAGCTCCTTGAATGCGAGTTCGACCTGCTCCGCCGTCGGCACCTTGTGGTGCCATTCGACCCGGTCCTCGATAAAGCTCACGCCCTTGCCTTTTATGGTGTTGGCGATGACGCAGCGCGGCTTGCCGGGATGGGCGGCTGTGAACGCCTCGTAAAGCGCGGCATGGTCATGGCCGTCGCAGGTCACGACATCCCAACCGAATGCGCGCCAGCGATCACCGAGCGGCTCCAGCCTATTGGTGTCCTCGGTGCGAGCGCCTTGCTGAAGCCGATTACGGTCGATGACCGCGACGAGATTATCAAGGCCGCGGTGGCCGGCGCACATCGCCGCCTCCCAGTTCGAGCCTTCTTGCAACTCGCCGTCGCCAAGCACCACGAAGGTGCGCCAATCGGCCTTGGCGAGCTTGGCGCCGATCGCGGCGCCCACGCCGATCGGCAGACCGTGCCCGAGCGGCCCGGTGTTGGCCTCGACGCCGGGCGTCTTGCGGCGGTTGGGGTGGCCATTCAGCGGCGACAGCGGCGCGAGGAAGGTCTTCAGTTCAGCCACCGCAAAGAAACCGCGCATCGCCAGCGTCGAGTAGAGAGCCGCCGCACAATGACCCTTGCTCAGAATAAACCGGTCGCGCAACGGCGAATTCGGCGCCGTCGGATCGACGCGCAACACCGAGAAAAACAGCGTGGTCAGAATGTCGCTGACCGAGAAGTCGCCGCCGATATGGCCGAGGCCGGCGCGGCCAATCATTTCGACCACGCTGCGACGAATGAGCGTCGCCTGGGCTTTTAAACTTTGGGCGCGCTCATCGGCGCCGATGGTTGTCGGGAGCGGCGGCGCCAGTCCCGCTTTTGCGGTGATTGCTGGGGAGAGGCTCAACGTTTCCTCCGTCTGGATATTTATGCATTACTGCATCTAATTGCACCGTTAGCCGAGCATGAGTCGGATGTCAAGCGCCGCGGCAACATTCAGCCAGCGTCAATGGCAATGTGTATCACACGATATTTACGTAAAATATCTGCGCACCTATTGACAACCGGCGTTTGATTTTCTATGCGAATAAGAATATTTATGCGAAATCGCGATCGGCTACGGCCGCGAAATCGCGCCCAACGCCTAGGAACCCGCGCCATGGGGAGGACCGACGAGCTGCGGATGCTGCTTCGCGTCGCGCAACTCTATTACGACGACAAGCTCAAGCAGGCCGAAATCTCCCAGCGGCTCTATGTCTCTCAGGCGACCGTATCGCGACTGCTCAAGCGCGCCGAGGAGGAGGGGGTCGTGCGCGTCTCGATTGCCGCGCCGCGCGGCACCTATCCCGAATATGAGGCCGCGCTTCGGCAGCGCTACCACCTTAACGAGGCGATCGTGGCCGAATGCTACGAAGACCGCGAAGAAGCCATTCTGTCGGCCATTGGCGCGGCCGCGGCGCATTATTTGGAATCAACGCTGAGCGAAGGCGACGTCATCGGCATTTCGTCGTGGAGCGTTTCGCTTTTGCGTATGGTCGACGCCATTCATCCGCTCAAGCGGATCAGGGCGGAGCGGGTCGTCCAGACGCTCGGCGGCGTTGGCGATCCTTCGGTGCAAAGCCATGCGACGCAACTCACGATGCGGCTCGCCGTGTTGACAGGGGCGGAGCCGCAACTCTTGCCGGCGCAAGGCGTCGTCAGCTCGTCGGCCGCGCGCCTGGTGATGGTCGGCGATCCCTATGTCCGCGCCGCGATGAATCAGTTCCGTCGACTGACGATCGCGCTCGTCGGCATCGGCGCGCTGCAACCTTCCGGCATGCTGGCCAATTCGGGCAACGCCTTCACCGATGCGGAACTGCGCGACCTCGCCCGCGCCGGCGCCGTCGGCGATATCGGCCTGCGGTTTTTCGATGCCGAAGGGCGGCCGGCGCACGGGCCTCTCGACGAGCGGGTGATCAGCATCACGCTCGAAGAGTTGAAATCCACGCCAAGGGCGATCGGCGTCGCCGGCGGCGATCGCAAGGTCGAGGCTATTCGCGCCTGCCTCATCGGCAAACTCGTCAACGTGCTCGTCACCGACAAGTTCACGGCTGAAAAGCTGCTCTGACGGATCTTCAAGCGATACATAAGGAGGAAAGCCAATGTCCCGGTTCCAAGGAAAAACCATCGTCATCACCGGCGCCAGTCGCGGCATCGGCGCGGCGCTCGCCAAGCGCTTCGCCCGGGAAGGCGGCGCGGTTGTTGTTTCGGCGAACGAACCCGCCTGCGAGACCGTCGCCGCCGACATCGTCAAGGCGGGCGGCAAGGCGATCGCCTTCGTCGCCGACGTCACCAACAGGGACGACGTGATCGCCCTCTATGACGCGGCAGAGCAGGCCTTTGGCGGCATCGACGTCTCGATCCAGAACGCCGGAATCATCACCATCGCACGCGTCGAGGCGTTGACTGAGAACGAATGGGACAAAGTGATGGAAGTCAACACGAAGGGGGTGTTCCTGTGCTGTCAGGAGGCGATCTCGCGGATGCGCAAGCACAAGCGCGGCGGTCGCCTCATCAACACCGCCTCTGGTCAGGCGCGCCAAGGCTTCATCTATACGCCGCATTACGCCGCCTCGAAATTCGCCGTGGTCGGCATCACTCAAAGCCTCGCCAAGGAAGTCGCGAAGGAAGCCATCACCGTCAACGCCTTCTGCCCGGGCATCATTGAAACCGACATGTGGGCCTATAACGACGAGGTTTGGGGGAAGCTGCTCGGGGATTACAAGCCCGGCGAACTGATGGCCGAATGGGTGCGCGGCATCCCGATGGGCCGCGCCGGCAGCGGCGAGGACGTCGCCGGCCTCGTTGCGTTCCTTGCCAGCGACGACGCAGCCTACATCACCGGGCAGACCGTGAATGTCGATGGCGGCCTAATCATGTCGTAAGGCGGGCCTGCGGAAGAGCGGGTCGGCGGCTCAACGGGCGCTGCCCGGCGCCCGATAGCCTTTCCGGAATTCTCCAACCACATTCCGCCTACACCCTTCCTTTCGCGACGGTTGCTGGTTGGCGGCGGGCCGCGGCGGCCTTTGGGCCTGCGAGCGCCCTGTAAGCTATTGGAAAATTGGCTCCCCGAGTTGGACTCGAACCAACGACCATTCGATTAACAGTCGAATGCTCTACCAGCTGAGCTATCGGGGAACGCCGGCCGGGCGCGTATAGCAGAATTCCCCGCGAAGGGAAGCGGCTTTTTCCCACCGCGTCAGCCCTGCGCCAGAAGCTCGCGCACACGCGGCATGACCTCGCGCGCATAAAGCGCGATGCAGCTCATCATGCGCGCCTGCGAGAGGCCGCCGGCGCTGTATTTGAGATCGAAACGCGAAAGCCCGAGGCCGCGCGCCGTCGCCGCTATCTTCTGCGCCACCGTCTCCGGCGAACCGACATAGAGCGAGCCCAACTCGACCTCACGGTCGAATTCGGCGCGCGTCATCGGCCCCCAGCCGCGCTCGGCGCCGATGCGGTCGCGCATGCCCTTGTAGTCGGCGAAGAACTCCTCGCGCGCCGCCGCATCGTTGAGGGCGACATAACCCGGCGAATGCACGCCGATCTCGGGCGTGGCGATCCCGAGCTTGGCGCAGGCGCGGCGATAGAGGTCGGCGTGGGGCTGGAAGCGCATCGGCTCGCCGCCGATGATCGCCAGCATCAGCGGCAGTTCATAGCGCGCCGCCCGCACCACCGATTCCGGCGAGCCGCCGACGCCGACCCAAGTCTTGATCGTGCCGCCCTGCGGCCGCGGGAACACGCGTTGATCGACCAGCGGCGGCCGCAGACGGCCGCTCCAGTTGACCTTCTGCTGCCGCAGCAGCGCGACAAAAAGGTCAAGCTTCTGCTCGAACAATTCCTCGTAGAGCGAGAGGTCGTAACCGAACAGCGGGAACGATTCCGTGAACGAGCCGCGCCCGACGATCACCTCCGCCCGGCCGTTCGAAAGCGCATCGACGGTCGAGAAACGCTGATAGACGCGGATCGGATCGTCGGAGGAGAGCACCGTCACCGCTGAGCCCAAGCGGATGCGCTGCGTGCGCGTCGCGATCCCGGCGAGCAGCGTCTCGGGCGCGGAGACCGCGAAATCGGCGCGATGATGCTCGCCGACGCCGAGGAAATCGACGCCGAGTTCGTCGGCGAGAATCGCCTGCTCGACGAGGTTGCGCAGCACCTGCGCCTGCGGCAGTTCCGCGCCCTCGGCGTCGCGGGTGACGTCGCCGAAGGTGTCGAGGCCGAGCTCCAGAGGTTTCATGGCGTGATCCTTGCCACGCCGCGCGCGCCGCGTCGAGCTACAGCCGCGCCGCGCGCTCAGGCGCGCAACGCCCGATTCGGTGGCGACCCGCAACGCGAATTCGCGCGGCCGCATCGTGCCGCGTCGCAGTAGATGCAAGGGATTGGCGATCCGCGCATAGCCGAGCCGGCGCTCAGACATGCGCCCCGCGCCGACGCCGAGATGCACGCCGAGCGCGACGCCGAGCGGCGCCAGCCGGAAAATCCGGGCCGGCCGCGCGTGGCGATGCCGACGGCGATCCTGGGTGAACCCCTCGTCGGCGGCGCAACCTGCGCCGACGCCGTCGCCCCGGCGATCCTTCTCCTCCTGCGCGGCGGCGCCGAGGTTACGGCGGCGCGATGAAGGGAGGGTTGCCGCGATATTCGACTTAGCGCCCTTCTTCGTGAGTACTGCTCGTCGCCAAAAAGACGCTTGGCGACGAACGGGCGTCAAGGGGGCGTCCCGTAACGCGTGAAGTGTGTTAACTTCACGCCCGCGCGCCCCAGCGGATGGCGGCGCGCGCGGGAGGTTCGCGATGCCCTACGCCAAGATTCCTCTCAGCTTCAAAGCCATGGAGGCCGCCTACAAGGACAACCAGTCGCTGCCCTCCGACCTCGCGGCCTGGCTCGCTGCCCAAAACAAGCGCGAGGACGATTTCAACGCCAACCTGCCGCAACTCAATGAGCAGCGCGCCGCCGAGGGCAAGAAGCCGCTGCCGCCGGCGGGCCATAGCACCTCCTGCTGCATGCAGGCGAGCCTGTCGTTTAACGGGGCGGGCGCGCCGATACCGAAAGCCGGCTCGCGCGACCGCGACAACACCACGCTCGGCGGCGGCAAGAACTATATCCTCGCCGTCAACGAATTCCGCGCTTTCCTGACCTACCGCTACGGCCCGACCGATCAGATCAAGGACTTCAGCGAGATCAAGGGCATGACCGGCATCGTGATCTTCGGCGACGGCCATATCGAGCTGTTCGACGGCGACAACATCCTGCAATCGGCGGCGGGGCTGGCGGCGCACGGCCGCAACGCCGGTGCGGTGATGTCGGGCGGCTTCCTGACCAAGAACCGGCCGTGGTGGTTCTGGGAGACGACCGGCGACAAGGCGGCGACCGCCGCGGCGATGCCGGAATGGCTCGTCGGCTGGTGGACGATTTATGACGGCAATTATTACTATTACTACTTCTTCCGCGACGGTTCGGTGGTCTATATCGAGCAGAAGCCGAACCCGAAATGGATTCCGCCGAAGACGATCGGCAATCACGGCGTCGTCGTCGCCAACGCCGCCGTGCATGGCTTCAAGGTCACCTGGGGCCTGCTGAAGGGCGAAACGATCCCGACCATAGAGGATTTCACGCCGCTCGGTTGGACGAGCCAGGTCGAGATGAACGCGACCTCCAACAAGTATTCGCCAATATACGCGCGCAAGATGGCCTAGGCGGTTTGCAGGCCGGGCAGCGGCTTCAGAACGCCACCCGGTCGCCGCCCTTCAAGCTCAGAATCGCGCGCGCCTCGTCGGCCGTCGCCACCTCTAGTCCGAGTTCCTCGATCAGCCGGCGCGCCTTGGCGACCTGCTCGGCGTTGCTCTCAGCCAACCGTCCGGGGCCGATCCATAGCGAATCTTCGAGGCCGACGCGGATGTTGCCGCCGAGCGCGAGCGCCTGCGCGGCGATTGTCATCTGGTTGCGCCCGGCCCCCAGCACCGACCAGCGGTAATCGGCGCCAAACAACCGATCCGCTGTGCGGCGCATATGCATGACGTCCTCGGGATGGGCGCCGATGCCGCCGAGGATGCCGAACACGCTCTGCACGAAGAACGGCGGCTTCACCAACCCGCGGTCGACGAAATGGGCGAGCGTATAAAGATGGCCGATATCATAGCACTCGATCTCGAAGCGCGTGCCGTTGTCGGCGCAAGTGGTGAGAATCTTCTCGATGTCGGCGAACGTGTTCTTGAAAATGCGATCGCGCGAGCCTTCGAGATAGGGCCGCTCCCAATCATGTCGGAGATCGTTGAAGCGCTGGAGCATGGGATAGAGGCCGAAATTCATCGAGCCCATGTTGAGCGAGGCGACCTCCGGTTTGAACTCGGCCACCGGCCGCAACCGCTCGTCGATGGTCATCGTCGAGGCGCCGCCGGTGGTGATGTTGACGACGCAATTGGCGCGCTGCTTGATGATTTTGAGGAACGGCGCGAACAGTTCGGGGCTCTGGTCGGGGCGCCCGTCGCGGGGATCGCGGGCGTGCAGATGCACGATCGCCGCGCCCGCCTCGGCCGCACCAATCGCCGCCTGCGCGATCTCCTCGGCGCTGACCGGCAGATGCGGCGACATGCTCGGCGTGTGGATGGAGCCGGTGACGGCGCAGGTGATGACGACTTTGCGCGTGGGCATGGCGGAGCGCTCCCTTTCAACGGCTGGCCGGCGCCGCGGCCGGGGCCACGAAAGAGCGCAATTTCGCGAAAATGACAAGCGCCGCTGCATCGACGCTGCTCCAATTGACAGGCAATTCGACTTCGCTCATACGCATGACTTCCCGTGCGCGCCTGCAAACGCCTGCGCTCGTTCATGCAACCCCCTGCGCTCGCTCATGTATAAGCTTGCGTTTTTCTAACTTCCTTCGCGTCAATCAAGGACTTCGACTGCAATGGCGGATGATATTCTTAGCCATATCGAGCAACGATTGGCGCGCATCGAGGCGAGAACGCAAGCCATCGAGCAATATGCTGCGGAGACACGCCGCCTCGTCGGCCCCTGGGCGGTCAGTCTCGCCGACGGCAAATTGCTGGTCCACACGCTGCACAGCCTGCTGATGATCGTTGATTCGACCGATCTCATCATCACGCCGCAATTGGTCGTCTACCGGCAGTGGGAGCCGGAGCTTTCGCAGCTACTTTGGAACTCCTGCCGCGGCGATACAATATTCGTCGATGTCGGCGCCAATATCGGCTATTTCACGGTGCTGGCGGGATCGCGCATTCACGCCGGCGGCAACGGGCGCGTCATCGCCATCGAGCCCAACCCGGAATGCTGCTCGCTGATCGAGCGCAATCTCATCATCAACTGGTCGATGTGCCCGATCGAACTGCACAAAATCGCCGTCGGCGCGCAGAGCGGCGAAGTCTGGCTCTCCGCGCCGAACGACCGCGCCGCCAACGCGCATCTGTCGTTCGGCGAAGCGGAGACCAGCGGCGAGCGCCGGTTTCGCGTGCCGATGCAGACGCTCGATTCCATCGTGCCTGAGGGGCTGGCGGTCGACATTCTCAAAATCGACGTCGAGGGCCACGAGTTGAGCGTGTTCCACGGCGCCCACCGCGTCATTGCGCAATCTCCCAACATCAGGATCATCATGGAATGGTCGCAAAAGCAGATGGAGGAGGCGGGCATTCCGGCGGCGACGCTGCAATGCAAGCTCGAGAGCCTCGGCCTCGTGGCGCGCCGGCTGCCGGCGTCGAAAACGCTCAACAATGTCACGCTCGAAAATTCGCCGCTGATCCCGTTCGAGGAATTGTCGGGGATGGCCTACGACAATATCCTGCTGACCAGGGGAGCGTGACGCCGTCGCGCCGCAAGAGGGACAAACATGGCGCGAATCAAGGTTGCGGTGATCGGCGTCGGCAAGATCGCGCAGGACCAGCACTTGCCGGTCATCGCCGGCAACGCCGATTATGAACTCGTCGGCGTCGTCAGCCAGCGCGGCGTTCACGCCGCTGGCGCGCCGACCTTCGCCACGCCCGCCGAGCTTTACGCGGTCGCCACGGTCGACGCGGTGGCGATCTGCACGCCGCCGCATGTGCGTCACGCCCTGGCGCGCCAGGCGCTCGACGCCGGCAAGCACGTCATGCTGGAGAAACCGCCGGCAGCGACGCTGGCCGAGATGCACGACCTCACCGCCGCCGCCAAGGCGGCCGGCCGCGTCATGCTCGCCACCTGGCATTCCCGCTACAACGCAGCCGTCGACGCAGCCAAGGCGCGGCTCAAGGGCCAGCGCCTGAAGCGTCTGGCGATCGAGTGGAAAGAAGATGTGCGGCGCTGGCATCCCGGCCAGAACTGGATCTGGGACGCCGGCAATTTCGGCGTCTTCGATCCCGGCATCAACGCGCTGTCGATCCTGACCAAGATCGCCCCGACGCCGTTGTTCGTGAAATCGGCGAAGCTGCTATACCCCGAAAACCGCGACACCCCGATCGCCGCCTCGCTCGTCTTCACCTGCCCCGCCGCAGCGGCGGGCGCGCCGCTGAGCGCCGAGTTCGATTGGCGCCAGGAAGGCGAGCAGAGCTGGAACATCGACATCGAGACCGAGGACGGCGTCGCGTTGCGCCTGACCCACGGCGGCTCGCGGCTGCTGGTCAACGGCGCCGCCGCCGTAACGGCGCCGATGCAGGAATACGAAGGCATTTACGCGCATTTCGCCGAATTGCTGCGGGCCGGCGAAAGCGAGATGGATTTCAGCCCATTCCAACTCGTCGGCGACGCCTTTCTCGTCGGCTCGCGCCGCGTCGTCCCGCCGTTTCTTTGGTGAGCCCGGTCGAGATTCACGGCTACGCCATCGTCTCGCGCGACGACTGCATCGCCGACGCCGCCGGCCAGATGCCGCAGGCGCTGCGCAACGAGGCCGATTGGGCCTATTTCCAATCCGAGTTGGACCGCGCCGAATGGGTGGCGCTCGGCCGCCTGAGTCACGAAGCCGCGCCCAACGCACGCCGCCGGCGCCGGCTCATCGTTTCACGTTCGGCGCGGGGTTTGGAGGAGCGCGCGGACGGCTGGTGGTGGCGGCCGGAGGCGGTCGGGTTTGACGAAGTCGTTGCAACGCTGATGCCGGCCGGCGGCCGGCTGGCGACGCCCGGCGGACAGGGCGTGTTCGAACTGTTCCTCGGCCTCGGCTACACGGCTTTCCATCTTGCCCGTGCGCAGGCTGCCACGCTGGCCGGCGGGCGCGGGATCTTCGCCGGAACCGAGAGCGCCGAGGCGACGTTGCGGCGCGGCGGCCTGACGCCGGGTCCGACACGCTGGCTCGACAAGCCGGCGCGCGTGTCGCTCACGGTGTACTCGCCGGGGGACCGACGTTAAGAGTTTCGAGCAAACGCTCCAATTCCGGTGAGTGGATGTTCGGTTGGCGACGCGCGGACTTATTGCGCCGCTCAGGCGACATCGAGGGACCGCGTGGCCGCGCGGAAGACGCGAGATTAGCGCCCGAGCGTAGCGCCGGCACGGTCGATCCTGAGCAGGCGATCGACGTTAGCCGCCCCTGGCTTGCCGGCGCGTAGCGCGAAGCGGTCGAGCAGCGCGTTGACCCATAGCAATCTGACGACTGCCGGTTAATATCCGGCCGCCGCGCGGAGCGCGACCCGCCGGCCGAGACGCGGGGCTGAAGGGGGCGACGATTATGAATTCGATTTGGCTGGCGGCGCTGGTCGCCGTTGTCGTATTCGCGGCTGGGATGATCGGTCACGAAATCCAGCGTCGGATTCCCGAAAGCTGGACGACTGGCGGGCCGCGCGACGCCCTCGGGGCGGTGTCCGGATTGTTCGGCCTGCTGCTCGCCTTGGTGCTCGGCCTTCTCATCTGGACGGCTTTTGGCGTCTATTCGACGCAAAAGGCGACGATGCAGACGGTTGCTCTCAATCTCTACAAGCTCGAATCGGCGCTGAAGGAATATGGGCCGGAGACGGCGGACTTCCGCAAGCAGCTTGAAGCCGGCGTCCATCGCGCGATCGCCGACACCTGGGGCAAGCGCGAGGGCGAAGATTTCGCCGTCAACGTGTTTCGGCAAGCGCTCAGCGGCTACAAGGCGCGGGAGGCCTATCTCGACTCGCTGAAGCCGACGAGCGAGGCGCAGAAGCTGGCGCTGGCGATGGCCAAGGCCGCTTCGCCGGCTCTCAGCCAAGCACGCGCGCAAATGGCGCTCGCTCTGATCGAGCCGATTTCCTATCCTTTGCTCAGTTTGGTGGTCGGCTGGGCGACCGTGCTGTTTTTCGCTTACGGCTTGATGACCAAGCGTCATCCGATGACGCTGCTGACCTTCGCCGTGGGCGGGATCGGCATCGCCTCGGCGATATATCTGATCCTCGGTTTCAGCGATCCCTATGTCGGATTGTTCCAATTGAGCCCCGCTCCGATCGAAGCGGCGATGCGGGCGGCGGCGGGTTAGACAGCGCCGAGGCGACGTTGCGGCGCGGCGGCCTGACCCCGGGTCCGGCGCGCTGGCTCGACAAGCCGGCGCGGGTGTCGCTGACGGTTTATGGGCGCGGCGGCTAGATCGCCCCGCAGTTCGAGGGCGCGCGGCGTTCCGCGATCCACGCCACGGCGGCGTCCGAGGCCTTGAAGGCGACGAAGCCGTGCAGGCCGGTCGACTGGTAGGCGACGCGGTAGGCCGTCGCGCCCTCGGGCGCGCCGTAAAGCGGCTGCGCGAGCAACAGCTTGCCGGCGCCGCCCTCCGCCTGCGCGGTCTGCGGGGCCGCCGCGAGCACGGCCAAAACCGCCGCCGCCGAGCCTCGGATGACTCCGCCTAAGCGCGCCAAGCCGCGTCGAAACATGGTGCGCGCCTCAGCCACGCCCGGCGAACGGCATCTTGGTCGCCATGATCGTCATGCTGAGGATGTTGGTCGACAGCGGCAGGCTCGCCATATGGACGACGGCGGCGCCGACCTCTTTGACGTCCATCATCGGCTCCACGGCGATGCGCCCGTCGGCCTGCGGCACGCCCTGCGTCATCTTGAAGGCCATCTCGGTCAGCGCGTTGCCGATGTCGATCTGGCCGCAGGCGATGTCGAACGGGCGGCCGTCGAGCGCGATCGACTTGGTGAGGCCGGTGATGGCGTGCTTGGTCGAAGTGTAGGGGGCGCTGTTGGGGCGTGGCGTCGTCGCCGAGATTGAGCCGTTGTTGATGATGCGGCCACCCTGCGGGCGCTGTTTCTTCATCAGCCGCATCGCCCCTTGCGCGCACAGGAACGCGCCGGTGAGATTGGCGTCGACCACCGCCTTCCACTGCTCGTAGGTCAGTTCGTCCATTGGGATCGCGGGCGCGCCGACGCCGGCGTTGTTGAACAGCAGGTCGAGGCGACCGAACCCAGCCTCCACCGCTTCGAACAGCGCCCGCACCTGCGCGGGATCGGCAATGTCGCAGGTCTTGGCCAGCGCGCGGCGGCCGTGCGTCTCGATCTCGCGCGCCACCGCCTCCAGCG
>Ga0134128_10003498_pt1 | contig 19187 bp, 15 predicted proteins | sample KB31754_FD_96462 | JGI IMG/M metagenome (GOLD analysis project Ga0134128, IMG submission 96462) | Terrestrial soil microbial communities with excess Nitrogen fertilizer from Kellogg Biological Station, Michigan, USA - KB3-175-4 | ecosystem: Environmental > Terrestrial > Soil > Unclassified ...
CGAGCACCGCGGCGGCCAGAAAAGTCAATGAAAACAGTGAGATATTCGTCCAGATGGGCGGCGCCCCAGCAGTAACGGGGGACGCGGAGCTCGGTGCGGCGGGACGGGACGGCATGGCGGTCGGAGGCTCCACGGGTGGCCTGTGAAACCCGCTAAACATAGCACGGTTCTGCATTATGCAGCGATGACCCTCGACGGTTTGGGAGGTGCCGCACGAGGGTTTCCGTCGCCCGGCGCCAATGGGCCGGGATGGGGCGCGGTCCGCTGCCCTTCAGCGGGGACATTTTAATGTGTCTCCGCTTCAGGGCGGGCACGCGCACGGATACCCGCGCCGGAGGGCTGCCCCCGGGCTTCCTTCTCGATGCGGTGACGCTGAAGCTCGGCGGGCTCGCGCCGAAGCGCCGGCCGCATGTTAGGGATCCTGTGGCCCCAGCGCGGCCTTACAGGCGCGTAATGTCAGGTCTCGCACAAGAGACATGGCGTTCCATTGCTGACACACTCGCGCTGCACATTGTGTCGCACGCTGCGGCGGGCTGCATTCCCGCCGTGTTTGCGGTTGCAGGGCGATATCGCCGGGTGTATTCATAGCCCCGACAACGCAACCGTACCCGACATGCGTCTTAAGAACCATGTCCGCCCTGGAGGGCGCCGCTTCCGCTGCGCATTTCGTGGAGGAGCGCAGGAAGCGAGCGACCGTATTTCCGAAAAACCAAGAATTTGGAGGAGATATGAGCTATCAGTTCCGGTCCTTCTCACCTAAGGGGGACATATGAAATCACCCAATTGGCGCACGGTGGCGCCGGCAGCAATCTTCTTGGCGGCGGCCCTGGCATGCGGGACGGCTTTTGCACAAGCCGGTTCGGATGCCGAGGAAGCACAGAACAGCGCGAACCCCGCTCTCTGGCCGTCAATGGGGCAGAACTTCGCCCTCGATCGCAATAGCAAGCTGACGCAGATAAACACGAAGAACGTCAAGCATCTGCAGATGATCTGGTCGCAGTCGACGGGTGCGCTGCGCGGCCACGAAGGTCAACCGATCGTCGTGGACGTCGGCGGCAAGCCGATGATGTTCTTCGTCAGCGCCTGGCCGAACATCGTTCAGGCGTTGGACCTGTCGGATCCGGATCATCCGGTCCAGGTCTGGAATTACCTGAAGAAGACGGATCGCGATCTTTCAGCCGTACCGCGCGCCTGCTGCGATACGGTCAACCGCGGCCTGAACTATGCGGACGGCAAGGTCCTCTTCAACACGCTCGATGGATACCTCATCGCGCTGGACGCGCGGACGGGCAATGTGGACTGGGAAGTCAAGCATGCCTATCCGGACAAGGGCGAGACCGTGACCAACGCGCCGCTGATCGCCAACGACAAGGTGATCGTCGGTTTCGGCGGCGATGAATTCGCGGCGCGCGGACGGGTCGAAGCCTACGATCTGGCGACCGGCAAGTTGCTCTGGAGATACTGGGACAACGGCACCGACGAGGAGATCGGCCTCACGGCTGACACCAACAAAGCCAATCCCCAGTATGGGACCGCCGGCCAGAATACCGGGTTGACGTATCCCGGCGACGAGTGGAAGCGCGGTGGCGGAGCGGCCTGGGCGTGGTACAGCTACGATCCGGAGCTCAAGCTGGTGTACTACGGATCGGGCAACCCCGGCCTGTGGAGTCCGTCGTATCGTTGCGGCGCCAATCCGCCTACGCAGGAGGCCTGCAACTCCGGCAAGTACGACAACAAGTGGTCGATGACCATCTTCGCCCGCAACGTCGATACCGGCAAGGTGGCCTGGGCCTACCAGATGACGCCGTTCGATCAGTGGGATTATGACGGTGTCAACGAGCCGATCCTGGTCGACAACCTGAAGATCAATGGCAGGGCGCACAAGGCGCTCGTCCACTTCGATCGCAACGGCTTTGCATACGTTCTCGATCGTACGAACGGCACGCTCCTGGAGGCACACAAGTACGTTACGGTGAACTGGGCGGAAAAGGTCGACATGAAGACCGGACGCCCCGTGAAGGTGTATGAGCACTCGCCGTTGGCGGTCAATCAGATGGCCCAGGCCTGTCCGTCGGCGATGGGCGGCAAGGATCAGCAGCCGGCGTCGGTGGATCCGAGGGACCCGGCAATCTTCTACGTGCCGACCAACAACTGGTGCATGCAGGACACGCCGCAGACGCGTACCAGCATGCAGCAGGGCGTGGTTTACGTCTTTGCCAACGTCTACATGTATGAAGACAAGGCCGGCGTATCGGGCCGGTTGAAAGCCTTCAACGTCGTGACCGGCAAGACGGTTTGGGACATCCCGGACAAGTACCCGAACTGGGGCGGCTCGCTGAACACCAACGGCGGGCTCGTGTTCTACGGCAGCCTCGGCGGTGATTTCCGCGCGGTGGACCGCAAGACCGGCAGGGTCCTGTGGTCGCGCAAGCTGGGCTCGGGAATCATCGGCAATCCGATTACCTACGAGATCAAAGGGCACCAGTATGTGTCGATCCTCTGCGGTATCGGCGGCTGGATCGGACTGCCGGTGACGGCAGGGCTCGATATGAACGATAAGTACGGGGCGATCGGCGCCACGGCGATGGCCAAGGCAACCGGCCTGACTCAGATCCCGCAAGGGGGTGCCCTGTACACCTTCCGCCTGGAAGACTAGTTGCTGAAACAAGGGATAGGGACTAGCCTTTTTGGTACCCCGCGGCAGCGCGGACTCCGGCTCCGCGGGGTACCATGCCTCCCTTCTCCGGGAGCCAGATGATCGGCTTTGACAGGATACGTGATGTCCTTAATGCTCCTTGGCCGCTGGGCGAGGTCGGCGGCCGCCGGGTTGATAGCTGCCGCCTTTCTAGCTTCGCCCGCGTTTGCTGACACCAACCCGCCCCAGTCGGCGACCAACCCGAGTGGCCTGCAGGGGCCGTGGGAAGGCAAGGACTTCGACGATCTCGACCAGGCCGAGATAGATGCCGCCAGGCAGGCCGCCCGCAGCACGCACTTCACCACCCTTCGTGTTTGCGCCGATCCCGGCAACATGCCGCTGTCCGATCGGGCCGGCGAGGGATTTCAAAACAAGATTCTCGAGGTGCTCGCCAAGGCGATGGGCGCCAGGCTGAGCTACTTCTGGCGTTCCTACACCGGAAACATCGTGGGTCAGGCGTTCGGACAGGCCGACCAATGCGATCTGCTCATGGACATGCCCGTCAACTACCCGGATACTTTATCCACCGTTCCGGTCTACCGCACGACCTACGTGCTCGTGTGGCGGAACGATGAGAAGCTTTCCATCAAGAGCCTGGACGATCCGCGCCTGCGGCGGTTGCGCGTGGGCGTCTTCCAGATCTCGGCGCTGCGCCAGGCTCTCTCCGACCACGGCGTGTACGCGAACGTCAAGGTCTGGCCGGTGAGCACCGACACGGAGTGGGTCCCGGCACATCAGCCCTGGCGGCAGGTCCAGCAGGTGGTCGACGGCAAGCTCGACGTGGCTGCGGCGTGGGGACCCATGGCCGGCTGGCTGAAGACCATGAAGGGGGCGCAGATCACCCTTCAGCCGGCAAACGTCATGGACAACAGGGTGCCCATGGAATTCAGCCTGGGTATAGGAGTTCCGCGCAGTGCCGTGCTGCTGAAGTTCGCGCTCGATGATGCGCTCAAGGCGCATCGCGCCGAGATCGAAAAGATCCTGACCGATTACGGCGTGCCGCTGGTGAGATGCGCCGACTGCGTCGTTCCGGGTGACCTGCCATCGAACGGCGGCTATACCATGCCCATGTCCGTGGCCGAGATCGAGAGCAAGCCGACGCACTGGACGGTTTCGCGTGCGCAGGTCGACAGCTGGCTAGCGAGCGGGGCAGACATCAACACCGAGCTTGACGATGCAGTTACGTCCAATGACGTCGATCGGGCGGCCTATCTGATCGGCAAGGGCGCTCACGTCAACAGATTGGACAATCTCGGCACGCCGCCGCTGGAGACGGCCGCCCGCGCCGGATGCATCCCGATGCTGCAGCTTCTCCTCGACCACGGTGCAAAGGTCGATCGACCCGACAGCGACGGACAGACCGCGCTCATGGGCGCGACCATGCGCAATCAGGCGCCGGCCATAAAGTTTCTGGCGGCGCATGGTGCGAGAGTCGATAAGGGAGGGCCCCGCGGCTACACGCCTTTGTCGATCGCCGTCGAGGAAGGCCAGTTCGACGCCGCATATCAGCTGATTCAATTGGGCGCGGATGTGAACATTCCTGCCAGTGAGCACGAGCTGACGCCGCTCATGGTCGTCGCGAGCGAGCTGCCTCCGGAGAGCAGGGACGTCAAGGTGCTGCAGAATCACGGGCCGATCGACGTCGCGCGCGCCTTGTTGGCTCACAAGGCGAAGGTGAATGCGGTGGATGCCGATGGGGTGACCGCGCTCATGATCGCCGCGGCGCGCGACAATTCCGCGATGATCGGGCTACTGATCCAGTCAGGCGCCAATCCGCACCTGAAGTCGGCGAAGGGCGAGACCGCACGCGATATCGCAGTCGCGAACGACAATCTCGGCGCCATACGGATCCTCGACCTGCTCGTTCGCCGGTAAGCGGCGGCACACGGTATTCAACAGAATCGGAGGTAACCATGAGACGCTTCGCAGGCGTGGTCGCATTCACTTTGGCGCTCATCGCGGCGGGATGCTCGAAAGCTCCCGCCGGGTCCGACGCCTCTTCCCCTGCGAAAGGGAGCGGCATCACCGGCGAGCGGCCGCTGCAGCTTGTTGCGACGGCCCCCAAGGGGTCGCTCCACAACCCGTACGATGGCAATGCCAAAATCGCCAAGGAAGGGCACAAGCTGTTCTTCAACTATGGATGCAACGGCTGTCACGGCGGCGGCGGGGGCGGAGGCATGTGTCCGCCGCTGATCACCGGTGTCTGGATCTACGGCGGCGATGACGACACTCTCTTCCGCCTGGTTTCGCTCGGATCGGAAAAGCTTCAGGCGCAGGGCTACGTCGTGAAAACATTGATCAACGTCCCTGGTCCGATGCCTTCGATGGGTCCTCTGCTCAAGAGCGACGACGATCTATGGAAGATCATCACCTGGATTCGATCGGCTTACACGGGGCCTCCGGGTCACAAGTACGACTGACCGGATGACCGCGCGACACGCCGCTATTCGCGTGCCGGCACTGCTCGCGCTGGCTTTGCTGGCCGGCGCGGGCAATCCCTTCATGGCTGCGGCCGCGGGCGGAATCAGCGCGCCGCGGACCTTCCCGATCGTATACCTGAGCGAAGCGTATCCGGAGCCCGGGATCATGCCCTCGCTCCTGGAGACCCACCCTGCGGACGAGGGGCTCGCAGGCGCTCGGGAGGGGACGGCGGAGATCAACACCACCGGCAAGTTCCTGGGTTGGAATTTCAAGCTGTATGTCGAGATCCAGCCGGCAGGCGCTGACGTGGCTGCTCAAACCCGGCGCCTGTTTGCGCGCGGACCGTTGATCATCGTGGCCGACCTGCGCTCGGACGATCTCCTGAAGCTCGCCGATGCTCAGGCCGCGAAGGGCTCATTGATCTTCGACATGCGGACGATCGACGATGATCTGCGGCAGAAGGATTGCCGGTCGAGCGTCTTTCACGTGCTTCCCAACCAGGCCATGCGCGCCGATGCTCTGGCGCAATTCCTGGTGGAGAAACGCTGGACCCGCTGGTTTCTGCTGCAGGGGCCGACACCGCAGGACGCGGTCTATGCGGCAGACGTGCGCCGGTCGGCCACCCGCTACGGCGCGCGTGTCGTCGCCGCGAGAAGCTACGATTACAATCCCGGCTCGCGCCGCAGCGACACGGGCTATCAGCAGATACAAACACAGATGCCTCTCGCGACGCAGATCGGGTCCGACTACGACGTCCTCTTCGTCGCGGACGAGACGGATCTGTTTGGAGACTATCTGCCCTACAACACCTTCGCCGCGCGCCCGGTCGTAGGGACGCAGGGGCTCATTGCGGCGGCCTGGACTCCGGCCTTCCAGTCCTATTCGGCCCTGCAGATGCAGCATAGGTTCGAGCTGTTCGCCCATCGCCCGATGACCGAGCGCGATTATGGCGGCTGGCTCGCCGTCAGCATCGTTGGTGATGCCGTCATGCGCGGGCGGACGGTGTCCCCCGCCGGAATCCGCGCCTACCTGAGATCGGACAACTTCCTCATCGCCGGCTTCAAAGGGCAGGGCCTGACGTTCCGCTCCTGGGATCAGCAGCTGCGTCAGCCGGTGCTCATTGCGCAGCCGCTGATGGTCATCTCCCTGTCGCCGCAGAGTGGTTTTCTCCACCCGGGGAATACGACCGACACCCTGGGCTTCGATCAGCCGGAGACACAATGTCGCATGGCGCATTGAGCGGGCGCTGCAGGACGCTGCTCGTATCGGCCGTCGCCCTTTGCTCCTTCGCCGCGCAAGCGCGTGGCAGCGAGCTCTTCGTCTCGAATGAAGTCGACGATACGGTGACCGTGCTCGACGGCGACAGCTACAAAATACTCGCGACCATTCAGACCGACCAACGGCCCAGAGGGATCGTGGAGACCCTGGACCACAAAGCCGTTCTGGTATGCGACGGCGACTCGAGCAACGTCGACGTCATCGATACGAAGACGCTGAAAGTGACGCGCAGGATCAATACCGGTCCGGACCCGGAAACGCTGGCGATGTCGGTTTCCGGCGATGAAGTCTATGTGTCGAACGAGAACAACGCCCTGGTCACGGTAATCGACTACGCCACGGGCAAGTGGATCACGCAAGTCCCGGTCGGGATAGAGCCCGAAGGTCTCGCCGTCAGCAAGGACGGGCGCACTGTCGTGGTCGCCTCCGAAGAGACCAGCATGGCACACTTCATCGACACCAAGACCTGGCAGGTCGTGGCCAACGTCCTGGTCGATACGAGGCCGCGGGTCGCGGTGTACACTCCGGATCAGCGGTATCTGTGGGTATCGTCGGAAGTCGGGGGCACGGTTTCGGTCATCGATCCGACGAGCCATCAGGTCGTGCACGTCATCAATTTCGATATCCCCGGTGTCGACAAGCAGTACATAGGTCCCGTCGGCGTGCAGTTCACGGCCGACGGCCACACTGCGTTCGTGGCCTTGGGGCGCGCCAACCGGGTTGCCGCAGTCGACGCCCGGACCTACGAAGTCAAGCAGTACATCCTGGTGGGCCAGCGCCCGTGGCAACTCACGTTCAGCCCCGATCGCAGCAAGCTCTACGTTGCAAACGGCCTCACCAATGACGTGACCATCATCGACGTGTCTTCGCTGAGAGCGGTGAAGTCGGTTCCGGTCGGCCGTCTGCCGTGGGGCATCGCCGTAGTCCCGTGAGCGCAACCCATCCGCCTGACTTCTGCGCCCGCCTGGTTGCCCTTGGGCTCGTCCTTGCCATCGCAGTCGGGCCCGGCGTCGCCCGCGCGGACCCCACGCTGCGCATCGCAGTGCTGAAATTCGGCACCGTGAGCTGGGTGATGGATGTCATCGGGCATCACGATCTCGATGAGGCGTATGGCATCGACATCGACAGGTTGGAGTTGGCGAGCAATCAGGCGACCCTGGTTGCGCTGCAGGCGAAACGGGTCGATTGCGTGGTCTCGGACTGGCTGTGGGTTTCGCGCCAGCGCGCAGCGGGGGCCGATTGGACGTTCTTCCCGTTTTCCACCGCCGTCGGGGCTCTGGTGGCGGCGCGTGGTACGCCGGTCCGCGGGCTGGCTGATCTGCGCAGTCGGCGGCTCGGAGTAGCCGGCAGCCCGCTCGACAAGAGCTGGGTGATCGTGCAGGCGCTCGCGCAGGAGCAGCATGTCGATCTCGCGAGCGACGCACGCCTGTCGTTCGGTGCCCCGCCGCTCCTCAACCAGGAGCTGTTGGCCGGCCGACTCGATGCCGTGTTGACTTACTGGAACTTTGCCGCACCGCTCGAGAGCCGCGGCTTGCCGGCCGTTCTTTCGGTCAGCGGTGCCTTGCGGCAGCTCGGCTTCAAGACCGCGATTCCGCTCGTGGGCTATGTGGTGTCGGAGCATTGGGCGCGGGAAAATCCGCATGCATTGGCCAGCTTTGTGAGCGCCACGCGTGCTGCGGAGTCCATCCTGGCGGCGTCCGATGCCGAATGGACCTGGCTTGGGCCCAGGACGGGCGCCCGGAACCCTGCTGAGCTGAAAGCCCTGCGCGAGGCGTTCCGGGCCGGCATTCCTGCTCACTGGGGCAAGGAGGAGCAGCGTGAGGCCAACGAGCTCTATGCGCTCTTTGCCAGAGTCGGCGGTCAGGCGCTGGTCGGCTCCAGCCCGACCCTGCAGCCGGGCACGTTCCTCGACACCGTGAGCTACTGATGAGCGTGGCCACCACCGCACGGCGCGCCTCGTCCTGGATGGCGGCATCGCCGGTGGCGCAGCGCGCCGGCTCGATCGCCTTGTTTCTCGCCGTCTGGCAGCTCGTGGCCGAGGTGGTCCACAGCCGGCTACTCCCTTCGGCCGGCGCCGTGTTCGTGGTCCTGGCCCAGGAGTGCGTCGACGGCCCGCTCCTTTTCCATCTGGGTATCACTCTCGCGCGGGTCGCTGCGGCCTTTGTCGTGGCGATGATCATCGGGACGGCGATCGGCATCGTGATGGGCCGCTCGCGGACGATAGACGCTCTCTTCGACAGCTGGCTCGTGCTGCTGCTCAACCTGCCCGCGCTCGTGATCATCGTGCTGGCCTACGTCTGGTTCGGACTCACCGAGGCGGCCGCGATCGGTGCGGTGGCCGTCAACAAGATCCCGAATACCGCCGTGACGCTGCGTGAAGGCGCCCGGGCGCTGGACCGCAACTATTCCGACATGGCGGCGAGCTTCCACGTCGGCCGATGGCGCATGCTGCGTCACGTGGTCATGCCGCAGCTGTATCCCTACGTTTTCGCGGCCGCGCGCTCGGGCCTGGCGCTCGTGTGGAAGATCGTGCTGATCGTCGAGCTGCTCGGACGAAGCAACGGCGTCGGCTTCGAGATCCAGCTCTACTTTCAGCAGTTCGACGTGACCCGCATTCTCGCTTACAGCATCGCTTTCATGGTGGTCATTCAGCTGCTCGAGTGGGCGATTTTTCAGCCGCTCGAGCGGCGTGCTTCGGCGTGGCGCCAGTGAAGCCGGCCCTGGTCGCGGAGGTCCGCGAAAAGCGGTATGCGCGTGGGCGCGGAGCGAAGTCCCACCTGGCACTCGCCGGCCTGTCGCTGGAGGTCGCGGCGGGCGAGTTCGTGGCCCTCGTCGGCCCATCGGGTTGCGGCAAGACGACATTTCTCAACATCGTGGCCGGACTCGACCGCGATTTTGCCGGCGAGATGCGGCTCGCTCCGCGTCCCGACGGCCAGCCGGCGCGGGTGGGCTACGTATTCCAGGAGCCTCGCCTCCTTCCATGGCGGACGGTCTACGAGAATATCGCGCTGGTGCTGCCGCCGCAGCGCGCCGATGCCGTCGTGAAAGACACGCTGAGCGCGGTGGGTCTGCCGCAGGCTCAGGACCTCTATCCGCGGCAGCTGTCGGTGGGGATGAGCCGGCGCGTCGCCATCGCGCGCGCATTTGCGATCGAGCCGGACCTGCTGCTGATGGATGAGCCTTTCGTGTCACTCGACCACGACGCGGTGGAGCAGCTTCGTGACCTCCTGCTCAGGTTGTGGCACGCGCGGCCCACGACCGTGCTGTTCGTGACGCACGACATACGCGAGGCGCTGATGCTCGCCGACCGTCTGGTGCTGCTGTCCGGCACGCCGGGCCATGTGGTGGCCGACGTTCCAGTGAGCCTGGCGCGCAATCGGCGCCACAGCGCGGAGATCGAGCGGCTGCGTGACGAGGTCCTGCGCCGTCACCGGGAGCTGATTGGCGCAGCCGCGGCGACGCCCGTGGAGTGAGCCGTGGCAGCCCCTTGTGGCATATTACATCGGGCGTGAGGTGGTGAAGGGCGCGACGTTGGACCTCAAAACACAGACTGCGGACCGAAGAGCGGGTGCGCCGCCTCCCGAGGCGCTGCCGCTGAGCGTCGCAGGGCTGAGCCACGCGTTCGGCAAGCGACAGGCCCTGCGCGATGTGTCATTCGAGCTCAACCGTGGTGACCGCACGATGCTGCTCGGCCTCAATGGCGCGGGCAAGACGACCCTCTTTTCCCTCATCACCCGGCTTTACAATCATCGCGGCGGCTCGATCCGGATCTTCGGCTGGGAGATCAAGCGCAAGCCCTCGGAGGCGCTCGCCCGGCTGGGCGTTGTATTCCAGCTGCCGACTCTCGATCCCGATCTGTCGGTTGCGCAGAACCTCTTCTATCACGCCGCACTGCACGGCCTGCCGCGCCGCGAGGCCGCAGGCCGCATCAGCCGTGAGATCGAGCGAGTCGGCCTGACGGAGCGAATGCACGAGAAGGCGCGCACACTTAGCGGCGGCCAACGGCGTCGCGTGGAAATTGCACGCGCCCTGATCCATCAGCCGAAGATGCTGCTCCTCGACGAGCCGACCGTTGGGCTGGACATCGCAAGCCGCCAGTTCCTGCTCGATCACGTGCGCATGCTGTGTCGCGAAGAGGGGCTGGCCGCGCTGTGGGCGACGCATCTGATCGACGAGGTCGACTCCGCCGCGCGCGTCATCGTGCTGCACCGGGGCAGGATTCTGGCCGAAGGTCCGGTGCCGGAGGTGATCTCCCGGGCGAACGCCGCCTCGATTCGCGAGGCGTTCGACAAGCTGACCGGCGAGCACAGCGAATGAAGCCCGTCCATTATTACCGCTGTCTGCGCGGCATCGTATGGCGCGAGGGCCTGCGCTTCCTCAACCAGCGCGGACGCTTCATCGCGGCCCTGGTGCGGCCGCTCGTATGGCTGGTGATCTTCGCCGCCGGATTCCGGTTCGTGCTCGGCGTGTCGATCATTCCGCCCTATCAGACCTACATTCCCTACGAGGAATACATCGCCCCGGGCCTGATCGGTATGATCCAACTGTTCCAGGCCATGCAGAGCACCCTGTCGATGGTGTGGGACCGGGAGATGGGCAGCATGCGCACCCTCCTGGTGAGCCCGCTGCCGCGCTGGTTCCTCCTGGTCTCGAAGATGGTCGCAACGGTGGCCGTGGCGGTCCTGCAGTCGTACGTTTTCCTAGGGATCGCCTACTTCTGGGGGATCCAACCGCCGGCCATCGGCTACCTCACCGTGCTTCCGGCACTCATCCTGTCGGGCATGATGCTGAGTGCACTCGGCCTGTTCATCTCGTCGGCGATCCGCCAGCTCGAGAATTTCGCCGGCGTCATGAATTTCGTGATCTTCCCGATGTTCTTCGCATCGTCCGCGCTCTATCCCCTCTGGACGGTGCGGGAGGCTAACCAGAAGCTCTACTACATCTGCATGGTCAACCCGTTCACGCATGCGGTCGAGCTCGTCCGCTTCGCGCTGTACCAACAGTTCAATGCCGAGGCCTGCGCGGTCGTCCTCGGGGCTCTCATCGTCTTCCTGGCGCTGGCGATCCTGGGTTACGACCCCGGGCGTGGGCTCATGGTCCGCCGAGCAGGCGCCGAGTGACCCTTCCTCCGGGTCGGCCAATCAGAACCGGTAAACGCCCTGCATCGCGACTTCCGTCTGGTTGTCGCCGAAGAGCGCGACCGGTGCAAGCGATTTGACGAAGGTCGACTCGCTCGAGGTGTCGTAACGTCCTTCGAGTCTCAGCTCGAAGCTCGCGACCGGATCGTAACCGAGGGTCACGGTGCCTTCTTTCAGGTTCTGCCGCGCGCCGGTCAGGAGGGTGGTGCCGTCCTTGTCGTCGAGGTATTCCGCGCGCACCGAGACACGCCACTGGCTGCTCAGCTGATAATTCACATACCCGGCGAGGCCCTCCCAATCGCCGCCGGTGAGGCCTGCCGGTGTCGCGGAGCTGGTTTGCTGTTTACCCCAGTCATAGCTCACGACGAATGAGAGCGCCGGGCTCACATTGAATGTTGCGACCGTGTCGATGAGGGTCCGCTCCGCCGCGTATACCGGGTCCTTGCCGGTGTAGAGCTGCGCGGTGAGCGAGAGGAGCTTATTGGGAGTCAGCGCGATTCCGACCTCGCCGGTCTTCGAGCCGTAGCTGACCTTGGTGTAGTTCCAGCCGTTGTTGACTCCTGCGATCACGCTCACTTCATCGGTGATCGCGTAGGTCGCGCGTACGCCGGTGTGGGTCAATGGCTCCCCGAAAAAGAGGAACGAGCGCGAGAAATTGCTATTGCCCGTCGGTGCGATGACTTCGGCGCCCGCGAGGGTGGTGAACTTGCCCGCCTGCACGGTCACCGGGCCCGCCGCGTACTGCGCGTACCCCTGCAGTATGTCGAAAGGGTGGGCGCTGGCGCCGGCGCTCTCGGCGGCATCGACGATCTTCGCATCCTCGCCCGCGATCACGTCCACCACGGCGCCGAACCCGGATTTCGGCTGGTAGGCGAGCTGCAATGCCGCCTGATCGAGCTGGAAGGTGTCGTGCGAGGTATCGAACTGGTGGTATGTGTTATCCCCTGAGGAGTGGTAGTAGGAGGCTGCTACATAGCCGGAGGCCGTAATTCCGGAGCTGGCCAGCACCTGCGACAAGGTCGACGCCGGGGAATCGGCCGCCGGCGCGCCGGCAGACGTGGCACCGGCGGCGGCTGCAAGCGCTGCGGCCTGGATCCGCCGCAACAAAGGCTTCTGCATTGGAGCCCCTCTGATTGCCGAGAGATTTCGGTGGGCGGGCTGCGCAAGCATCGGCCATGCCAAGTTTGTTTTTCGTTAAAATTCAAAAAGTTATATAAGACCCGGGCGTCGGATCGACGGTGATTGCACTGGCGCGGTGCGCGCCGGCCGTGCCTCATACCAATCGGGTGCACCGCGGCGCCGGATGGGCGGACTCTTCTCCGACGAGCGCCGGACCCGGGGGGGATGTCATACTTTCCGTTTGGCGTCAGTCTCGTCCGACATGCTTTTCAGACACGACCAATGGGTTACGCTGCCAGAATCCCTCCGGGTTTCACCAGAGCAGAGCTACCGGAATGTCGCTCCATGGCGACAGCGGGCTCTGTTTGTGCCGTGAGAGCCGGGCGCGGCACGCCTGGATGATTGGCCTGAAGTCGCCCGGGGAGCCTTGGTGTTACCGTTTGATCGAACACAGCTGGCCGCCGCCGCTCTGGCGCTCCTTCTGCTGACCTCTGCAATCGGTCAGACGGCGAGCACTCCACAACAGGCCCAGCCGCCGGCATTCACCTTCGCCACCGTCCAGCGCCTCGCGCAGGAGCGGGCTGCGCGCCCTTACCACATTCGCTCGACACCGCTGCCGCGGGCGTTGGCGACGCTCAGCTACCAGCAGTACAGCGAGATCAACTTCCGCTCGACGGCGGCGCTATGGCATGGCCAGTCGATGTTCGAAGTGCAATTTTTCCATCGCGGGTTTAATTTCGACCGGCGGGTCAATGTTTACGAAGTGCTCCCGTCCGGGGTGCGGCCGGTGGTGTACAGCCCCTCGATGTTCCAGTTCGGGCCCGACGTGCCTCGGGTCTCGCTACCGAACGACCTCGGCTTCGCGGGCCTGCGCGTGCACTTCCCGCTGAATTCTCCGGGGTACAAGGACGAGGTAATCGCCTTCCTCGGCGCTTCTTACTTTCGGGCACTCGGCAGGAATGAAGGATACGGCGTCTCGGCGCGGGGACTCGCCATCGATGCCGCTACCACTGCCGGGGAGGAATTCCCCTATTTCACCGATTTCTGGCTGGTGCGCCCGGAGCCCAACCAGCGCACCCTCACGATCTACGCGATCGTCGACAGCCCGAGCGTGGCCGGCGCTTATGAGTTCGACGTGCGGCCGGGCACGGTGACCCAGGTACAGGTGACGGCAGAGCTTTACCCGCGCCGCGCAGTGGACAAGCTTGGTATTGCGCCTCTGACCTCCATGTATCTGTATGGCGAGAGCTCCGAGGGGCGTCCGTTCGATGACTGGCGGCCGGAAGTGCACGATAGCGATGGTCTGATGATGCAGACCGGCACGGGCGAGTGGCTGTGGCGGCCGCTCGACAATCCCGAGACGCTACAGGTCAATCGCTACATGGATCAGAACCCCAAGGGGTTTGGCCTCATCCAGCGCGACCGTAATTTCGCCGACTATCAGGACCCCGACTCCCAATACGAGCGGCGGCCGAGCTACTGGATCCAGCCGCTCGGCAACTGGGGCAAGGGGGGGATAGAGCTGGTAGAGATTCCGAGCGACGAGGAGATCCACCAGAATATCGACGCGTACTGGGTTCCGAGCGCTACCGTGGTGCCGCGTACGCCCATCCGCTTCTCCTATCTGATGTCGGCCTATCTGAACCCGGACGGACGCTGGCCCCCCGGGGGCAAGGTGATCGCCACGCGCTTCGGGCCGGTGAAGAATGGCGCAACCACGGTTTCAGGCATGCGACTTGTTCTCATAGATTTCACCGGCGGCGACCTGGATTCTCTTTTGCCATCCCAGCCAGTGCATGCGGACGTGTCGGCGGACGGCGGAACGATCACTCGTGTCACGGTTCAGCGACTCCCCGAGAACGGGGTCTGGCGCGTGGCGCTCCAGGTGAAACCTGGAGGCGATCAGCCAGTCGATTTAAGGTGTTATCTCGATCTTTACGGCGAGGCTTTGACTGAGACGTGGACTTACCAGTGGACACCGTCGGGAACCTAGCGGTCTATACCGACCGCCGACTGCGACGCGCTGCGCGCTGGCGGCGGGCGGTGTTCTTCATCCTGACGCTGCTCACGGCTGGGGCAGCGACTGCGATGATGGGCGACATTCTCGCCGCCAACGGTCTGACCGGCCTCAAGCGGGCCGGTCTCGTTCTTTTCTACATCCTTTTCGTCTGGATCACGGGCGCCTTCTGGACGGCGTTCGCCGGCCTCATCGTGCGCTGGCGGGGGGGTGACCCGGTAGCGCTCAAGCCAGAGGAGCTGGCTGGCCGGCCCCTGGCCGGCCGTACCGCCGTCGTCATGCCCATCTACAACGAGGACACCGAGCGTGTAACGGCCGGCCTCGATGTCATCTGGTCCTCGCTCGCGCGGCTGCCTGAGCAGGCGGCGTTCGACCTTTTCATTCTTTCCGACACGCGCAAGCTCGAGATCGCCGCGGCCGAAGAGGCGGCCTGGCATCAGCTCACCGCGCGTCATCATGCCCGCGGCCGGATCTTCTATCGGCGGCGGGCCGAGAACAGCGGCCGCAAGGCCGGCAACATCGCCGATTTCGTGCGCGCCTGGGGCGGGGCTTACGACTACGCCATCGTTCTGGATGCCGACAGCATCATGTCGGGTGAGGCGCTCGTGAAGCTCGCGCGGCTGATGGACGCACACCCGCAGGCCGGCATCATCCAGGCGCTGCCGCTGCCGGCAGGGCGCGAGACACTCTTTGCACGTCTCATTCAGTTCGCCGCTCGACTCTCGAGCCCCATGCTCGCGAGCGGCCTCGCCTGGTGGCAGCTCGGAGAGGGCAACTACTGGGGGCACAACGCCATTCTGCGGCTCAAAGCGTTCGCCGACTTCTGCGACCTGCCGCGACTGCCGGGCTCCCCGCCGCTCGGCGGCGAGATCCTCAGTCACGACTTCGTCGAGGCCGCCTTCATGCGCCGGGCGGGGCTGCAGGTCTGGCTGGTGCCGGATGACAGCGGCAGCTGGGAAGAGGTCCCCTCGAACATCATCGATTACGCGGCCCGCGACCGCCGCTGGGCCCAGGGTAACCTGCAGCACCTCGGTCTCCTCCCCATGCGCGGCCTTCACTGGCTGAGCCGCCTGCACCTCATCACCGGGGTCCTCTCTTATGCGAGCTCGCCGCTATGGTTGCTCGTATTGCTCCTGAGCTCCACCGTCGTGATTCTGGATGCGGTCCACGGCTATCAGTACTTCAAGCCGGGCGCCTATGCGCTCTTTCCAACCTGGCCGCAGTACCGGGACGGAGAGATCATTGCACTGTTGTCGATCACCGTGGCCGTGCTCTTCCTGCCCAAATTCTTCGGCGCGTTGCTCGCGCTGAAGGACTCGCGATTGCGGCGGGGGTTCGGCGGCGGTGCGCGGCTCTTCATGAGCCTCGGCATCGAGCAGCTCTTCAGCATCGTGATGGCGCCCGCGATGATGCTGTTCCACACGACCTTCGTCGTGACCACCCTCCTGGGGAAGCCCGTGGTGTGGCACGCGCAGGAACGTGGTGACCGCGGAATCGGCGTGCTCGAAGCGCTCATGCGGCACAAGTGGCACCTCGTGATCGGCCTCGCGTGGGGAGCCGTGATTCTGGCATTCGCTCCGCGCTACATCTGGTGGCTGCTGCCGGTGCTCGCAGGCATGGTGCTCGCCGTGCCCCTCACGGTGATCACGAGCCGTACCGGGGCGGGTCTGTGGCTGCGCAGGCATCGCCTATTGCTCACACCTGAGGAGAGCGAGCCGCCGGCTGAGTTGGCTGCCCTGCAGGCGCGCCTGTCTCCGGGCGCCAGCCCCATCGGTGCAACCGGGACAATTCCTGTCCTGCCCGCGGATGTTGGCGACTCCGAGGCGCCGCTGATCGTGCCGGAGCGGGTGCCGCTGTCGATGCAGGCACAGCCGCCGCGCTATCTGACCCCCCGGGACGCGCTGAGAATGAGGCGATGGCGGAACGCGAACTCGACTTCCGCTCCCTGAACCCTGCCGCCGCGCTCGTGTAAACTCGATCTCCTGCCGCAGCCAAGCGGTGAGGAGAGACACGTGCTCGAGCATCTCGACCGGCTGGCGCCGGACCCCATCCTCGGTGTCATGGCTGCTTTCCGCGCCGATACCGATCCACGCAAGGTGGACCTGGGAGTCGGCGTTTTTCGCGATGATGCCGGCGAGACCCCGGTCTTGAGAGCAGTCCGCGAGGCGGAGCAGGAGATTCTCGCCCGGCAGACGACCAAGACATACGTCTCAGCGGTGGGCAACGCCGGATTCAACGAAGTCATGGAGCGGCTGCTGTTGGGTCAGCAGCATGGCGCTCTGGCTTCGGGACGCCTGCGCACCATCCAGGCACCGGGCGGATGCGGTGCGCTGAGGTTGGGTGCGGAGCTCATTCGCACCGCTATGCCTGATGCTGTCGTCCACGTAAGCACGCCCACGTGGGCCAACCACGTACCCTTGCTTTCCAACTGCGGGCTGAAGCTCGAGCGCTATCCTTATTTCGACCCCGCGACCGGCGGCGTCGACTTCGATCGCATGCTGGGCGTCATCGATCGCCTGCCGCAGCGTTCCGTGGTCCTGCTACATGCCTCGTGCCACAACCCGACGGGCGCGGATCTGGAGGACGCGCAGTGGCGCGAGCTGTTGGGTGTGATACGGCGCCGCTCGTTGCTGCCATTCATCGATATCGCCTATCAGGGTCTCGGCAGAGGTGCGGCGGAGGATGCCTACGGCCCACGCCTCTTCTGTGCCGAGCTGCCCGAGGTGCTGGTTGCAGCCTCCTGCTCGAAGAACTTCGGGCTCTATCGCGAGCGCACCGGCGCGCTGCATGTGCTGAGCGCGACGCCAACGGCCGCGGATGCGGCCATCAGTCAGCTCATGCGCATTGCACGGGGCCTGTACTCCATGCCGCCGGATCACGGTGCCGCGATCGTGCATGGCATCCTCACCGGTGAGCGGTTGCGCAAATCGTGGGAGGACGAGCTCGAAGGCATGCGCCTCAGGATCCAGCGGCTGCGCAACGCCGCGGTGGAGGCGCTCGCAGGAGCCTGCGCGCGCAGGGATTTCAGCTACATCGCGCGCCAGCGGGGGATGTTCTCCTACCTCGGTGTGAATCCGCAGGCGGTGCGGGAGCTGCGGGAGCGGCATCATGTCTACATGATGGATGACAGCCGGATCAACGTTCTCGGGCTGCGGATGGACAACATCGGATATTTCGCCGAGGCGGTCGGCAAGGTCGTGGTTTAGGAGATCGGCGCCATGGGCCAATTGACGCTGCCATCTCTCGGCCGCTGCCGGTGCGGCGAAGTTCAGCTGCGAATCAGTGCGCCGCCCCTCCTGACGATGGCCTGCCACTGCAGGGGCTGTCAGAGAATGAGCTCCAGCGCCTTCTCGCTGAGCGTTGCATTCCCGACGGGAGGATTCGAGGTCACCCGCGGGGAGCCCGTGATCGGCGGCCTGCGCAATCCGGAGTTGCGCCACTTCTTCTGTCCGGCGTGCATGAGCTGGATGTTCACCCGCTTTCTCCCGGAGTTCGTCAACGTGCGGGCCACCATGCTCGACGATGCATCGTGGTTTTCGCCCTTCGTCGAAACATACACCAGCACGAAGCTGCCCTGGGTGACGCTGCCGGCGGTGCACAGTTATCCGGAGTTTCCTCCGATGGAGGAATTTCCGAGGCTGGTTGCGGAGTTTGCAAAAGCGCAATCCGCCTGATGCTCGTGCCGGGAAGGCCGCGCCGCCGAAAGCCTGACCGGAGCAGCGTTTTCCTTGCCGGTAAGTACCGCACTACAGCGTTGTAGTTCATCGTCGCGCCGCCGGCGCAGGGCGCGTTCGCGCTCCATTCCCAAGAATACGTCCCAGGTCGCGCAGCTGGAACTGTAAGCGCACAATTCATCCGCCGCGTCCGCGAATCAACAAGATGAGGCGCGCCGGCCGGGACGTCACGTCCTGCGGAACTTTCAACAACCACCACGCCCCGAGGGAGGTTCCGTCTATGCAAATCAACACATGGCCGCGCCGGGCTCTGCTCGGTGCGGGACTGCTGCTGCTGAGCAGCACTGTCCCCACCCACGCCTCGCCGCCCAACGCCCAGCTCTTTGACTGTAACGAACAGTCCGGGATCCTGTGCGCAGAGGCGAGCGAAAACCCCGGCCACGGCTATTACGTGGGCCACGACGAACCGTCACTGCTCTTTTATTCCAACGAGCCGGGCTCGGGCTTCAGCCAGGTCTACAGGTTGAGGCTGCCGAAGGATCCGCCGGAGGTTCCCAAGCAGAATGGCACCGGAGGAACCTGGAATTTCCAGCTGCATCCGGCCTTCTGGTTCGGGATGGCGGTATGTGACGATCAGGGCGATCCCAACCCGGGCGGCTCTCCCAGTGCCGGCCCGAACATACCGTGCGCGGCCGATTCCGACAGTAATATCTACACCGATACGAATCCGGCTTCGTCCCACTACATCGGCAAGCATCCCGGAACGGCGTTCATGGAGATGCAGTTCTACCCGCCGGGGTGGGTGAATACCAACGGGACCGCGACGCAATGGGACGCGGCGCTGA
>Ga0134128_10003499_pt1 | contig 19184 bp, 13 predicted proteins | sample KB31754_FD_96462 | JGI IMG/M metagenome (GOLD analysis project Ga0134128, IMG submission 96462) | Terrestrial soil microbial communities with excess Nitrogen fertilizer from Kellogg Biological Station, Michigan, USA - KB3-175-4 | ecosystem: Environmental > Terrestrial > Soil > Unclassified ...
CAACGGCGACGAGCAACGTGATCAGCATGTGACCCCCGGCGTACCGGCTTCGGCGAGGCCGGCATCATCGCGCGCGTGCGCGCAAAAGCAAAGCCGCGGCGCGGCAACGCGTGACGTGGCAGGTCGCTCGCAAGGCGCGCTCGTCACGTCAGCCGCGCGCGCATCCTCGCGGCGGCTCGCTGCGAGGTCGGCCACCTGCGCGTCGTGAAAGTCGTCACCGCGCCCCGCGGCGACACGCGATGTTCGATAGCAGGCCTTGTAACGGTGCGCGCGGCGCGCGACATGACTCCCGCCGAGGCGGCGCAGCGGCCTACGGCTGGTTGGCCTTCTTCAGGTCGTCCTTGCTCCAGTTGAACTGCAGGCCGATCACGTCCGGCGCGTTGCCGTTCCCGAATCGCACGCGGCAGTCGAAGGTCTGCTGGTATTCGGTCGACAGGCCCTTGTCGAAGACGATGGTCGACGCGAGCGCGATCACGTCGGCCGATTCATCCCTGGCATGGGCGGCGAGGTCGGCACGATCGAGGCTGAAGGTCTTGCCGCCGAGCTTGTCCGCGACCGCCTTGGCGCACGCCTCGGCGGCAGTCCCGCTGCGGTTGCTGCCACAGCCGGCCAGGAGCAGCAGGCAGGCCGCGGGCACGAGCAACTTTGGACGCATCGTTTCTCTCCGCTGGGGCATCCGGCCCGCTTCCGGCCGACGCCGCGAAGCGGCTGCCGCAACCGGCGCCTTCGTCCGGACTACAGACGATCCGGTGCGGCTCACCGTTTCCCCTTTTCGACGCCGGCGGCATAGACTTGCGCAATTGCGGGCGTTTGTACAGCTACGGGCTGCGCCTCGCCAGTCTCGCCGACCGCGCCGGAAGGGATCGCATGAAGGAAAAGAACGAGATCGTCAGCAACTGGTTGCCGCGCTACACCGGCACGCCGCTCGCGGAGTTCGGCGAACACATCCTGCTCACCAATTTCGGCAACTACGTCGACATGTTCGCCCAATGGCACGGCGTGCCGGTGCGCGGCGCCGACCGGCCGATGCCGAACGCGACCGCCGACGGCATCACGCTGATCAATTTCGGCATGGGCAGTCCGAATGCGGCGACCGTCATGGACCTGTTGAGCGCCATCGGCCCGAAGGCTGCGCTGTTCCTCGGCAAGTGCGGCGGCCTGAAGAAGAAGAACGCGATCGGCGACCTGATATTGCCGATCGCGGCGATCCGCGGCGAAGGCACGTCGAACGACTACCTGCCGCCGCAGGTGCCGGCGCTGCCGGCGTTCCAGCTGCAGCGCGCCGTCTCGACGATGATCCGCGACCTCGGCCACGATTACTGGACCGGCACCGTCTACACGACCAACCGGCGCGTGTGGGAGCACGACGAGACGTTCAAGGACCTGTTGCGGCGCACGCGCGTCATGGCGGTGGACATGGAAACGGCGACGATCTTCGCCGCCGGCTTCGCCAACCAGATTCCATGCGGCGCGCTGCTGCTGGTGTCCGACCAGCCGATGATCCCGGAAGGCGTCAAGACCGAGGCGAGCGATCGCAATGTGACCGTGAACTTCGTCGAGAAGCACATCAAGATCGGCGTCGAGGCGCTCAAGCTCGTGCGCCGCCACGGCCGCAGCGTCAAGCACCTGCGCTTCGAGGAAGACCTCGAAAACGACATGAACGAATGAGACCAAGATCGAAAGATTGAACCACGGAGAACACGGAGAACACGGAGAACGCGGAGACGAACAAGTGCGTTGGACAACACGCAGACTGGCAAGCAAGGATGCTTGGACGATGCGGAAGCGATGCGCAGCGCAGACCCAGTTGACCGGCCGAGCATGCAGGTTTGCTGCTCTTCTCCGTGTTCTCCGTGTTCTCCGTGTTCTCCGTGTTCTCCGTGTTCTCCGTGGTTCAATCTTTACTTGAGCTCTTCTCCGCTTGTCCTTGCAGGCTCAGTGGTAGCCGAGGAAGTCGAGTGCAGCCTGCAGCATCGCTTCGGTGCCGACGTTGAGCGAACCTTCGTCGAGGAAGAATTTCGGTGAATGGTTGGTCGGTGCCGTCGCCGGATCGGTGCCGATCGGCGTTGCGCCGACGAAGAAGTAGACGCTCGGCGCCTTTGCACCGATGCCGTAGAACGGAAAGTCCTCCGACGCGGTCCAGCGTTGCGCTTCCTGGACGTTGTCCTTGCCGAGCGCCTTCTCGAGGCTGGCGCGCACTTTCACGGTCAAGGCCGGGTCGTTGTAGTTGACGCCGTTGCTCTCGCCGAGCGGGATCTGCGTCTCGACCGTGGCGCCGTGCGCCGCTGCGACGTTCTCGGCGACGCGCTTGAGGTTCGCCAGCGCGGTGCGGCGGACGTCCTCGTCGAATGCGCGGATCGTGCCCTGCAGTTCGGTGCTGTCCGGCACGACGTTGAAGCGCGAACCGCCGTTGAAGATGCCGAACGTGACGACCGCCGGGCTGCGGTTGAGATCGAGCTCGCGGCTGACGATCGTCTGCGCCGACATGACGATGTCCGCTGCCGTGGTGATCGGGTCGACGCCGAGCCAGGGCGTTGCGCCATGGCTGCCCTTGCCGTGCACGACGATGCGGAACGTGTCCGAGCTGGCCATCTCGCCGCCGGGCATGAGTGCGACGACGCCGACCGGCAGCACGCTGCGCACATGCATGCCGAACACCGCGTCCGGGTGGAAGTCCTTGAAGATGCCTTCGCGCAGCATCAGCGGCGCACCGCCTTCCTCGCCCGGCGGCGGGCCTTCCTCGGCCGACTGGAAGATCAGCATGACTTCGCCCGGCAGGTCCTTGCGCAGCCTGGCCAGGATCTGCGCGAGGCCGAGCGTCATCGCGATGTGTGCGTCGTGGCCGCAGGCGTGCATGACGCCGACGGTCTTGCCGAGGTATTCGCCCTTCGCCTTCGACGCGAATGGCAGGTCGACCTGTTCGGTCAGCGGCAGCGCGTCGATGTCGGCGCGGATCGCCAGCTTCGGACCCGGCTTGCCTCCCTCGAGGATGCCGACGACCCCGGTATACGCGATGCCGGTGCGCACCGCGTAGCCGAGCTTTTTCAGCTCATCGGCGATCAATTTCGACGTGCGGACTTCGCGATTGCCCAGTTCCGGATGCTGGTGGAAATCGCGGCGCCAGGCCGTCATCTGCTCGAGCTCGGGCTGCACGAGCTGCCGCGCCGATTCGCCGGCATGCGCCGACATCGCGGCAACGGCGAACAGCACGGTCGGGACGATGACGGACCTGCGCATGGCGACTCCGAAAGGTGGAAACCGCTATTCAAGCGGAAACGAATCGGTTTGCACAAGCGCTGCGTGCGAATTTTCGCGTGCGTGTACGAGCGACACGGCCGGAGTCACCGCGCGGGAGGCCGTGCCGCACGTGTCAGCAATCGGATTGGCCGTGCCGGTGTTCACCACGCCGCGAAACGGTCGCGCATTGCCGCGCCAGCTTCCGCTGCGCCGGCAGTACCAACGCTTCGATCACGCCGCGCGCTTCGTGGCGAAAAGCAGGCGTTGACGCCCTGGACCCCGGTATCAGTACCGCGGTATCGCCGGGTCGATCTCGCGCGACCAGGCATCGATGCCGCCGCCGACATTGTATACTTTTGCGAAACCCTGTTCGCGGAAATGCGCGGCGACGCGCGCGCTGCGGTTGCCGCTGTGGCACAGAAACGCGAACGACGTGTCCTTCGGCAGCTGCAGCAGCGCGTCGACGCCGTCGTCGAGCGTGCGGAACGGCTGCGACAGCGCCGCCCGTGCGCGCTCCTCGGGTGGGCGCACGTCGACCAGCGTGATGTCGCCGGCATCGAGCAGCGCCTTCAATTCCTGCACGGACAACACCTTGGGCGCTGCCGGGGCATTCGGGTTATCGATCGAAAGCCCCGAGCCCTGCACGGTTTCGACCCAGTCGATGCGAATGCCGCGCGCACGCTGCGCGGTTGCCAGGTCCATGTAGATCGCGATGCCGTTGGCGTCGCTGCGGATCGCCGCCGGCGCGGCTTCGTCGAGGTGGAACTGCGCCTGCCAGCGGGCGTCGATCGCCAGATGCAGTGCCGCGCCCGGATCTGCACCGTTGAGCGCATTGCGGATTGCCGCCGCGGCCTTGTCGCTGATCGTGATCTGCGGCGGCGTGCGGTCCGGCTTCGGCGCGCCGAACAGGTCGTGCAGCTCGCCGCTGCCGTACATCGACTGGATGATGTCGCTGCCGCCGATCAGTTCACCCTTGACGTAGAGCTGCGGGATGGTCGGCCAGTTGCCGTAGGCCTTGATGCCTTCGCGGATTTCCGGATCCTCGAGCACGTCGACCGTCGCGTAGCCGGGAGCCAGTTCGTTGAGGATGCCCGAGGCGGCCGCGGAAAAGCCGCAGCGCGGTGCGCCCGGCGATCCCTTCATGAACAGCACGACGGGGTTGCTTTGCAGCAGGGATTCGATGCGGGTGCGCGTGGTATCGGAAAGGCTCATGGCAGCGGTCGAGGGGCGGGGGTGGCGATGATACCGAAAGATGCGGCCGCCAGCCGCGGAGTCAATGCCCGATCAGCGTGATGCGAGCGCGGCCGATGCCGGCGGCAGGATCGCCTCGAGCCAGCGCCGGTACATCGCGGCCGAAGGATGCAGGCCGTCGCCGACCAGCATGTCGGCGTGGTCGCCGCCGGCACGCGAGGCCGGCGTCACGTCCGCGTAAGGCACCCCCTGCGCGGCAGCGATGGCGGCGTTGGCGGCGTTGAACGCATCGATCTGACGCGCAATCTGCGCCATGTCGCGTCCGCTGCCGTGGCCGAAGCGCGTAACGCCCCAGTCCGGAATCGAAACGACGATGACGCGTTGCGGCCGGTCGCCGGCGAGCGCGATCGCGCGCAGCAGCAACGCGCGGAACTGGCTTCGGTACTCGTCCAGGTCGCGCCCGCGGTACTGGTTGTTGACGCCGATCAGCAGCGTGACGAGATCGTATGGCGGGTGGAACGCGTACCGGTCCATCGCCGCGGCGAGCTCATCGGTGGTCCAGCCGGTGCGCGCGATGATTTCCGGCGCGGCGACTGGCCGGCCGGACTTGCGCAATGCGGCAGCGAGTTGCTCCGGCCAGCGATCCTGCGGCGCCACGCCTTCGCCGATCGTGTACGAGTCACCGAGCGCGAGAATGCGCAGGTCGGCGGCGTGCGCCGTCGCGACACTAAGACCGATGGTCATTGCCAGTACGCAAAGGCGAGCCCACACTCAACAGTCCTCGGCCGGAACCATCCCTGGTGCGTGTTCCGATCGACCTCCATGTCTCACCCGCACGCAGCGCAGGCGATGCGCCGACCTGCGCCACCCATGGCGCTCGCTCTTCGAGCCGGCTGCGCTGTTGCGCGCCGCTCCCGGCGCGCGCGGTCAGCGCGCAGCGCAAGCACGCTGCGTTCGACCTCGGCCCTTGCCTCAAGCCACATGCCGCTCGCGCGCGGCGGCATCGGCGGTGCGTTCGAGCGTGCGCTCGATGCGCGCGAATACCTCGGCCAGCTGCCCGGCAAGCGGCAGCAACGTGATGCGGAAATGATTGCGTGTGCCGTGGTTGAAGCCGGAGCCTGGCACGATCAGGACCCCTTCCTGCTCGAGCAGGTCGAGCGCGAAGTCGTCGTCGTCGAACGCCGGGATGGCCGTGCGCCTCACCGAAGGGAATGCATACAACGCGCCCATCGGCGCGACGAGCTCGAGGAAGCGGCTGCGCGCGCAGGCGTCGATCACGGCGCGGCGCGCGTCGTGCAGGCGCCCGCCCGCCGCGGTCAGCGGCGAGATCGTATCGAGGCCACGCAGCGACGGTGCGATCGCCCACTGGCCCGGCACATTCGCGCACAGGCGCAGCGACGCCAGCAGGTCGAGGCCGTGTTCGATCTCGGTCAATGCCGCCGGCGCGCCGGTCAGCGACAGCCAGCCGACGCGATAGCCGCAGGCGCGCTGCACCTTCGACAGGCCGTCGAAGGTCAGGCACGGCACCTTGCCGCTGAGCCGCGCGAGCGGCGTGAAGCGCGCGCCGTCGTAGAGGATTTCATCGTAGATCTCGTCGCTCAGCAGCGTCAGGCGATGGCGCTCGGCGACACGCACGAGTTGTTCCAGCAGTTCGGCCGGATAGACCGCGCCGGTCGGGTTGTTCGGGTTGATGATCGCCAGCGCGCGCGTGCGCGGCGTGATCAATGCCTCGACCTCGTCGGCATCGGGCAGGTGCGCGCGCTCGGCCGGGCACGGGTAATAGACCGGGCGCCCGCCGTTCAGCGTCGTCGCCGCGCTCCACAGCGGATAGTCGGGGCTCGGCAGCAGTACTTCGTCGCCCGGATCGAGCAGCGTGCGCAGCGCCAGGTCGATCAGTTCGCTGACACCGTTGCCGATGAACACGCGATCCGGATGCGCGTCGGCGACGCCGTTCGCGTGCATCTGCTCGACGATGGCCAGGCGTGCCGGCAGGATGCCCTTCTGGTGGCAATAGGCTTCGCTGCGCACGAGGTTGGCCTGGATCGCCTCGCGAACGTGCTCGGGCACGGCGAATCCGAACAGACCCGGGTTGCCGATGTTCAGCTTGACGATGTCGCGTCCGGTCGCCTCGATTTCGGCCGCGCGCCGCGCCAGGTCGCCGCGGATTTCATAGCGGACGTCGGCGATGCGTGCGCTGGCGCGCACGGCGGGATTGGAGGACTTGCTCGGCATGGGGCAGGCCGGTCGGCGATGTTGTGATGCAGCATGCTAGCGGAATAGCGAGCGATTACAAGGGCTGAGGGCCGCGGGCTGAGGGCTGAAAGAGGGCAGGAACATGACGCATTGCTGCCTTCACCGACCAGCCTCCGGCCCTCGCTCTCCCGTAAACTGCACCCATGCAGCTCAACCAAGAACAGCAACGCCGCCTCGGGGCGATCGGCTGGCGTGACGCGCCGGCCGCCGTGGCACAGGCCGACGATGCGTCATGCGTCGTGCGCGTGATCGCGCAGCATCGCAACGGCTATCGGGTGCACGACGGCGCCGGGGAGTTTCCGGCGCAGCCGGCGCCGCGCTTCCTGCGGCGCGGCTTCGACGCGGAACAGCGGCCGGCGGTCGGCGATTTCGTGCTGGCCGACCCGGGCTCGCCGCTGCTGATCCGCGACGTCCTGCCGCGGCGCAGCGCGCTGACCCGTGCCGCGGCCGGCGAGCGTTACCAGCGCCAGGTGATCGCGACCAACATCGACCACGTGTTCGTGCTGATGGGGCTGGACGGCGATTTCAATCGGCGCCGCATCGAACGCTATCTGGCGCTGATCCAGGGCAGCGGCGCGCAGCCGCTGATCGTGCTGACCAAACGCGACAAGGTGGACGATGCGGCATTCGCGGCGATGGCCGATGGCGTGCGCGAATCGCTGCCGGCGCACGTGCTTCTGTTCGGCATCAATGCCAAGGACGCGGCGAGTGTCGCGCCGCTGCTCGAGTTCCTGCAGCACGGCGACACCGCCGTGCTGGTCGGTTCGTCCGGCGCCGGCAAGTCGACGCTGACCAATACCCTGCTCGGGGTCGAGCGCCAGGCAACCAATACGGTGCGCGCGAACGACAGCCGCGGCCGCCACACGACGACGCACCGCGCGCTGATCGCGCTGCCCAGCGGCGGTTGCCTGATCGACACGCCCGGCATGCGCGAGCTAAAGCTGAAGGGCGAGGAGGATCTCGCCTCGTCCGGCTTCGCCGATATCGAATCGCTCGCCATGCAGTGCCGCTTCGGCGACTGTGCGCACGGCAACGAGCCCGGCTGCGCGGTGCGCGCCGCACTCGAAAGCGGGGCGCTCGAGCCGGCGCGCTGGGAAAACTTCGTCAAGCTGCGCGGCGAATTGGCGGCGACCAACGAAACACTCGAGGCGCAGCTGCGGCGCAAGGCGCAGGGGCGCGTGGCGAACAAGGCGCTCAACAAGCGCATCGTCGAAAAGTATCGTTTTCCGTGAGGCGTCTTGGGATAATGCTTTGTTGTCCCGAAGCGATTGCACCGTGCCTGCATGAATGACCCCCGTCGCCAAGCCGCCGCCGCGGCCGGATTCGTCCCGTTCACCGGCGATGCCGAACTCGACCGGCGCCTGATCCAGATCGAGGACGCGCTCAAGGCGAAGCAGTTCGAGCCCGCGGTCGAGCATGCGCAGGCGCTGTTGCGCGACCGTCCGGGCCACGTCGAGACCCGGCGCCTGCTGGCCGCCGCGTTGCGCGGTTGCGACCGCGACGAAGAAGCGCTGCAACTGCTGCGCGACCTGGCCCGCGAAGAGCCGGACAACGCGCTGATCCAGAACAGCCTCGGCGCCGCTCTGCGCATGAACGGCGACCTCGACGCGGCGCGGGCGGCGTTTGCCCGTGCCGTCGAGCTGGCGCCGAAACTGGCGCCGGCCTGGTACAACCTCGCCGTTGCGCTGTTCATGCTCGAGCGCGTCGACGACGGTCTGGCGGCAGTCGACCGGATCATCGAGCTGATTCCGAATCACGAGCCGGCGTATGTCATGCGCGCCGACATGATCCGCGAGCAGGGCCGCATCGACCTCGTCACGAGCGAATACCGCAAGATGCTGGCGCGCAACCCGCGCCTGCCATGGGCCTGGTTTGGCCTGGCCAACCTCAAGAGCCTCAAGTTCAGCGCCGACGACCTGGCCTCGATGCAGCGCGCCCTCGAACGGTATCCGGACAAATGCCGCGAACGCACCGCGTTGCTGTTTTCGATCGCCAAGGCATTCGACGACCACGCGCGCTATCCCGAAGCATTCGCCGCACTGGTCCAGGCCAATGCCAGCGTGCGTGAAAACGTGGCCTGGGACGCGCGCGGCTTCAGCGAGCGCTGCGACGCGACGATCGCGGCGTTCACGCCGCCGCCGCGCGGCGCGACGTCGCGCCAGGGCGGCGACGTGATCTTCGTGGCGAGCCTGCCGCGCTCCGGATCGACCCTGACCGAGCAGATTCTCGCCACGCACTCGCAGGTTTCCGGCGCCGGCGAGCGGCTGGACCTGCAGGAGGTGCTCGAAGAGGAGAACCAGCGGCGCGACGTTCCGCTGTTCGGCTGGGCGCGCGATGCGACGCCCGAAGATTGGGACCGGCTCGGCCAGGAATACCTGCGGCGTGCGCAAAAATGGCGTGGCGACAAACCGCGCTTCGCCGACAAGGCGCTGGGCAACTGGCGCTTTGCCGGCGCGATCCTGTCCATGCTGCCCGAGGCGCGCATCGTCATCTGCCGGCGCGATCCGGTCGAGAACGGCTTTTCCTGCTTCCGTCAGATGTTCGTCGGCGATGGTCACGGCTACAGCTACGACTTGACCGACATGGGCACCTACTGGTGCGATTTCGATCGCATGTGCCGGGCCTGGAGCCGGCTGTATCCGGGCCGGATCTACGACATGGTCTATGAAGACCTGCAGGCCGACCAGGAAGGCAAGACGCGCGAGCTGCTGGCTTTCTGCGGGCTTAAGTTCGAGGAAGCCTGCCTGCGCTTCCACGAAACGCAGCGCAACATCAAGACGATCAGCTCGGCGCAGGTACGCGAACCGCTGCGCCGCGATACGGCGCAGGCGCCGAAGTACGGCGCGCTGCTCGATCCGTTGCGCATCGCCGTCGGCGTGCCGCCATTCGCGCCGCCGCGATGATCGCGCTCCTGCCGCCGCGACACCGGCCCGGGCGCAACCGTTTCGCCCGGCACCGGCTCGAGCGTCGATGAACGCCGCCGCCGGCCTCGACCGCTTTGCCGAACTGGACCGGCGCCTCGTCGCCGCGGTCAAGGGCATCAAGCTGCTGTCGCTGGTGAGCTGGCCGGCCAGCGTGCAGAGTGCGTTCCTCGAAGGCTGGCGCGGCGGCCGTCCACAATTGCCCAATGTGGAATATGCTAGAAGCGACTACTCGCGCACGCGCGAGGAGCTCGAGGAGGTCTTCCTCGGCGCCGATGCCGGCCACCCGGTCGGCGACTACCTGCGCCGCACGGCGCAGTCGTGGCGTACCGCGACCGAGCTGCTCGACGCGGTCGGCACGCCGGCGATCAGCGAGCATTCGATCCGCCTGTTCGGCCGCCCGGGCGACCTGCTGCCGGGCGGCAGCGTCAGCAACCTCGACGCCGCGCGGCATTTCATCGAGCTGGCCGACGAGCTGGCGCGCGAGCTCGTCAGCAAGGATGCTGACTTCTGCATTCCCGCCGAAGTGCTGCGCGAGGACCTGCAGCGCGACATCAGCGCGTTCTTCACCGCGCACAAGGTCACCGTCGAGATCGATCCGGACCTGATCGCGAAGGCCGCGGCCGGTCCGACGCGCATCCGCCTGCGCTCGTCGACCTGCTTTTCCGAGTACGACAGGCACCAGCTGCTCGAACACGAGGCGTTCGTGCATTCGCTGACGGCGCTGAACGGGCGCGAGCAGCCGAACCTCAAGTCGCTCGCGCTGAATTCGCCGCGCATCACGGCGACACAGGAAGGCCTGGCGACGTTCGCCGAGCTGATGTCCGGTTCGATCGACATCGGGCGCATGAAGCGCATCAGCCTGCGCATCGTCGCGATCCACATGGCCCTGGCCGGCGCCGATTTCATCGAGGTGTTCCGCTTCTTCAACGATTCCGGGCAGACCGACACCGACAGCTTCACCTCGGCGATGCGCGTGTTCCGCGGTGCGCGGCTGACCGGCGGCGCCGCGTTCACCAAGGACACGGTCTACCTGCACGGCCTGCTGTCGGTGCACACGTTCTTCCGCTGGGCGCTGAAGAACCAGAAGCTCAAGCTGTGCCGCAGCCTGTTCGCCGGCAAGATGGCGCTGCACGACGTGCTCGCGCTCGAGCCGTATTTCGACTCGGGCTACATCGCCGCGCCGATGTATCTGCCGCCGTGGGTACAGCAGGCCAACGGCATGGCCGGCACGCTCGCATTCTCGCTGTTCGCGAACCGGATCCGGCTCGACAATGTCGTGGCGGAGGATCTGGTTTTGGGCGTCTGACGGCACGCTTCTTCCGTTTGTCTTCTCTCTCTTTGCCGTCATTTTCGCGCAAGCGGAAATCCATCTTGATCTTTGACCTATTCTTGTAAGAGCAAGGCTTTCACTCGCCCTACGGTCGAGCGAGTTACTTTCTTGACTCCGGGCATCCTGCCCTTCGCCGCTACGCGGCCAGCTGCGCTGTTCGCGCCGCTCCTGCGGCGCAGTGATTGTGCAAAGAAGGGTAACCAAAGAAACACACCCCGGTGATGCGCTCTCCGGGCATCCTGCCCTGCGAGTGCGCGAGCGCGCTACGGGGTTCGCTGGATGTACGTCCCTGTACATTCAGCGAACGGCCGCGCGTCGTGCGCGGCCTCCTGCGGACTTTTCCTGCGCGCGCTCGCCGCATCACAGGGGCCCCGTTTTGGCGGCATCCTGCCGCAGAAGCAAGAGCAGCCGCTCTCCTATCCAATACCTCGAGGTAGTGCAGGGATGCACGGCTTCATGGATCCCGGCGCCGTTCGCGGTGCCGAGCATCGCAGGGGACGGCGGAAATGCCCGTAAGGGGCGCGCACGCGATGTGCGCGCGTCGGCTGACAGTACACGGACGTACTGCCAGACGACCCCGCCATCGCCGAGAAGCACAGGTACATCCGCCGCGCATGACGCGCGGCGGGGCACCGCGTCCGGTGCCCAGCGTTTTGGTTACTTTATGCGCACTGCGCCGCAGGAGCGGCGCGAACAGCGAAGCTGGCCGCGTAGCGGTGAAGGGCAGGATGCCCGGAGTAATGGCAAAAGTAACCGGCTCGCCGAAGGCGAGACGAAGCTGTGCACTTCGCAAGCGAGAAGTAAGGAGCCGTATTCCGGCTTGACTCATGCCATCCCTGGCGCTCGCCCTTCGGGCCGGCTTCGCCGTTCGCGCGCGCTTCCGGCGCGCGCCGTCGCCGGAATGATGACAAAAAGACACGAAAGCGTCCGGTGGCTTGCGACTTGCCGGAGGGGGACCTAAGCTGCATCAAGCGCCCGCGTCCGCATGCGCCGATCGAATCGTGAGTCGTCATGTCCGAAGAAAAAAACCTCCAGCAGGCTGCCCTCGACTATCACCGGCGCCACCCGCCGGGCAAGATCAAGATCGCTCCGACCAAGGCGCTGGTGACCGCGCGCGATCTGTCGCTGGCGTATTCGCCCGGTGTCGCGGCCGCCTGCGACGCGATCGTGGCCGATCCGCTCGAAGTCTCGTCGCTCACCGCGCGCGGCAACCTGGTTGCAGTCATCACCAACGGCACGGCCGTGCTCGGACTCGGGCCGATCGGCCCGCTCGCGGCCAAGCCCGTGATGGAAGGCAAGGGCGTCCTGTTCCAGAAGTTCGCCGGCGTCGACGTGTTCGACCTGGAGGTCGACGAGCGCGACCCGGACAAGCTGGTCGACATCATCGCCGCGCTCGAGCCGACGTTCGGCGGCATCAACCTCGAGGACATCAAGGCGCCGGAGTGCTTCGAAGTCGAGCGCAAATTGCGGCAAAAGGTAAAAATTCCGGTTTTCCACGACGACCAGCATGGCACCGCGATCATCGTCGGCGCGGCGGTGCTCAACGCACTCGCCGTGGTCGGCAAGGACATCGCCAAGGTCAAGCTCGTGTCGACCGGCGCCGGCGCGGCCGGCATCGCCTGCATGGACATGCTGGTCAGCCTCGGCCTTGCGCGCGAGAACATCTGGGTCTGCGATCGGCACGGCGTGATCTACACGGGCCGGGTCGAGGACATGGACGACGCCAAGCGCTGCTACGCACGCGACACGCCGGCGCGCACGCTCGGCGACGTGATCGCCGGCGCGGATATCTTCCTCGGTCTTTCGGCCGGCGGCGTGCTGACGCAGGACATGGTCGAACGCATGGGTTCGCAGCCGATCATCCTGGCGCTGGCGAACCCGACTCCCGAAATCCTGCCCGAACTGGCCAAGCAGGTGCGGCCCGACGCGATCATCGCGACCGGCCGCTCCGACTATCCGAACCAGGTCAACAACGCGTTGTGCTTTCCGTACATCTTCCGCGGCGCGCTCGACGTCGGCGCGACGACGATCAACGAGGCGATGAAAGTCGCCTGCGTGCACGCGATCGCGGCGCTGGCACGGCGCGAGATGTCCGACATCGCGGCCAAGGCCTATGGCGACAGGCAGCTCGAGTTCGGTCCGGAATACCTGATCCCGCAGCCGTTCGATCCACGCCTGCTGGTGTCGCTTGCGCCGGCCGTCGCGCAGGCGGCCATGGATTCGGGCGTCGCGACGCGGCCGATCACCGACATGCCGGCTTATTGCGAGCGCCTGAACCAGTTCGTGTTCCGCACCGGATTGCTGATGAAGCCGGTGTTCGACCGCGCCAAGTCAGACCCGCGGCGCGTGGTCTATGCCGAGGGCGAGGAAGACACGATCCTGCGCGCGGTGCAGCACCTGGTCGACGAGAACATGGCGCGTCCGATCCTGATCGGCCGCCCGGCCGTGATCGAACGGCGCATCCAGCGCCTGAACCTGCGCATCCGCGCCGGCCAGCATTTCGAACTGTGCAATGTCGACGACGATCCGCGCTACAGCGAATACTGGAGCCTGTATCTGGGCCTGAACGAGCGGCGCGGCATCACGCCGGCGCTGGCCAAGGCGCTGGTGCGCTCGCGGCCGAGCCTGATCGCGGCACTGATGGTCCAGCGCGGCGAAGCCGATGCAATGATCTGCGGCATCGTCGGCCGCTATCAGCGCCAGCTCAGGCACATCCTCGAAGTGCTGGCACTGGATGCCGGCGTGTCCGCGCCGTCGGCGATGACCGCGGTGCAGAACGATCGCGGCACGTTCTTCTTCCTCGACACGCACGTGCAGGACGACCCGAGCGCCGAGCAGATCGCCGAGGCGACCTGCCAGGCGGTGCTGCGCCTGAAGCTGTTCGGCATCACGCCGAAGGTCGCGCTGTTGTCGCACTCGAATTTCGGCAGCCACGAAAACCCGGGCGCCTGCAAGATGCGGCGCGTGCTCGAACTGGTGCGCGCGCAGCAGCCCAAGCTCGAGATCGACGGCGAAATGCAGGCCGACAGCGCGCTCAACGAGGAAATCCGCGCGCGCATCTTCCCGAACTCGCTGCTGCGCGGCCAGGCGAACGTGTTCGTGTTCCCGAATCTCGACGCGGCCAACATCGCCTACAACATGGTGCGCCAGTTGACCGACGGTGTCGCGATCGGGCCGATCCTGATGGGCGTGTCCAAGCCGGCGCACGTGCTGACGCCGGCGTCGACCGTGCGGCGCGTCGTCAACATCAGCGCGATCGCCTGCGTCGAGGCCCAGATTCGCGCCCCGCGCGAATCTGAAAAGTCATAATGCCCCGCGCTCCGCGCGAATCTGAAAAATCATAGCGCCCCGCGCGAATCTGAAAAATCATAGTGTCCCGCGCCCCGCACGAATCTGAAAAATCATAGTGTCCCGCGCCCCGCACGAATCTGAAAAGTCATAGTGCCCCGTGCCCCGCGCGAATCCCGACTGCCAGGGATGGCGGAAATGCCGGAAATGCAGGAGCAATGTCCGGCCGAGAAGTCGGGATGATCTCGCGCGCGGTGCGAAGCCAAAGACCCTGACGAAGCCCCGCGCCGGGGTTGTTCCGCTGTCGCCGCCCGGTTGCCCGGAGCGCCCCTTCGCGCGGCGCCGCGGCCGTCAAACCGAGATCGCCAATGGTGCGGTGCAGCTTCCGGATGCAAGTCCGGCACGAGCGTGCCGTCCCGCCTTTACGCCTGCTCAGGTAGACTGTCACGACCACAACGAAACGTAGTGCGGCACCCGCTGCGGTGCCCGCGAAAGGGATCGCCATGAACATGCTCAACGACATTCTCAACCAGGATCTCGATCCGACCGAGACCCGCGAATGGACCGACGCGCTGGGCGCGGTCATCAACGCCGACGGCCCGGAGCGCGCGCATTACCTGCTCGAGCGCATGGTCGATGCGACGCGCCGCTCCGGCGGCCACCTGCCGTTCACGCCGACGACCGAATACGTCAACACGATTCCGCCGCATCTGGAAGCCAAGATGCCGGGAGACGCGGCGATGGAATGGCGCATCCGCTGCCTGATCCGCTGGAACGCGATGGCGATGGTCGTGCGCGCGAACCGCAAGGAAGGCGAACTCGGCGGCCACATCGCCAGCTTCGCGTCATCGGCGACGCTGTATGACGTCGGCTTCAACCATTTCTGGCGCGCTCCGGGCGACGGCCATCCGGGCGACCTGATCTTCCACCAGGGCCATTCGAGCCCCGGCGTGTATGCGCGATCGTTCCTCGAAGGCCGCATCGCCGAAGACCAGATGGACCTGTTCCGCATGGAAGTCGCCGGCCGCGGCCGCGGCCTGGCGTCGTATCCGCATCCGTGGCTGATGCCGGACTACTGGCAGGTGCCGACCGTGTCGATGGGCCTGGGGCCGCTGCAGGCGATCTATCAGGCGCATTTCTGGAAATACCTGGAAAACCGCGGCCTGATCCCGAAATCCGACCGCAAGGTCTGGTGCTTCCTCGGCGACGGCGAGACCGACGAACCCGAATCGCTCGGCGCGATCTCGCTGGCCGGGCGCGAAAAGCTCGACAACCTGATCTTCGTCATCAACTGCAACCTGCAGCGCCTCGACGGTCCGGTGCGTGGCAACGGCAAGATCATCCAGGAACTCGAAGGCGTGTTCCGCGGCGCCGGCTGGAATGCACTCAAGGTCGTCTGGGGCAGCTACTGGGATCCGCTGCTGGCGCAGGATCGCGACGGCGTGTTGCGCAAGCTGATGATGGAAACGGTTGATGGCGAATACCAGGCCTGCAAGGCGTTCGGCGGCGCGTACACGCGCGAGCATTTCTTCGGCAAGTATCCGCAGACGCTGGAGATGGTGCGCAACCTGTCCGACGACGACATCTGGCGCCTCAATCGCGGCGGGCACGATCCGCACAAGGTCTACGCGGCCTATCACGCCGCGGTCAACACGGTCGGCATGCCGACCGTGATCCTGGCCAAGACGGTCAAGGGTTACGGCATGGGTGCGGCCGGCGAATCGCAGAACCCGACGCACCAGCAGAAGAAGCTCGACAACGACGCGGTGCGCCACTTCCGCGACCGCTTCCGCATCCCGATCGCCGACGACAAGCTGGGGGATGTGCCTTATTACAATCCCGGCAAGGATTCGCCCGAGGTCAAGTACATGCTCGAGCGCCGCGCCGCGCTCGGCGGCTCCCTGCCGCAGCGCCGGCGCAAGAGCGCAACGTTCGTGGCACCGGAATTGTCCGCGTTCGAGCAGATCGTCAAGAGCACCGGCGAGCGCGAGATCTCGACCACGATGGCATTCGTGCGCGGCATCAACCTGCTGCTGCGCGACAAGGCGATCGGCCCGCGCATCGTGCCGATCGTCGCCGACGAGGCGCGCACGTTCGGCATGGAAGGCATGTTCCGCCAGATCGGCATCTACGCGCCGGAAGGACAGAAATACCGGCCGCAGGATGCCGACCAGCTGATGTACTACCGCGAAGACATCAAGGGCCAGGTGCTGCAGGAAGGCATCAGCGAGCCCGGCGCGATGAGCGCATGGATGGCGGCGGCGTCGAGCTATTCGGTTTCCGACGTGCCGATGCTGCCGTTCTACATCTACTACTCGATGTTCGGCTTCCAGCGCGTCGGCGACCTGTGCTGGGCGGCCGGCGACATGCGTTGCCGCGGATTTCTCGTCGGCGGCACCGCCGGGCGCACGACCTTGAACGGCGAAGGCCTGCAGCACGAAGACGGCCATTCGCACCTGCTTGCCGGCGCGATTCCGAACTGCCGCGCCTACGATCCGACGTTTTCGTACGAAGTGGCGGTGATCCTGCAGGACGGCGTGCGGCGCATGCTGCACGAGCAGGAAGACTGCTACTACTACGTCACCGTGATGAACGAGAACTACACGCACCCGGAGATGCCCAAGGGTGCCGAGGCGGCGATCATCAAGGGCATGTACCTGTTCAGGGACGCCGGCAAGCCGAAGAAGAACGAGCCGCGCGTGCAGCTGCTCGGTTCCGGCACGATCCTGCGCGAGGCGATCGCCGCGGCCGAACTGCTCGAGAAGGAATTCGGTGTCAGTGCCGACATCTGGAGCTGCCCGAGCTTTTCCGAGCTGCGCAAGGATGGTTTCGATGCCGAGCGCTGGAACCGGCTGCATCCGGAAGAGACGCCGCGCGCCGCCTATGTCACCGCGTGCCTGGCCGATCGCCAGGGCCCGGTGATCGCGGCGACCGACTATGTGCGCGAGTACGCCGACCAGATCCGCGCGTTCATGCCCGATGGCAAAAAGTATACCGTGCTCGGCACCGATGGTTTCGGTCGCAGCGACACGCGCGAGAACCTGCGCCGCTTCTTCGAGGTCGATCGCTGGTACATCGCCCAGGCTGCAATCTCCGCACTCGCCGCCGAAGGCAAGATGACGGCCAAGGACGTGGCGCGCGCGATCAAGACCTGGAAGCTCAACGGCGACAAGCCCAATCCGCTGGGGGTATAGCGAGCAGTATCATTTTCTCGGCTGGAGACAACCAGACGGGTTCGGCGGGTTGCTCATGCGGTTCGTCATGAGGCGTGGCGAACCCCATCGTTTCGTCGGCTATCGCATTGGCTCGATCCAGCCTACGAAAGGCGCTACGCGGTGGTCAGCGCGGCCGCGACCGCTTCAGCGCCGGATCGAGACGATCCAGGTCGGCCTGCACCTGCTCGGGTGAGCGTTCGTAGACGATCTCGCGGCCCAGCGCCTTGCCGGAAAACGCGGTGCGGTTCGGCGTCGGCTTGAGCTCGCAGCGAACGCTGTGCACGCCTTCACCGAGCACGACCTCGATGCGGTGCGCATGCTTGTTCAGCACGACCACGTCCATGGTCTTGCCGCTTTCGGTGATGCGTACGGTGATCTTCTCGATGTTCATGCTGGATATGTTTCCGGCGGAAGCGTTGCGCGTTGCAGTTTAGCGCCTCTGCGACACGAAGTCGGTCGGCTGAAATGCCCTCTCTCAAGTGCAAGGGCGAGGGGAACCCTCTATCCATCAGCGGCTCCGGTGTGCAGCCCTGCGATGCGCGCGCCAGCGTCCGGTTGGCCCGCTCGACGTGACGCGAGCTGCCCTGCGTCGTTTGCGATCACGTCGGTAGGAAAGCGTTCAGCTGGCAACCGCTTTATTCAGGTTCAAACGCGTATACATGGTCCCACACACACCGATGGGGTAAAACCATGAAACGCATTCTCCTTACCGCAGCGCTTGCGGGCGCGTCACTTGCTGCAGCAACGACGGTGTTTGCCGCCGAAGGCTATGTCACGGCGAACGTGAGCCTGCGCGCCGGACCGGACTCCGGTTATCCGGCCGTAATCGGTCTTCGTGCCGGCACGCCGGTATACATCCAGGGCTGTGTCGACGGCTGGTCGTGGTGCGACGTCAGCCTCGGTGACGATCGCGGCTGGGTTTCAGGCGCCTACCTGCAGGAAGAATACGGCGGCCGGCGCGTCCTCGTGCGCGACTACGGCGTGCGCATCGGCATACCGATCGTAAGCTTCGTGTTCGGCGACTACTGGGATCATTACTACCGTGGCCGCTCCTGGTACGGCAATCGCGATCGCTACAGCCGCGTGCAACCGCGCTACTTCCACTCGGGCGGCTCGTACGGCTCCCACTCGGGCGGCTCCTACGGCCATTCGAGCGGTTCGTATTCGCGCGGCTCGACCTATCATGACTCGGGCCACGATTCGCGTCCCACGTATTCGACCGGGACGCGCGGCGTGACGACCCAGCCGAGTTATCACACGCAGCAGCACACGCAGTCGGCGCCGTCGCACAACGTGACGACGCAGCGGCGCGACGTGACTTCCCCCTCGCGCACGCCACAACAGCAGGGCCGCACCAGTCAATCGGCCCCGGTGATGCAGGGCGCACCGCAAAGAAGCGGCGGCGAACAGCATTCGGCCGCAGGCCAGAACCGCGCCGCCGAAGCGCACGCGGACAAGGGCACGCATGGCAACAATGGCGGCGGCCACAAGGACAACAAGGACAACAAGGACGGCGGCGGACACTGAAAAGCGTGAGGTCCCGTGCGAACGGACGCCCGGTTCGCTGACAGCGTCGTCGGGCAATCGGGATCGAGAACTGCCGGCCACTGCCGGCAGTTTTCACATGCGCGCTCGATCCGCCAGGCGATTGCGCCTAGCCTGTCCGGTCATGCAGGCCACGGCGAATTGCTCCGCGGGGCGGCACGATTTGCGCGAACGCGCGGTGAACCAGGGGCGGGGCGGTCC
>Ga0134128_10003502_pt1 | contig 19179 bp, 12 predicted proteins | sample KB31754_FD_96462 | JGI IMG/M metagenome (GOLD analysis project Ga0134128, IMG submission 96462) | Terrestrial soil microbial communities with excess Nitrogen fertilizer from Kellogg Biological Station, Michigan, USA - KB3-175-4 | ecosystem: Environmental > Terrestrial > Soil > Unclassified ...
CCTGATAATCGGGATAGACCATCGGGATGAGCCCGGCATCGGACGCGCCCTGCACGTTGTTCTGGCCGCGCAGCGGATGGAGCCCGGTGCCGGGACGCCCGATCTGGCCGGTCACCAGCGACAACGCGATCAGCCGTCGCGAATTGTCGGTGCCGTGCACATGCTGGGAGACACCCATGCCCCAGAAGATGATCGACGCGCGCGCGCGGGCGTATTTACGCGCGACGACGCGGATCGTGTCGGCATCGATACCGCAGATCTCCGCCATCTTCTCCGGCGGGAAATCCTTGACGTTCTCGGCGAGCTTCTCGAACTCCTCGGTATGCGCCTGGACGTACTGCTTGTCCTCGAGCCCCTCGGAGATGATGACGTTGAGCATCGCCGAGAGCAGCGAGACGTCGCGCCCCGGCTTGAATTGCAGCATGTGCGTCGCATGCCGCTTCAAGGTCTGACCGCGCGGGTCCATGACGATGAGGGTGACGCCGCGTTTCACCGCGTTCTTGAAGAAGGTGGCGGCGACGGGATGGTTTTCGGTCGGATTGGCGCCGATCACGATGATGACTTCGGCGTCCTTCGCGGCCATGAAAGGCGCGGTCACCGCACCGGAGCCGATGCCCTCCATCAGCGCCGCCACCGACGAGGCATGGCAGAGCCGGGTGCAGTGATCGACATTGTTCGTGCCGAAGCCGGTACGCACCAGCTTCTGGAAGAGATAGGCCTCTTCGTTCGAGCCCTTGGCCGAGCCGAAGCCGGCAAGCGCCTTGCCGCCATGCTGGTCGCGGATGCGCTTCAGCCCCGACGCGGCGCGGTCGAGCGCCTCCTCCCAGGTTGCGGGGCGGAAATGCGTCCAGGGATTGGCCGGGTCGATCTCGTCATCCGCCCGCTTCGGCACGCCGTCTTTGCGGATCATCGGCTGGGTGAGCCGGTGCGGATGATGGACGTAGTCGAAGCCGAAGCGGCCCTTGACGCAGAGACGATTCTGGTTCGACGGGCCGTCGCGGCCGTCGACATAGAGAATCTCGTCGTCCTTGATCTTGTAGGTGATCTGGCAGCCGACCCCGCAATAGGGGCAGACGCTGTCGACCTCACGGTCATGCGTGCCGACCGAGCGGTTCCGCTCATCCACCAGACTTGCTTCCAGAAGTGCGCCGGTCGGACAGGCTTGCACGCACTCGCCGCAGCCGACGCAGGTGCTCTCGCCCATGGGATCGTCGAAGTCGAAGACGATCTTCTCGGTATGGCCGCGGCCGGCCATGCCGATGACGTCGTTCACCTGCACCTCGCGGCAGGCGCGGACGCAGAGCGTGCACTCGATGCAGGCGTCGAGATTGACCGCCATCGCCGGGTGGCTGCGGTCGGGGGCGGGCTGGGTGCGCACGGGAAAGCGGCTCTCGTCGACGCCGACGCGGTCCGCCCATCGCCAGAAGCGGGAGTCCGGATCATGAGCCGTGGCACGCGCCGGCTGATCGGCGACCAGCAGCTCGAAGACCAGCTTGCGCGATTGCTTGGCGCGCTCGGAAGCGCTCTTCACTTTCATGCCGGACGAAGGCTTGCGGATGCAGGAGGCGGCGAGCACGCGCTCGCCTTCGATCTCGACCATGCAGGCGCGGCAATTGCCGTCGGCGCGATAGCCCGGCGCCGGACTGTAGCAGAGATGCGGAATCTCGGTGCCGCAGCGGTTCGCCACCTGCCAGATGGTTTCGCCGGGCTCAGCCGCGACTTCCCGGCCGTCGAGAAAGAACTTGATCGTGTCGGTCATGCCTGACCTCTCCCGTTACGGCAGATCTTCGGGAAAATGCTTCATCACCGAGCGGACCGGATTCATCGCCGCCTGGCCGAGACCGCAGATCGAGGCATCGCCCATCACCTTGATCAGGTCCTCGAGGAGCGGCTTATCCCATTTGCGCTCGGACATCACCTTCACCGCCTTCTCGGTCCCGACCCGGCAAGGGGTGCACTGGCCGCAGCTCTCATCCTCGAAGAAGCGCAGGAGGTTGAGGGCCACATCCCTCATGTTGTCCTTGTCCGAGAGGACGACAACCGCAGCCGAGCCGATAAAGCAGCCATATTGCTCCAGCGTGCCGAAATCGAGCGGCAGATCGGCCATCGAGGCCGGAAGCACGCCGCCCGAGGCGCCGCCGGGCAGATAACCCTTGAAAACGTGGCCGTCCGCCATCCCGCCGCAAAACTCGTCGATGAGCTCGCGTACGGTGATGCCGGCAGGCGCCAGCTTGACGCCGGGATTCTTCACATGGCCCGAGACCGAGAAGCTGCGCGGGCCCTTGCGGCCGCGCCGGCCTTGCGCCGCGAACCACTCGGGCCCCTTCTCAACGATGTCGCGCACCCAGTAGAGCGTCTCGACATTGTTGATAAGGGTGGGCCGGCCGAAAAGTCCCACCTGCGAGGGATAGGGCGGCTTGTGGCGCGGCAGGCCCCGCTTGCCCTCGATGCTTTCCAGCATCGCCGATTCCTCGCCGCAGATATAGGCACCGGCGCCGCGCCGCAGATGCACGCGAACATGGCGCAGCAGCCCCGCCGCTTCGACAAGCGGCATTTCGCGCATGAGCAGCTCGCGGATTTGCGGATACTCGTCGCGCAGATAGACATAGACCTCGGGAGCTTCGACGGCCCAGGCGCCGATCAGCATGCCTTCGAGAAAGCGGTGCGGGTCGGCCTCGAGATAGACGCGGTCCTTGAAGGTGCCCGGCTCGCCCTCGTCGCCATTGACCGCCATGAGGCGCGGTCCCGGCTCGGCGCGGACGAAGCGCCATTTGCGGCCGGTGGGGAACCCCGCGCCGCCGAGTCCCTTGAGCGCGGAATCCTCGAGCGCCTTCAGCACGGAGTCGAGCGACCGTTTGCCGGCGAGGCAATCGCGCAGCAGCGCGTAGCCGCCATCGGCGACATAGGCGTCGAACCCGCGGCAGTCGGGCAGGTGCGGATGCGTCTCGCCCCGCTTCACCGCGGCGGCGACATTCTCCACCGTCGCATGTTCGTGCAGCGCATGGCCGATCGCCGTCACCGGCGCGTTGTGGCACCCGCCCATGCAGGGGGCGCGCACGACGCGTACGCCGGGACCGAGCTTCGCCGGGAGCTGTTCCAAGAGCGCGCGGGCGCCCATGAGCTCGCAGGTCAGGCTGTCGCAGACGCGCACCGTGATCGGCGGCGGCGCTTCCTCGCCGTCGAGCACGACGTCGAAATGCGCGTAGAAGGTCGCGACCTCGTAGACCTCGACCAGCGCCAGCTTCATCTCCGCCGCGAGCGCCGCTAGGTGCCGCGCGTGGAGGCAGCGATACCTGTCCTGCAGCAGATGCAGGAACTCGATCAGGAGGTCGCGCTGCCGCGGCCGGTCGCCGAGCACCGCCTGCACCTCGGCGAGCGCCTCGGGTTCGACTTGGCGCCCCCTCGGCAAGTTGCGCCCGCCGCGGCGCCCGGCGCCGGGGTGCAGGCTGCGCTTGGTCTGGCGATCGAGCGGTGTCGTCATCTCAGCCTTTCAGTACTTTCAGCATGGTGCTGCCCAGCGCCGCCGGCGAATCGGTGACGGTGATGCCGGCGCTCTTCATCGCCTCCTGCTTGTCCTTGGCCGAGCCGGTGCCGCCGGAGATGATCGCGCCGGCATGGCCCATGCGGCGGCCCGGGGGCGCGGTCGCGCCGGCGATGAAGCCCACCACGGGTTTCTTCACCTTGCTGCGTTTCAGGAAGTCGGCTGCCTCCTCTTCCGCCGAGCCGCCGATCTCGCCGATCATGATGATCGACTTGGTCTCGTTATCGGCGAGGAACATATCCAGGCAATCGATGAAGTTGGTGCCATTGACCGGATCGCCGCCGATGCCGATGCAGGTCGACTGGCCGAGCCCCGCCGCGGTGGTCTGCGCCACCGCTTCGTAGGTGAGCGTGCCCGAGCGTGATACGATCCCGACATTGCCCTTGGCGTGGATATGGCCGGGCATGATGCCGATCTTGCACTGCTCCGGGGTGATGACGCCGGGGCAGTTGGGACCGACGAGGCGGCAGCCGGAGCCGGCGAGCGCGCGCTTCACCGTCACCATGTCGACAACCGGAATGCCCTCGGTGATGCAGACGATGAGCGGCACGCGCGCATCGATCGCCTCGAGGATGGCGTCGGCGGCGAAGGGCGGCGGCACGTAGATCGCCGAGGCGGTGGCGCCCGTCTTGCGCACCGCGTCCGCGACCGTGTCGAAGACCGGGAGATCGAGATGCGTCGTGCCGCCTTTGCCCGGCGTCACGCCACCCACCATCTTGGTCCCGTAGGCGATCGCCTGCTCGGAATGGAAGGTGCCCTGCGCGCCGGTGAAGCCCTGGCAGATGACCTTGGTCTCGGAATTGACAAGCACCGACATCAGGCAGCCTCCTTCACCGCCTTGACCACCTTCTCGGCGGCGTCGGCGAGGTTGTCGGCCGACAGGATGGGCAGGCCGGATTCGCTGAGGATTTTCTTGCCAAGCCGCACGTTGGTGCCCTCGAGCCGCACCACCAGCGGTACATGCAGCGCCACCTCGCGTGCCGCGGCGACGATGCCTTCGGCGATCACGTCGCAGCGCATGATGCCGCCGAAGATATTGACCAGGATACCCTCGACATTGGGATCGCTGAGGATGAGCTTGAAGGCGGTGGTGACGCGCTCCTTGGTGGCGCCGCCGCCGACATCGAGGAAGTTGGCGGGGTCGCCGCCATAGAGCTTGATGATGTCCATGGTCGCCATGGCAAGCCCGGCGCCGTTGACCATGCAGCCGATGTTGCCGTCGAGCTTGACGTAGTTGAGCGAGTGCTTGGTCGCCTCGAGCTCGGTCGGGTCTTCCTCGGCCTCGTCGCGCATCTCCTCCACCTCCTTGTGGCGGAAGAGTGCGTTGTCGTCGAAGTTCATCTTGGCGTCGAGCGCCAGAACGTCGCCCGATCCCGTGACCACCAGCGGGTTGATCTCCACCACCGAGGCATCGAGGCTCGTGAAGGCCTTGTACATGCCGAGCATGAACCGGGTCGCCGCCGAGACCTGCTTGCCCTCGAGGCCGAGGCCGTAGGCGAGCTGGCGCGCATGAAAGCCATGCATGCCGGTGGCGGGATCGATCGCCACCTTCAGGATCTTCTCGGGATGTGACGCCGCCACCTCCTCGATCTCCATGCCGCCCTCAGTGGACGCCATAACCGTGACCCGCGACGTCTTGCGATCGACGAGCATGCCGAGATAGAGCTCACGCTTGATGTCGCAGCCCTCCTCGACGTAGATGCGCTTCACCTCGCGGCCCTTGGGCCCGGTCTGCTTGGTGACGAGGACATGGCCCAGCATGTCGGCCGCGTTCTTGGCGACCTCCTCGGCCGAGCGGACGACGCGGACGCCGCCCTTGCCCTGCGGATTGTCCTTGAACCGCCCGGCGCCGCGGCCGCCTGCGTGGATCTGCGACTTCACCACGTAGACGGGGCCGGGGAGTCCGCGCGCCACCTTTTCGGCTTCCTGCGGCGTATAGGCAACGCCGCCGCGCGGCACGGCAACGCCGAACTTCTGCAGCAGGCTCTTCGCCTGGTACTCATGGATGTTCATGCTGATCGCCTCGCTTACCGCACAAGCCCCGCGCCCCGCGCCCATTTGTACTTGGCGCCGAGCACGGCCACCGGAATTTCGGTGGAGTACGCATAGGATGGGATGCCGTGATCGTAAAGATATTCGGCCGCTTCCTCGACCTGAACGTCGCCGGCGAGCGAGGCGACGATCGGCTTCTGGATGCCCTTCGCCTTCATCTCGTTCACCACCTCGACGACCAGCTTCGCGAACACCATGGGCGGCGTGATGATGGTGTGCCAATAACCCAGGATGAGTGCATGAATGCGCTCATCCTCAAGCCCGAGCTTGATGGTGTTCTTGTAGGTGGTCGGCGGCTCGCCCCCGGTGATGTCGACGGGATTGCCGGCGGCACCGAAGGGAGGAATGAACTTGCGGAAGGCCTGATCGAGATCGCTCGGCATGCGCATGAGCTGGAGGCCGTAGTCGACGCAGGCATCCGACAGCAGCACGCCCGAGCCGCCGGCGCCGGTGATGATGATCACGTTCTCGCCCTTGGGGGTCGGCAGCTTCTGCAGGGCGCGGGCATAGTCGAGCATGTCGCGCAGGCCGGGCGCGCGGATGACCCCCGACTGGCGCAGCACGTCGTCATAGATCTTGTCGTTGCCGGCGAGCGCACCGGTGTGCGAGCTCGCCGCCTTGGCTCCCGCGGCGGTGCGGCCGGCCTTGAGCACTATCACCGGCTTCTTCCTTGAGACGCGCTTTGCCACTTCGGCGAAGGAGCGGCCGTCCTTCAGATCTTCGAGATGCATGGCGATGACCTGGGTCGATTCGTCCTGCTCGAAGAAGGTCAGGAGATCGTCCTCGTCGAGGTCCGACTTGTTGCCGAGGCCCACGATCGCCGATACGCCCATCTTGGCCGAGCGCGAGAAGCCGATGATGGCCATGCCGATGCCGCCCGACTGCGACGAGAGCGCCGCCTGGCCCTTGTAGTCGTAGGGCGTGCAGAACGTCGCGCAGAGATTCTTGGCGGTGTAGTAGTAGCCGTAGATGTTGGGACCCATCAGGCGGATGTTGTATTTCCGCCCGATCTGCTGGATCTCCTTCTGGCCCTCTTCATTGCCGGTCTCGGCAAAGCCCGAGGGGATCAGCACCGCGCCCGGGATCTTCTTCTCGCCGCACTCGACGAGCGCCTGTGCCACGAATTTGGCGGGGATGGCGAAGACGGCCACGTCGATCTCGCCGGGCACGTCTTTCACCGACTTGTAAGCCTTGCGCCCCATGATCTCGCCGGCCTTGGGATGGATCGGGTAGATCTTGCCGGCATAGCCGCCATTGATCAGGTTCTTCATCACTGAGTTGCCGATTTTGCCGTCCTCGGCCGAGGCGCCGATCACCGCAATCGTGTCCGGGCGCATGATGCGGTTCATCTGCTTGACGATCTCGTCCTGCGACGGGCGATAGCGCTGCGGCGCCGGGTTCCAATCCATGACGATGCGCACATCGGCCGCGGTCGCTCCGGTCTTCGTGGCGAAGACCGGGTTGAGGTCCATCTCGGAGATTTCGGGGAAGTCGCTGATGAGCTGCGACACATTCTGGATCAGCGCGGCCAGCGCCTCGCGGCTCACCGGATCGGCACCGCGCACACCTTTCAGGATCTCACCAGCCTTGATGCTGTCCAGCATCGAGAGCGCGTCTTCCTTGGAGGTGGGGGCGAGGCGGAAGGTGATGTCCTTCAGCACCTCGACCAGCACGCCGCCCATGCCGAAGGCGACGAGCTTGCCGAAGCTCGGATCGGTGACCGCGCCGATGATCACTTCCTGTCCGCCCTGCAGCATCTGCTGCACCTGGATGCCGGCGATCTTGGCGCCTGCCTTGTACTTGCGCGCATTGGCGATGATCGTGTCGTAGGCCTTCTCGGCGTCGGCGGCGCTCTTGACGCCGACCACCACGCCGCCCGCCTCGGTCTTGTGCAGGATGTCGGGCGAGACGATCTTCATCACGACCGGGAAGCCCATGCCCTGGGCCAGTTTCGCCGCGTCCTGCGCCGAGCCGGCGAGCCCTTCCTTCGGCACGGTGATGCCATAAGCGTCGCAAACCAGCTTGCCTTCGGGCGCGGTCAGCGCCGTCCTGCCTTCGGCCTTCGCCTTGTCGAGCACCTTGCGAACCGAAGCCTTGTCGTATGCCATGGGGTCCATCCCTCCCAGAAAGTCTCGCGAGCGGCCGCGCCGGGCGCGGCCGCTCCCATTCACTGAAACGCGGCTCAGACGGCCTTTTCGCCGTGCATCGCCGAGATCTCGTCCTTGCCGAAGCCAAGCTCGGCCAGGATCTCGTCCGTATGCTCGCCCAACAGCGGCGAGCGCTTCACTTCGGCCGGGCTCGCCGACAGTTTGATCGGGCAGCCGACGCTTAGATACTTGCCGCGCTTCGGATGATCGACCTCGACGACGGTGCCGGTCGCGCGCAGCGACGGCTCGGCGGCGATTTCCTTCATCGACAAGATCGGGCCGCAGGGGATGTCGTACTTGTTGAGAATCTCCATGGCCTCGAACTTCGTCTTGGTCATGGTCCATTTCTCAATCGTGTCGAAGATCTCCTTGAGCCGCGGCAGCCGCGCGGGGGCCTTCGCGTAATCCGGGTCGGTGATCCACTCCTCCTTGCCGATCACCTTGCAGATCGCCTCCCAGACCGGCGCCTGCGTGATGAAGTAGATGTAGGCGTTGGGATCGGTCTCCCAGCCCTTGCATTTGAGAATCCAACCGGGCTGGCCGCCGCCCGAGGCGTTGCCGGCGCGCGGCACGGCTTCGCCAAACTTGCCGTGCGGATATTGCGGGTATTCGGTCATCTTGCCGGTGCGCTCGAGCCGCTGCTGGTCGCGCAGCTTGACGCGGCAGAGATTGAGCACGCCGTCCTGCATCGCGCAGAGCACGCGCTGCCCCTTGCCGCTATGGGTGCGGTGATAGAGCGCGGTAACGATGCCGAGCGCGAGATGGAGCCCGGTGCCGCTGTCGCCGATCTGCGCGCCGGTGACGAGCGGCGGGCCGTCATCGAATCCGGTGGTCGAGGCGGCGCCGCCGGCGCATTGGGCGACGTTCTCGTAGACCTTGCAATCCTCATAGGGGCCGGGGCCGAAGCCCTTGATCGAGGCAACGATCATGCGCGGGTTGATCTGCTGGATGCGCTCCCAGCCGAAGCCCATGCGGTCGAGCACGCCGGGCGCGAAATTCTCGACCATCACGTCGCAGCTCTTGACCAGCGCCTCAAGGACCTTCTTGCCCTTGGGATTCTTGGCGTCGAGGGTGATCGAGCGCTTGTTGTGGTTGAGCATGGTGAAATAGAGGCTGTCGGCATCGGGGATGTCGCGGAGCTGGCCGCGGGTGATATCGCCCTCGCCCGGCCGCTCGACCTTGATCACGTCCGCGCCGAACCATGCCAGAAGCTGAGTACAGGTCGGTCCCGACTGCACATGGGTGAAATCCAATATCTTCACGCCTTCAAGTGCCTTGCCCATGTTTCCTCTCCGAAATTCCGTCCTTGTGTTCGTGAATGCTTGTCGCGGCCGGCTCTTGCACCGCACCGCGTCGCCGAAAACGCGCTATTTCATTTCTTGCTCAGCGCGCTCTTCGGGTTGAGGTTGCCGATGCGGCCGCTCTCGCTGCCAGCAGCCGGATCGATCACCGCGTTGATGAGGGTCGGCTTGCCAGAGTCCAGCGCCGAGTTTACTGCGCGCTTCAGTTCGTCGGGCGAGGTCACGTTGGCCCCGACGCCGCCGAAGGCCTCGATGAGTCGGTCGTAGCGCGAGCCTTTGACGAAGACGAGCGGCGCCGGGTCCGCGCCGCCGCGCGGATTGACGTCGACACCGCGATAGATACCGTCGTTGTTGAAGACGACGATGCAGACCGGCAGGTTGTACCGGCAGATCGTCTCTACCTCCATGCCGCAGAAGCCGAAGGCGCTGTCGCCTTCGACCGCGAGCACCTTGCTGCCGGTTTCGACCGCGGCGGCGATGGCCTGACCCATGCCGACGCCCATCACGCCCCAGGTGCCGACGTCGAGGCGCTTGCGCGGCTTGTAGACGTCGATGATGCCCCGCGCGAGGTCGAGCGTGTTGGCTCCCTCGTTGACGAGGACCACATCCGGCCGCTCTTTCATGACGGTGCGCAACGCACCGAGCGCGCCGTGATAATCCATCGGCGAATTGTTGTTCATAAGGCGCGGCGCCATTTTGGCGACGTTTTCTTCGCGCTTGCCCTTGACGGCGTTGGTCCATTCGGCCGGCGGGGCCGGCCAGTTGGCGCCCATACCTTCGATCAGCGCGGTGACGCAGGAGCCGATATCACCGACCAGAGGTGCGGCGATCTCGACATTGCTGTCCATCTCCTTGGGCTCGATATCGATCTGGATGAACTTCTTCGGAGCCTCGCCCCAGGTCTTGCCCTTGCCGTGCGACAGGAGCCAGTTGAGCCGGGCGCCGATCAGCATCACGACATCGGAATCCTTCAGCACAGTCGAGCGCGCGGCGCCGGCGCATTGGGGATGCGTATCGGGCAACAGTCCCTTGGCCATGCTCATCGGCAGGAACGGAATGCCGCTCTTCTCGACCAGCGTCTTGACCGCGTCGTCGGCCTGCGCATAGGCCGCTCCCTTGCCGAGGACGATCAGCGGCCGCTTGGCCGATTTGAGGACATCAAGCGCGCGCTTGACGGCGGTGGGTGCCGGGATCTGGGCCGGCGCCGCGTCGATGACCTTGACCAGCGACTTCTTGCCGGCCTCCGCATCCATGACCTGGCCGAAGAGCTTGGCCGGCAGATCGAGATAGACGCCGCCCGGCCGCCCCGAAACCGCCGCGCGGATCGCGCGCGCCAGGCCGATACCGATATCGGCGGCATGCAGCACCCGGAACGCCGCCTTGCAGAGGGGCTTGGCAATGGCCAGCTGGTCCATCTCCTCGTAGTCGCCCTGCTGCAGGTCGACGATCTCGCGCTCGGACGAGCCCGAGATCAGGATCATGGGGAAGCAATTGGTCGTCGCATGGGCGAGCGCCGTCAGGCCATTGAGGAAACCGGGCGCGGACACCGTAAGGCAGACGCCGGGCTTCTTGGTGAGGAAGCCGGCGATGGCCGCGGCATAACCTGCATTCTGCTCATGACGGAACGAGAGAACGCGGATGCCCTCCCCTTGCGCCATGCGGGTCAAATCCGAGATCGGAATGCCGGGCACGCAGTAGATCGTGTTCAGCCCATTGAGCTTCAGTGCGTCGATGACGAGGTGGAAGCCGTCGGTCAGCTCCCTACTCTCGTCACCCGCAGGCCTCGCCTGCTCTTTGAGCGTCGTGGCTTGCGTCATAAGGTAGTTCTCCCTTGGGGTCGCTTGATTGTTCAACTCAGGAAATTGCAATGCTTGTCCACATGCGCAGCGAGATCGAGGGTGTGCTGGCGCGCCAGCACCTCGGCGCGCTCGGTCTCACGGCCCTCGAGCGCCTCGATGATCTTGAGATGGTCGACGATCGACCGCGCGGCGCGATTGTCTTGACTGATCGTCATCTGGCGGATGGCGCGCATATGGATGAAGAGATTTTCGGTCATGTCGGCGATGCACCGGTTGCCGCTCATCCGGATGATCGCCTGGTGAAAGCGGATATTCGCGTCGGAGTACTCGTCGAGGTGGCCCTCAGGCGAATGCCCCTCGCCCTGAAACTCGTCGAAGACGTGCCTCAGCGAGGCGATCTCGGCGTCGCTCGCGTGCAGCGTGATGAGCCGCGCGGCGATGCTCTCGAATGCCGCCCATACCTCGATCAGCTCGATGATCTCGCGCTTCGTCTTGCGCACGACGAAAATCCCGCGGCGCGGCAGGGTCTTGACAAACCCCTCTTGTTCCAGGAGCGTCATGGCCTCGCGGATGGGCGTGCGCGATACGCCGAGATCCTGCGAGAGCTGCCGCTCGTCGAGCCTGATTTCATGCGGCTGCGCATATATGTTGACCGAGGTGATTGCCTGCTTGAGCGCGTGATAAGCCTGCGTGCGAAAGCTTGACTGCGTGTCTATCGGCTTCACGTCCAGTCTCGGTGTCGTCACTGGCCCTCGCTTCCTCGCCGAACTGCGTTTTGCTTTTGATATGCCAGTCGATTGTATCTGGCATACCAGGTTTGTCAAACGCTCTCCGGCCAGATTTTTTCGGCCCGACCGAAGTTTTCCGCGGGACGATCTGGGGCCGGTCGGCGTTTTAAGACACCGGGGGTTGAATGTCGCCCGGGATGCACGCGTGGCTTGCGTCGGGTGATGCTGTTATTGTCCTGAAGTGTGGCTTCCGGACGAGCCGAGCGGCCCCTTAAGCTCGCTTGTCCGTTGCGCTCTCTGACCCGCGCGGCGTCGGCTGGCGCTCGGCCCGGCCACGTATCTGCCAACCACAGGAGGTTCGAGCGCGTCGATGACGGCGGCAATCGCGAGCCAAGGTGACGAGACGCGGCTTGCCGCGCTCGATCGCTTCGACATCGCCGACAGCGAGCCCGAAGAGGCGTTCGAGCGCATCGCGCGGCTCGCGCAGCGGATTTTCGCCGTTCCCATCGCGCTGGTGAGCTTCACAGAGGGCGACCGGCACTTCGTCAAGGCGCAGATTGGACTTGAGCCGGGCGAGGCGCCACGCGAACTCGCCTGCTGGGAGGCCGACGGCGCCGAGGTGCTGTTCGTGCCGGATGCGCGGCACGATCCGCGCTTTGCCGGCAACGAGTGGGTGGACAGCGGCAAGATCGGTTTCTATGCGGGCGCGCCGCTGATTACCGCCGAGGGGCAGCGGGTCGGCACGCTGGTCGTCGCCGACCGCGTGAAGCGTTCCGACATCGCGCGCGAGGAGGCCGAGCACCTGGCGCGGCTCGCCCGGATGGTCGTGAGCGAGCTCGAGCTGCGCCGCTTCAGGCAGCACCTGCCCGCCGAGCGCGCCGCCCGCGGCCTCGCCGAAGCCCGCTTCAAGCTGCTTGGCGATCTCACCGACGCCGCGGTTGCAGCCGCCGATTTCAAGTCGGCGATGCGCACCTGCCTCCACCTCATCGCCGAGCACGTCGCGGCCGATTGCGCGCTCGCCTTCGGTATGGCGCCGAATGCCACCTATTGTGAGATTGAGGCAGAATACGTCGCCTCCGGCGCTGGCGCCGGCAGTTATCTCGATTTCATGCACCACTATCCGTTGCGCGACGACAACTCGATCGCCGGCGCCTCGGTGCTGCAACAGCGGCTGATCGCCGTCGCCGACCTCGCCACCCTCGACGTCGAGCGCTATCCGATCACCACCGCCGCCCTCAAGAACGGCTTCACCAGCCTGCTCTGCGTCCCATTCGAAAATGCCGGCGCCAAGTTCGGCCTCTGCTTCGTCTTCCGCCGGTCATTGCGCGACATGAGTCAGGTAGCCGAGACCATCCACAGCCTGTCCGGCAAGGTACGCGACCTGCTGGCGCGCAAGCGCGCCGAGGAGCAGATCGCGCTGCTGCAGTCGGTGGTGCTGAACGCGAGCGACGCGGTGGTGATCGCTGATGCGGGGACGACCGCGGCGCGGATTCCGCGCATCGTCTATGTCAATCGCTCGTTCAGCGCCATGACGCTCTACGCGGACGAGGAGGTGCTCGGCCGCACCCCCAATTTCCTGCAGGGCCCCGGCACCGATCCTGTGGCGGTGGAGCGGCTGCGCAGCGCACTGTCGCGCTGGGAGCCGGTGCGCATCGAGATGCTGACCTGCCGCAAGGATGGCAGCGAGTTCTGGGCCGAAATCGACGCCGCGCCCGTCGCCGACGCCAACGGCTGGTACACGCATTGGATCGCCATCCTGCGCGACACCACCCAGCGCAAGAAGGCCGAGGAGCGGCTCAAGGAGCGCGAGCGCGAGCTGCGCCAGCTCGCCGAGCGCCAGGCGGCGATCCTCGACGCGCTGCCGGCGCATGTGGCGCTGCTCGACCGCGACGGCGGCATCGTCTCGGTGAGTCGCAGCTGGCACGAATTCGCCGCGGCGAGCGGCGTCGAGGCGCCCGCTCCGGTCGGCAGCAGTTATTTCGAATTCTGTGCCGCGACGTCCTGGGGCGAGGCCGGCCGCGCCATCGCCGAAGGGCTCAGGCTCGTGCTCGCCGGAAGGCAGCCGCAATTCAGCGTCGACCATCCCTGCGAGCAGGGCGTGTTCCGCCGCTGGTACCGGTTGATCGCGGCGCCGCTGGCGCTCGGACGCGCGGTTGGCGCGGTGGTGATGCATCTCGACGTCACGTCCAACAAACTCGCCGAGGAAGCGCTTCGCCGCGAAAAGGAATTCTCGGAGTTCCTCATCAAGAGCAGCACCGAGGGCATCCTGGTCTTCGATCGCGAGTTCCGGATCACCTTGTGGAACCCGGGCGTGGAGCGCATCACCGGCATGAGCGCCGAGCAAGTCCTGGGCCAGCGCGTTCTCCAGGTCCTCTCCTTCGCGGTCGGCACACCCGGCGAGGCGGCGATGCGCGAGACGCTGGAAGGTCGCGAGAGTTCGCTCGACGATCAGCGCTACAGCATTCCCGAGACCGGGCGCGAGGGCTTCTTCGAAGGATATTTCGCGCCGCTCTACAGCCGCGGCCGCGAGGTCATCGGCGGCATCGCTTTCCTGCGCGAGACGACCGAGCGCCGGCGCATCGAGGACGCGTTGCGCCAGTCGCAGAAGATGGAGGCGGTGGGCCAGCTCACTGGCGGCATCGCACACGACTTCAACAACATGCTGACGGTGATCGCCGGCAATCTCGAGCTGCTCGAAAGCAAAGTGGGCGACCGGCCGCGCCTGCTGCGACTGGTCAACTCTGCGGCGATGGCGGCAAGCCGCGCGGAAAAGCTGACCCAGCAGCTCCTCACCTTCTCGCGCCGCCAGCAGCTCCGGCCGCAGCCGATCGACTTCAACCAGATCGTCATCGGCATGGACGACCTGCTGCACCGGACGGTGGGCGAGCATATCGACGTAGGAAAGCAGCTCGCCCCTGAGCTCTGGCCGGCGCTCGCCGACCCCAATCAGATCGAGACGGCGCTGCTTAACCTCATTCTCAATGCCCGCGACGCCATCCGCCACACCGGCCGGATCACCATCGAGACCGCGAACGCCGTGGTCACCACGGCGCAGGGCGATCTTGCGCCCGGTGCCTATGCCATACTTTCCGTTGCCGATACCGGCCACGGCATGTCGGAAGAGGTGCTCGCCCATGTCTTCGAGCCCTTCTTCACAACGAAGGAGGTGGGCAAGGGCACCGGGCTCGGCCTCGCCCAGGTCTATGGCTTCGTCAAGCAATCTTCCGGGCATGTCCGCATCGAGAGCCGCGTCGGCGAGGGCACCACGGTCCGGGTCTATCTGCCGCGCGCCGAAGGCGGCGTCGGCATCGCCGGCATGGCGCCGATCCGCGCGCAGCAATACCGCGGCAGCGAGACCGTGCTGGTGGTCGAGGACGATCACGGCGTGCGCGATTTCGCCGTCTCGGTGCTGCGCGAGCTGGGCTATCGCGTGCTCGAGGCCGCGAATGGGGATGCCGCGCTGGGCCTCGTCGACAGCACGAGCAACATCAACCTGCTGTTCACCGACGTGGTCATGCCCGGCGCGCTCAACGGCGCCGATCTCGCCAAGACGGCGCTCGAGCGCCGGCCAGAGCTGCGCGTGCTCTTCACCTCGGGCTACACGACGCGGCTGGTTGAGAAGGAATGGCCGGAAGGCGCCGACCTGCTGCGCAAGCCCTACCGCTCGATCGATCTCGCCCAACGCGTCCGAGCCTCGCTCGACCGCACCAGCGCCGCCGCGCAGTAGCCGGGATTTCCGAGACCGCGGCTCTAGCGGCCGGTGAGCGCCTCTTCGAGCGACGCCTGGCTGGTGAAGACCAATCCGTCGAAGCCGGCCTGCCGCGCGGCTGCGACGTTCTCGGGCTTGTCGTCGACGAAGAAGCACCGGGCGGGCACGATCCCGGCGCGCCGGGCGACCAGCAGGAACGAGCTCACGCTCGGCTTGGCGTCACCGATCTCGTAGCTCAGATGCGCTTCGAGCCGGCCCAGCCGGCCGCCGCTCATCCGGACCAGATGCTCCCAATGCTCGCGGTTGGTGTTCGAGAAGATCAGCGTGCGGCGCCGCGCCGCGAGGCGCTCGACATAATCGAGCATCGCCGGATCGAGCCCGAGATGGCTGCACCAATCCGCGACGAAATCCGCAAATTCGCCCGCATAGCCGCTTTCGCGCCGGAGCCGCTCATAGAGATGGCGGATCGGCAGCTCGCCACGCTCGTAGCGGGGATCGCGTGCGGCGGCGGCGATCGCCTCGGCCGACGTCCGCGCCGGGCAGCGGCTGGCGAGCAGCCGGTAGAGCACCTCGTTGTCATGCGGCACGATGACGCCGCCGAGATCGACGACCAGAGCCTCGTAGGGCGCCGTGCTGTTCTTGCCCGCCGTCGTCATAAATCTGTCGCTCTCCCGATGCGCCGTTGCCGCCGGACAGGCTCTAGCACGCCGAGGCCGGCGCCGAAATCCGCTTGGACGCGGCTTCCGATGATCTCACGCTTGACAAGCCGCGGCGCCGCGCTTACGCGTTCGACCCTTCGCGCCGCCGCAACCGGAACTCCCCACCATGTCTCTCGACACCAAGCATGTGAAATTCCCGGGCCGCATGGTCATCGTCGGCTTCGGCAGCATCGGGCAGGGCGTGCTGCCGCTGCTGCTGCGTCATGTCGACATGTCACCGTCGCATATCACCATCATTACCGCCGAGGAGCGCGGCCACGAAGAGGCGCGCGAGCTCGGCATCCGCTTCATCCTTGAGCCGCTGACGCGCGAGAACTACGCCAAGGTGCTCGAGCCGCTGCTCGGTCCCGGCGATTTCCTGGTCAACGTCTCCGTCGAAGTATCGAGCGTGGCGCTGATCGAGCTCTGCCGCCGTGTCGGCGCACTCTATCTAGACACCTGCATCGAGCCGTGGCCGGGCGGCTATACCGACCCGTCGCTGTCGCCCTCGCTGCGCTCCAACTACGCGCTGCGCGAGAGCGCGCTCAAACTGCGGCCCGGGCACGAAGCGGCGCCGACCGCGGTGCTGACGCACGGTGCCAATCCGGGGCTGGTATCGCATCTGGTCAAGGAGGCGCTGCTCAACATCGCAGCCGATACCGGGATCAAGACCGCGGCGCCGGCGAGCCGCGCCGAGTGGGGCGCGCTCGCCCAGAGGCTCGGCGTCAGGGTGATCCACATCGCCGAGCGCGACACGCAGGTCTCGCCCAATCCGAAACGGCCGGGCGAATTCGTCAACACCTGGTCGATCGACGGCTTCGTCAGCGAAGGCTCGCAGCCGGCCGAGCTCGGCTGGGGCAGCCATGAGCGGCAATTGCCGTCCGACGGAAGGCGCCACGAATTCGGCTCGGATTGCGCGATTTATCTGCTGCGGCCCGGCGCCTCGACGCGAGTACGGACCTGGACGCCGCTGGAAGGCCCCTTCCACGGCTTTCTCGTCACGCATGCCGAGTCGATCTCGATCTCCGACTATTTCACCGTGCGCGACGGCAGCGGCGTGCGCTACCGGCCGACCGTGCATTACGCCTATCATCCTTGCGACGGCGCGGTGCTCTCGGTGCATGAGCTGGCTGGCAAGAACTGGCACATCCAGGAGCAGAAGCGCCTCATTGTCGAGGAGATCAGCGAGGGCATCGACGAGCTGGGCGTGCTGCTCATGGGCCACGCCAAGGGCGCCTACTGGTACGGCTCGCAGCTTTCGATCGAGGAGGCGCGGCGCCTCGCTCCTTACAACAACGCCACCAGCCTGCAGGTGACGGTGGCGGTGCTGGCCGGCGTCATCTGGGCGATCGAGAATCCGCGCGCCGGAATCGTCGAGCCCGACGAAATGGATTTCGTGCGCTGCATGGCGATCATGCGGCCCTATCTCGGCAAGGTGGTCGGCGCCTATAGCGACTGGACCCCGCTCCAGGATCGTGGTCGCCTTTTCCCCGAGGATGTCGACCGCGACGATCCCTGGCAGTTCAAGAATTTCCGCGTGGTGTAAAGACCGCGCTCAGCCAATGCTGTAGGCGGTGATGACGGCGGCGAGATCCGCGCTCAGCGACGGGCCGGTGTGGATCGTGGAAATGCCCTGAGGCAGTCCCTGCTTGCTGAGCTCGCCGTCATCGAGGCTGGTGAGGATGGCCACGGGGATGCGATGCGTCGTCGCCATGGCGGCGAGCGCGCGGGCCAGATCGGTGCCCGGCAGCTCCGCCATCGTCGCCGAGGTGATGATCAGATTGGGCTTCATGCGGATGGCAAGGGTGAACGCTTCGGTGGCCGACTGCGTCAGCACGGCGCGGATGCCGCAGGCGGCGAGCTCGCGCGCCACCAGCCGGCCCACCACCCGCGAGGACGTCACCAGCAGGGCTTCGACATTGCGCAGCTCGATTTCGTCGGGATTGAGCGCGCGCGGCGTCGGCAGGGCGCGCAGCACCGCGGCGATGCCGGCATCATCCGTCGGCGTCTCCTCCATCGCCGCCGCCATGGCGTCGATATGCGCGCGGATGTCGAGGAGCGCATCCTCGGCATGTGCGGGATCGGCGTCGTCGAGATAATTCTCTAGGCGATGCGCGACCAGCGACACCAGCGGAAAGCCGGAGCCGTCGCCCATACCCTTGAGCGTGTGCGTGTCGCGGCGCAGCTGCGCAATCACCGCGGCAAGAGAGATCGCGCCCTCGAGCGCTGACTCGACCAGCCGGTCCATGCCGCCCAGCCGTTCTTCCGATTCCTCGCGAAACGTCTGACGGAGATTGACGAAGGGATCGTCGGCGGGCGCTGCGTTCCTGGCAGCCATGGCTTCTCCTTCGGGGATGCGGGCGCGCGGCCCACGCCACCTTAGGGGGCGACGCCTGAAGGATTGGTTTACGCCCCAGTGTCGCAAGGGCCGGGTTCAGCTTGCCGGCAAATCGCCGTTTGGCTCGTCGAGAGACGATTAACCAGGAGCCGAAGAAGCACGCCGTCGACGGGCGCAGATGCGCTAGCATTCTTCGCGGCGCCTATTGCCGGACGAAGGGAGCACCGCCAAATGAGCGAACCTCGGATCGTCGCGACGGGAGGCTGCCAGTGCGGCGCCCTGCGCTATGCGCTTTACGCCCAGCCTGAGGGCAGCGTCTGTCATTGCCGGATGTGCCAGAAGGCGACAGGCGGGTTTTTCGCGGCGCTCGCCAAGTTCGACAAAAAGGAGCTGATCTGGACGCGTGGCACGCCCGCCGCCTTTCGCAGCTCGCCCTCCGCCTATCGCGATTTTTGCCGCGATTGCGGCACGCCGCTCACCTTCCGCTATGACGACGCGCCGCACATGGAAGTGACGATCGGCAGCCTCGATCATCCCGAGCGTGTGCCGCCGCGTCTCAATTTCGGCGTCGAGAGCCGGCTCCCCTGGATCGCCGACCTTGCGCCGGGCCGGCTTCCCGACAAACAGTCCTCCGAGATCGGCGGCGCGGCCCGCGACCGACGCAGTCGTCAACACCCCGATCACGACACTCCGGCCGATTGGCAGCCGCCGATCTAGGAGCCTGTCTGGGAAATAGCAGGGGTCTGCGTTGCACGAGGACGGGGCGATGTTAGGAGCGAGGCCGCGGCCGATGCGGGCCATCGGCAAGGCCGAGCGACGCGGCAGCGCCCCGTCCTCGTGCAACCCGAAGGGACATCGTCCTTTGC
>Ga0134128_10003503_pt1 | contig 19177 bp, 23 predicted proteins | sample KB31754_FD_96462 | JGI IMG/M metagenome (GOLD analysis project Ga0134128, IMG submission 96462) | Terrestrial soil microbial communities with excess Nitrogen fertilizer from Kellogg Biological Station, Michigan, USA - KB3-175-4 | ecosystem: Environmental > Terrestrial > Soil > Unclassified ...
CACAGGTGCTGTATCAGGAGGTACTGCAACTCTAGATGTAGGACAATTTACATTCCCACTTTCTGCAAACATTAAGGTTCTTGATTCCAGCAACAATGTGATTGCATCAAGTCCTGAGAAAATTTATGGTGGAGACACATACTCTATTATCAATCAAAGTGCACCCCCACCACAATCACCAGGTATTGAGATAAATAATGTCCAGTCAACATCTGGCACAACATCGGCATCTAACCAAGTCACATTACCAAACTTTAATGTAGGAACTGGCAATGATCGATTGCTCCTGGTAGGCGTGTCAGCAAGCGACAATAATGTTGGTTCCATTACATTTGGAGGTGTACCGTTAACAAGGGCAGCAGGTTCCTTTTCCAACAACGATGCAGAATTCTGGTATCTCACAAACCCAAGTGGTACCGGAAATATTGTTGTTACAACTAATGGCCCAACACAAACAGTAGTTGGTGCATATTCATTCTCCGGAGTAAACCAGACAAATCCAATACCAAGCCATGTTGTAAGACACAATTCAAGTCCTAGCAGTCCCACGGTATCAATTACAACCCAGTTTGCTGACGATTGGATAATTGATCTGCCATCAATTTATGGAGGCTCTACTCTTTCAAGCCCCACCTGTGCACAAGGATGGGACGTCAACATACCAAATGCAATAACTGGCGCATCAAGCACTATCTTGGTACAATCTCCTAGAACAGTGACATGCAGCTGGACTGCAAATGTTGGTGATCTCTGGACCGATGCTGCAGTAGAGATAAGATCTGCAGGTGCAACAGCCCCAGTGACTGGGACCATACCACAACCTCCAGCAGGACTAAGTGCAGTAGCAGTCTCGTCATCACAAATCAATCTTTCGTGGACTGCTCCATCAGACAATGGTGGCTCTGCAATAACAAGTTACAAGATTGAAAGATCAATAGACAATGGCAATACATGGTCCACCGTTATTTCCAACACTGGTTCCACTGCCACTACATACAGCGATGCTGGACTCTCACCAAGTACTAGTTACACATATAGAGTATCTGCTACAAATTCAGTCGGTACAAGTTCTCCATCAAACATTGCATCTGCTACTACTAGTTCAACGCCACCACCAACTGGCATCATTTTGAACAACATCAAATCTACCTCTGGTGCAACATCATCAAACCAAATTACACTTGCAAACTTTGATGCAGGAACTGGAAACAACAATCTACTTGTTGTAGGGATTAGTGCAGACAATAGCGATGTGGCTTCGGTTACATTTGGAGGAGTGCCCCTTGTAAACAGAGTCCATTCATTTTTCAACAATGACGCAGAGTTCTGGTATCTCAAAAATCCTACTAGTACTGGAGACATTGTCGTTACAATGAACGGTCCTGCATCTGCAGTAGTTGGCGCATACTCATTCTCAGGCGTAAACCAAACAAGTCCATTGCCTACCAGTGCAACAAGACATAGTACAACGCCTAATAGTCCCAACATATCCATTACAACAAAATTCTCAAACAGCTTGGTACTTGATTTGCCCTCAATTTATGGCAGCTCTACACTTGGTTCTCCAACATGTACACAAAGCTGGGATGCCAACATTCCAAATGTGATTACCGGGGCATCAAGCTCTACAATGGTATCGTCACCTGGTACCGTATCATGTAATTGGACTGCAAGTTCAGCTGAACTCTGGGATGATGCCGCAGTAGAGATAATGGCATCAAAATAGTGATCTTGTTACGTTTTGGGTTTAACTAACAAATTAAACAATATACTTAATACAAAATTTACGAAATAGACATGCATGGATTCGCAACAGTCAGAACATGGATCCGGTACAATTCAATCAATTACAAGACACAAGGCACTAGGAAATCAAAAATTCAAGCCTCTTCCAAAACCTACCGGTCTTCCTCCTTATCACATTAGGCTCGAGGATATTCTCTTGCCAGAGGATATCAAAAAAATAAATGACGCAAATAAAATTTCGTTCCACGTTGTAGGGGACACTGGCGGTGTCAAGTATCCAATACCCCAGCAGATCGTAGAAATGGCAATGGAGTCAGATCTGGCAAGCCAAGACAAGCCAGTCTTTTTCTATCACCTAGGAGATGTGGTATACTATTTTGGTCAGGCAAGTGAGTATTATCCCCAGTTCTATGAGCCATATGCAAAATACCAGGCACCAATATTTGCAATACCTGGAAACCATGACGGTGATGTTGCCCACGGAGATACCACTCCCTCACTTGATGCCTTTGTTAGAAATTTTTGTGCAAAAAAACCTCTAGTTGTTCCGGATTCAGTTGAAGTAGACAGACCCGCAATGACACAACCAAACGTGTACTTTACACTGGATGTTCCATTTGCAACCATAATTGGATTGTACTCTAACGTGCCAGAAGGAGGGGCTTTTGATGATGCCCAGATCAAGTGGTTCAAAAATGAAATTAGTAATGCTCCAAAAGACAAGGCACTCATTGTTACGGTACACCACCCCGCATATTCTGCCGACATGTACCACAGTGGAAGCAAGGTCATTGAAGAGACACTTGACAACGCATTTTCAGAATCAGGTCGCTTTGCAGACATGATTCTTACTGGCCATGTTCACAATTATCAGAGATTCACAAGAACTGTGGATAACAGAGATGTGCCGTATATCGTAGCAGGGGCAGGTGGATATTGGCATCTCCATTACATGCAAAAGCAACCAAATGGAGAACCGCTTCAGGTACCATACACCATGCCAGACAGCAACACAGTGCTTGAGAATTATTGTGAAAATAGGCATGGTTACTTGATACTACAGGTTACACCAGACTCGCTAAGCGGTACATACTATACAGTTCCAAGACCACATGAATCATGGAGAAGTAAATCACAAGTATTTGATTCTTTTACACTAGATCTTGGGACACATAGGTTGAGAAGATGACAAAGAAAAAGATCAAGAAAATTGAATTGGTTTTCCCAAAGGTAGATGAAGTGATACAGCAGCAGATATTTTTGCCACAGAAAGATACAATGAAGGAATTTGTTACAACCATAGATGACATCAAAGATTGGTTCAAGTCATATGATATTGATTCAATTGATCTATGGATAAGCGGAGCAATTCAAACTCAGGGCATATTGAAATTAATTCTTAGTGCAAGCGGTCAAGGAGGGGTCATGATAACCCTAAAGCCAAAAACAAAATAAATCCAATTCAAAGACTAGTTTTTACAAGATGTTCTCTTTTTCTATGAAAATACAATACGACTAGCAATTCCATGTCAAAACAGTTAAAATTATCTCGAGTATACATAGAGATAGTATGACCAGGCCCATTCCAGAGGGACATCATGCAGTAACACCAACTCTTACAGTGCGCGGAGCTGCAAATGCAATTGAGTTTTACAAAAAGGCATTTGGTGCTCAAGAGATCAACAGGTTTCTAGGACTAGATGGAAAAAGTATCATGCATGCGGAAATCAAGATAGGAGATTCAAGAATCATGTTAAATGACGAAATTCCACAGATGAAATGCCTCTCTCCTCAATCATTAGGAGGAGCAAGCAGTGGAATTTTCTTATATGTTGAAAACGCAGATGAAGTATTCAACAAGGCTGTTTCCGCAGGGGCAAAATCTCAAATGCCCATGATGGATGCTTTTTGGGGAGACAGATTTGGATCAATCATAGATCCTTTTGGACATGTTTGGAGTATTGCAACTCACAAAAAAGACATGACTCCTGACGAACTCAAGCAAGCAGGAGAAGAATTCATGAAACAAATGAAAGAAAACTGCAAGTGATTTATTATTTTTCAATGAAAACAAATTCAACTATGTAAGGTTACTGCGATTCCTACAAAAAATTAGGCAACAGTGGAATCCACGGATACCAGAATTTTTGGGTTTTTGTTAAACTTGCTTACAATGTATTGTACTTTATCGTCTCCTTCTGGCATTGGATTTGCACATTTGCCACATTTTGGTAAAACGACTACGGCATCGTAGTCAATCTCGCCTATGAACCTGTCACACTTGGAACAGTGGACCGACTTTTTATCATATATGTTCATGGTGTCATATTATCGCATCCGACATTATTAAGGGTGACAGCCATTATCACCAAAATACAAAATGTTGACCTAACCTGTTAAATGTCAGGCATGAAGATATACGTCATGTCGTATTCTGACTGGGCGCCATTTAACAAGGAAACCGTAAACAAGGCTCCAATCAAGGCAGGAGTGTATTTTCTTGGCTCAGAGCATGAAACTACATACATTGGTGCAAGCAACAACATTCAGGAAAGACTGAGAGAACATCTGAATTCAACTGACTCTTGTATCAAGAGTACAATCTCATTTTGTTATCATGAAACTTTATTCCCAGAGGCTGAAGAAGAAAAACAGTTGACAGCATTCCAGTATGAACATGGAAGACTGCCAAAATGTAACAAATCAAAATAAGATAAATTCTATTCAAATAATCATAGCACGGTACTGCCAAACAGATTGGATAGCAATACAATAGGAATTATCCAGTAATCCTCAGACTACATTTTCACCGATCCGGCATAGGCGCGTCAGTGAGTAATTCCGTTGGTTGCTACCCGGGTAGATATACACACTGATAAAATAAAAAGATGATCGTTTCAATAAATGAAAACCTTGATTCAAAATGCTAGTGAAAAATAATCATACGACATCCTCATTATTCCATATTTCGCTATTTTTTCCAGACATTTTGTATGAACTAGGGTTTTGATAAGAAATATTTTATTAAGCAACTTTGAACCTATTACATGTCAACACCGAAACCTGAAAACACTTCCTTTCTTAGAATTGTTCCAAGGTTTAGTGTAAACAATTTGGATTTGGCATTGACATTTTATGGGAAACTGGGCTTTAAAACGACATACAACGATGGGACATTCATCATTTTGAGCCGTGACGGCGTCGAACTTCATATGCACTATTCTCCAGATGATCCTCCGAGTCGTTCTGTCTGGTGGATTGAGGTTACAAACATCGAGGATTTGCATAAAAAATGTCTTCAACATATTGTTCCAAAAGACATGTCTCAAAAGGTGACAATACAACCATGGGGGTTTAAGGAATTTTTTATCAGAGATCCGTTTTGTACTCTCATATTATTTGATGAAAAAATTCAAAATCAACCTTCAACATAACAAAACCAGAAAAAGTTTTCCGTAATTCATGAGACATGACAACATATCTTATCGGTGTTTACGCTCGAGACCTGTAGGTGATACTCATTACGGGCTCTTACTGACAACATATAGAATGTTAATCAGCATGACTACACCAAAAGTAACAAAGAGTAATGGAAGTTTTGTTTTTAATTTATCTAAAGTTGATTGATACTTCCTGATAATAAAGTAAGAAATTATCGAATAAATGGCAGTAATAACAATACATCTTGTAACAAGTTCCCTAGTTAGATCAGATGATAAGATATCCACCATAGAGATGCGGTGTACAAGATTAATGAAGATGTTGTATGATTATTTTTAACTCGTACTTGCATTTTGAATTAATGTAAATCCATTTGTTATCTTTATTTATCACAATTACAAGATATACATTAGATGTGACAGAAAAATATTAGAATTTTTCATTATCACAACTAAAGGAAAAGACAAGTGGCAAACTTTAATTCAAAATGCTAGTAAAAAAACAAGCATGAAAATTTTTGGAACTATTAGTAAGGAACTCACTGCCAGGATTGTTATCATTACAACCATCTACTCTATAATTTCGTTCATTATCCTAGAGAGACACAACCCAGCACCAAATCAATTAGAGATAGCTATTCCCTTACTCTTTGTTACTTTTGGGATTGTGATACTAGTCAATATTCTATTTTGCCTCCGAAAATATCATGTATGGAATACAAAATAGATAATCGAATTTTGACGGTTATGACATTCCCGATATACGTGACAGAGTCCGTAAAAAGATTTAGGCAGCCGTAAATATTGCGATGCTGTACATACCACATGGTTAGCTTAGGTACAGCAAAACTGGCTGGACTCGTTATGACGCTAGGCATGCTTGCCATTGCAAGTACGAACTTAGCGTTTGCACAACAACCATCACCGTGTGGAGAACAAGCTTATGTATACAACATAGGATGCCTTCCACTAGATACAGCACATATTGTTGGCGCCATATTGGTGGCAAGCATAGTTGCATTTGCCATATCGTGGGGAATAGCAGAGCGCCAATATCACATGATTCCTAACTTCAAATAACAGATCACAAGTCTGAACGAGGAGTCAACATTCAATGTAAATTATAAATCATAAAAACATCCAGATCAAAAATAAAGATAATCACGCAAATATTTTTTTTGATCCATCAAGACATACTGAGATTTAGTATGTAGAGTGGCTTTGTCCATCTATTCCTACAAGAGTCAGAGTAGATTTTATCATCTGAATTTTTCTAATTCGTAAAGCAATTATCTTGTTTAGTTCCTCACGGGATGCAGATTCGATTTCAGCCATAATGTCATATGCGCCCATGATGCCATGTGCTTCTTTTACACAGGATATTGTCTTTAATTCATCAAGTACATGTTTTTCAGCACCAGTTTCACAGTTGGCCAAGACATATGCCTTTACCATGGTACCATTACAACATAGTTTCTATTATTGATTATTTTAAAAAATCAAATACCCATATCTAGAATGTCAACTTGTATCATAACAACCCAACTCTGAAAAATTAAGGGAATCTATGTTGCTGGCATAGATTCTGATTCAAGTTCATACAGGCTCTTTTTTGGGATCTTTTTATAGTCTTCATGCAATATCATGCCTGAAAAGAATCCCATCACCGCACCATACAGAACATGTAGTATCAAGGCCCCCCAGATTATAGTACCAAGATGTGCTTTTAGTGCAGACACTGCAAGATACTCTTGTCCTGATACGGCAGAGCTCGTTGCAGCATCAAGTGCTGGGATCATAAGGTACAAGGTTATAGGCATGAAAAATATTGCATATACCTCAAGTCCTGTAACACCACCTGCAAAGACTCCCTTCCACATGCTTCTCAGATTTAGTGCAGGATGCAATACCGAACACATGCAAAAGACTGCCCCAATCGTAGCAGCTGTTGCCATGTGAACAACACTGCCAAACAATATGGCAGGAATTCCATGCAATCCTACTGCAAGTCCTATCATCATGTAAAAGCTTCCAGGTGAAAGATTCAGACTGGAATCGATTCCAAAAAATGATGCAAGAAGAGCAACTCCACCTGCAATTCCTGCTACAGAGCCTGCTTTGGCCTTACCATACATCTCGTGCCGAGATATTGGCATCATACAATATAATGTACGTCGAAATATTTGAACTAGCTAGATGTGAATGAACATGATTTTGTTTGTACATCTAGGCAATGAACATGTATTGATTTTGCATTTCATATTTCTACAAGTTGTGCTGGTTTTTTAAAGTAACTTACGATGCAATCTTCATGTGCATATCTGATTAGGTCACATGAGGTTTTACAGAACCAGCAAACACCTTTGTGAAATTTTTGTGATTTATTTTCTTGCATTATATCATTACGTCAAACGAGGCATTTTGATGATCATATTCTTAGTCGTAATTTGGGATAAACAAAGATCATTGATGCAATAGAGATGCCTAGTACAACAGGAGCCATAGAGCTAAATTCTGGTACTGCCTGGCTAGATACAGGCATCTCAGCAGCACTTGTTCCTATCAGTTGTATTGTATGCATACTGTGGTGATAGTTGATTTCAAATGCAGTCTCAGATGTGGTATCGGACGTTATAACAACTCCAGTCGAGTCGTATGGTTCCATGGTACCATCTACCAAGACCTGAATCTGGCCGCCAAGTAGCGATTTTGGAACAACGATATCAGAGACTCCCTTTGTTCCGGTTTCACCTTGTACATTAAACGAGATTGTCTTGCTTTGAGAGTCAAACGCAAAGTCAGACACGGTAGAATTACTAGAGATTCCAACGTTAAAGTTTCCATCTTTTGTTGCTACAGAAAATTCATCAGGTGCCATAACTAGGAAGCTTGTTGAAGAGTCTAGCTTTGCAGCAGTAGAAACATCCAATGTGCTTACCAGCCCAGCTTTTGTTTCAAGTGATGCTTCTACAGAATATTTTCCAGTCGCATTATCAGGAAGACTAATTGGAACAACATAATCACCATTGTTGTCTACCTGAGTCTCTTTAGTGTATACAACATTGCCATTTGGATCTTTGAGTTTGACAAGTACCAGTTCTGTTACCGAGTTTCCGTCAATAGTGCTGACAGGCACGGTTGCAAGATATGCACCACCAACTAGATTGACTAGTCCTGTCCAGATCGAACCAGATATCTTGACTGGGTCAGAGGGCTTGTAGATCTCATATCCAGTTTGAGTGGTGATGTAATTATTTGAATCAGGATGTAGTTTTGCATAAGATGACATGTATGATGATTGTGTTAAACCGACAGTGTCTGTATTGGATACATTATTTGTACTTGTCATATTTTGTACTTCTGGTTCATACTGAATTACTGCAGTAGCTACAGAGCTTGAAGGCCCATATTGTGCATATACAGTATAATTATTTCCAGGAACCCATAGTTTTCCAGTTGCGTCCACGTTGACTGCAAAATCATTTCCTGTTCTTGTTTCGGTGTGGCTTACAGATATGCCAGTGCCTTTAGGATCAATTATCCATACAGTGACCTGTTTATTTTGGATAAATTTTGATACCTGGCCTGAGATTTGTATCGTGTCCCCATTATGGTACACCGATTTGTCAGTTGAGACAAGGATTCCAATAGGAAGCACCGGTGTGTTAGTGCCCACATCTACATATCCAGTCATCCAAGGATGAAATATGCAATAATAGTTGTACAGTCCAGTCTTGTCAAAAGTATGAGAGAATGAACCACCTGGTGCAATGACTCCACTATCTATTCTACCATCAAATCCAAGTCCGGATTTTCCAGTTGTGACTGTATGGACACCATTGTCGTCGTTTGTCCATGTTACGGTATCATTTACTAGAATTGAAAGGTTGGAGGGAGACAAAGAAAATGGAACATTTTGGTTTGAGGCCCCAAGAGGAATTGTGACTGGAATGTCCGCAAAAGATGCAGAAAATGTAACACATACCATGACTGGCAAAATGAATAACATCCAGGATCTAGAAGAATTCAATGCAACATATGTCAATTTTTTTTATTTTAGGCTTGCTTATGATTCCTACTAGTGGTCTTCAAAAACAATCGTAGGCGTGCCTATTTTTTGAAGTTATAATTTGTGCAAATTCATACAAGACACACAAGATATTTTGGTCAAGAGAGCATTGTAAGATAAAATACTTGCGCAGTTTTCCTTAGTAAGTGATTTAGGTTCTCAAGTACATTGCGTGGTAACATGAAACCAGTATTGACTGCAACATTGCTTGGAGTAGTTTCAATAATGATACTATTACCAGTGGCAAACGCATTGACACCAAGATCAGACTTTAGTGATAACGTCAGTACATACAGGTTATTTGACAGTACAAAAGTATGCGGAGATCATCTATGCAAGCCAGGAGAATGGAACAAGTGGATAAACAATTTGTTTTCAAGTCAAATTAAAAAATTCAGTGATCTAGTGGGGATGAAAAATCCATCATCAAACACTGTCAAGAATGCATCTTTTGATACCAAGAATACACTTCGTACATCAAGTGGAGACATTACTAGAATTAACACATTTAGTATGGACGGCGGAAAATTTACCTCTTTTATATCAGTGACCAACAAGGGAACAATTGACGTAAACCACATAGTAATATCTCAGACAAATCCAGATGTAAAGACACTCAAGGCATGGATTACACCTCAATGGGATTCTAGTATAACCCTATACCAAACTAGTTTTGACACATCAAAATCATCACTTACCCAAGGACAAACACTCAACATTGTCATAGTTACAGACGGCAAACCGGCATTTAGCCTAGATATGCTTGCTTCCAAATAGATGTCACAAAAGTTAATCTCACAGTTGCACACTTTCATTTCATTGAAAAAGATAATCATCCCATCCATACTAGTGCTGGTCATTTCTCCACTTGTCACATCTGGAAATGCCTTTGCAGATTTTAATGCAACAAATGGCAAGTATTTTTGTAATACAAAAGACTTGGACGCTGAACGATATGGATATTCATATTTTATCTACCAAGAGAACAGGTACTGGGAAGGCGAGAGGCCAGAAGATATTGCTACAACCCTACTGAAGACAAGTTTTAGCAGTACGATGTTAGATAACCTAGGCAAGGCATACCATTGTCTAAAAGACAACAACATTGATCCAGACTCAGTACAAAAGATACCCCCATACTTGTTGCAAGGATTGAATTTGGCAAAAGAGCAAAATCCAGAAAAATTTGCACAGATTGCACCAGACTTTTCTAACTATGTACCAGTTCCAGAGTTTGGCCCCCTAGCAGGTGTGATTGCAGCCATTTCAATAATTGGTGTAATAATAATTTCAAAAAGAATTAATTGATTTCACATCAGTATACCATCGGAAAGATAATGCTATAGACGGATACGTTTGATTTGTGAAGATACAATAACCAAAGTCAGTACAGAAGCAACAAGTGCAACAGATGCCATAGTACCAAACTCTGGAACTGCGTTTGTTCCAACTATATCGATTTGATGAGTGCTGTGGTGATAGTTAAGCTCAAGTGTTGTTTCTGTATCAGTATCGACAGTTTCTACAACATCACTTTGTGCCATGGCCTGACCATCAATCATCACAGTCAAGTCTCCATTAAGCAAAGATTTTGGAATTGTTATCTCTGTCACACCCTTTGTTCCAGCATCACCCTCAACTGTAAAAGATAGTTTCTTGTTTGGCTCATCAAAACTAAGATTGGTTACACTTGTGGAATTGCTTGCTACTTGAACATCAAAATCATGGCCTTCTGCATGTACGCTCATTGCGTTTGGAGAAACAACAACAATTTTTGTTGAACTCTCCAACGCACCCTTTGTCTTGAGTGCCAATGTATTGAGCACATCTGCACTGACATCTGCAGTTACATCCACATCGTATGCACCCTTTTTAGCGTCAGAAGGCAATTGAAATTCTGTAGAATATGTTCCATCATCATTAACTTGACCCTTTCCATCGTAGACCACGTTTCCACCATTATCTTTTACTTGAATTGATACAGTACTCAAATTACTAAGGGACGCCATCAGGTCAGACCAAATTGATCCCTCTATTGTAACATTATCCCCAGGTTTGTAAAGATGTCTTTGAGTTTGGACTGTAAATTCATCGTCAGAGTTTGCTGAAATTTTCTCATATGCATTGTTATAATGTCCGTGTGATCCATTTTCATTTTCACTTGCATGGTAATTTTCATGGGATTCGTCCTGTGACCTTGTAACAGATGCATTTGTACTAGAATCAAGTTTGCCGGACATGCTCATGCCAGAGCCAGATTGATCTGACATGTTCATATCAGAAGAAGCGTTTTCTCCAATATGGGATTTTCCAACCTGTATCTTAGTTGAAAGATCAGAAGAAGAATCCATGCCATAATCAGCAGATACAGTAGGAATAAGATGTATGACACCAACTAATCCTGCAAAGACACCCAAGATTAGAATGAGTTTACCAAATCTATTTTGTAAAGCACTGGATACATCCAATCTGTCAAGAAGTTGCATTGTCTGAAATAAAGAAATTCACTATAAAAACAATATGTAAGAATGTTCTATGCCCAGATTTATGAATAAATGATAGGTCATGAGATTACCTCATGGCAAAAAATCAAAGATTGTTACAGAAGAATTTTGCAACCATCTTAAAAGTCATCCATACCAGCTATAAGTGAATTGCAAGACATAAGACACGAGGTAGAAAACCCACAGGCTGTTTCAGCTGAGGCGATTAACTCAATGTATGACGAAGGTAAACTTCTCTTGTGTATGGGGAAATATGAAGAGGCGTTGCAATGCTATGATAGACTTCTGGAGATATCCCCATCATCAAAGAGAGCACTAGGCTACAAAGGATTAGCACTCTTCAAGCTAAAAAGACATGCAGAAGCTTCCCAGTGTTATGAAAAAGCTTTGAGTTGCTAGAGTAACAATAAACCAAGTAACGGTTTAACAATATTTTACCAATAAACTACATAACAACACGTATGCCATATGGTGATTTGCTATCAAATGATGTTAAACTATAATGATCAATTGCTAGAATAATTTGCATTTAATCTTTAAAACTGATTGTGTCATACACGAGAAACAAGTGTCAGAGATTACTCCCGAGCGATTACAGGCCCTAGCCCAAATTAATCGGCTAAACGACATTATCGCTCCCTCTATGTTTATCATTTACAAATAGGCATAGAGACACTTTTTTATTATTAATAGAACATTTGTAAATATTAATTTCATAGAATGATCTATGAGAATGCAAATATAGCACAACTTGCAATAATTTTTGCAAAATGACATCCATAACAAAACATCACTGTGGCGTTTCACTAACATGGTTGGACAAGACATGGAAGTAGTAAGACTATCAACATCCACCAACAGACTGACATTAAGGCTTGAGACAAATTTACTTGAATCGCTAAAAAAAGAAGCTCAGAGTAAAGATTTGACACTTAATGCAATGATAAATAAAATTCTCAATCGAAACATTTCATATGACAATAATGTGAATGCAGTACATTGCATAACAATGTCTCATGATCTTTTTCATGAAATCATAAAAGGAATTTCTCATAATGAGATACAAGAGATTGGAAAACATGGCCCAAAAATAGCAAGAAAATTATTCAGCATTTCTGGAATTGAGTATGATCTTTATCACATCATTCACAATTATTTTACAATATTATCAAAATACTGCGGGTGGTTTGAATTTTCACATAAAGAACAAAACGGAAAATATAGACTTGTCTTTAGTACAGGAAAGGATCCAAAATGGTCCATATTTGTCCAATCGTACGTAAAAAGCATTCTAGATTCACTCAAAATAACAGGCATTAATGGTTTAGAATATGACGGAATAATTGTTTTTGAGTTTATGCACAAAAGTGAACTTCCCAATATCATAGTTTAACAACATAATTTAGCTTCAACATACCACCAGTTTATTCCAATGTTATTGTAAACAGTCTTTTGAGTATATCAGTCATAGAATCAAAAAAGGGTTATTACGACACTAATGGTCTACCGCACTTGGAGCATTTGATATGAAACATCTCCATGTACACTTGTTGTTTTGTGTCAACTTCTATACATTGTTTCCCGCCTTCTTTGCATAGATGGCAAAATTCTTGCTTCATACAATAATATAGCATTTCAAGGATATAAGATTGGAGCAAAAAAGTTTAGTACCGGATGTTTTTTACAGACGGTCAATATTTAAAAAAACTTTTTCAACATAATTGGAGCTGTCTAGTTCATAAATAACATTCATTTTTGATACTTTTCTATAACGGCCTGCTCACCAATATCCCGTATTTCATTCAGAAGATCATCTAATAGAGTCAAGCTCTGCAGGATCAGTTCTTTTGTCAACTTTCCAGTTGCGGTCTTATTTTTTAGCACAAGTTTTTCATTATATGCAAAACTAGAAAGGCTGATGCTATCTTGCATGTTTAGATTCACATAGAATTTTACATAGTCAGAAACAGTCCTGATGCCCATGAGTCAAAAGTACAATTTCCCAGTATTTGATTCAGTCGTCTAAATAAATACAAAATAGCACCTAAGATACATTTCTCACAAATCAACTAAACCCAAATTTTACTTGGAAAGTACAGTCCCTGCCTGTATGGTAGAATTTGGAGGCACAAAACGCCCTGGAAGGATTATGGTTCCTGCACCTATAGAACTACCACGTCCTATTACGGAACCAAACTGGTCTAGTCCCGTAGAAACAAGCACATCATCTAGCTTGTACCTGATTGTTTCCTTGTTGAGTAGCACATTGGTAGTACCTACAAAACCACCAAGCCAGCAGTCTTGGCCAATTATACTATCTAGTATCACGTCAAGGTGTGCAATTCTTGTGTTTCCCATAAAAAATGATCTTGCAATTTCACAGTTAAACCCAATGACAGTATCGTCACCCATCATAGAATGTCTGACAAGACTGCTAGTACCAATTTTTGCATTTCTTCCTATGTATATTGGACCAATTACTTTTGTAAAATCATCAACTGATGCACCATCTTCTATGATGCATGGACCTTTTACTATTGCAGACTCTGCGACAGAAGAATTTTTTGAAATCATTGTTGCGGCAATGTCTGCATTTAGAACATCATGCATTATTTTTAGAATATCCCATGGGTAGACCATTTTTCGGGTAACATATGTATCAGTTCCTTTTGGTTTTGTGACAACAGAATTCATTGGCAGCTTTACAGAATCAGGTGGAATCTCTTCATTGTTTTTGGATTCGTCAACTTGAATAGATGGAAAATTTTCTTGAATCATATTGGATATGCTAGAAAAGTTTTCGGGCAAGACTATGTGTTTGATATCATATTTTAAAAAAAGTAATTTTTCTATATTATACAGTATCAATGGTTTGCCCATTATATTCAACATGGCTATCTTTGAATCATCCTTGGAATAGAAGATATTGTCAAGCCAATTTGTGGCTGTCTCAATAACCAGAGTTGTTTTCTTGCTTGTTTTCAGGTTGGAGGTGGTCTCATTTTGCAGCATGTTACCACCAGTTTAACAAAATTATAGCCCTAAGATACCACTGACTTTGTAAACATCACCACCAAAGATATTCACGGGATTTGGTGTTGATGCAAGCTGTATTCCGTTTGAATCATACACTTTGATGTATGCAGCAAGTGGCATGTGGAACTGTCCTATAGTAAAGGAAGCAGTGCCAGAACTCACAGGAGAGGTTGCAAGAACCTTACCTGTAGAATCCACTAGATCTACAGTAGTAGCAAGACTGGGATTATTGGTCACTTGAACAGTTTCAGAAGTTGTTGCATAATAGTCGTTGAAAATTCCATTTAGCAGCTGGCCAGACCAAGACGACTGTGGTTCTAGATATGTGTTAAATGGTGCAGGCATTTGCAAATTCAAAGTATTACTTGTGTATACATTCACACCATCCATGTACACTTTAAGGAAATTACTGCCGTTTGTTATTATGGTACAATCTCTTGTGAGTGGTTGATTAGCACTAGTATCTGCCCACAGAGTAGTGAAATTTACGGCTTGATTAGCATTTCCTGTTACTGAAACTACTACCCAAGAAGTTCCCCATTGACTAGTACTAGTTGTACATGTGACATAGTTTACCGATGACGTTGGAGTTACCAGCGTCTGAACATACATTCCATTTTCATACCATTGTGGTACTGGCAATACGGGTAATGATCTAACAGGGTTTGTTATGACAGAGTGGAATAACATTGCGTTAGTGTTTGGACTCTCAGCATAATATCCAGCCCATGCGCCATCAGTTTGAGCTTGTACTCCTATGTGAAATCCCAGTAGATCTTTGAAAATATCATACGTTGCATTTCTAGCCGGTGCATCTCCACCATATACCCAATACTTGTGCTCTGTTTGTAGTTGTTGTTGGGTTTTTGTTTCATTGTTTAGCGGATCAGATGCTACCAATCCAGATTGAATTTTGTTTATCGAATAAATAGAACCAAGTGGTGGAGCAACTGCAACTGTACCTAGATTTGGAGTAGTTGGTACAATAGGTGTACCTGTTCCTGGAATTGGAAGAAGATTACCAGGTATTGGAACAGGACCACTAGAATCAGCAGCAAATGCAACTGGATTTGTAGTCAGTGGTGCAAATACAATAGAGAGAACTATAACTGTAAACAGTGCATTAATCTTTAACATCTTGATACTATCTAATGTCTGATGCTTATCTCACTATGCGGCAAAAAGTCTAGTAAATTACTCTAGAAAAATATAATGAAGCGATATTCCTGAAGGCATATATAGCATACACGGTATGCATTCACTTTCTGAAATCAAGTGTCGGATTTTTTTTATAGTAAGATAGCAATTAAGAAAGATATGACATCATATTATTCTAGGAGTGGATTTTTCAAGTGACAGAGTTTTCAGAGCATTTTGATGACAAGTTAGATGAGAAAATAGATTCTGCCAAGGCACAAGAATTGGCCAGAAGATTTCTAAGCCAATACCATAGTGTGATCGATACCAAAGCAGTATTGAAAGATGGGGCGTGGGTTGTTACAGCATCTTTGGGTTTTTCCAATACTCAGACAAAGCAAGTAAAAATAGACGCAAACTCAGGTAGAATACTTGGCTATACATGACCTGTTAACCAAATGACTAACATGATTATCAGAGAATTATGTGGTTTTTACAATTTAGAGCTATGACTCAGAATATTGCCAGTTGATCGATCAATTAGGACTCGTCTAGTTTGCTTGTTCATCAGTCCTACATCAAGTATAACCACCCAGGCTTCGCCTTCCAAAGTTGCAGATCGAAAAGTAATGGTAGAGTTGTATTGTTCAAGAAATTTTATTGCGATTCCTTTTGCAGTTATTGGATCGTCTACTCTCACACAATAATATTCAAGCATTAACATTTTTTTAAATACAACAGTAAGAATGTTCTATTTTAAATCATGACCTAGGGTTTTCCCCAATAATCAATTCCTAGTTGTAACTGCCCTACCAGAAGTATTTTGTTGAAGATCCAATTTATTCTCTTCTTGTTCTGAACTACTTTCATTTATTATCCAATAGTCTTCGCCGTTAATATCCCATATGTACGGTTCATTTATTTTTTTGTATAATTTCTGTCATATAACTTTCTGACAATATTACACTATACAATAAGCTTGACAATCGTATGTAAGTTTCATCCAGAACCAAGAACCGACCAAAATAATCCAAGGGATTTCGATATGAGAAGAATCGATATTAATAATTCTATAGAAGAATATTAGAAGAACAATAAATAAAACCAAAATAGAATTTATGTATGAACATTCTTGCAATAGGTGCACACCCAGACGATATTGAACTGGGATGTGGAGGCTTGCTGATAAAATCTGCAAGACAGGGCCATAATGTCTACATGTATTCCCTTACCCGAGGTGGTGCAGGAGGAGATGCCAAACAGAGATCAGAAGAATTGGCAAGATCAGCCAGATTTATCAAGGCAAAACAATTATGGATTGACAATTTTGAAGACTCTAAATTAACAGTGAGTAACGATTTGATTAACCACATTGAATTTTTCATCAATAAAGCCAATCCAGATCTGATTCTTACCCACTCACATGGCGATATCCATCATGACCACAGAGCTATCGCATTAGCTACATTGGAAGCTGCCAGGTTTAATTCAAATGTATTGTCTTATGAAATTCCCCTTAGCCGAAACTTTGATCCAAAAGTATTTGTTGATATATCAGAAGTCGTAAATGAAAAAGTAGAATTGATTGAAATTTTTTGGTCACAGCAAAGTAAGTTATATCTCAAGGCAAATGCAATCAAGGGACTAGCAGAATACCGCGCTCTTCAAAGCAGATTGAATACTGGAATAAAATATGTTGAAGCCTTTGAGGTAATGAAGATCTGCCTTACCAATGATTTTAAACTATTGACAGTCCCATACGAAAAAATAACAAATGAGAAAGCTGTTGCCAATCTAGACGAAATCTTGGAACTCGCTTGAGTTCTCCATGAGTTGTGAAGAATGTTTGAACCTACAGGCGCCATCGAGCGTAGTGTGATGGGATGGGGAAACCGAGGATGGGTAGAGATAATCGAATTTATACTTGAAACATGCATAGACGGGGCATTAAAGACTCATATCATGTACAGATGCAATCTGAATTCAAAACAAATAACTCAATATGTAGAATTTCTCATAGGTTGCAAATTGCTGGATGGAAAACCAGAATCTCGCAGATCAAAACGATACATATACAAAACAACAGAGTTGGGAAAAAAATACATTAGTGCATACAAACAGCTTTACGACATATTCAACTAGCTTGTCAATGGTGTAATTGACATATCACTTTCTGAAATGACTTTCATACAGTCTGGGCCAATATTGACTAGCATGTCAATTATTGAAAGATCAGGTACAAATGAATCAGACAATCTCTGCGTATATGGTTTAGCAGCATAATTTTGATATTCTAATTTCATATTGTTTTTCTCAAAGAGATTTTCATCCATATAGTTTTTGCCTCCAATTCCAGAAACATAAGTATCAGCACCAACTGCTTTACACAGATTTACTAGTTTTTCAGTTGAGGTTCCAGGAGCTTTCAATTCTGAGCTTTTTATTATCTCGACCTTGATACCAAGTATGTCAATTACTTTTTTTAATATTTCAAAATTTAACTCAAAAAGATACTGCCATTCTTTTTCATAAATATTTTTGAAAAAACTTTCATATTTTTTGAAATATTTTGTGTTTGCATATGAATGATAGATCTTCTTCCAGTGTACATCTCTCCACGACAAGTCATTGTTAATTTCTACCTGCAAATTTGGCAAAAATTTATGATCTTTGTTTATAGGAACAGTAATCCAGGTCCATCCGTTTGTTGCCATTATTCTATTCCTATTTGTAAACCGCTTATCGTATTGAGTGTCATCCATCATGATAAACACATCAGAAATACTGAGTTTATGAAAAAAACCAGGATATGGGAAATACTGTGGTTGGTGTATGGAGGCTTTCAACTTGATGAATCATGCAGAAAATTGGTTATAACCAAATTGGTATATTTTTATAGAACTTTCTTCATTTGTGCCTAAAATATACGTTGAATCAAAAATACATACCACATCATGAATTATTCCTGAAATAGACAAAATAAGAAAATGTGGTAGGATGGTTTTATTTCCATCACATCGTTTCGAATAGGTCTATGCAATTTCAGCAATTCGGAATCTTGCATCGTCAGATACAGCATCGCTGGCATACGGATTTCTTGTCTGCAGAAAATCAATCCCAGGAAGACATGAAAGGTGCAAATGCTCTTCAGTTTTTCTCGAACATTTTGTGCATATACGTCTGACAGGTTTTCTGCATTCCGGACATATTGAGAAGTTAGTTAGATCCGCACCACAGAATCTACA
>Ga0134128_10003504_pt1 | contig 19173 bp, 14 predicted proteins | sample KB31754_FD_96462 | JGI IMG/M metagenome (GOLD analysis project Ga0134128, IMG submission 96462) | Terrestrial soil microbial communities with excess Nitrogen fertilizer from Kellogg Biological Station, Michigan, USA - KB3-175-4 | ecosystem: Environmental > Terrestrial > Soil > Unclassified ...
CCAAAGACCTCCTTTCAATCCCTGTTCCCTGATGCCTGTTCCCTGTTCCCTAATGCCTATTCCCTGATGCCTGTCCCCTGTTCCCTGTTCCCTGTTCCCTGATGCCTGATGCCTGTTCCCTAATGCCTATTCCCTAATGCCTATTCCCTAATCCCTATTCCCTAATGCCTTCCCCGTGCCCCGTGCCCCCTGCCCCCTGTTCCCTGCCCTGCACCCTGTACCCTGTCCTCATGCCTCGCCTCGAAGCCGTCAAAATCGGCCTCCTCAAACGCGAAGAACTCCCTGAAGCCAACCGCATCTTCCGCGTCGCCTTCGGCACCTTCCTCGGCATGCCCGATCCCGCAGCCTTCGCCGGCGACCGCGAAATGGTCACCGCACGCTGGTCTGCGAAGCACATCACCATGCTGGCCGCTCGCATCAACGGACGCCTCGTCGGCTCCAACGTCCTCACCCGCTGGGGATCGTTCGGCTTCTTCGGCCCGCTCACGGTCTTGCCCGAGTTCTGGAACCGCGGCGTGGCCAAGGCGCTCATGCAGGACACCATCGATCGTTTCGATCGCGACGGCATCCGGCGCAGTGCCCTGTTCACCTTCGCCCACAGCACCAAACATGTGGGCCTCTATCGCAAATACGGATATTGGCCCGGCTACCTCACCGCGCTCATGAAGTACGAACCCCACCCACCCTCGGCCCTCGATGCCACAGCCGCCGCGCCCGTGCTCTTGTCACAGATCGCAAAGCCTGCCCGCGAGCAAGCCATCCAGCAGTGCCGCCGCCTCACCAACCGCCTCGACCGCGGCCTCGACCTCGCCGGCGAAATCCGCCTGTTGCTCGCGCAGAAGCTGGGCGATGTTCTCGTCACTTTCAACCGCGGCACGCTCGATGCGTTCGCCCTCTGCCATCACGGACCTGGCTCTGAAGCGGGAACGAAGTTGTGTTACGTAAAATTCGCCGCCGCCCGCTCCGGCCCGGGAGCCGCCGAGCGCTTCGATCGCCTGCTTCAGGCTCTCGACGCCTTCGCTCTCGCGCGCGGAGTTCCCATTGAAGCCGGCATCAACATGGCGCGCGAAGACGCCTTCCGCCGCATGATCGCGCACGGCTACAAACCCTTTTCGCAGGGCATCTCCATGCAGCGGCCGCACACACCCGGCTACAACCGCCCCGATGCCTTCGCGCTCGACGACTGGCGCTGAATTACGGGCCCGCCCGCATCTAACTCGTGGTGAGCGATTCCCAGATCATCTCCGCGCCTCCCCGCCGCCGCGCTCGCTGGCCGCTGGTCGTCGGTGGAATGATCCTGGGCCTCATCGTCGGCGTTTTGCTCATACCGTTCCTCGCAGCACGAGCAGTCCTGTCCACCCCATTGGGCCACCTGCTCAACGGCAGGTCCACGCGCATCGATACATCATCCGCGTCCGTGGTCGACAAGATCCGGCAGTTGAACCGCCTCGAATCCGTCGACTACTCCATCGACAAAATTGTTGAAGGAAATCGCCAGGCACAGGGGCTGCCCGACTTCCTTGCGGGCGACCGCCTGCTGCTCATCGCCCATGGCGAGGTCATCGCTGGCGTCGATCTCTCCCGGCTCGATCCCAAAGCCGTGCAGGTCAACGGCAATACGGTTCACGTGCGGCTGCCTGAACCGCAGGTGCTGGTGACGCGAATCGACAACACCCGCACCCGCGTCTACGAGCGCACAACCGGCATCCTGGTTCCCACTGACCCGAACCTCGAAACCCAGGTACGCCAGGCCGCCGAGCAGCAGATCACCCAGGCCGCCATCGATGACAAGATTCTCGACAAGGCCCGCCAGAATGCACGCGTCAGCGTCACCGGGCTACTCTATGCGCTCGGCTTCCACACCGTCGACGTACAGTAAACGAGCGCCTTCTCACGCCGCCGCGCCGGCGTCCCGCGACACCCACCACAGCACCTCGCCGAACACCTTCCACTTCGAGGCGTTGGTCACATCCAGGGGCAGATACCGCGAATTGGCCGAAACCAGCAGATCGGTTCCCCCCAGTCGCTGCAGCCGCGCCACCTTGAATCCCAGGTCGCGATGCGATACCACTACAATCTTCCGGTCCAACTTCTCGCGGTCGCTGGCCGCGGTGTCCACAAACAGAATCGATCCCGCCGCGATCATCGGCGCCATCGAGTCGCCCTCAAGGTGTATGCCCATCATGTGCTCGGGATTCGGACACCACCCCAGCGGAGCCAGAAGCATCTCTTCCACTTCCACTTCTGACAGGCTCACGTTCTCCCGCGGCGGCACCCGGTCGCCATACGCCGATGCCCGCAGCAAAGGAATCGCCGCCGCGCCGCCCGCTCCCACTTGGCCTGAAACCTTGCGCCCGCCGATAATCGTCAGCTCGTCCAGGTTCACCCGCAGTGAAGACGCCAGTTTGTGCAGGCCCGTATCCGGCAGGTTCGCCACATTCATTCCGGCGCGCTCCCAGAAGTACACCGCGTCCCCGCGCGGAGCCAGATTCCCCAGCGCGATATATCCCTCGGCCGTCGGCTCGTGCTTGCCTTGGATCCACCGCGACACCGTCGCCGGCGACACCCCCAGCCGCTCCGCCAATCCAGCCTGCGTCACCTTCAGTTGATTTGTCAGATTCAGTATCCGGTCCGCCCACTCAGGAACCGGCAGGTTTTGCATTGCAATGGGATCTTCCGGCTTCACTTAACCTTCCCGTAACTGCTTTCATTAGCGTAATTTCCGAATTGAAAGCACGTTCTAGGGCCCGCTCAGGTATCCTAGCAGGATTTTCCGAGCATCTAATCGCTTTAGGCATCGCGGCAGTCAACCGCTCGTTGTTGGCTGGCATTCGGGCGAGACGCCACGGGGAATCCGAAACAGCGCCCGCCCAGACCAACCCAGCCGTCGTGGCTGCTAAGGTCAAGCATGCTCCTGAACCATGTGCCGCGCAAGGGGAGAGCGCGGATTCACAAATCCACAAAACGCTCACCAACCCCGCACGCGTTTTCGGGTTCTAACTGGTCTACTGCATTGCCGCTCGGGCGGGGAAACCGTTTTCATGTATTTCGCACCCGGAAGACCTCAGATCGGTATTGGCGGCAAGGAGCGAGGATTTATGCCAGGCCTTCCAGGCAGCCGGAAAATTGTGGTGGTCGACGACGAAGAGACCATTGCCGACACGTTGGCTTTGATCTTTTCCTCCAATGGCTACGACGCCCGTAGCGCCTACTCAGCCGAGCAGGCGCTCGAAATGATCGACGAGTGGCGCCCCGATCTCGCCATCATCGATGTGGTGCTGCCCGGGATGAATGGCATTGAATTCGCCATCTTCCTCAAGGCCAGCTACCCCGACGTGCATTTCCTCCTGTTCAGCGGCCAGCCCGGCACCGGCGGACTTCTCGAAGAAGCGAAAAAGAAGGGCTACCTCTTCGAGATCCTCGCCAAGCCCCTCCACCCAACGTTCATGCTGGCCACCGTCGCCAACATGCTCTCCGCCCCCCCAGGCGACATGAGCCACTTGACCAACTGACGGCCCTAAACAACTTCGGATGAATCTCGACATAATAGCCTGGATCGATCGCTCTGATCGCGTCCACAATTGCAGCTACGTGTGGTTTGACGGCGGGCCATCTGCCTGAGGGCAGAGAAGAATCGCCAGCTTCCGGCCGCTAAGATTCTGCTGATATCGCAGATTCTTGTCGGCGGTACAGCTCGCTGAAAAATGACTTCCACAAGCTTTGTAACAGGGCATGACTTTAGTCGTGCCGGCTAAGCTGCACATTTTGTCGAGTCGGGCTTTAGCCCCCGCTAAAGTTCGCGATCCAACAAATCCCTCTTTCCTCAGCTTCTCTACCGGCTCGCCGCGATCATCTGCGCCGCATGCTGCAGGCTCGTCTCCGTCACCGTCGCCCCGCTCAGCATCCGCGCCACCTCGTGCGTGCTCTGCCGCTGATCCAGCAGCCGGATATTCGTCTTCGTCCGCCCATCCGACTCGCGCTTGTCGATAAGAAAGTGCTGATCCGCGAACGCCGCAATCTGCGGCAAATGCGTCACGCACAAAATCTGCTGCCCGCGGCTCAGCGCCTTCAGCTTCTGCCCCACGGCCTCCGCCGCCCTTCCGCCAATTCCGATATCGATTTCATCGAACACCAGCGTCCGCGGCGTCGGCATCTTCTTCTTGCTCTTCGACGTGGTCTCTTCCACCGCCACCTTCAGCGCCAGCATCACCCGGCTCATCTCGCCGCCCGAAGCAATCTCATCTAGCGGCTTCATCGGCTCGCCCGCATTGGTCGCAATCCGATACTCCACCTCGTCCCACCCGGTCGCGCTCCAGTTCCCCTCCGCCTCCCTCGCCGCCACTCCAATCTCGAACTTCACCTTCATCGCCAGCGAATTGATATGCGCCTCGGCATGCTTCGCCAGCTTCTCCGCCGCGGCTCGCCGCACCACGTTCAGCGCCCCCGCGGCTCGCCGATACTCGCCCGACGTCTTCTCCACCTCGGTACGCAGCCGCGTGAGAATCTCGTCGCGATCCTCCACCTCGCTCAGCTTCCCCCGCACGTCCTCGCCGAACGCGATAATCTCCGCCACCGTGTGCCCATACTTGCGCTTCAGCCGGTCCAGGATCGCCAGCCGGTCCTCGATCTCCGCCAGCCGCTCCGGGCTCGCATGGATCCCCTCGGCGTAATCCCGCAGCGTCGCCGCCATGTCGTCCACAACCGCCCGCGCCGACTGCAACTGTTGCACCGCTTCCGCAAACTTCCCGTCGTACCGCGCCAGTTCCTCCACCTGCTTCACCGCCGCGCGCAGGCACCCCTCGGCAGAAATCTCGCCTTCATACAACTGGTCAAAAGCGCCCATCGCCGCCGCGTACAACTTTTCCGCGTTGGCCAGAACGCGCTTCTCCGTCGCCAGCGCCTCGTCCTCACCCGCCACCAGGTTGGCGGCTGCAATCTCCTTCGCCTGGTAGCTCCACAGGTCAACCATGCGCAGCCGGTCCTGTTCGCCCTCCAGCAAATCTGCCAGCTTGTCGCTCGCCTGCTTCCAGCCTGCGTAGGCCTCCGCCACCGCATCCGTCGAGATGCCGCCAAACCGGTCCAGCAAATGACGCTGCTGTCCCTGGTCGAAACTGTTCAGCGTCTCCGTCTGCGCATGCACCAGCGCCAGCTCCGGCGCCAGTTGCTTCAGCACCGTCACCGTTGCCGGCTGGTTGTTAACGAATACACGGCCCTTGCCCCCGGCCATGATCTCGCGCCGCAAAATGATCTCTGTGCCCTCGGCGTCAATCCCGTTTTCCTCCAGGATCGCCTCGGCCCCCGGCGTGCCCTCGAACACGCACGACACCACCGCGCGGTCCGCCCCATGCCGCACCACATCGGCCGAAGACTTGCCGCCCATCAGCAGCGCCAGCGCGTCCACAAGAATCGATTTCCCCGCTCCCGTCTCACCCGTGAGCAAATTCAGCCCCGGCCCGAAAACGGCGATGGCATGATCGATGACGGCATAATTTTCGGCCCGAAGCTCAATCAGCATAAAAGTGTGAATCCGAGCGCAGCATAGCACGCCCACGGCCTCTTCGCCCCACCGCGAGCGCCTCAATCTCGCTCCGCGAATCTGCTGTATCACTTGCAATCAGTTCGAGCGGATTGCCGCGCTATGCTGTCTGTGAATCGAGGATCAAAGGCATGATGCGCTGGCTCATTCCCCTGGCCGCATTCACCCTTTCCGCAACCGCGTCCTTTACGCAGACCGCGCAGCCCCTCCCCGCCACTCTTCGAATTACTGTCGTCGACGCGATCGGCAATCCAGTTCCTGAGGCAACGGTGAATGTTCAGCCATTGGACGTCCCCATGGGGATGGTTCTCCCGTCCTGCAGAACGGGACCGGAGGGCAGGTGCGCCATCTCGAAACTCGAACTATTGCGATATGAAGTCTTCGCTTCCAAGCCGCTCGATGGATACCCGGAACACATGTATTCCTTCTTCAACGTGCCCGACGCCCCTCGCAGCATCGTCACCTTCTCCGCCGGCCATATCGAAGACGACGTAGTCGTCCCCATCGGCAAAAAGGGTGGCATTCTCAAAGGCACCGTAACCGATGCTGAAACCGGCAAAGGCTTGAACGCAAATGTCGAATTCCGCTGGGTATCGAATCCACAAATCTTTTTCAGCGGCAGCGGATTGACCAACGCGCAATTCCGGATAGTGGTGCCGTCCGGCACCGCCTTCACCATGGTCATCTCACTTGATGGATTTGAGCCGTGGACATATACATCCCCTTCCACTCCTGCTAAGAATTCCATCCAACTCAATTCCGGCGAAGAGCTTACGCTCGACATCCGCCTGCGCCCCAAACACGCCCATCAAGCGTCGCCGGCGGTCCCGCGCATCTAATTCGATAACTTGGACCGCACCCGTGCGTCTGTTACCGTAAATGTTGAGGTGAATGCCGATTTTTACCCCTCTCGCTTTAGCTTTTCTGCTGCAGAATGACGCCGCTCCAACCAGCGAAAACGGCGTAGCTCACGGCGCCAACGCCCTCATGCAGATGTTCGGAAACATTGGCTACGTTGCTATGGCAGTGCTCGTCATCCTGCTCATCGCCAGCCTCTATTCCTGGACCATCATCTTCGGCAAGATGGGCACCTTCCGCCGGGCCACCAACGCCAGCCGCCGATTCGTGCGCGCCTTCCGCAAGGCCAGCCGCCTGCAGGAGATCGCCACCGTGGTCGGCGACTACAAAGACAGCCCCCTCGCCCAGGTCTTTGAAGACGTCTACGAAACCTACAAGCGCCAGACCGGCGGCGCCGGCGCCCCGCACAATCTCGCCCCGCTTGAGCGCAGCGCGCAAACCGCCGCCAGCGAAGCCGTCACCGGCCTCGAGCGCCGTCTCACCTGGCTCGCCACCATCGCCGCCACCAGCCCCTTCGTCGGACTCTTCGGCACCGTCATGGGCGTGGTCGACGCCTTCCAGGGCCTGGGCACGGCCGGTGCCGCCACCCTGCGCGCCGTCGCCCCCGGCATCTCCGAGGCGCTCATCACCACCGCCGCCGGACTCTTCGTCGCCGTCCCCGCCGTCGTGGCTTACAACCAGTTCGCCGCGCGCATCCGCGTCTTTGCCTCGGCCACTGACGACTTCTCCCGGGAGCTGCTCAACTCGATGGAAGAAATCCAATCGCGGCCCGGCGCTCCCCCGCAATCCGCGGCCGCGCACATGCCGGCGGCCGCCTACCCGGCTCCGGCGGCCGGTCCCGGTTCTCTTTCATCGCGCCCACTTTCTGACACCGGCCGCGAACTGCCGTCGCGAGGATAGACCGTGGCATTCAGCACTGCAAATGGCCGCACGCAAACCTCGCTGGCCGAGATCAACATCACGCCGCTCGTCGACGTCGTGCTCGTCCTGCTTGTCATCTTCATGATCACCGCCCCGGTTTTGCAGTCGGGCATCGAAGTCGCCGTACCCAAAACCCGCACAGTAAAAGAAATCACTGAGCAGCGCACCGTGCTCACCATCGACAAGGATCAGCAGATCTTCCTCGGCGACACGCCCATCAACGTTCACGATCTGCCCGCGAGGCTGCACAGCGACGATCCATCCAGGCAGATCATTTACCTGCGCGCCGACGAACGCGTCCCCTTCGGCGCTTTCGCCAGCGTGATGGACGCCGTAAAACAAGCGGGCATTACCAACATCTCCATCATCACCCAGCCCGTCGACACAAAGACGGCGGCAAAGTAATCGCAAAACATGAACACTTGACCACCTGACCACTTGTTCACTTGACCACCTGACTGACCACTTGTTCACCTGACCACCTGACCACTTGTTCACCTGACCACCTGACCACTGAACCCTGCACCCTGAACCCTGTGAATGAGCGCCCTTCTCGAGCACGATGAGCACCTGGAACGCGAGCTGTCCGGCGAGCCAGTCGCCGCGCCGGCCACGGGCTCGCTGTTGCTCCACATCGCCATCGCGGCCGCAATCGTCTCCTACTACTACATCAACATCACGCACAACGTCTGGGGCGGACCCAACACCGGCGGCGCCATTCACGTCAATCTCGTCTCCTCCGCCATCCCCCTGCCCAGCGACCAGCCGCCCAACCAGCAGGTGCTCGCCACTGAAACGCCGAGCGTCGCGCCCGCGCCCCCCGAAGTCAAAACCACCATCCCGCAAGTCGACGAGCAGGCCATTCCCATCCAGGGCAAGAAGATCGAGCCCAAGCCCAAGCCGCAACCGAAACAGCAGCAGAAAACGCCGCAGCAGGTGCAGCAGAACCGCGCACAATACGGACAGGAAGCCGCCAGCAACATCCCCCGCGCTGTCCAGGGCCAGACCAATCCCGGCCCCACCTCCATCACCCAGGGCGACTTCGGCAGCCGCTTCGCCTGGTACGTCGACGCCATCAACCGCAAAATGTCCACCGTCTGGAACAAGTTCGAGGTCGATCCCCGCACGCCCAAAGGCGCCCGCGTCTTTATTGTCTTTTCCATCTCGCGCAACGGCCAGCCCGGCAATCCGCAAATCGATCGCTCCAGCGGAAGCCCCACCCTCGACCGCTCGTGCCTTCGCGCCGTGCAGCGGGTTGACACCTTCGGTGCCCTGCCCAACGGTTACAGCGGAAGCACCTTAAACGTCTCGTATTATTGTGAGTATTGATTCGCCATTCTCGATCGAGGCACTCCCAATGTTCGATCGCCCGCGCCGGACCGCGCCTCGCTTCACCTCCTCTCTACAAGGAAGGATTGCTCCTATCATGAAGACGAAATTTCTTCTTCCCCTTATAGCCCCGCTCGTCTTCACCTCCGCCGCCCTCTCTGCGCAGGATTGGGTCCACGCCGGCACCAACCTCGGCAACGCCCGCATCCGTCTCGCCGCATCCGACTTCAAGCCCGTCGGCACTGACCCGCAGACGCCCGTGCTCAAGGCCACCTTCGACTCCACGCTCTTTAACGACCTGCAAAACGCCGGCATCTTCGACATGGTCTCCAAATCCATGGCGCCCCAGGCCCTGCCCGGCTCCCCGCAGGAAATCAATCTCGCGCAGTGGTCCGCCGCGCCCGCCAATTCGGAGATGGTCGCCTTCGGAGCCCTCCGCGCCGACAACGGCCGCCTCATCGTCTACGGCTGGCTCGACGACACCCGCAACACGGCCAATCCCCAGGTCCTGGCCCAGCAATACAGCGAAAACGCCTCCCAGGACATGGCCCGCACCGTTGCCCATCGCTTCGCCGACGCCATCATCGAGCGCCTCGGCGGCGGCCTCAGCGGCATTGCCGAAACCAAAATCTACTTCGTCAGCACCCGCTCCGGGTCCAAGGAAATCTGGGCCATGGACTACGACGGCCAGAACCAGCACCAGCTCACCCATCTCGGCAGCACATCCATGTCCCCCCGCATCTCACCCGACAACAGCCGCATCGCATTCTCTTCGCTCGGTAAAGAAGGATGGTCCATCCGCATGTATTCGCTGGACCTCGGACGCATGGTCAGCTTCCCGGGAGGATCCGCCGGTGGCAACAACTTCTCTCCAGCCTGGTCGAGCGACGGCGCCAAACTCGCCTTCTCCTCAGCGCGATCCGGCGCCCCCGAAATCTGGGTGGCCGATGCCAGTGGAGGAAATCTGCATCAGCTCACGGCGTTCCGCCGCGCCGACGTCTCTCCTACCTGGAACCCACGCACCAACTCCCAGCTAGCCTTCGTCAGCGGGCGCACCGGCCTGCCCCAGATCTACACCATGGATCAGGACGGCGCCAACGTGCAGCGCCTCACCGACGGCGGCTACGCCATCTCACCCAACTGGTCGCCCTCCGGCGGCATGCTCACCTTTAGCTGGGACCGCAAATACGGCCCCGGCGCACCCGGCGGCTACGACATCTACATCATGGACATCGCCAGCAAGCGCTGGATGCAGTTGACCCACGACTCCGGCGTCAACGACTTCCCCTGCTGGTCGCCCGACGGCCGCCACATCGTCTTCGAGCGCCGCATGGGCCGCCGCACAGAAATCTGGTCCATGCTGGCCGACGGCACCCAGCAGCAGGAACTCACCAAAGCCGGCGACAACTTCATGCCCAACTGGAGCTGGAAATAGCAGATTCAGCCAGAGCGTCCCGGAGGGACGCCGGATCGTTAGCCCAGGACGAAGTCCTGGGTAAGCGCGCAATAACGACTCCGGAGCCCCGTAGGGGCGGCGCGATCACCAAGGCTTCCAGTAGACCCGACCCCGTGCCAGCGGCTGTCATGTTGAGCGCAGCGCAGCGAAGGACCCGCTTTTGGCGTAGCAGATGAACTTGTCATCCTGACCCTGAGCCACGCGAAGGGGAAGGACCCGCTGTTCACAACCCTTGACATCCTGACCCTGAGCCACGCGAAGGGGAAGGACCATTTCCCGTACCGCCGATCTCCAGACCGGCAGTCGTGCGGGTGTCCTCACCCGCACATCCATCCTTTCTCCACGACCCCACTCCGAAAACAGCACCTCCACCCCGTGGTTCAGCGACGTCTCCCTCACTTCTTCCCTTTCCCGCCATCCGCCGTGAACGCCAGCAACACGTTCCCGTCCATCGCATTCGTATAGCCGCTGTTGACAAACACCATTCCGCCCGCGACCGTCGGACCGGATCCGTTCAGCGATCCACCGTGTGCCTGCAGGCCGTTGGTGGTGGCGAACTGCCGCGCGGTGTTGAAATCCCAGATCACCCGGCCGTTGCGGGAATCGTAGGCGCGCAGGTGCCCATCGAGTGAGCCCGCGAACACCACACCGGCAATCGCCGTCGGCGGAGCCATCTGCGCCGCCCCGCATCCAATCGCACTCGCGCATGACGGCTTTGGCGGAAGCGCATGCCACACGGTCCTCCCCGTCCGCAGATCGAGCGCATACACGCCTCCCCCGCTCGTCAGGGGTTTGTCGTAGTCGTAGTCCGAGATGGGATAGTACGCATAACGGCCATCGGCGGCCCCTCCCCATTCGATGCCCCCAAGTGGGCCGCCCTTCCCCACCCGCGCCTTCCAGAGCAGGCGTCCGCGACGGTCCGCGTCCACTGCGTACACTATTCCGGATTTCTGCGCCAGCAGCAGGATGTCCCGCCCGTCTCCCAGCCGCTTCAAAATCGGCGGCGATCCAAAATCGTAGTCCGAGCCCGCCGGCGTCGGGCAATTGTCCTTCTGCGGAGCCACGCAGCCGCTGTTCCACACGTCCCGCGGCGTAAATTGCCGCTGCCACAGCTTCCTGCCAGTGCTCATATCCAGCGCGATCACCGCATCGGAAGACGCGCTGGGCGGATACGAATAATCGTTGCCCGTCGCAACATAAAGAATGCCGCGCCTCAGGTCCGCCGTCGGTGTCGACCACACTGCCCCGCCCGCCGGCCCGTAATACTGCACGCCCGCTGCGCTCCTGTGCGTCGGCCGCGCGCCCTCATCAATCGTGTAGGTCTTCCACACCTGCTTCCCGGTCTCGGCATCGAGCGCCACCACGCTTCCCCGAAACGTGCAGCAGGAATAGCCGGCATCCGCCGATGCTCCTTCCTCTCCCGACGAGATCGGCACATAAAGCCGCTTGCCCGCCAGCAGAGGAGACCCGGTAATCCGCGATGCCGGATGAGACTCCGGATGTACCCTCCAGATCTGCCGCCCGCTCGCGGCATCCACCGCGTACACGTACCCGCTCGTATCGCCGAAAAATGCGATGCGCCCGCCCTCGCCCACCGAGATCGCGGTCTTCACCGTGTCGGCGGCGCGAAAGGTCCACCAGATGCAGCCCGTCGCCTCATCCAGCGCGTAGACGGTTCCATCCTCGCTCCCCACAAATACCTTCCCGGCGTAAGAAGTGGGCTGGCTGTATGTCGCCGCCGCTCCCGGGAATCCGAACGCCCATTTCAGCTTGAGCCGCTTCACCTGCTCCACATCCAGCCGCGCCATCCCGGCCGGCTGAAACCGCGTATTCCGCGGGTCCACTCCCCAACCAGCCCAGCCCGGCGCACCCGGCGCCGGATCGACATCGGCCGCGCACATCCCCGACACCCTGGAGGAAATCGCCACCTCCGATTTGCCCAGGTAATCCGCAATCGCAACCTTCTCCCCGCGGCTGAGCTTCCTGCCCTCCCAGTTCATCGTGCCCGTCTCGAGCGCAGCCAGGATCGACCGCCTCGACATCTCCTTCAGCGCGGACGGCTCGGGCGCCCGCATCCCGTTGTCATTGTGATGACACCCCGCGCACGTCCCTTTGAACAGAGCCGCGCCGTCGAGCGGCGGCGCAGGTTTCCGCCTGCAGCCACCGAGTACGCTGGCGACGAGAAGCACCGGGATGCAAACACGCCGTGCGGTGCTCACTTCGCATTCCCCTCGAGCCAACCGCTCATGGATTCGGCCGAATCCCCAGCCCCGCCCTCGCCGCGCCGCCTTGCCATGATAAGAGGGATGTTGGAACCCCGAGGCGGGTTGGAAAATACAGGTCGGACCCCCTGCTGGGTTCAAGCTGCAAGTGTGGGACATTGGAGTTTTGCGCGGCAGGCTCCGGGCGTTGGGCCTTGGGAATAAGGCGGCCTCGAGACCGGCTGTCGTGCGGGTGTCCTCACCCGCACATTCATCCTTTGTGCACAACTACCCCGGCCTGCAACAGACCACGAACGCGCACCAACAGCTCGTTCTGTTGAGCAGAGCGCAGCGGAGTCGATACGTCTGCGGTTGCTTCTACCGCATTCCACGCAATTGAGAACGCGCCGTGCTCAAAACCCGCGTCCCCTGTTCCCTGTTGCTGTCCCCTAATGCCTATTCCCTAATGCCTAATGCCCGCCCCCCGTCCCGCCCCCGCACCAAAACGTGCAACACCCCCGCTCCCGGCAGCGTTATCATGGATGTGTCGTCCTGAAATACCACGATGGGACCAGGCGCATGCCCAATCCAGCAGCTCCTGAATCGTCCGGGTACGGACCGGTTCTGGTCGATCCCCGCCATCCGTCGCTCGCCCCCCCAAAATGATAAAAAAACGGACGTTCCAGCACGTTGCCTATTCAATTTCGCTGAAGGAGATCGCACCTTGAAACATCTTTCCCGCATTGCCGTACCGGTTTTGCTTCTCGTGGCCCTGATTGCAGTTGCCGGTTGCAAGAAGAAGCCGAAGCCTTTGCCCCCCGTGGAACAGGCGCCGCCCGCCGCCGCCCCCGCGCCCACCGCCCAGCTCACCGCCACGCCCGCCAGCATCTCCGCCGGCGATCAGGTCGTCCTCACTTGGAAGACCACCGACGCGACCAGCGTCTCCATTGACGGCATCGGCGACGTGCCCACGTCCGGCGTCAAGTCCGTCACGCCCTCCGCGTCGACCAGCTATCACCTCGTCGCTCGCGGCGAAGGCGGTACCGCCGACGCCACCGCCCGCGTCACCGTGGAGCAGAAGCCCGCCGTCGCCGTCCCCAGCACCACCATGAGCGAGGAAGAAGAGTTCAAGGCCAACGTCCATGACATCTTCTACGACTACGACTCGGCCGATGTCCGCGCCGACGCGCAGTCCACCCTCTCCCAGGATGCGGCCTATCTCAACAGCCATCCGAATATCAAGGTCGTCATCGGCGGCTATTGCGACGAGCGTGGCTCGAACGAATACAACCTCGCCCTCGGCCAGAACCGCGCCGAAGCCGCGCGCAACGCCCTGGTCAACGCCGGCGTCGCCGCCAATCGCATCCGCGTCATCAGCTACGGCAAGGAAAAACCGTTCTGCACCGAGTCCACTGAGGAGTGCTGGCAGCAGAACCGCCGCGCCGGCTTCACCATCGACCGGTAAAATGGTGCTGTCTGGCCCGCACTTCCGGCCGACGGCGCTCCCAATCCATCGGTCCACGCCGCCCCGCCGGCGTGGACCTTTCCTTCTCGCATCTGTGAACTGTGAACTACGAACTGTGAACTGTGAACTGTGAACTGTTAGCTGCCAGGTGATCTCATGAACATCGCACGCACCCTCCGCAACCGCATCCTGCCCATCGCCCTCGTCGCCGGCCTGGTCAACTTCGCCCCGGCCCGCGCCCACGCCGTCTCCAAGGAGATCGTGGAGCTGCAGACCCAGGTGCAGCAGCTCCTCGACATGGTGCAGCGCCTCCAGTCCACCATGGACACGCGGTTCGGGGTCATCCAGCACCTGGTCGAGCAGACCGCCGACAGCACCAACCGCATGTCCACCGCGGTCAACGACCTGCAGCAGAAGATCGCCGCGCAGAACGAAGCCCTCAGCGGAAAGCTCGACTCCACCTCCGGCAGCGTGCAGTCGCTCAGTGATTCGGTTGAAGAATTAAAGGCTCGCATCGGCAAGCTGCAGGACACGGTCAACACCCTGCAGACGCAGTTGCAAAACATGCAGGCCCCGCCTCCCGGCCAGAACGGCGCACCCGGCGCTTCCGGCCAGCCCACCGGTCCGGGAGCCACCGCCGCGCCCGCCGCCAACCAGGCGCCTCCGCTGCAGGAGACCTACCAGGCCGGCATCCGCGACTTCAACGGCGCAAAGTACAACGTGGCCCAGGGCGAGTTCCAGGACGTGGTGCAGTACTATCCCAACGACGACCTCGCCGGACAGGCCCAGTTCTACCTTGGCGAAATCGCCTATCGCCAGCAGAACTACAATGACGCCATCAAGTCCTACAACGCGGTGCTCGAGAGCTTCCCCACCAGCTCCAAGGCCGCGGCCGCGCAGTTGCACAAGGGTCTGGCCCTGCTCGCCATGAACCGCCGCTCACCCGGCATCGAAGAGCTCCGCGCCCTCATTCGCAAGCACCCGCAGACCCCCGAAGCGGCCCAGGCCCGCAGCAAGCTAAACGGCATGGGCGTCCGCATCACCTCCAGCCGCTAATCCTCCATCTCAACAGGCGCAAGCTGAAGCACAGGTTCTCCTCCGGGAGAACCTGTTTTCTTTTGCTCCCGCCTGTCGTCCTCATGATTCACTCACTCCGCGCGTAGCGTCGCGGCTGGCTCCAGGCGCATTCCGGCGCGAGCCGGCACCAGGATTGCAAGGAGCGCCACCAGCGACAGAATCAACGAGACCAGGACAAATGTCAGCGGGTCGGTTGGGCTCACCTCAAAAAGCAAGGCCTGCAGCAGTCTCGATATGGCCAGTGCCGTGGCCAGCCCGATCACCCCGCCAAGCGCCACCATGCGAAAGCCGTCGCTTGTTATGAGGCGGAGAATGTTTCCTCGTGTCGCACCCAGCGCCATCCTGATTCCTATCTCGTGTGTTCTCTGCGTCGTCAGGAACGCCATGAGCCCATAGAGCCCCACAACGGCCAGCATCAATCCCGTGAACGCGAAGAAGGTAAGCAGAGCCGTTTCAAATCGAGGCCGGTCCGCGAGCCGGTATAGCGTCTGGTTCAGAACCTCCATGTCAACCGGCACCGTCAGGTCAATCGAAGCAATCGCCGAATGCACCCACGGCTCGATCGCCTTCGCCGGCGTCACGGAATCCACGATCACAACCAGATGGTTTCCGCCCCAGTCGTGCGGCACGTTGCGGCGGAACACGTACATCTCCGGTGAGCTCTGCTCCGTCAGCCCCTTGTTCTTCACGTTCTCCGCCACGCCCACAACTACTTCGCCCGCACCGTTGTGAACGCCCATCGTCTGCATCCGCTTTCCAATCGGATCCTCGTTGCCAAACAGAGTGGCAGCCATCAGCCGGCTGAGAATCACTTCGCTCTGGCCACCGGTGCGATCCTCTTCGCGAAAGTCCCGGCCGCGAAGAATGGGAATATCCAGCGCGCGGAAATAGTCGGGCGTCACAAAGCGGCTCGCTCCCGTGGCGTCGCTCCCCGGCGGCACCGGCGGCTTGCCTTCCACCTTCAACCCGGAAAATCGGAACCCGCTTTGCCACCCTCCCGGCGGAACGGAATCCGACATCGCCACCGCGCGCGTGCCCGGCAGCCGCCGCATCGCTGCCTCAACCTGAAGATAAAAATTCATCACCTTCTCATCCGTGTTGTAGCGCAGCCACGGCAGCGCCACCCTCACCGTCAACACGCCGCCCGTCTGCATCCCCAGGTTCTGTTCTTCCACGTTCACAAAACTGCGTAGCAGCAACCCCGCACCGGCCAGCAGAACAATGCTGGTCGCAATCTGCGCCGTCACCAGCCCGCGCCGCAGAAAAGCATGGCTGCGCAGCATGGTCGCCTTCGCGTTCAGGGTCTCCAGCCCCTGCTTCTCCAGCGCCGGCGCCAGCCCGAAAATCACTCCGCAAACGCACGAAAGCAGCGCCGCGAAACACGCAATCCGCAGATCGAGATGCGATTTTTCGATAAATGGAATTCCCGTCGGCGCCAGTTTCACAAACAGCGCCAGCAAACCCCACGCAGCCAGAATCCCCGCCAGCCCTCCGCCACACGCCAGCAGCAGCGCCTCCGTCAGCGCCTGCCGCACCAGCCGTCCGCGGCTCGCTCCAATGGCGGCCCGCACCGCAATCTCCCGCCGCCGCGCCGCGCCGCGCGCCAGCATCAGGCTGCCCACGTTGGCGCAGGCAATCAGCAGCACCGCTAGCACAAACCCAAGCAGCACCCACGCCACCGGCTGCGCGTCCTGCGTCTCTCGGTCGCGCAGCGTCCGTATACTCAGCCGCATCACTTTGCTCGCTTCCGGTGGAAACCAGCTCAGATCCCGTTCAAACAGCGGCTGCATCTCCGCGCGCGCCTCTGCAATGCTCACTCCGGGCTTCAGCCGTGCAAACACTCGCATCGGAGAGCCGAATCCCCCATTCACCTTCGTCTGGATGCTCGGATCGAAATCCATCGGCAGCACAATGTCGGCTCGCTCCAGCGTCGGCAGTTGGAAACCCTTCGGCAGCACTCCCACCACCCGCTCCGGCCTGCCGTCCACGTCGATCTCCCGCCCCAGGATGTGCGGATCGCCGTTGTAGTGCCCCATCCACAGCCCGTAGGAAATCATCGTTACGGCCGGCCCGTTCGGACTGTCTTCCTCCATCGTGAAGTTCCGCCCAAGTACCGGCCTGATCCCGAACAACGGCAGAAATCCCGCCTGCACATGAGTGCACCCCAGTTCCGCCGGATTGTTCTCGATCAGGTCGCAATTGTGCACCATTACGTCCTGACCCGCCATCGCGGTGAATGGCTTCTGATTGTCCCGCCATTCCACAAAAGAGCGCCCCATCACGAACTCCTGGCGCTCCAGCGACTGCACCAGCCCCACTGACACGATTCGGTCCGCATCGGCATACGGCAGCGCTCGAAACAGCACGCGGTCCACAACACTGAACACCGCGGTGGTCGTCCCAATGCCAAGCGCAAGTGTCAGCAGGATGCTGATGGTAAACACCGGGTTCCGTCGGAAACCACGAAAGCCGTACCGAATATCCTGAAGGGCTGTAGCCATCCAACACCTCTGCCCTATGTAGCATTCTGCATTCATCGTTGTCAAGCAAGCGCATACCGCGCCGGAAATGAACTTGTCATCGCGAGTAGGAATGCCATCGCCCCAATGAAATTGTCATCCTGAGCGCAGCGCAGCGGAGTCGAAGGATCTGCGGTTGCTTCTAATAACTTGCGATCCTGAGCGCACGGGGTCCCCAGCGACAGGTGGCATGCGTTTGTTCTTGGTTTTGCGCTTGCCTTTCTTTCTGTCATCCTTGGCGCAGCCGAGGATCTGCTTCTCGCCTTTGCTTCTGCCTTTGCCCTTGCCTTTCTTTCTGTCATCGTTGGCGCAGCCGAGGATCTGCTTCTTCCTCACCCCTCATGAACCCGCCAGCCCCAGCCCAACCCGCATTCCAGTCCATGATTTCTAACCCCCACTCCGCACCGAACTCCTCCGCAATCCGTCTCATTTCTCAGCGAGGTCAAGCGATGCACGCCTTCCCCCGACATCTTCGCTACGCCGCGCGCACTCTGCGCAGGTCTCCCGCATTTACCTCCACCGTCGTCCTGACGCTTGCCCTCGGCATCGGTGCCACTGCAGCCATCTTCAGTTGCGTTTACGCGCTTCTGCTCCGGTCCCTGCCCTTCGCCGATGCGGACCGCCTCGTCGCCTTGTCTGAAATCGTGCCGCAGGTTCCCGGTGGCATTGAGGCCACCTATCCCGACTACGAGGATTGGAAGACCCAGCAGCATAGCTTCACCCAGATCGCCGCATACTCCACACTCAATCCGGAGACCGTTTCGCTGGTCACCGACGGGCACGGCGAGCAGATCCACCGTGTCCTCGCCTCCGGAAATTTCTTCTCGCTCCTCGGCATCACGCCAACCATCGGCCGCCTCATAAGCGACCAGGACGACAACCGCGGAAACGATCATGTCGCCCTGCTGAGCGCATCCGCCTGGGACCGCTATTTCGGCAGAGACCCCGGCGTAGTGGGCCGCAGCGTCAACCTCAATGGGTCAGCCTTCACCATCATCGGCGTCCTGCCCGCCGGCGCCGCTTATCCATCTCAGGGAGAAGTCTGGCTACCGCTCTCGCTGCTCGATAAGGAGACGCGCGCATCCCGCGTCTGGCACTCCGTCAAAGTGCTTGGCCGCTTGCGCCCTGCCGTTGCATTGCCCGACGCACGCGCCGATCTGCAGGCGGTTTCGGCGCGTCTGGCAGCCGCCTACCCCGCCACCAACCGCAACGTCGGTGTGCTCGTGAAACCGCTGCGCGATGAACTGGTGGGAACCCTGCGCCCCGCCATACTCAGCCTTCTTGGAACCGTCGTGCTGGAGCTGATCATTGCATGCGCCAACGTCGCCAATCTCCTCATGCTCCGCGCCTCGGCACAACGGCGCGAAATTGCCGTCCGTCGCGCCCTCGGAGCCGGCCAGGCGCAGTTCTTCTCGCAATTCCTCGCCCAGGCCCTTCTCCTCTGCCTCCTCGGCGGCGCACTCGGCATCGCGCTGGCGGCCGCGGTGCTGCCGTCCTTGCGCGTTGTACTGGCTCACACGGCGTCTCTCGACCCCTCCATGACGCAATCCATACGCCTCAACATCCCTGTCTTGCTGTTTGCATTGTTCACGTGCCTGATCACCGCCATCTTTTTCAGCTTGTTCCCGCTCCTGCACAGCTCGCCCAGCCTGGCTGAAAGCATGCGTCCGGGAGATCGCGGCAGCACCGCCGCCGCAAGCAAAACGCGCGGTGCCCTGGTAGCCGGAGAAATCGCCATCGCCGTCGTCGTGCTCTTTCTCAGTGCCCTTGTAGCGCGGAGCTTTCAAAAACTGCTGGCCGTCGATCCTGGC
>Ga0134128_10003505_pt1 | contig 19171 bp, 20 predicted proteins | sample KB31754_FD_96462 | JGI IMG/M metagenome (GOLD analysis project Ga0134128, IMG submission 96462) | Terrestrial soil microbial communities with excess Nitrogen fertilizer from Kellogg Biological Station, Michigan, USA - KB3-175-4 | ecosystem: Environmental > Terrestrial > Soil > Unclassified ...
CGTCCTCCGCCGAAGTCCGGGTCGCCACGAAGCCCCGCGCCACGTGCAGCATGAGAGGTGAATAGGCGGCCACGATTTCAGCGAAGGCTGCCTCGTCGCCGGCGACCAGCCGGGCGGCCAAGGCCAGCTCGGTGAGTTGCAGCGGCGGCTGTTCCGGGGCGGGCTTCAGCGCGGACATGCTGGGCCCGTGTAACGAATCGGCGGTCCGGCGCACTGATCATGCAGTGAAACCATAATCTGAGGAGATCACATGTTCACTGACCGTGCAACCATCAAAAAGATCGCCATGGGTGCAGCCGCCGCGGCCGCAACCTTTGGCGCCGGCCTGCTGGGGGCCGTGCCGTCCGTGGCGGCCGGCCCTGAATGGCACGGGTCCCCGGTTGGTGCCGTGTTCGTCCAGAACAATGGCGCCGCCGGCAACTCCGTGACCGTTTTCGACCGGTCCGACGCCGGCACCCTGACGCGGGCCGGAAGCTATGCCACGGGCGGGCTGGGCGGTTCGGAAACTGGGGCCGCCGTGGACCCGCTCGCCTCCCAGGGTTCGCTGACCTTCGACTCCCCGGCCCAGTTGCTGTTCGCCGTCAATGCCGGCAGCAACACACTGAGCGTCTTCAAGGTCCACGGCGACCGGCTGCAGCTGCGCGAGGTCCTGCCCAGCCGGGGCTTGTTCCCGACATCGGTGGCCGTCAGCGGAGACCTGGCCTACGTCCTCAACGCCGGGGGCCAGGGATCGGTCTCCGGATTCCGGGAGCTGGACGGCCGGGTTGTCCCGCTGCCGGGTTCCACCCGGACACTGGGCCTGGGCAACGCGGACGTGCCCGCTTTCCTGCAGGCCCCCGCGCAGGTGGCAATCAGCCCTGACCGGGCCCACCTGGTGGTCGCCACCAAGGCGCACAACACCTTGGACATCTTCGGCTTGGGCCGCTCCGGTGAGCCGACGGCGGCGCCCGTGGTCACGCCGTCGGCCGGGGCTGTGCCCTTCGCCTTGACGTTCGACGCCGGCGGGCGCCTGCAGGTGGCCAACGCGAGCGGCAGTGCCTCGGCCTACCAGCTGCGTGCCGACGGCACGCTGAACCTGGTGTCCGGGCCGGTAGCCAACGGCCAGGCCGCAACATGCTGGACCACGAATGCCCGCGGCTACCTGTATGCGGCCAATGCGGGCAGCGCCACCATCACCGGTTACCGGGTCGGTGCCGGGGGCGGGCTGAGCCTGTTGCAGCCAAGCGGCGTGTCCGCCACAACCGACGCCGGACCGGTGGACATCGCCTCCACCGCCGACGGCCATTTCCTGTACCAGCTCGCCACTGGGGCCGGTGCCATTGATGAATTCTCGGTGGCACGGGATGGAACATTGGCCAGCGTGGGTGCAGTCACGGGGCTGCCGGCGGACAACGGCTCCGGAATGGAAGGGATCGCCGTCTCCTGAACCTGGCTGCCGTTGAAACCACCATGGTCCTCCTGCACTGTGCCACCACGCAGAGCAGGAGGACCATGGTGTTATGTGGATCGGCTGGATGGAATGCGATGTGCTGCTGGGCGATGTCCAGTCATTGAAGGAGAAGCGGTCCGTGCTGCGCCCCGTGGTTGCGGAAGTCCGCAGGCGCTTTGACGTGTCCGTCGCCGAGGTGGAATTCCAGGAGCTGCACAGGCGCGCGGTCATTGGGGCCGCGCTGGTGGCCGCAGACAGGGCCCACGTGGTGGAGGTCCTCGACGCCGTGGAACGCTACCTGGCGTACCGCCCGGGCATGGACCTGCTCAGCGTGCGGCGGCGCGAGCTGACCGGCGATGACTGACACGCAACGCGCCACCGTCTACCTCGACGTTGACGGGGTGCTCTGCCCGTTCGGGCCGGAGGGGTTTTCGGACTGGGGGACGGGGTTTGAGCAGGTGGAGATTGGCATGCTGGGCGTCCACTGGGCGCCGGAACTGGTGGAGGAGCTCAATCGGATCTCCGCCCGCCCCGGCGTGCATTTTGTCTGGCTGACCAGTTGGGAGGACATGGCACCCAAGTACCTTTGCCACGCCATCGGCCTGGAAGGGCGCCACTGGCCGGTGCTGCGCTACAGCGAACAAAAGGGAACCCGCGAATGGTGGAAGCTGGAGGCCATCCAGCGCGACATTTCCCGCCACCGCCCGGGGCGCGCGGTCTGGATTGACGACCAGCTTGGCTTTGAGGAGTCCGCCCTCGCGTGGATGGCCTTCCTGGGCCAGGGTATTCTGGGCATCTCGCCGGATCCCCGGCGGGGCATTGCCCGTGCAGACATCCTCCGCATTGAGGCGTTCCTGGACGGCTGAGCACGGCCGGCCCTGGCGAAAGGTGAGCCCATGGCACCCACCACCCACGACGTGGTCATTGTTGGCGGCGGCCACAACGGGCTGACTGCAGCCGCGTACCTGGCGCGCGCAGGCAAGAGCGCGCTGGTCCTTGAACGGGACGGCCACCTTGGCGGCGCGGCGGTTTCCGCCACGGCTTTCAAGGGCGTGGACGCACGGTTGTCACGCTATTCATACCTGGTGAGCCTGCTGCCGAAGCGCATCATCGAGGAACTGGGACTCGAGCTGGAGCTGGCCAGGCGCCGCTATTCCTCCTACACCCCTGACCCGGCCGGCCCGGGTGCGGGACTGCTGCTGGACCACGGCGACGCGGCGGCGAGCCGGGCCTCCTTTGACCGGCTCGGCGCAGGCGAGGACTATGACGCCATGGCCGGCTTCCACGCCGACACCGCACGGCTGGCACGCGCACTCTTCCCAACCGTCTGCGAACGCCTGCCGACCCGGTCTGAGGCACGTGCGCTGCTGGGCGACGACGCCCTGTGGAACCAGTTGATCGAGCAGCCCATCGGCCGGGCCATCACTGCCCGCTTCGGCAACGACACGGTGCGCGGCCTGCTCGCCACCGATGCCCTGATCGGCACTTTCACCTCGCTGGAGGACCCGTCGCTCGCCGCCAATCGCTGCTTCCTCTACCACGTCATCGGCAACGGGACCGGTGACTGGGACCTTCCCGTTGGCGGCATGGGGGCCGTCACCGCCGAGCTCGAGCGCGCGGCCCGTGAGGCCGGTGCCGAGCTCCTGACCGGGGCGCTGGTAACCCGGGTTAAGGACGACGGCGATGTCAGCTACCGCCGTTTCGGCGCCGAGGCGGTGGTGAGGGGCCGCCACGTGCTGGCCAACGTGGCCCCCGCCGTGCTTCGGGGGCTGCTGGGTGAAGCCGCGCCCGGCCTGCCGGCCCCGGAGGGTGCCCAGGTCAAGGTCAACCTCATGCTGCGCCGGCTGCCGCGGCTGCGGGACGAATCCGTTTCTGCGGAGGCCGCGTTTGGCGGAACCTTCCACATCAACGAAGGCTACGGGCACCTGGAGGACTCCTACCGTGCTGCCTTGGGCGGGGAAATGCCGGAGCCGCTCCCGTGTGAAGTTTATTGCCACTCCCTGACCGACCCCAGCATCCTCTCCGACGAGCTCGCCGGCGCCGGGGCACAGACCTTGACAGTCTTTGGGCTGCACACACCCCACCGCTGGCTCAACGAGTCAAACAATGCGGCCATGCGGCAGGAACTTCAGGATGCAGTGCTGGCGTCCTTGAATTCGGTGCTGGCCGAGCCTGTCGAGGAGCTGTTGCTGCGTGATGCCGCCGGAGTCCCCTGCGTGGAAACCAAGACGACACTTGACCTGGAACACGCCCTGAACATGCCGGGCGGGAACATCTTCCATGGGCCGCTTGAGTGGCCGTTTCTGGAGGACGGTGCGGCGCGTGCCACCCCGGCGCAGCGGTGGGGCGTTGACACGGGCCATGAGCGGATCCTGATGTGCGGTGCCGGCGCCCGCCGCGGCGGAGGGGTCAGCGGACTTGGCGGGCACAACGCTGCCATGGCTGTCCTGGAGGAGCTCGGGACTGCGTAGCTGCCCCGCGAAAAACTCGCGCGAACGGACACTTAACGTGGATGTTTGCGGGGAACATCCACGTTAAGTGACCGTTGGCGCTCAGGTGGCGAGTTCGGGAAGGTACAGCTCGCCGACGGGAACTTCGATCGCCAGCCGGTTGGCGGGCCCGGGCAGGGGACAGGCCCATGCCCCGTCATAGGCGCAGGAGGGGTTGTACGCGAAGTTGAAGTCCAGCGTGAATTCGCCGCCGTCGTGCCCCAGGAAAGCGCCCTTGATGGTGTCCAACAGGTAGCGTCCGGCCCCGTAGCTGCCACCAGGCTTTCCCGAACTGCCGTCCCCGAAGGGCACAAATATGCCGCCGCCGTAACTGCGCAGCTGCCAAGCCGCCAGCCGGCCCACGCCGGGAATGTCGAAGGTGCCCAGCCGCTGGAACGGAACCGTGCCATCGGTGCCGGTCCGGACCAGCATTTCCTCCCCGGCGCCGTCGCTGGACAGCCGGCAGCCGAAGCGGAACGAGGGGTCGTAGGCGGCAATTTTCAGGCCTTCGAATCCGGCCTTCTTCCCGGCGTCCAGGACCGACGCCGGGTGGGTGGCGAACATGTTGTCGCGTTCCCTCACCCACAGCGCATGGGACGCCGCGGCGCCGTCGGACGTGGCGGTGCTGCGCACGGCGGCGTACAGCGCGAACGTGCGCAGGCGCCAGTCCATGACGTCGATTGCCGCTGCCGGACCCGTGTCCGCGGCGCTGCCCACGGCCGGCTAACCGCCAAGTTCGGGGTAGTGGATGGCCGCCGTCTGCGGGTGCGCGCGGACCCACCCCTTGAGCACATTGGCCCCGTAGGAGGACAGCATCGGGTTGTCAGGGTCGTCGCTGACGCCCCTGGCCTCGGCGGCAACCTCGGCCGGCAGCGGCACCGGGTCGATGACGGCGTCCAGGCGCGGGGACCAGAAGAACGGCACCGAGTACCGGTCCACGCCGGGCGGGGGAGCGGTGACGCGGTGGATGGTGGCCATGAGGTAGCCGTTCGTGGCCACCTCCAGCATTTCGCCCAGGTTCACCACCAGGGCACCCGGGATCGGCTCCACGGGGATCCATTCCTCCTGGCCGTGGGGCTGGACTTCCAGCCCACCCACGGAATCCTGAAGCAGCAAGGTGACAAAGCCATAGTCCGCGTGCGAGCCCACGCCCTGCGTGCCCGCCTCCGGAACCTGGCCGCCCACGTAGTGGACCAGCTTTCCCATCCAGGCCGGCGTGTCCGCGAACGGTGCGGCAAAGTAGTCCTCGGGCAGGCCCAGTGCGGCGCTGATCCCCGCCAGCAGTTCCGCGCCAATGCCGGCCATGAGCTGTGCCCACTGTTCCGCGGCCTTTTCAAGCTCCGGGTAGCCCGCCGGCCATTGGTTGTGGCCCTGCAGCCGCAGGAAGAGCTTGTCTGCCGGGACGTCGGCCATGGGTTCGCGGTCCGGGCCGAAGTCGATCTGTTCGCGGGAATCGGCGCGGCCCCGGGTGATCTCGGTGCCCAGCCGGGTGTAGCCGCGGAACTGCGCCGACGTTCGGTTGTCCAGGGCCAGGCGTTCCTGGAGCGGCAGCTTGAAGAATCCCGCCAGGGTGTCCAGCAGCTCCTGCGCCTGGCCCTCCCGGGCACCGTAGTTGGTGACCTGGAAGAAGCCCACATGGTGGGCGGCGTCGCGAAGTGCGTCGAGGAAGTCCGGGGTGAAGCTGCCGTCTTCACCGCGGGCTGTTGACAGGTCCAGGACGGGGACGAAGGTGCGTGTTGTGCTCATGACACCAGCGTGGTCCCCTCCGGCGTAATAATAAAGAAATGTTGCGTCATGTTGCAGGATTGCCTTGCTTTTTGGCAATTCATCATTTTCAACAAAGTTCGACGGCGGCGCTCCGGCGGGTGCCGCCGTCGAACGTTTTGTCGCTTTTGGCAGGGTGGGTGACTCTTAATTCGACCAGAATGGGTAATCGGTGTAACCGGCGGGACCTTCGGTGTAGAACGTGGTGTGGTCAGGCTCGTTGAGGGGAAGGCCCTCGGACCAGCGCCGGACCAGGTCGGGGTTGGCCAGCGAGGGCCGGCCCACCACCACGGCGTCAGCCCAGCCGGCCACGGCCTGGGCGTCCTGCAGCGTGGTGACGGTGGCAAAGCCCGTGTTCACCAGCACCGGACCGCCAAAGCGCCGGCGCAATTCCTGGACCAGTCCGCCGTCGGGATCCTGGTGCAGGATGCTCAGCCCGGCCAGTCCGAGGGGTGCCAGCCCGTCCATGAGGGCGGAGTAGGTGGCCAGGGCATCGGCAGGGTCAGTCTCCAGGGCGCCCTGGACATTGTGCTCGGGGGAGATGCGCAGCCATGTCCTGCCGGCGCCGATGGCCCCCGCAACGGCGGCCGCCGTCTCAATGACGAAGCGGGCCCGGTTTTCCGGGCTCCCGCCGTAACCGTCCGTGCGCCGGTTGGCGGACGGCGCCAGGAACTCATGGAGCAGGTAGCCGTTGGCTCCGTGGAGTTCCACGCCGTCAAAGCCGGCGGCCATTGCGTTGCGGGAACCCTGGACAAACTCTTCGACGACGCCTGGCAGCTCGCCCTCACCCAAGGCATGGGGGACCGGGTAGGGCAGCTTCCCCGCGTAGGTGCGGGTGACGCCGTCAATGGCCACGGCACTGGGGGCCACCACCGGCCGGCCACCGTTCGTCTCAGGGTGGGTGACCCTGCCCGAGTGCATTACCTGGGCGATGATGCGACCGCCATCGGAATGGACTGCGTCCGTGACCCTCTTCCAGCCGGCAATGTGGTCGGCCGTCACCAGGCCGGGCTGCCGGACGAAGGCCTGCCCGGCAAAGCTGGGGTAGGTGCCCTCGGACACCAGCAGGCCCATGGAGGCGCGCTGGCGGTAGTACTCCACGACAAGGTCTCCGGGGACGCCGTCCAGGCCGGAGCGGGAGCGGGTGAGCGGGGCCATGACCAGCCGGTTGGGCAGGTCCAGGTCCCCGAGGGTGACTGGGGAAAACAAATTCACGGCAGGTTTCTTCCTCATCTTTTGACAACGCGGTCCGCCTGCGGAAACGCCGCCCCTGCCGGTGGCTATTCCCGCAGCGCAGTCGCTGAGTTGTAGATTGAATCACATGGACCAGAAACTAATGACCACCGCCGTACTCCGCTCCTCGCAGGAAGGCCGCCCCTATGCCGCAAGCGCACCGTTGGGGATGGAGCAGCTGCCGGTGCCCAAGCCGCGGGCGGGCGAGGTCCTGGTGAAGATTGAGCGTGCCAGCCTCTGCCACTCCGACCTGTCCGTCATCAACGGCTCCCGGCTGCGGCCGCTGCCCATGGCACTGGGGCACGAGGCCAGCGGTACCGTAGCCGCCGTCGGGCCTGCCGTTGCGGGGGTGGCCCCGGGCGACCGGGTGGTGACGGTCTTCGTGCCCAGCTGCGGGCAGTGCCGGGCCTGCGCCGGCGGGCGCCCCGCCCTCTGCCACCGGGGCGCCGCAGCCAACGGCACAGGGGACCTGCTGCACGGGGACGCCGTGCTCCAAACGGTCTCCGGCGAGCGCATCAACCACCATTTGGGTGTGTCCGCCTTTTCCGAATACGCCCTGGTGGCACGGGAGTCGCTGGTGGTGGTGGATGGCGACGTGCCCTTCGACATTGCCGCCATGTTCGGCTGTGCCGTCCTCACCGGCATGGGGACTGTGGTGCACACGGCCAAGGTGGAGCCGGGCCAATCCGTCATTGTCTTTGGGCTCGGGGCCGTGGGACTCTCCGCCGTCATGGGCGCGGCTGGAATATCCGGCACCACTGTCATAGCCATTGACCCGCTGCCCGAGAAGCAGGCCCTGGCGCTGCAGTGCGGGGCACACTTTGCCGGAACCCCCGACCAGGCGCCGGCGCTCGTTGCCGACCACGCCGGCGACGGCGTCGATGTGGCCATTGAGGCAGTCGGCAGCGCCAAAGTCATGGAAGCCTGCCTGGCCCTGCTCACGCGCGGCGGCGCCCTGGTATCGGTCGGATTGCCGCACCCGGACCAGCTGCTCCAGGTCCAGGCGCTGCAATTTGCCGGGACCGGCAAGCGGCTTCTGGGCTCCTACATGGGGGACGCCGACCCGGCCCGCGACATCCCGGCCTACATTCAAATGTGGCGGGAGGGGCGCCTGCCCGTGGAGCTCCTGCACACTGACACCAAGCCACTGTCCGAGATCAACGAGGGGCTCGACGCGCTCGCAGACGGGCGGGTGGTGCGCAGGCTGTTCACTGTCGGCCGGTAGCGCCCCCCCTTGTGCGGGGCGTCCGGCAAGGCCAAACTGGTGGCGTACACCAAAATTCCGCCCCGTCCCGGAAGGTCCGCCATGTCCAATTCCGTCAACTACTTTGAAATCGGCACGCCGGATCCCGCCGCGAGCAAGGCGTTTTACTCGGGCATGTTCGACTGGCCCGTGGGGCCGCCGTCGGAGGCCAGCTACAGCATGGTCAACGGCGAGCAGGGAGGCCTGTGGGACACCTCCTCCATGGGCGGCGGGAACTGGGCCATCTTCTACGTGCAGGTTGAGGATGTTGCCGCGAGCATTGCCAAGGCCGTGGGCCTGGGCGCCAGCGTTGCCGTGCCGCTGGTTGACAACGGCGCCATCGAGTTCGCCCACCTCGTCGACCCGCAGGGAAACCGCTTCGGCGTCTGGCGCCCGAAGGCTGTCTGACCCGGGCAGAGGAACACGACATGGGACTCATCCACATCGACCTCTTCACCACCCTCGACGGCGTGGCCCAGGCTCCCGGCGGGCCGGACGAGGATGCTAGCGGCGGTTTCACGTTTGGCGGCTGGCAGGCACCGCTCCTCGATGATGCTGTCGGCCAACAGGTCGAGGCCGGTATGCAAGGTCTGGACGCCCTGCTGCTTGGTCGCAGGACATATGACATTTTCGCGGCGTACTGGCCGCAGCAGAAAGGGACCATAGCGGAGCTGTTCAACCGGGTCCCCAAGTACGTGGCCTCCCGCCAGCCGCATGCCCTTCCCTGGGACAACTCCACGCAGCTTGGTCCCGACATCGCGGCCGGGGTGCATGAACTGCGCGCGCGACATGAGGGCGTGCATGTCATAGGCAGCCTCGACTTCGTACAGACACTCTTCGCCGGGCGATTGTTCGACCGGCTCACCCTGTGGGTCTACCCGATCCTCCTGGGCAGTGGCAAGAAGGTCTTCGCCGAAGGGGTGGTGCCCGCGAACCTCACACTTCTCGCACCGGTCATCGCCTCGCCCAAGGGCGCGGTGCTGCAACGGTACGAACTGGCCGCCGGCACGCCAGGTGTGGGTGTCATGGGGAGCGGAGGCCCGGAGGTCTAGGGTGCGCAGCGACCGGCCCCTACCGGCCCTCCTCAAGCACCTGCTTGAGGTTCTACAGCTGGGCGACTTCGGACTTCATGGTTTTGGTGATCATGGGACCCATGAGTTTCATGAACCCCTTCGGTTCAAGGTCCAGGCTGAACGCCACGGAGGTGCCCGCGTCGTGCCTTGAAAGGGTGAAGCTGCCGGTGGGGCGGGCGGGGCCGGCCACCACCTCAAAGCGCAGCCTGACCCCGGGCTCCGACTCGGTGATCCTGTAGTCGCCGTCGATGGTGCGCCCGCCGGGGCCGGCCATCTTTTGGCTGTAGACCGCGCCAACAACTCCGGCGGTGCCGCTGGCGAGGCGCACGTGCGAAACGCCCGTGCGCCAGAGCGGGTTGTTGAGGCCGTTGGCCAGGAAGTCAAAGACGTCGGCGGGGCTGCGCTGGATGAGCACTTCATGGTCTGCATGTGGCATTGTCGGCTCCTGGGGAGGGCACCCGTGCGGTGCCGGCTGGCTCGAATATTACGGCACGCGAACGGGTCCGGAAAGCCTGCGCACATAAATATTCCGGCAGGGTTCAGGACGGGGTTCGGCGGCGGAGTTGGCGGCCTTCACTGCGGGCCTTCACTGCGGGCGTTCGGTACGGAACAACGGGACGGCGGCGGCAGCGGCCACGAGCGCTGCAATGCCAAAAGCGGCCAGGGCCACGGGGAAGCCGGCCCCCAGGACGGCCTGGAAGATCAAACTTCCGGTGCCAAAGCCAAGGAACAGGACAAAGGCCATGAGACCCACGGCCTGGCCGATGCTGCCGGGGAGGTCGGTAACGATTCCACCAAACAGAGGCTGCGTCATGTCGTACCCGAGGGACAATGACGCGATGGCCGCAACCACAACGGGGAGCGGGGCGGCGGCGGCCAGGACCAGTGCGCACACGGCAGCCACCAGCATGCCTGCCGGGATGATCCGCGCCCGCCCCAACCTGTCAGCGAGCCTGCCGATGAGTGGTCCGAAGAGGAACCCGGGCACGCCGTAGCCCAGCAGCGCCAGGCCCACGCCAATGGGGCCCAGTCCAAAGCGGTGGGCCAGGAACACGCCCAACCAGGTGTAGATGCCCGAATGCAGCACGGCGTTGAGCAGCACGTAGCCGTAGGTCCGGGCGCCGCGCCGTGTGGCCAGCAGGTGCCAGTAGCCCGAGGCCACGGCGGCCCATGGCAGCACCCCGGACGCGCGCCGCGGGGCCGGCAGCAGCAGGGCGGCGAGTCCGGCCATGGCCAGGATCCCCGCCCCCGAGGCCACAAACAGGCCGGTCCAGCCAAGGAAGGGTTCCGCCAGCGCACCGGCCGTGGATCCCACCGCGATCCCGCCCGCCATGCCGCCGAAGAGCCAGCCGAGAGCCCTTCCGCGTTCGGCGAAGGCGAAGACATCGCCAATCAAGGCCAGCGAAATCGGCACCACGCCGCTCGCTGCGACGCCGGTGGCCACCCGCATGCCGATGAATACCCCGGCCGACGGCGACAGCGCGGTGGCGGCAGTCAGGGCGGCAAAGACCACCATGGATCCGGCGATAATGGGCCGCCGGCCGATCCTGTCCGAGAGCGGCCCCCAAAAGAGCGTCATGACCCCGTACGGCACCAGGTACGCGGGAACGGCCAAGCCCGCCATGCCAACGTCAGTGCCGAATGCGCCGGCCAGTTGCGGCAGGATGGGAGCCACCATGAACGCCTGGGCAAACGTCAGGAAGGCCGCAGCCGTGACCAGGGCCAGGAAGGCGTTGCGGGCTCGGCCACCGGACGGACCGGCTGGGGGAGCTGTACGGGGCGTTGTCCCGGTGCCGCTCAACGCCGTGCCTGGACAGGTGCAGGGTCCGGCAGCGGCGGATAGCTCAAGGTGAGCCCGTCCACGTGGGCGAAAGGCGTGAGCTGGTGCGGCTTGGTCGATGCCGGCGTCATGATGTCCAGCACCGCGGCGCCGCGAAGCAGCAGCGCGTCCCCAATGAGGGAGCGGTGGCAGCGCCACGGTACCGCCTCGGCGCACATGATGGCCGTGGGGCATTCCGCGGCGCCAGACAGCAGACCGTCCACAGCGGAGGCGAAGTCCGGTGTCTGCATGTAGTCCGCATAGTTGCGGAAGGACGCATTGCGCCACCCGGTGTTGGTGCTGTCCTTGTGTGCCGGACGCAGGCCGCCCAGGGCCTCGGCGCGCCGGTAGGTGATTCCGGCGGCGGGAAGCTCAGCCTCCAGCACGTCCTCCATGAACTGGGGGTTGTGCCGGGACTTGGGAATGGTGCGCACATCCACCAGTGCCTTGATGCCGTGGGCGCCCAGCAAGCCAAGGAACTGGTCCATGGGATGCGTTGAGTGGCCCACCGTGAAAATAGTGATGTCAGCCATGCTTTCCACACTACGCTTTCCCTGACGGCGCCCGCCGCCGGGGAGTAGCGTGGGGCCCATGGAGGAACGGCTGCGCCCCCGCTCCGGGGGCGTATTTTCGCTGGGCCGGCGCGCGAGGGCAGTGCTGCGCCGCGTCCCGGTCTGGGCGTGGCGGCTGCTGATGCACTCCGTCAAGAACGCGGAACGGGTCCGTTTCAACGCTGATCCCGTGCCCGGGGTGCGGAGCTGGCGCGACATTGACTTTGTGGGCGACCACCTCCCCTCGCACCGCCTGGACGTCATAGCACCCGATCCGGCCGGGGCGGGCCCGCTCCCCGTCTACGTGTACTTTCACGGCGGCGGCTGGACGTCCGGGGACAAGGAACCGCTGACCAAGTACTGTGCCAGCCAGGCCGCCGGGGGAATGGTGGTGGTCAACGTCAACTACCGCAAGGCCCCGCGCTTCCAGCTGGGCCACGTGCTCCAGGACGCCAACTCTGCCCTGGCCTGGGTGCAGGCGAACATTGGCCGGCTGGGCGGGGATCCCGGTCGAATGGTGCTGGGCGGCGACTCGGCCGGCGGGCAAATCGCAGCACTCATGGCCGCCGCCATGTTCCGCCCCCTGCTCGCGCAGCACTACCGCCTGGCGCCCGCCCTGCCGCCCGCCAGCGTGCGGGGCCTGGTGCAGCACTGCTCCGTGGCCGACTTTTCAGTGTTCTTTGATCCTGGATTTGTCCTGAGCCTGAATTTCATCCGCATGCTGATGCCGCACGGCTCGGCGCCTGCCGGCAGGGACGCCCGGCTGAGGCTGCGGGAAGCCGCCCACTACATGTCGCCCATCGAGTGGCTGGATTCCCGCTGCCCGCCCGTCTTCATCACCACTTCCGAGCGCGACTTCTTTTACCGGGCCAACATGAACCTGATTGCCAGCCTCCGGAACCATGGGGTGCGGGTGGATTCCCTGGTCTACGGGTGGGAGAGGGCAAACACCGAGCACACCTGGCAGCAGAATTTCCGCTTTCCGGAGTCCCAGGAAGTGTACCGGCGCCTACAATCCTTTATACGGCGGGTAGCCGCATAGCTGCACGGGCGGATCCGCCGGATCCGCCGTTTCCGAGAGGGCCAGGGGCAGGGGGCTTGGATGCACCGCCACGACGGCAGGACCAGGCACGACGGCGGTGCGCGGCCGGCTTCCGCGCCCGGCCCGGCTGCCGAGGGGGTGCCGGACCCGGAGGCCCAGCTGGACGCCGGGCTGCCGGACCTGGACTGGGCCGTGCTCCCGGCCGGCTTCCGCCGCACCGCCTTCCGGGCCCCCAGCGGGGTGCTGGCTGCCATTGCCCTGGGCGAACCCGACGGCGTGCCCGTGGTGCTGGTCCCCGGTGCCACGGGCTCCAAGGAGGATTTTGTCCTGATGATGCCCCTGCTCGCGGCGGCCGGCTGCCACGCCGTCAGTTTTGACCTGGCCGGCCAGTACGAATCGGGCGGGGCAGGCCCCGAAAACCTGGTGCCGCCGCAGCGCAACTACAGCTACGGCCTCTTTGTGGAGGACGTGCTGGCCGTGCTCGGCACCGTGTCGGCCGCCTCGGGCCGGCCTGTCCATGTGGTGGGCTATTCCTTTGCCGGCACGGTTGCCGCCCTGGCCCTGGCCGGGCGGCCTGAACTCTTTGCCAGCATCACCCTGCTCAGCTGCCCCCCGCTGGCCGGGCAGGCCTTTCGCGGGGTCAGCAGGATCGGCCCCGCGACGGGGCTGGCCACCGGGCGTGTGGGTGCAGCGCTGATGGTCTGGGGGATCCGGCGCAACTTCATTCCGGTCCCGCCGGGCCGGCTGCGGTTTGTCCGCAAGCGGTTCACCTTGACGCGGCGGCAGTCCGTGCGGGACATTGTGGCACTCATGAAGCGCACGCCGGACGTGGCGGCCACGCTCGCTGCCTCCCCGCTTCCCAAGCTGGTGGCCGTGGGCCAGCACGACCTGTGGCCGACCACCCTGCACGCCGCCTTTGCCCGGGCAGCGGGAGCCCGGCTGGCCGTGTACCCGGGCGGGCACAGCCCCTGCGAGACGTCACCGCACCAGCTCTCCCGTGACCTGCTTGCCCTAATCTTGCCCGGCTAGGCGGGGTGGTTCCTGACCCAGCGGCGCCTCTCCAGCTTGCGGCGAAGGGGTGGTTCGGTGCGGAATTCGAGGGCGAAGGTGGTCCACGCCTTGGCCAGCCGCAGGCCCAGCTCACGCCAGCTGCGGAAGGGACGGGCCGAAACGGGCATGCGCAGCGTGGGGTCGTACACGACGTGCATGTCGGGGCGCAGCCGGTAGGAGATGTCCAGGTCGTCATGGACCAGGGGCGACTCCCTGTCCACAACAGGGCCAATCCTGGCCCACACGTCCGCCGTCATGGCGAAATTTGAGCCGAACACCGGCTTGTGCCCCAGCAGGAAACCCACCACGTGGAAATAGCCGCCCAGATATGCCGTCCGCCCCAACCAGCAGACCAGCTTGCTGCCGCCATAAAAGTCACCCGGGCCCGTCACCAGGGACAGCGGCCCCGCTTCCTCCAGGGCCGCCTCCACCCTCGCCAGCCAATCCCGGGGCGGCCGGGAATCGGCATCCAGCCGCGCAAGGATGTCAGCGTCCGCAGCATCCAGGCCGTGGGCCGACGTCGGCGCGATGCCCGGCAGGGGCGAGACGATCCTGCGCACCCCGGCCGCGGCACACACTTCGGCAGTGTTGTCGGTGCTGCCGTTGTCCACCACAATGACCTGGTCCGGCATCCGGGTTTGCCCAGACAGCGCGGCCAGGCATGTGGCAAGCAGGGGGGCGTCATTGCGGGACGGAATGACGACGGCGATGGAGCCCATGGTGCCGACCTTACCGCCAGCCGGCCAACGCCGGGTGGAGGCCGTGGCGGCCTGGCCGATTTGGCGGCGAATTCACAGTTCCGCGGGGCCCGGAAGGCGTAGCCTTAAGGCATGTGTTGTGAGTGCGGGCCGGCCACGGGCTGGCGGCCATGAACCGCCGGTGGATGCGGTGGATGCCAGCCGCAGCCATGCCCGCTATCGTGGCCGGGGTGGTCCTGGCCGGGCCGCTGCAGGCCCAGGCGCCCGCCACCATTCCCGCCAGGACGGCGGCCCAGGTGCTGGCTCTGGCCATCGCCAGCCATCCACAGCCGCTCTCCGGAACGCTGGAGGAAACCGCTGACCTGGGACTGCCCCAGCTGCCTGACATCGCCACGGGCGGCGGTGCCTCGAGCCAGTCCGGCGCCGCCGGGCCTGCCGCGGGCCTGGGCCAGCTGGTGGCATTCCTGACCGCCCCGCACACGGCGCGCGTCTATCTGGACGGTGCAGGCAGCCAGCGCGTGCAGCTCATGGACAGCCTCGCCGAGCGTGACGTGGTGCATCACGGCACCACAGTCTGGACCTATGATTCGGCGGCCAACACAGCCACCAAGTACACGGTGTCGAACCCGCTGCGCCCCGGCGCGGCCACCGTGCCGCCCATGGCGCCCCACGACGCCAACCAAGTCCCCGGTTCCCCCGTCCAGACCCCGGCCGCCATCGCCGCGGACATCCTGAAGAAGCTGGACCCCGGCACGGCCGTGAGCCTCGGCGCCAACCTGACCGTTGCCACGCAACCGGCGTACAGCCTGGAACTGGTGCCCCGGACGGCATCCACGCTCGTCGCCAAGATCACCATCGCCGTCGACGCCAACAACGGCATGCCCCTGAGGGTCACCGTCCAGGCCAAGGGCCAGGACAAGGCCGCCTTTGAGGTCGGTTTCAGCCAGCTCACCCTGGCGGCCCCGGCGGCATCAATGTTCACCTTCACGCCCCCGCCCGGGGCCACAGTCACCAACTCCGCGGTGCCGCTGCCGCAACGCTCCTCCGGCAAGACGCTCGACGGCGGCAAGGCGCCGGTGTCCGTGAGCGGCACAGGCTGGGCTGCCATCCTCCAGGCCCCCGCAGGCACAGTCCCGGCCGGCATGACATCCACGCCGGCCCTGGCCCAGCTGCTGCAGGCAGTCCCGGGAGGGCATGAGCTCTCCACGAGCCTGTTCACCGTCCTGGTCACCCCTGACGGGGCCCTCTACGCCGGCGCCGTCCCGCTCGCTGCCCTGCAGCAGGCCGCGGCGGCCCGGTGAAGGGCGGCCCGGCGGCCGGGGGAACACCAGGCACCGCGGCCATCGAGACCCATGGCCTGGGCAAGCGCTACGGCAGCCAGGCCGCCGTCGACAACCTTGACCTGATGGTCCCCGCTGGCGCCGTCTTTGGCTTTTTGGGCCCCAACGGATCCGGCAAAACCACCACCATCCGCATGCTGCTGGGCCTGGCCAACGCCACCAGCGGCAGGGCCAGCGTGCTGGGCCAGGCCATGCCGGGAGCGCTCGACGCCGTGCTGCCGAGGGTGGGTGCCCTTGTCGAAGGGCCGGCGTTTTATCCCTACCTGACCGGGCGGGCCAACTTGCACCGGCTGGACGCGGCCTGCCCGTACGCACCGGCCGCCACCCGCCGGGCCCGCGTCGAGGAGGCCCTGGACCGCGTGGGGCTGGGTGCGGCTGCCGGGAAAAAGGTCAAGGCCTATTCACTGGGCATGAAGCAGCGGTTGGGCCTGGCCAACGCCTTGTTGCGCCCGCGCGAACTGATGGTCCTGGACGAGCCCACCAACGGCCTTGACCCCCAGGGCACGCGCGAGGTGCGGAAGCTGATTGCCTCGCTGGCCCACGACGGCACCACCGTCTTTGTCTCCAGCCACCTGCTCGCCGAGGTCGAACAGATCTGCACGCACGCCGCCGTCATGCGTGCCGGCAGGCTCGTGGCCCAGGGCACCCTGGAGGAGCTGCGGTCCGCCGGGCAGGCCAAGGTGACCATCCTGACGCCCGACGCCGGCGCCGCCCGCACCGTTCTGGCCCGCCTGGGACTGGTCCCCGGCACGGCGGAACCGGTGAGCGACGGCGCCGGCCCGGCAGCGGTCACGGCGGTGCTGCCGGCCGCGGCCGCCCCGCCGGAGGACATTGTGCGCGCGCTGGTGGACTTCGGGGTGCGGGTGCGCGGCTTCTCCCTTGACTCCGGCAGCCTGGAGGACAGATTTGTGGAATTGACGGGGGAGGGGTTCGACGTTGCCCGCTGACACCGCCCCTGAATCCGATCCGCCGGCCGGAATCCCGGCACGGCCCCCGGCACCGCGCCCGCCCGCCCGGACTGCGCCGCTGCTGGCCTCCGAACTGTTGCTGATGTTCCGCCGAAGGCGCACCTGGGCCATGCTGGCCGTGCTCGCCGCCGTGCCCGTGCTCATTGCCGTGGCCGTGCGGCTGACGAACGGCACCCGCGCCGGCCACGGGCCGGTGTTCCTCGACAGGATCACCGGGAACGGCCTGTTCGTGGTCCTGACGTCCCTGGTCCTGTGCACCCCGCTGTTTCTCCCGCTCACGGTGGGCGTGGTTTCCGGCGACACGATTGCGGGGGAGGCCGGGCAGGGGACGCTGCGCTACCTGCTGGCGGCCCCCGCCGGGCGCGCCCGCCTGCTGCTGGTCAAGTTCGCAGGAACCGCCGCCTTCACACTGGCGGCGGTGGCCGCCGTCGTTCTGGCAGGCACGGCCATTGGCCTGCTGCTGTTTCCGGTGGGGCCGGTGCCGCTGCTGTCCGGGGACCTCGTGGACGTTTGGACCGCAGAGGGCCGGATCCTGCTGGTCGGGGCGTACGTGGTGGTCTCCCTGCTGGGCCTGGGTGCCATCGGCCTGTTCATTTCCACGCTCACCGATGTCCCCGTCGGGGCGATGGCCGCCACCGTGGTGCTGGCCATCGCCTCCCAGGTGCTTGACGCGCTGCCGCAGCTGGACTGGCTCCACCCCTGGCTCTTCAGCCATTGGTGGCTGGGCTTTGCCGACCTGCTGCGGCAGCCCGTCGAATGGTCCTCCCTTGGCAGCAACGCCTTGCTGCAGCTGGGCTATGTGGCAGTGTTCGGGGCACTCGCCTACGGCCGCTTCACTACCAAGGACGTCCTGTCGTAAGTTCCTGAACGGGGACGGCTTCCGTGAGCGGCACGGCCGCGGGGCGTTCGCAGCTGCTGGCGATGGCCACGGAGCGGCCCGTGCGGGCGGATTCCAGCACTGACTCCATGACATCCAGGGCGTGGAAGGCGAGCCGTCCGCCAGTGCGCGGTTCCTCCCCGGCCGGGGTCAGGGCCAGATCCGCCAGGCCGAAGCCGCGGCCGGAGTCCACGTAGCCGCCGGAGACGGGCAGTGTTTCCCACGTGCTGCCGTCGAGGGTCCGCAGCAGCACGTCGCCGTCAAAGTGGTTCGGGTCCGGCACCACCAGCGAACCGGCCGTCCCGTGCACCTCGATGTTGCTGGCCCGGGTGGCCACCGCGTCAAAGCTCATGACCAGCGTGGACAGCGCCCCCGACCGGTGGACCAGCACGCCGGTCACATGGGTGTCGGCGGTGACCGGGATGGTTTCCCCGGCGCGCGGGCCCGTGCCGATGGTGCGTTCCGTGCGGGTGTGGCTGGCGGCCCCGATGACGGAAGCGACTGGCCCCAGCAAGGTGACGAGGGCCGAAACGTAGTAGGGCCCCATGTCCAGCAGCGGCCCGCCCCCCGGGACGTAATAGAAATCGGGGTTGGGGTGCCAGCGCTCGTGCCCGGGCGTCACCATGGTGGCGGTCGCGGCGACGGGGGCGCCGATCAGCCCGTCGTCAATCGCTTTGCGGGCGGTCTGTATGCCCGTGCCCAGCACCGTGTCGGGCGCACTGCCCACCAGGACGCCGGCCGCCGCCGCGGCGGCCAGCACTTCCCGGCCCTCCGCCGTGGTGGCGGCCAGGGGCTTTTCGCCATAGACATGCTTCCCGGCGGCAATGGCGGCCAGCGCCACCTGCGCATGCGCGGCAGGGATGGTGAGGTTCAGGACCAAGTCCACCTCGGCGTCGTCCAGCAACTCCTGCACGCCCAGGGCGCGGACGCCCGGGAGGCCTTCCGCCACGGCGCTGGCCCGGTCCGGGTCCAGGTCCGCCACCGCCACCAGCCGGACGGCCGGGAGGGCGGGGAATGTGGCCAGGTACTGGGCAATGATGTTGCCGCAGCCCACAATGCCGACGTTGAGGGGGGTGGTCAGGGGAGTGGTGTTCGGGGTGTTTAGCGGCTGGCCCACAGCATGCCTCTTTCGATGATGGTCTTGACGTTGGAATTTTGCAGGATGTCCACGTGGTGGCCGGGGGTCGCGACAAAGATGCGGCCCTTGCCCCATTGGCGGGTCCAGATGGCGGGGGAGGTGACCTCGCGGTGCCAGGGGTCCCATTCACGCACCTTTTGCGTGGTGGTGGCGAGGACGTCGATGTAGCTGTCCGCGAGGACCCAGTACTGTTCGGTGGTGAGCTCGAAGTCGCCGATGCCTTCTGTGATGGGGTGCGTGGCGGCGGCCGGGGCCATGTTCACTGTGTAGGGGACGTAGTTGTCGCCCTGCCCGCCGGTGCGTTCGTCCGGGTGCTTGCCTGGATGGCAGGCGAACTGGCCGCCGATCAGGTGGAGGTAGTCCGAGTTGTTGCGGTAGGAGTCGGCAATGCCGCCATGCCAGCCGGCCATGCCCGTCCCGGCCTCGATGGCGGCGCGCAGGCCCTCGAACTCCTCCC
>Ga0134128_10003507_pt1 | contig 19156 bp, 23 predicted proteins | sample KB31754_FD_96462 | JGI IMG/M metagenome (GOLD analysis project Ga0134128, IMG submission 96462) | Terrestrial soil microbial communities with excess Nitrogen fertilizer from Kellogg Biological Station, Michigan, USA - KB3-175-4 | ecosystem: Environmental > Terrestrial > Soil > Unclassified ...
GACGGTCAGCGCCACCACGCTGGCCCGCTCGGGCGTCAGCTCGTCGAGCGTGAGGATCCCCTCGGCCATGTCGGGCACGCGCCCGGGGTCCTCCCGGACGCTCAGCTCCTCGCTCACCGTCGCCGCGGTCAGCCCGACGCGCGCGCGGCGCAAGCGGGCGAGCTCTCGTTCGCGCGCGTCCGGCGGCAGATCGCGAAAGACGATGGCGCCGAACGGGTAGATGAACACCGCGCCGCCGTCCAGCCGGTAGAAGAGCTCGTGCGGCCGCCGCCGCGCCTCGGGGTACACCGTCGCCAGGTCCTTGAGCGAGAGGTTCTCGACGAAGGCCACGGCGTGAAAGGCGTGGACCAGTCCGGTCGAGGCGGGCGCTTCCATCGCCCCCCGATCTTACCGGACCGCGGGCCGTCGCCGGCCCAGTTATTCGGTCGGCGCGGGCTCCGGCGCGGGCGGGGGTGGCGGCTGCGGGATCTCCTTGGCGTGCTTCGGCACGGGCGGACCGACCACCGACCGGTTGCGCGGGTGCTCCTTCTTGAGGTCGTCGGAGCTGAGCGGCTGGGCGTTCTGGCCCGTCGCCGTCCAGGCGTGCGGTGGAGAGGTCATGGTCGCGCCGCCCAGCCGATCCGCACCCGAGCGCGCCCCGGCCGATTGATCGAGCATCTGATTCTCCTGAGCCTGGTCGTCGGCGCGCGCCACCGCCGCGGGCAGCAGCCCGACCATCGCGCTGAACCACAAGGCCGCTGTTCGCTTCTTCATGCCCCGAAGCTAATCACGCCGCCGCGCCCGCCGCGGGCGCTCGCCTCGATGAGCCGCGCCAGCAACGTGCGATGGCAGCGGGTGGGGTCGTGACAGGCGGACGAGCAAAGCAGCGTGATGACCTCGCCGGCCGCGGCTCGCCGCCCGAGGTCACGGATGCGCCAGAGTTGCTGCGCACCCCGCATCTCGTCGAGGTAGCGCGCGACGTAGGTCTCCCACGCAATCGGAGGCCCATGCTTGCCGTGAAAATCGTCGAGCAGCGCGCGGCTGGGCCCGAGATCGGCCCACCAGTCATTCCAGGTCTCCGCCGCCTTCGACAGGCCGCGGGGGCGGATCCGGCAGACCAGCAGCCGGAAGCCGTCCTCCGGCTCGGCGGGATCGTTCCAGCGCTTGGTCCGGATCGCCACGGCCACGCCCTGAGCATACGCCGGGCCCGTAACCCATCCTGGGGAGCGGCGTAGGACACTCGGGATCCCCATGACGGCGACGGTCGCTCTGCGCCTCTCGACCGGCGAGCCTCACCCGCGCGCCGGGGCCGCCGTGCGCCTGGCCGTTGCGGCCACCGCCGCCCCGGTCTATCTATTGGCCCGGTGGAGAGCCGTGGACCCTGAGGCCAGCGAGGCGGCCGAGGTCATGGGACGCTACTGCCGCGGCGACGGGGCGGCGTTCCATCGTCTCTATGCCCTGCTGGCGCCGCGCCTCGCCGCCTACCTCTTCGGGCTCCTGCGCGACAAGGCCGCGGCCGAAGACGCGCTGCAACTCACCTTCCTCAAGGTCCACGAGGCGCGGGCCACGTACGTGATGGGCGCCAACCCCATCCCCTGGATGTACACCATCGCCCATCGCACGGCGCTCGACGAGCTCCGCAAGCGGAGGCGGAACCGCGTACAGCTCACCAAGGAAGGAACGCTCCCCGCCGAGCCCGCCGCCGACCTCACCGGGATCTCCGCGGAGAGCGCGGAGAGCGAGGCCGCGCGCCCCGATCCCGCGACGACCGCCGGCGCGCGGGCCGCGCTCGAGCGGCTCCCCGAGAACCAGCGGCTGGCGCTGATCCTGACCAAGGTGCACGGCCGTTCGACGGCGGAGGCGGCGATGATCGCCGGGACCACCCCGGGCGCGATCAAGCAGCGGGCGCACCGTGCCTATGTCACGTTGCGCGGGCTGCTCAGACCCGAGCCGCGAAAGGAGCCGTCGTGACCGACAAGGACCTCGACGATCGCGCGCTGCCGCCCGCCCGCGTCGAGGCGCCGCCGCCATCCCGCGACCTGCTGAAGGCGGTCGAGGGGATGAAGCCGGTCCGCACGCGCACGCGGTTCGGCGCGCTCGCGGCGGTGGCGCTGGCGGGATTGATCGCACCGTCCGCCGTGCTCGCCCGGCACGTCTATCGCCCCGATCTCGGTGCGCTGCCGGTCGGCTGGGTGATCGCCGCGGCCGCGCTCTGGGCCGGCGCCTTCGCCCTCGCGCTGACGGCGGCGCTGGTCCCGCGCCGGGGCGACGTCCTTCCGGCGCCGGGCCGCGCCTCGCGCGCCGGGGGCGCCGCCCTGGTCGGCCTCCTGGCCTTCACCGCGCTGGCGACGGTCCAGGTTCCCGGCGTCAGCCTCCGCCCCGCGGATGCGCACCTCACGCTGCTGCAGTCGTGCGTCCATTGCGCCAGCTTCGTCCTCGAGATCGCGCTCCCCTTCCTGCTGGTCGGTCTGTTCGCGCTCCGCCGCCTGGTCCCGATGGGGCGCGCGCGCGTGGGCCTGGCGCTCGGCGCCGCCGGGGGGGCCGCGGGCGGCCTGGTCATCCACTTCATCTGTCCGTTCGCGGGCACCGCCCACGTCGTCCTCGGGCACGCCGGGGGCGCCGTGCTCGCCGCCGCCGCCGGCGCCGCGCTGCTCCCCACCCTGCTCCGCCGCTGAGGAGACGGAATAAGGTGCTATATTCGGTCCTATGAAGGCCGGCAATGTTCGTCCCATCACCGAGCTCAAGAACCGTACGAAAGAGCTGGTGCAGGAGGTGGCGGAGGGGGGGCAGCCGGTGGTGATTACCCAGAACGGAAAGCCGAAGGTCGTCCTGATGGACGTCGCTCAGCACGACCGTCTCCAGGAGACGCTGGCCCTGCTGAAGTTGCTGGCCCACAGTCAGGATGATCTGGCGAAGACCGGGCGCTTGCACGCGAGCAGCGAGGTTCTCCGTCGGGCGAAGGCCGCGCTGCGGCGCGCCGCGGACCGGAGGTGAGTGGACGACGCCACGTCGTCGTCTGGACAGAGCCGGCCACCGGGGACGTCGAACGGCTGGCAACCTACCTCCTCGTCGAGGCGCCCCTGCGGGCGGAACAGATCCTGGAGCGGATCGTCGCCCGCGGCGAATCTCTGCAGACCTCGCCGGAACGGGGGAGAACGCCTCCAGAGTTGCGCGCCATCGGCGACCGATCTTGGCGGGAGGTCATGGAGGCGCCCTGGCGCCTCGTCTACCGGATCGCGGAGCGGCGGGTCGAGATCCACGCGGTCTTCGACGGGCGCCGCGACCTGGACGATGTCCTGCTGGAACGGCTCCTCGGCAGCTAACGCCGCAGGAGCAGGTCCGAGACCAGGAGCTTGGCGGCCAGCGCGCCCACGGTGAGGAGAAAGAGGAGGCGGACGAAGCGCTCGCCTCCCTTGAGCGCGGCGTGGGCCCCCAGCCAGCCGCCCACCAGGTTCGCCGCTGCCAGGGGGACGCCGACGCGCAGATCGATGAGGCCCCCGGCGAAGAAGACCACCGAGGCGGCGGCGCAGGAGAGCAGGTTCACCGGCTTGGTCACCGCCACCGACTCGATCATCGTCAGCCCGAAGCAGACCGTGCAGAGGACGGTCATGAGCGTCGTGTAGCCGCCCGAGAAGAAGCCGCCGTAGACGCCGAGCAGCGCGGTGCCGAGGTAGCCGGCCATCCGCCGGCCGGGCGTCGGCGCGGCCGGGGCGCCCTTCTTGTGTAGCGCGATGAACACGACCAGGACGGCCATCGAGACGCCGACCACCAGCTTGACCACCGACTCCGACAGCTTGACGGCGATGAGCGCGCCCGCCGCCGAGGTGACAATCGTGATGACGCCCAGCGGGACGAGCAAGCGGGCCGGCAGCACCTTGGCGCGGGCGAACCGCGCCGTGGCCGACACGGTCATGAACAGGACCGCGAACATGTTGGTGGCCACCGCCTGCCGTGGCGCCATCCCCACGGTGATCATCAGCGGCACGTTGATGAGCGAGTTGCCGCCGGTGATCGCCCCCAGGGCGCCGGTCGCCACCATGAGGGCGCTGAGCAGCACGATCTGCGCGACGCTCATGGCCGCCTCTTATCACGCGCGCCCGCGTCATCGCACGGACGTAACAGAGAAAATGCACTCCCGGCGGTGCGAATTTTTTTCGCATTCCGCAGGCGCGGCGCAGAGTCCAGAGTCTCGGCCATGGACGGGCGTCGCGTGCACTTGCTGGCCCTGGCGGCCGTGGCGCTGATTGCCGGCGGCTGCGGCGGCCAGGCCTCCGATCCGACGCCGCCGGCGCTCGTCTTCACCGGCGCACCGGCGATGACGGTGGCGTCGGCGTCGGGGCAGCTCAACATCGACCTCTGGTGGTCGCCGGTGCAGCCGAGCGTCGGATACGACGCCGCCCAGCTGGCGATCACCGACGGCAGCGGCGCGCCCGTCACCGGCCTCGCCCTGACCATCGTGCCGTTCATGCCCGCCCACGGGCACGGCGCCTCCGTCGATCCGACGGTCTCCGAGTCGGCGCCGGGCGTTTACGTCGCCACGCCGCTCGACTTCTTCATGGCCGGCCACTGGGAGCTCATGACCGCCATCTCGCGCACCGGGCAGGCTGGATCGGACGGCGGCGCGGGCGATGCCGGCGCGGGCGATGCCGGCGCCGCGGGAGCCATCGATGACTCGGCCGAGCCGACGGTGGACGTTCCTTAGCGCGCGGGGCGCGGCGGCGCTGCTGCTCGCGGCCCTGGCGGCGCGCGCGACCCCCGCGGCGGCGCAGGCCTGCTGCGCGGGCGGCGCGCTGGTGAGCCCCGTGCGTCTGGCCCCGCCCGATGACTACGCGGTCGGCCTGCAGACGCGGGTGCGCAGCGACATGGGGTCGTTCCTGCCGGACGGAAGCTACGTCTCCACCTCGACGTCCTCCGAGCAGGACGTGGAGCAGGACCTGGCGGCCTCCTTCCGACTCGCCCGCCGCGCGCAGGTCGGGATCGTGCTCCCCTACGTCGAGACGCACCGGACCCAGCCCGGCGTCGACGAATGGGGGAGCGGCCTCGGCGACGTGGCGTTGAACGCCCGCTACGACTTCAAGCTGGCGGCCGAGATGACCTACTGGCCGGGGTTCGCGCTCCTCGGCGGCGTCGTCTTCCCGACCGGCAAGTCGGTCGCCGACGGCACCAACCCGACCTCCACCGACGCCACCGGCACCGGCACCTTCAACGCCTCGCTGGGGGTGGACCTCGAGAAGGTGCACGGTCCTCTCTACGGGGCGGTCAACCTCTGGGCGACCTACAGCGGCAGCAGCAGCGCGCCGGGCGCGAACAACATGACCATCACGACCTCGTACCCGCTGCAGCTGACCGCGCTGGCCGTGGCCGGCTACGTGTTCGAGAGCGAGGCGGCCGTCGCGCTCTACGTCAACTTCCTGGAACGTGGAGACACCACGGTCAACGGCGCGACCTCCGGCGGGAGCGACCTCCGGCTGACGACCGTCGGCGCGACCGGGCTCCTGCCGATAGAAGTGGACTGGCGCCTTTCAGCTTCGTTCTATGCGGACATCCTCGCTTCGTCGTTCGGGCGCAACGAGCAGGCCGGCGTGGGGGGGACGGTCTCGTTGGTCCACGCCTGGCGATGACTCGCTGAGCCCGCCGCTTTGACCGGGGCGCCCGGTCGCTTATGCTCCCGGCGCCGTGATCGACATTCGTTTGTTGCGTGAGACCCCCGACGAGGTCCGCCAGGCCTACGCCCGGCTCGGCGCGCCCATCGACCTCGACCGCGTCATCGCCGCCGACGCCCGCGTGCGCGACCTCAAGAACGAGTCACAGACGCTGCAGGCGGCCCAGAACAAGATCTCCAAGGAGATCGGCCGCGTCCCGGCCGGCCCGGAGCGCGACAAGGCGCTCGCCGACAGCCTGGCGCTCAAGCGCGACATCGAGTCCAAGGCCGCCGAGCTGACCGGCGCCGAGGCCAAGCTCGAGGAGCTGATGCTGGAGCTCCCCAACCTGCCGCACCCCTCCGTGCCGGTGGGCAAGGACGACAGCGAGAACCAGGTCGTGCGCGAGGAAGGGCAAAAACGGGCCTACGACTTCGCCCCCAAGCCGCACTGGGACCTGGGGACGGCGCTCGACATCATCGACTTCGAGCGCGGGGTGAAGATCTCCGGCTCGCGGTTCTACGTCCTCAAGGGGTGGGGAGCGCGGCTGCAACGGGCGCTCATCACCTTCATGCTCGATCTTCACCGGGAGAAGCACGGTTACGTCGAGATCTACCCGCCGTACATGGTGCGCCGCGAGTGCCTGGTGGGGACCGGGAACCTGCCCAAGTTCGGCGAGAACCTCTATCGCGACGCCGAGGAGGACTTCTGGTTCATCCCCACCGCCGAAGTCCCGGTCACCAACCTCTACCGCGAGGAGATCCTCGACGAGGCGCGCCTGCCGGTCCGCCACGTGGCCTTCACCGCCTGCTTCCGGCGCGAGCAGATGGCGGCCGGGCGCGACACGCGCGGGATCAAGCGCGGCCACCAGTTCGACAAGGTGGAGCTGGTCAAGTTCGTCCACCCCGACACCTCGATGAACGAGCTCTCGGCGCTCCTCGCCGACGCCGAGGACGTCTTGAAGGCGCTGGAGCTCCCCTACCGCGTCGTGCAGATGTGCACCGGCGACCTCTCTTTCTCGGCGATGGCCAAGTTCGACCTCGAGCTGTGGGCGCCCGGCTGCAACGAGTGGCTGGAGGTCAGCTCCTGCTCCAACTTCGGAGATTTTCAGGCCCGCCGCGCGCGTATCCGGTTCAAGGCCGCCGCCGGCAAGGAGAAGGCCCGCTTCGTCCACACCCTGAACGGGTCCGGGCTGGCGCTGCCGCGCACGCTCATCGGCGTCCTCGAGACCTACCAGCGCGCCGACGGACGCGTCGACGTCCCCGCGGTGCTCCGCCCGTACCTCGGCGGCGCCGCGGTCCTGGGGTAGATCCGCGCGAAAAAGCGCGCGAGATCACCAGACCGATCGCCAGGCTGCCGTAACTGGTTGTAACCTTTGACTTCCCGGCCAGGTTCCGGGTACATTGGTGGCATCGTGGCCATGACCAAGGCGGATCTCATCGACCTGATCGCCGAGCGGGCCAAGCTCCCGCATGGTCGCGCCGAGCTTCTGATCTGCCAGATGTTCGATTCGATGGTCGACGCTCTCTGCCGGGGCGAGGGGATCGAGATCCGCGGCTTCGGCAGCTTCTCCATCCGTTCGTACAAGGAATATCAGGGACGTAACCCCCGGACCGGAGAGGCGGTCCGCGTCCGCCCCAAGCGGCTCGCCTTCTTCAAGGTCGGCAAGGAGCTGCGCGAGCGCGTGAACGCGCGCGCCGCCAGCAACGGCGTCCCGAACAGCAGCACGCCGTCCGAAGGATCCGGCACCGGCGGGACCTAATCGGTCACGAGAGTCGTGGCGCCTTGCCCGGCCGTTAACCGATAGGATGGGGGCATGCTCCGCGGCCTTGGCGTCGCGATCGTCGAGGTGACCGTGGCGCCCCTGTCGATCCCCCTGCGCGAGCCGTTCGTCATCGCCTCGGGCCGGCTCGACGCCACCCGGGCGGCGTTGGTGCGCGCGACGCTGGAGGACGACCGCGGCCGGCGCGCGACCGGCCTGGGCGAGAGCGCCGCCCTGCCGCCGGTCACCCGCGAGGACCAGCCGGAGCTGCTGCAGCAGATCGCCGCCGCCGCCGCCGGGCTCTCCGGCGCCCGCCTGGGCGGCACCGCAGAGCTCGAGGCGCTCTTGGTCGCGCGACTGCCGGGCGGCAACGTGGCCCGGGCCGGCGTCGAGACGGCGATCCTCGACGCGGCGGCCCGGCTGGCCGACGAGCCGCTCTACCGGGCGCTCGGCGGTGCGGCGGCGCCGGCGCTGCTGACCGACATCACCCTCTCAATCTCCGATCCGGCGCGCATGGCGGCGGCCGCGGCCGGGCATGCGCGCGCCGGCTTCAGCTGCTTCAAGGTGAAGGTCGGGCGCGACTGGCGCGCCGACCTCGCCTCGCTGCGCGCGGTCGCCGCGGCGGTGCCCGGGGCGCGGTTCCGACTCGACGCCAACGCCGGGTTCACGGCGCGCGAGGCGCTGGCGTTGCTCGACGCGGCGCTCGGCGACGGGCTGGCGATCGAATGTTACGAGCAGCCGTGCGCCGCCGGCGATCTCGCCGGAATGGCCGAGGTGGCGGCGCGGTCCCCCGTCCCGGTCGTGGCCGACGAGTCGTTCCGCGGGCCGGACGACCTCGATCGCCTGCTCGCCACGCGCGCCGCGGGGGCGGTGAACCTCAAGCTGGTCAAGCTGGGCGGCCCGCTGGCGGCGGTGGCGCTCGGCCGGCGCGCCCGCGCCGCCGGCCTCGGCCTGATGGCGGGCGCGATGGTGGAGACGCGCATCGGCTTGCTGGCGATGGCTCACGTCGTCGCCGCGCTGGGCGGCGTCGAGTGGGTCGATCTCGACACCGCCTTCCTGCTCGCCCGCGATCCTTTCGTGGGAGGCTGGCAGGCTGACGGACCGCGCCTCACGCTGACCGGCGGGCCGGGGTTGGACGTCGCCGCGCCCTGAGACGCGCGACGTCAACCTCGGGCGGCCACCTCGGCGCGCGGCGTGGCGACGACCACCACGCTCGGCCGTTTGACGCCCGCCTGCCCGTGCTCGGCCGCGTGCGCGCCGAGCAGGTCGCTGCGGGTGAGGATACCGACCGGCACCTTGAGGTCGGTCCGCTCGACGACCACCAGGCGCCCGACCCGCGCGCGCACCATCAGATCGAGGGCCTGCCGCAAGGAGGTGTCGCCGGTGACGACCACCGGGGATCGCTTGACCAGCGCGCGGACCTCGCCCCGCGCGTCGGGGGCCAAGAGGTCGCGGCGGGTCAGCATCCCCACCACCTGGCCCGCCCGGTCGACGACCGGGTACCCCTGGTGCCCGGCCCCTTCGATGCCGGAGGCGAGCCACTGCCGGATCGCCTCCACCGTCCCCTCGGCGGGGAGCGCGTAGAGGTGGCGCGAGGCCCGGTCGCGGACGAGGACCTGCTCCAGCAGGTCGGCGGAGTAGTCGCTGCTCACCCGGACGCCGCGGCGGGCGATCTTCTCGGTCATGATCGAGTTCCGCATCAGCAGCGACGACAGGAAGTGGGCGGTGATCCCCCCGGCCAGCAGCGGCAAGAGCGCGATCGGCTGCCGGGTGGTCTCGAAGGCGAACACGATCGAGGCCAGCACGGCGCGCGAGGCGCCGGCGAACATGGAGGCCATCCCGACCAACGCCGCCACCCGGACGTCGATCCCGCTGTGCGGCGCCAGCCAGGCGAACACCGCGCCGAACGCCGCGCCCACGCCGCCGCCGATGGTGAAGAGGGGCGCCAGTGTCCCGCCCGAGGTCCCGCTGCCGAGCGAGATCATCCAGGAGACCAGCTTCCAGCCGCAGAGGATGGCCATCGCCGTGACGGTCAGCCGCCCCGAGAGGATGTGGTCGATGTTGTCGTAGCCGACGCCCAGCGTGTGCGGCGAGACCAGCCCGACGAGACCGACGGCCAGGCCCCCCAGCGCGGGCCACCACATCCAGTGGATGGGGAGCTTCTCGAACGCGTCCTCGACGTAGTAGACGAGCTTGGTCACCCCCACCGAGGAGATGCCCACCAGCGCGCCCACCGCGGCGTAGCAGGCCAGGCTGGTGGCGTTGGCGGGAAGGAAGTCGCTCGCCTGGAACGCCGGCGCGGTCCCCACCAGCGCGATCCGCACCGCGGTCGCCGCCGCCGCCGCCAGCGCGACGGGGATGAGCGAGCGGGCGCGCAGCTCGAACAGCAGGAGCTCGACCGCCAGCAGGACCGCGGCGACGGGGCTGCCGAAGGTGGCGGCCATGCCGGCCGCGGCGCCGGCGGCCAGCAACGTCTTTCGCTCGGCCGGCGTGGTCTTGAAGATCTGGCCGACCAGCGACCCCAGCGCGCCGCCGGTGGCGATGATCGGCCCCTCGGCGCCGAACGGCCCGCCGGTCCCGATGGCCACCGCCGCGGAGAGCGGCTTCAAGAAGGTCAGCCGCGCCGGGATGCGGCTCTGGTTGGTGAGCACCTGCTCCATCGCTTCGGGGATGCCGTGGCCGCGGATCGCCTTCGAGCCGAAGCGCGCCATGAGGCCGACGATGAGGCCGCCCACCGCCGGGACCAGCACCACGACCCAGCCGAGGTGGTTGTCGGCCGGCGACACGAAGGTGCTGGCGAACCGCTGGTAGAAAGCGATGTTGGTGATGAGGCCGATGAGCCGCACCAGGAACTGCGCCACGAACCCCGAGGCGATGGCGATCAGGATCGACATGCCGCACAGCCAGGCGACGCGTCCGTCGACGGGGCGGATCTCGATCGGCATCTGAGCCGCGTCGAGGGCGGGCCCCAGCGAGGGAGCGACGGGGAGGGCCCCTTCGATTGATGATCCGGCGCCTTCGTGATGGTCAGGCATGAACCTGGGACGTCCTTTTCTCTTTGAGCGTTTGGCGGGCGGGTTGGTGACGGGCGCGGGACGCCCGGAACGGCTTGGCCAGCTTGGCCGTCTCGAGCCTGTGCTCGTCGTCCTCGAAGAACATCGAGGCGCGCTCGTCCGAGGCGCCGAGCGCGTCGGTCAGCGCCTGCAGCCCGGCGGCGAGGCCCCGCCGCGGCTCCGAGGCCAGCTTGCGAACGGCGGTCACCAGCAGCTCCTGCGCGACGGCCGGCGCTTTCCGGTGCAGGAGGCGTCCGCGCGGCGTGAGCGCGACCACCAGGCGGCGCCGGTCCTCGGGCGCGGTCGCCCGCGCGACGAGGCCGCGGTCGACGAGCCGGCTCACCACCACCGAGACCGAGCTCTGGTGGGTCATCGTCCGCTCCGCCAGCGCGTTGATCGACAGCCCCGGATGCTCGGCCAGCACCCGCAGCACGAACAGCTGCGCCCCGGTGAGTCCGGTCTGCCCCTGAGCGACGTGCGCCGAGTCGCGCAGCGCGCGGACGATCTTTCGAATCGCCTCCACGGCCACAAACCCGTCGCGCTCCGCCGCTCCTGAATGCATGGGAAACCATATATCTAGGCCAAGGAGGCCCAAGGTCAAGCGGATTCGGGGCCGGACGCTCTCGCGGCTACTGCAGGGGTAAGAGCTTGGCGTAATAAAGCATGAGCCCCGCGGCGACGCCGAGAGAGGTGAGCCTGAGCCAGACCCCGGGGCGACCGGCGGGCAACACCACCGCGAGCACGATGGGCGCCAGCAGGTACCAGGGGAAGACCCAGGGGACGACGACCAGGACGAACAGGAGCACCAGCCCGGCCGCCGCCGCCACCAGCCGCGGGCCGTCCCCGCCGGTCGCGAAGGGCACCGCCAGCGCCAGCACCACGGCGAAGGCCGCCATTCGGGCCCACTGCGGGGGGCCTGCGTAGACCGCCGCCCCCACCCCGCCCGCGCCGCGCATCACCATCGCGTGGATTCCACCGCCGCTCGAAAGCCCGCGCGCGAAAGGCAAGTAGAGCACGCCGACCACCAGCGCGACGACGCCCGCCAGCGCGACCGCCAGCCTCAGGCGCGACGCCGGCGGCGCCCGGCGGACCTCCCGGATCAAAGCCAGCACTAGCAGCGCGCCCGCGACCCATTTGGTCAGAGTCGCAACGGCCAGGAGAGCGACGCCGCGCCGCGCCTGCCCGCGCTGGAGCAGGAGCAGTCCCGCCAGGGCGGGCAACATCATGACGCTCTCGATGTGCGCCGTGCCGGCCGTCTCCAGAATCAATAGCGGATTCCAGGCCAACCAGAGCCGCGCCTCGTCGGCGTGCGCCTCGCCCCCGGCGTCAGAGAGGGCGCGGGCAACGGGCGCCGCCAGCAAGATGCAGCCCAAGGCCGCCAGCGCGGACACCGTCTTCCATCCGAGCACCACGCCCAGCGGGCTCGCCGGAAACAGCGCCGCGGTCAGCGCCGACAACAAGGTGTACGCGGGCCCGTAGATCGTCGTCCCGGCGGTCTGATTGGCGAACGCGAGCAACGGGTCACCCGAGGCGGCGGCCGTCACCGCGTACGGATTGACACCGCGGCAAACCATGCGGCCGAAAATCGCCTGCCGATAAAGGTCGGACGACAACAGGGGTGGCACGGCGACCACCCCCAGCGCGAGCATCGCCACGGCTCCCGCCAAGACGATGCGCCGGGCCCGTCTCCGCGCCGCCCCGTCCGCGATCGACCGCTGGACGACGATCCCGCCTGCGAGCAGCGCCCAGAGGAGCGCCAGATCGAGCGCCACCGCCACGCTCCACCCGGTCTCCGACAGACCGACGCCGGGCAAGCCCGTGAACGCGCGAAACAGGACCGCCGAGGGGAGCGAGAACCCCACGATTCCGCTCCGCCCGGGCGGCGGGCTCCCCAGCAGGACGGCCAGCGCCCCGTAGAGAGCGAGCGCGCCCGCCAGGAGCGCGGCGAGCGCGGCGAGCCGCCGGCCGTCGCTCCCTCGCCCTCCCGCGCGCGGGATCGTCATATGACGTCTACGATATAGCGGCCGGCAGCAGCTCAGGTGATCTGTTTTTGCAGGTCTGCTGACCCGAAGCTGGTCACGCGCGCGACAGCGCCCGTTTGCCTTGACGTCCGTCAGCCCGGCGGTCGATGATCTTCGCCCGAGCAGGCTCGCGATGACCGTCACCATCACCGCCTTTGAGAGGTCGCCCGACGGCGGCCAGGGACTGTCGCGTGATACCCGCGTTCGCTGGGCGCTCGAAGAAGTGGGCCAGCCTTACGGCGTGCGGCTCGTTTCGTTTCAGGCGCTGAAGGAGCCCGCGCATCTGGCGCTCAATCCGTTCGGCAAGATTCCGACCTACCAAGAAGGCGATCTCGCCCTGTTCGAGTCGGGCGCGATCGTGCTCCACATCGCCGAGCGCCACGCGGGCCTGTTGCCGGCGGACGCCAACGCCCGGGCGCGGGCGATCGCCTGGATGTTTGCCGCGCTGAACACGGTGGAGCCGCCGATCCTCGAGCTCGTAACCGCCAAGCTTCTGGAGAGCGACCAGCCCTGGAGCAAGGAGCGCCTGCCTCTGGTCGCGGGTCGCATCCGCGATCGGCTGCATCAACTTTCCGCTCGCCTGGGTGACGCCGACTGGCTCGACGGCGGGTTCAGCGCGGGCGACCTGATGATGGTGTCGGTGCTGCTCAGGACGAGACCATCGGGCATCCTCGACGAATTCCCGACCCTCGCCGCCTACGTCGCCCGCGGCGAAGCGCGCCCCGCCTACAAGCGGGCTTTCGAGGCTCAAGCGGCGATCAACACCGCCAAGCCACCGGGCCCGTGAGGAAGTTTGAGGTCAGACGGCGGTTTTCCAGCCGCTGAAGATCGCGAAGTTCAAATACCGCCAGAAGCAACCCGGTGAAGCGAAGCCGGCGTCAGACAGCATCCGCGTCCACCGAGACGCTTGCACCGGATGGTCCTTGGCGAGGTGCTTGCGGTACCAGGCCTCCCCGTCCTCGCCTTGCGAGGCCATGAAGCGGCGCCACGCTTGGTACTGCCGATCCCGAACCTGCGGTGATTCGTCGACCACGACTTCGGCGGTGATCAGTTGACCTTCCGGCGCCAGACTCCGAAACAGTCGTTCGGCGAGGGAGGGCCGTTCGTCCAAGGTCGCGTGATGCAGCGACAGCGAGGCGAGGATCAGGTCGTATCCGCTTCCGAGATCGTCTTCCCGGAAATCGCCCACTCTGAACGACACGCGGGGATCGGCGCCCAGCCGAGACTTGCAGCGATCGATCATCTCAACGGTGAGGTCGAAGAGGGTGAGCTGCGCGTGTGGAAACTCTTCCGCCAGGCGACTCGCCATGACACCGGGGCCGCACCCCAAATCCAAGATGCGCAATGGGAGGGCTCGATCGCTCGGCATCAACGAAAGCATCACCTCACGCTGAAGGTCGTAATGCGGAATCAAGCGTTGCATCAGCTCCGGGTAGGCTGGCACCTGAACCCGGAAATGCTCCTGAACCTGTTCGGTCTTCACCGCCATCGATCCTTTCGGCCATCGGACGACGTCGCCAGTTAGGCCGCCGCTTTGAGGTTTTCGCGAATCATACGAGGGTGTCGCGCCGCGATCCTCAGCAGGCCAATCGCCGGCCCCTCGGGGCGCCGGCGCCCTTGCTCCCAGTTCCGTAGGGTGTGCACGCTGATGCCCATCGCTTGCGCAAACTGCGACTGGGAAAGGCCCACCAGGCGCCTGAGCGAGGCGATATCCTCACCGGATTCAATCTGACCGAGGATCAGCCGCTTCCGCACTCGAGCCGGAATGGCTCGCGCCAGCTGTTCCTCGGTCAGCTCAGGAATCTCAGTCATGGTGCCCTCGAGGATCCGCACGATTTCGTCATCTCATCTTCTGATTGGTGCGGTTCTTGGCATCATCCCAGGTGACCCTCGCTGTTCGAGCCTAAGTCAGCGACCTACTAAGTCAATGGCTTAGCACCAGGAACATGACGGCAGCATGCCGGGAACTGCCCCTCGGTGAGCTTGACGCTAGGAGACTGTCTTTGAGCGTCCGACATCCTCCACGCGCCAGGCTCCTGCAGCCAGAATTCTTCGGCAAGCAGCCACGGTGAGGTCGGAAACAGGCGCTAGCCCATCCGAACCCAGTACCGAACGGCGCCCACCCCTACGTCAGTTTCGGCAACGCCTCCGCCAACCGCCGCACACCCTCCTCGACGTTCTTCATCGAGGTCGCGTACGACAACCGGACGAACCCCGGCGCGTGGAACGCCGAGCCCATCACCACCGCAACCCGGGCGGCTTCGATCAGCCACTCGCAGAGCTGCACGTCGTTCTCGATCTTCTTCCCCTCGGGCGTCTTCCGCCCGATGAACGCGGACAAATCCGGGAAGGCGTAGAACGCGCCCTTCGGTTCCACACACGTGACCCCCGGGATCTCTCTCAACCTAGCGACCATCACCTTGCGGCGCTTGTCGAACTCGACGCGCATCTTCTCGAGCTCGTCGGTCGGGCCCTCGATCGCCGCCAGCGCGGCCGCCTGGGCCACCGCCGCCGCGTGCGTGGTCGACTGGCCCTGGATCGTGGCCATCGCCTCGACGACGTGCTTCGGCGCCACCGTGAAGCCGACGCGCCAGCCGGTCATCGCGAACGCCTTCGAGACGCCGTCGATGATGATCATGTGTGACCTGACGTCCGGGCCCAGGGTCGCCGGCTGGAAGAACTTGCCGTCTCCGTAGACCAGCGTCCGATAGATGTCGTCGGTCATCAGCCAGACGTTCTTTTCCACCGCCAGCCGCGCCAACCCCGTCAGCGTCGCCTCGTCGTAAATCGCCCCCGTCGGGTTCGACGGCGAGCACACCAAAATCATCTTCGTGCGCGGCGTGATCGCCTTGGCCACGTCCTCGACCCGCACCTGGAAGTTCTCCTCCGCCTTGGTCGGCACGTTCACCGGCCGCCCGCCCGCCAGCTTGACGATGTCGTTGTAGCTGACCCAGGCCGGCGTCGGGATGATGACCTCGTCGCCCTCGTCGATGAGCGCGAAGACCGCGTTGAAGATCGACTGCTTGGCTCCCGAGCTGACGATCACCTGGTTCGTCTCGACCGCGAAGCCGTGCGCGTCGCCGATCCACTTGGCCACCGCCTTGCGCAGCGGGACCGTCCCCTCGACCAGCGTGTACTTGGTGGCGCCGGCGTCGAGCGCCTTCTTGGCCGCCTCCTTGATGTGCACCGGCGTGTCGAAGTCGGGCTCGCCGGCGCCGAAGCTGACCACGTCGATCCCCTCGGCCTTGAGCTTGGCCGCCTTGGCCGAGACAGCGAGCGTGGGGGACGGTTCGACGACGGACAACCTGCGGGCGAGCTTCACGGGCGTACTCCTTGTTGGCGTTTTTGGGCGAGCGCAGCGGCTACGCCGGGCGGAACCATACGCGAGACGTCGCCGCCCATCAACGCGACCTCTTTGACCAACGACGACGAGACGTAGAAGCTCTCCTCGCTGGTCATGAGGAACATCGTTTCGACGTCGGGCGCCAGGCGCCGGTTCATGTGGGCGGACTGAAACTCGTACTCGAAGTCGGCCAGCGCCCGCAGGCCGCGGATCACCACCGTGGCGCCCCGCTTGCGGCAGTACTCGGCCAGCAGACCCTGGAAGGCGTCGACCTCCAGCCGGGGCTCGCCCCCCAGCGCCCCCGTGATCATCGTCTGCCGCTCGCCGAGCGAGAAGAGGGGCGTCTTGCGGACGTTGTCGGCCAGCGCCACCACCACCCGGTCGAAGATCTTGAGCGACCGCCGGAGGATGTCGACGTGCCCGTTGGTGATCGGGTCGAAGGTGCCCGGGTAGACCGCCAGGCTCACGGCCTAGGATCCCGAACAGCGGTAGAACGAGAGCTCGGTGTCGCCGTACTGCCGGCGGTCGGTCAAAAACAGGCAGCCGACCGAAGGGGGCGAGGGGTGGCGGCGGTCGTGCTCGACGATCACCACGGCGCAGTCGGTCAGCAGGTCGCCGCCCGACAGCTCCGCCAGCACGCCCTCCGTCTCCTTGACGTACGGGGGATCGATGAAGACCCAGGAGAACTGCTGACCTGCGCCCGCGAGCTTGCGGAGCGCGCTCCGGACGTCGGCGCCCAGCACCGTCGCGCGGGCTTCCAGCCCCGCCTCGCGCAGGTTGCGGCGCAGCGCCGACAGGGCCGACCCGTCGCGCTCGACGAAGACGGCGGCGGGCGCGCCCCGCGAGAGCGCTTCGAGCCCCAGGGCCCCGCTGCCCGCGTAGAGGTCCAGGACTGGACCCGGGGGTGGACCCAGGATGTTGAAGATCGCCTCGCGGACCTTCGAGGCAGTCGGGCGGGTCCGCGACCCGCGAGGAACGAAGAGACGCCGGCCACGATCCAGGCCGCCGGTGAGACGCATGTAGCCTCCGTTCCTACCCCGTTCTCCCGACCCGGTCAACTTGCCGCGCGTGGCTACATGCGTCACCCAGACCGCCGGTCGTGCTGAAACAAGACCCGTAAAACCTCGGAAACCCGCTATTTCCGGCCACATCGACGCCTTAGTTGAGCTAAACTGCGCCGACCCATGTCCCAGGTTGGCGCCTTCTTCGATGTCGACCGGACGCTGGTCTCCTGCAACACCGGCCGGCTGTTCCTGCGGGACCTCCGGCGCCGGGGCGAAATTTCGTTCTTCCGGGCCCTGCGCGCCCTGTTCTGGATGGCGAAGTACCACCTCTCGCTCATCGACCTGCAGTGGGTGGCGACCCGGGTGGCGTCGCAGATGGCGGGCTGGGCGGAGAAGGACTTCGCCGACCGTTGCCGCCGCTGGGTGGAAGAGGACGTCTTGCCGCTGGTGGTGCCGGGCGCCCACAGCCGCCTTGCCCGCCACCGTGAGGACGGGCACGTCCTGGCCATCCTGTCGTCCTCGCCGACCTACGTGACCCGCCCCATCGGTGAAGCGCTGGGGATCGAGGAGGTGATGTCGACCCAGTTCGAGGTCACCGAGGGGCTCTTCACCGGCCGGCTGGTCGGCCCCGCCTGCGTGGGGCCCGGCAAGGTCCACTGGGCCGAGGACCTGGGGGCGCGGCGCCAGCTCGACCTCGGCGGGAGCTGGTTCTACACCGACTCATACACCGACCTCCCCATGCTGGAACGGGTCGGCAACCGGGTGGTGGTCAACCCCGACCCGCGCTTGCGCCGGACCGCCAAGCGGCGGGGCTGGCCAGTGCAAGATTGGCGGCAGCCCGGCCCCGCTTCGGAGGTGACCGCGTGAGCGTCTACTCGGCCCCCTGGTACACGCCCGCCGTCCAGCGGATCCTCGACCTCGCGCTCGAGGAGGACGTCGGCCGCGGCGACGCCACCACCGCCGCCGTGATCGACGAGACCCAGGAGGCGGAGGCGGAGATCATCGCCCGCGAGCGGGCCGTGGTCTGCGGCCTGGGCGTGGTGGAGGCGGTGTTCACCCGCTTCGACTGGCGGACGCGCGTGCGGATGAAGGTGGCCGACGGCGATCCGGTCCAGCCCGACGCGGTGGTGGCGACGGTGCGCGGGCCGGCGGCGGCGCTGCTGGCCGGCGAGCGGACGGCGCTCAACTTCCTGCAGCACCTGTCGGGGATCGCCACCGTCACCCAGGCCTTCGTGGCCGCCGGCGAGGGGGCCAAGCTGCGCGTCACCGAGACCCGCAAGACGACGCCCGGGCTGCGGGCGCTGGAGAAGTACGCGGTCCGGGTGGGGGGCGGCTCGAACCACCGCTCGGACCTGGCCTCGGGGATCCTGATCAAGGACAACCACGTGGCGTTGGTGGGAACGGTCCGCGAGGCGGTCCGGCGGGCCAAGGCCAACGCGCCGCACACGCTGCGGGTGGTGGTCGAGGTCGACACGCTGGCCCAGCTCGAGGAGGCGATCGAGGCGGGCGCCGAGGGGATCCTGCTCGACAACTTCCAGGTGCGGGACATGGTCGAGGCGGTCAAGCGCGTGCGCGACCGCCGGCCCCAGACGGTCATCGAGGTCTCGGGCGGCGTGACGCTCGATCGGGTGCGCGAGATCGCCAAGGCCGGTGTCGACGTCATCTCGGTCGGCGCCCTCACCCACTCGGCGCGGGCGATCAATTACTCCTGCGAGATTCGCCCCGCCGACGACGCGCACGGCCGCGAGCCGTCGGGCTAACGGCGTGGATCTCGCCGCCCGGCTGACGACGCGCTGGCTGGGGCGGGCGTTCGAGTGGCGCGCCGCCTGCGGGTCGACCAACGATCTCGCCGCCGAAAGGGCGCGCGCCGGCGCGCCGGCGGGGTTGGTGGTGGGGGCGGACGCGCAGACCGCCGGGCGCGGCCGGCTCGGGCGCAGCTGGCACTCGCCCACCGGCGACAACCTCTATTTCTCGGTCGTGCTGCGCCCGGCGCGCGCGGCCGCCGAGATCCCGCCCCTCACGCTGCTGGCCGGCGCGGCCGTGGCGGGGGCGCTCGGCGGGCTGGGCCTGGCGCCGAGGCTCAAGTGGCCGAACGACGTCGAGCTGCTGGACGAGAACGGGAAACGGCAGAAAGTCGCCGGGATCCTGACCGAGATGGCGAGCGCGGGGGCGAGCGCCTCGCATGTGGTGGTCGGCGTCGGCCTCAACGTCAACGGCCTGGAGTTCCCGCCGGAGATCGCCGAGCGGGCGACGTCGCTGCGCCGGGCGCTCGGCCGGCCCGTCGACCGCGCGGAGGTGCTGGCCGCGGTGCTGGGCGCGCTCGAGCCCTTGTGCGAGGACTTCGACCGTCGCGGC
>Ga0134128_10003508_pt1 | contig 19152 bp, 15 predicted proteins | sample KB31754_FD_96462 | JGI IMG/M metagenome (GOLD analysis project Ga0134128, IMG submission 96462) | Terrestrial soil microbial communities with excess Nitrogen fertilizer from Kellogg Biological Station, Michigan, USA - KB3-175-4 | ecosystem: Environmental > Terrestrial > Soil > Unclassified ...
ATCTCCTGCACATGATAGTTGTTCCAGAGCTCGAAGTGCTGGGACAGATAGGCGATCCCCGGCTGACCCGGGATCAGCCGCTCGAGCGGGCCAAGCACCCTGGTGCCTTCGAAATATACTGCGCCGGCCGACGGTGTTGCCAGGCCTGCTATTGTCTTAAGGAGATTGCTTTTACCCGAGCCGGTCTCACCCACGATCGCCAGACGCTGTCCTTTGCGCTGAGAAAACCCGAGATTGTCTAAAGCCACTTGCAGGAATTCCATGACGCCAAAAATAAACAATCAATTTTACCTATTTTCGCCTTCTTTGATTGTCGAATATGACGCTTTCTTCTTTATCGCTGCGTTCGGTACAGGTTACCCGTTATGTGACTCCTCTAAGGGAGGGCGGTTCGCTACCTGCCATCGCCGAGGCCGACGATGGATTTCTATATGTCTTAAAATTCCGTGGCGCCGGACAAGGCATCAAAGCGCTGGTCGCCGAACTCATCGGCAGCGAGTTGGCGCGGGTGCTGGGGATGCGTGTACCGGAACTGGTGCTGGCATCGCTGGACGCCGCCTTTGGGCGCACCGAACCCGATGAAGAGATACAAGACCTCTTAAAAGCAAGCGTAGGACTCAACCTGGGGTTGCATTATCTATCGTGGTCGATCACTTTCGATCCGGTGGTGAACAAGGTTGACGATTTGCTGGCTTCGCAGATCGTGTGGTTGGACGCGCTGCTCACGAATGTCGACCGAACGGCGCGTAATACCAACATGCTGGTCTGGAACAAAGAGCTATGGCTGATCGATCATGGTGCGTCGCTGTATTTTCATCATAGCTGGGGTGCCGCCGTTGACCAGCAGGCGTTGCGACCCTTTGTACAGGTCAAAGACCATGTGTTGTTGCCATGGGCATCTCGCCTTGGCGAAGTGGACCTGGCATTCCGTGCGCTGCTGACACCGGAACGGATAGACGCCGTCGTAGAGCTGGTACCGGATGAATGGCTGGTGAATTTTCCGGGCGCTGGTGCGTCGGAAGACCCGGCGGCGATCCGTAAGATATATAAGGAATTTTTAGCGATACGGGTCGCTTCATCTTCTCTGTTTTTAAACGAAGCCCTGCATGCAAGACAAGCAATTATTTGAGTATGCCGTTATCCGGGTGGTGCCGCGGGTGGACAGGGAGGAGTTCCTGAATGTGGGAGTGGTATTGTATTGCCCCAGGCCAAGATACCTGGAATTGATCTATACGCTGAATACAGGGCGGCTGCTGGCCTTTGCGCCGGGTTTGGATATCGAAGAGCTGGAGGGGCATCTTCATGCTTTCGCGGAGGTAGTAGGCGGGGGCAGCGGCGGAGGGCCCATCGGCCAGCTCGATGCCGCGTCAAGGTTCCGCTGGCTTACGGCGCAGCGGAGCACGATCCTGCAGACCTCGAGAGTACATCCGGGTTTTTGCAGCGAGCCGGCGGAAGCGCTTAAAAAATTACATGCGGCGCTGGTGCTTTAACCCTTCTCTACTGCTCTTTTGAATAGCCGCCGGGAATCTCGAAATAAGAAGGAGGAACGGTCTTTCGCTGGACGCCGGTGAGGTTCACGACCACATCGTCAATATTCGACCGGACCACAATACCATCGGCGCCGGCTGCTTTGAGCTTGTCGTTAAGGACGGAGCCCGCGGGGAAATAGTCGAATTGCGAGACCATGCATAGCGGAGTGGTGCCGAGGTCTTTGGTGATCCAGAGGTCCAGCTGTTTATTCTTCAGCTTGACGACAAAGTGATGGCAGTTATAATCGCCGATCCTTTCCGCCCCTTTATCCTCTACGGAGATATCATCGCTTTTGATCTTATCGAACCGATCCGCGGCAACAGGCCCCATATCGCCGGAGATGGCAGCCTTATGTTTGGACGAGATGCGGTAGATCTTGTGCGCGTCGAAGTCGAAGAGCAGATCGTCCTGTTCTTTGCCGGCGCTGATATCGGCGGCACCACCCTTCATAGGGTAGATCTTAGATTCCAGGAGCACCTTATTCCTGGCGCAATAGACGCTAGTTAGCGTCTTGTTCTTGATCGTACAGTCGTACATCAATATCCCTTCGAATTGAGCGCGTGCCGCCTGCAGGAGTACCAGCAGGAAAATTACCAAGGTCAGCTTTTTCATACATCCAAATTGGGTCCAGTAACTTGCAAGTTAAGGGTTTTTGACTATGTCGATTCTCCTTTTATCCATACACCGAGAAATGCGGGGCATTCACCTGATGGAGCGGGCCCGTTCCGGTCACCGTGTGTACATTTGGTGACGTTATGAGAACGATTATCCTCGTGATGCTTTTTTGCGGATTATTATCGGTTAATCAGGCCTTCTCCCAAGGCAGGATCAGGGGGTCCTTGAAGGGGATCGTCGCCGATACAGCGGGTAAACAGCCGTTGAGCGAGGCCACGGTGAGCGTCACGCCGGAAAAAGACACGTCGGATGTGCAATTCGTGATCACTGATCAGCACGGGGTCTTTTTTTTCAAGAATCTTGCAGCGGGCAATTATAGCTTGCTGATCACCTTCGAAGGGTACCGCCATATTCGAAAACCGTTCAGTATCAATGGGGTGACGCGGGATATCGACTTTTCCACCCTCTACCTGCACCGGGAAGCCGATATGCTCGCAGAGATCGTGATCCAGCGTCCGCCGATGCAGATCAAGAAAGATACGGTGGAGTACAATGCAGAGAGTTTTGCCACCAAGCCCAATGCCGCAGCGGAAGACCAGCTGAAAAAACTACCCGGCGTACAGGTCGACGCCAGCGGGAATATCACGGCACAAGGAGAAAAGGTCACCCGGGTGCTGGTGAACGGCAAGCGGTTCTTTAGCAACGACCCCAAGTTAGCTACCCGGAATATTCCACCCGAGATCGTCGAGAAATATCAGATCTTCGACGACCTCGACGATCAAAGCAAGTTCTCGGGGTTTGACGACGGCAACCGTATCAAGACTATCAATATCGTCACGCGGCGGGATAAGCGCCAGGGGTATTTTGGCCGGGCGATAGCCGGCGGGGGAACGGATGAGAAATACGACGAGAGTTTTAACTTCCACCGGTTCGACAATGAACAGCAGATCTCGGTGCTGGGACAGGGCAACGATGTCAACAAACAGAATTTTACGGTACAGGATGTCCTGGGTTCTTCGGGCGGCCGCCGCGGTAGCGGGGGAGGTCCAGGCGCAGCGACGAACCAAAGCGCGTCGGGCATCACCACCGTTTGGGCCGGCGGAGTCAACTACCGCGATTCCTGGGGTAAGTTTGATGCCTATGGAAGCTATTTTTACAATTTCAACCACGTTGCCAACAATACGCAGAGTCTCACTGAAAAATTCTTCTCTACGGCAGATGACACATCCAATACCACGACCCGGAGCAATCCGGCCATCAGCCGCACCACCAATCAACGATTCTCCTTCAATGTTGAAAATAAAAGCGATAGCGGCAACTCGTTCGTGTTCAGGCCAAATATCACCTTTCAGCGTACGAGTCCCAATTCCTCTTCGGTCTCTTCCACAGTAGACCAGGACGGCAGGCCCGTGAGCTCCTCGAACGGCAACAGCTACAGCACCAACGGCGGATTCAACATCAACGGCTCCAACTTAACGCTTCGCCATAAATTCAAGAAACCTTTTCGGACCATTTCGCTTGACATTACGGGAACGGTGAATGTCAACAACGGGAACGGCTATTACAATTCGCTGAACAACTTCTATGTGCTGGATTCCAACCAGACCCTCCGGCAATACTACAATGACTCGCTGCATTCCGTAAGCCTCGCCCCTGCCCTTTCTTATACGGAACCGGTCAGCAAGCATTCCATCATCGAGCTCAACTACAACCATACGTATACGAAGAGCACCACCAACAACAACACCTTCGATTACCAGGACGCCGCCAAGGCCTACACGGAATTCGACAGCCTGTTCAGCAACTCGTATAAGTTCGTCAGCAATAGCGACCGGTTCAGCCTGAGCTATCGGTTACAGGCTGGAAAAGCCAATTTCAACATCGGTTCCGGGCTGCAATTCCTGCGATTCAATAGCCTGAATACGACCAAGAATATTCCTGTAGTCGCCAATTTTGTCAACGTGACGCCGACGGTGAGCTTTACCTATTCTTTCTCCAACCGGCAACGCCTGCGGATGTATTATACGGGAAGAACGGGAAATCCTACCGCGAGCCAGCTCCAACCCCTGACCACCACTTCCGACGACATCAATTTTACCGTAGGCAATCAATCGTTGAAACCGCAGTTCACCCATGCTATCCGGATGTTATACTCTTCCTTCAACCCGTCGAGCCAGAATGTGGTCTTCGCTACCATCAATGCGAGCACCACGGTGAACGATATCCAGAGCGAGATCATTCCCAACGACAAAGGCGGGCAGACCACAAAGTCGATAAATCTCGATGGAACCTATAGCGTCTCCGGGTATTTCGATTATGGGTTCGCGTTGAAAAGGCCGAAATCGAATCTCAACCTGATCACCAATATCAACTATTCCCAAAGCCAGAACCTGGTGGATACCGGCAGGAATCCCGCGGTGATCTCCTTGCAGCATGACTATACGAGGAATGCTTCGCTCGCGGAGACGATCTCCTGGACGACGAATATCAAGAAGAATTTCGACATGAACCTGAGTTCGGCGCTGAATTACACTATCGCGCGGAATTCGATCCGGCCATCTTCGGATTTCGATTACTGGTCGGAGGTCGTCGATGCGGAGTTCACGGCGTATACCAATAGCGGCTGGCTGGTCGCATCGACATTTACGTATACTTATAGTGACAACCATACGCCGGGATACAATGCGAGCATTCCGCTCTGGAGTCCCAGCCTTGCGAAGTCGCTGTTCAAAAAGAAGAATGGCGAGATCCGGCTCACCGTTTTCGACGTGCTAAACAAGAATACGGCAGTGAGCAGAACGGTCTCACTGAACCAGGTAAGCGACAGCCGGACAACTACCTTGACACGGTATGCGATGCTCACCTTTACGTGGAACCTGAACAATTTTGCCGGCAGGAATCAGCGGCGGATGCCGGGTATTTTCCCCGGAAGGTTCAGAGGTGGAGACGGTGGCGGCGTTCGTGGAGGGGGCGGCGGCGGATTTGGCAGCGGACGTCGCGGTGGTGGCGGAGAATAATGCGTAGCATGCCGTAAATTGGTGTAAATTTCAACCGATGCGTCTATCCCCGATGATTGTATTGTCCCTTATCTCGTTTGCAGCGGCCGCCCAAAGCAGGGAACCTATGGTGGCCGATGAAAAAGCCTCGGCCGCTTACCGCTGGCTAAACAAAGGGGTGTTGGAGAGCCGTCCGCTCGACGATATGGAAGACCTCGATCACTGGAGTTCGTTTACCACGAGCGGCGGCGCCATCGTAGATGCACGGAAGGCGATGAAAACGGTAGATTCGAATGGTACTGTAGCAGCTATCGGTCTGACGACAGAGAAAGTGCATCATGGTAACCGATCGTTATCGATGCGTACCCCTACCCGGCTCCCGGGTCTGGCGCCGGCAACGGGCAGAGGCTGGGGGCGTGCCGGCATCCGGCGGCATTTTGACGGTGAGGACTGGACGAAATACAACCGCATCTCGCTTTGGATCTATCCCGATCTACCGGGCTTTTACACCACTGCACTCGATTTCCAATTGTATAACGATGGCCGGGAAAAGCTGCCGGCGCTTTTCGGGCAGGAAGGCAGCACCTCGCTGATCCTGCGGAACCATGAATGGAATCATATCGTATGGGAGATCGGCAACGTAGCGCGGGACAAGATAACGGCTTTCGAAGCGTCTTATGGACTTTCGGGCAGTGCACCGGGCGAGGCCGATTCCATTCGATTCTATTTCGACGATCTCACACTCGAACGGGTAGATGCCGATAAGATCGAGGGCTGGGATGTCTGGAAGGGACGCATTGCGTACAGTCAGGCGGGGTATCAAACGGGCGCGCCGAAAAGCGCTGTCGCCAGCGGGCTGGATGCCAACACTTTTCAGCTTATCGATGCGCGTACGGGAAATGTCGCTTTCTCCGGCGCTATGGAAACGCAGACGACGCCCACCGGCGTTTTCCAGGTCATGGATTTCTCGGGGTGTCGCGTGCCGGGGACATATAAGCTGCGCGCGGGTACGGAGACTACGCAACCTTTTCCAATAGACGCCGATGTCTGGGAAGAGACGGTCCGCAAAGCCCTGAACTTCTTTTATGTCGAACGATGTGGCATGGCCGTGCCGGGTGTGCATGGCGTGTGTCATCGCGACTGGACTTGTGTACATGGTGACAAGCGGATCAACATCAATGGGGGCTGGCATGACGCTGGTGATCTGAGTCAGCAGGCAGAGGCTACCGATGAGATCACCTATGCACTTTTCAGCATGGCGGAAAAGCTGCAGCAGCACAATGACAACCCCGAGCTATATGCGCGGGTACTCGAAGAAGCGAAGTGGGGTCTGGACTGGGTGCTCAAAACCAGTTTTGGCGACGGGTTCCGGGATGCAGGCTCGATCAACAGCAGGCGAACGGATGGGATCATGGGCAATGATGACGATATCACGGTGACGGCCCGCAACAACCCGCTGACGAATTTCGAAGCGGCGCTGGTGGAAGCGATCGCCTACCGCGTCCTGAAGGAGAGTGATCCCCGGCTGGCCGGCTATGCCCTGCAGATGGCCAGCGCGGACTGGGGGTTTGCTATGGCGGGGCTGCCGACCTTGACAAAGCCCAAAGGCATGTTCCGGGGAACTTTCGATAGCGATGATGTCGAGGATGAACTTCCCTCGATAGCGATCCTGGCGGCCGTGGAATTATATAAAGCGACCGGCGAGCGGCAATATGAGGATAAAGCTGTGGCGTTTGCACCTGCGATCACGGGATCGCAACAACGCAGCTGGCCGGATTGGACTACCCCGCTGGCAGGTTTTTTCTACACCAGCACGGCCAGGGACAGATTATTGCACTATTGCCACCGGGGGCGCGATGAGGCCCCTACCCTGGCGCTGACGGCCTTATGCCATACCTTTCCCGACCATCCCGATTGGATCAAATGGTATACCTCCGTAACCTTGTATAGCGAATATCTGAAGAAGATCGCGGCGTATACCGGCCCTTATGGGGTTCTACCCGGCGGGGTCTACGCCGACACCGAGTACCTGCATGTTCCGGAAAGCAGGATGGAGTCGTACCGGGAACAGGTGCTGACCGGCGTTCCCCTGGGTAAGGGACACTATCTGCGGCTATTCCCCGTATGGATGGACTACCGGGGACATTTCGGGACCATTCTGCCACAGGCGCAGGCCCTGGCCGCTGCGGGCGCCTTACGCAATGATCCCGCCTCTTCGGATCTGGCGGAGCGTCAGCTGGAATGGATCATCGGCCGGAATCCGTTTGCCGAAAGCACCATGTATGGTGAAGGCCAGGATTTCGTTCCCTTGTACACGCCTTCCTCGGGCGATATGGTAGGCGGTCTGCCGGTGGGCATTCAGACCCGCGGATCAAAAGATGAACCCTACTGGCCGGTACAAAGCATGTGGACATATAAAGAGATCTGGGGGCACCCGGTGACGAACTGGATCTGGCTCCTTTCGGCCATCGGGGGGCCGGCGGTTGTCAGGGGCAGGGCCGATTCGGCGGTGTGCTTCACAGAGCTTCCACCCGGGCGGGAGCCGGCAGTGACGGCAGGCCGGGAGACGGTGGTGACGCCAGACGCCAACGGCATTTTTTCGGCTCATTTGCCCGAAGGGCGGTATCGGATCACCAGCGCGAACGTGACGGTCGAACAGGAACTTTTGCCTGGAAGCGATTATACATTCGGTCTCCGGCCGGATAGTGCGTTTAGTTTTACCGTCCGGCAAAGCATTTCGGGGCGGGGGGCGATCCTGCGGCTGGTCTTACGGGGCAACGGGCGTCACCGGATCGAAGTAAGGGGAGACGGGGTAGATTTCGGAGACACTGAAAAGACAGCGGAATTGCGAGCCGGTTCGGAGACGACCGTCGAATTCCGGGGACGGCTGGTGCCCGGTGAACCCTGGGTAGCCGTCGTGGCGGCCGATGGGGACTGGGTGCATGGAAAAGAAGTGGTAGGGGAATAAAAAATTTGCACATAGCCTGTCACAAAACGGCAAGGTCGTTTGTCTCCTGCTAAAGGAAATTGATTTTATGACCAATAAAACGGAGACCTTCTTAGAATACAAGGCTTTGTTGTTTTCCATTGCCTATAATATGCTTGGCGGCATCGATGCCGCGGAAGATATCGTCCAGGACACGTATCTCAAATGGATGGAGGCGGATACGAATAATGTTCGCCAGACCAAGGCTTTCCTGGTAAGGATCGTCACCAACCAATGCATCAACCATCTCCACAGCGCCAGGGTACAACGTGAGAAATACATAGGTTTCTGGCTGCCGGAGCCGCTGCGGAACTATACTGTCGACGGCGACCAGGCTCGGATAGAATCCTATAGTGCGCTTTCGATCGGCATGCTGGTCCTGCTGGAACGGTTGACGCCGCAGGAGCGAGCCCTATTCCTGCTCAAAGAGGTATTTGCCTATGACTATTATGAACTTTCGGAGATCTTCGACAAAAGCACGGACAACTGCCGGCAATTGGTGAAACGCGCCAAAGACAATCTGGGCAAAGAGACTCAGCGATTCAAAGTCGATATGCGGGTGCATGAGAAGATGCTGCGAAATTTTCTGCAGGCCGCGTCGGAGGGAGACTTGGAGGGGCTTATCGGCATGCTGAAGGAAGATATCCAGCTATTCGCAGATGGCGGTGGCCGGAAACCCATTGTCGTCGACAACAAACGGCTTTCGGCTTTTCCCAAGCCTATCAAGGGCAGCAAGAATGTCGTCAAGGCGCTGCTGCATACCTTCCCGCGTTTTCGCCGCGCCACACCGGATTTTCATGCGGAGCTCGCGTTTGCGAACGGTCAGCCTTCCGTGATCTCTTACTCGGGCGAAGAGCCCGTGGGCATCATCACGCTCGAAATGGATGGAGAGCGTATCTGCAACATCTATCTGCAGACCAACCCGGATAAATTAAAACACATAAAAAAGGCTTTATGAATGCATTACATTGGTATCTCGTTTTGCACATTACCGGCTTTACGCTAATGGCAGGAACTATCGCCGCAGATTTTGCAATTAACAGACGGCTGGGCAAATATCTGCTCACCGACAAGAGCAAGGCTATGAGCATGCTCGAAGGCGCCGCCGGATTTCCCGCATTGATCGGCCTGGGGGGGCTGCTCCTGCTGACCACCGGCATCGGTATGGTTATTCTCTTCAAAGGTGTTGTCGCGCGGATGTTGTGGTTCCGCATCAAGATGATCCTCGTGGTCCTGGTGATCCTGAATGGCAGCCTGGTCCTGCGCAGACAGGCCGGCCGGCTGAAGGTGTTGCTCACGGGGAACGGCGGCAATAATCAGATCCTGGCATTAAGCCGGGCCATGAGTGTCTTTCATGTGATCGAGCTCCTGCTTTTCCTCATCATCTTTTTTTTGAGTGTCTTTCAATTTTGAGCTATGGACAACAACATATTGGTCATCGGCGCGGGTGGCGGCATCGGAAGGCAGACCGTGGAAACGGCATTGGCATCGGGTTTCCATGTTACCGCGGTCTTACGGGATCCTTCGCGGCTTTCACTGGAGCATCCCAACCTGGAGATCGTCAAGGGCGATATCCTGGAGCCGGCGGGATTTCAGCCCTATCTCCACGGCAAAGATGCCGTGATCTCCGCCATCGGCGTAAAGGGCGGCCTGAGGCATGACGAGCCCACGACACTTTATAGCCGTGGAAACTTCCGGTTGCTGGAGGCTATGCAGCAGGAGGGGGCGAGGCGGGTGTACTTTATCTCGGCATCGGCGGTGGAAATAAGCCCGGCGCTGCCCTTTGTGGTGAGATTGGTCGCAAAATTTGTGTTGCAAAAGCTGCTGCGGCATATGTATTCCGATCTGCGCGCCATGGAACGGCTGGTCCGGCAAAGCGGGGCCGACTGGACGATCGTGCGGCCGCCGAGGCTCACCGACAAACCGGCGACGGGAAAATACCGTTGGAGCGTAAATAATTTCCTACGGAACTGTTTGAGCATTTCGCGTGCCGATGTAGCTCATTTCATGCTGCATCACATCGACGATCCATCGACTTATCAGGGAGTTGTGGAGATCGGATATTAAGCTTCTGCCAATCGCTTGCTTTCGAGATAAGGCTGATGATACTCCGCCAGGAACAATTTCTTCGAATCATGGTAGCTGCTCACGGCGCCGACCATGCTCATGAATTTGATATAGCACCAGGCAAGGTCCAGCTGATAGCTGAGAAAACCGCTACGGGCGCTGCAGGGGAACAGGTGATGGTTGTTGTGCCATTCGCCTGCCACGAATCCAGGCCAGATCTGATTGATCGAAAGATCTTTTCGATTAAAATCGCTGCCATCCCGGTGTTTTTCCCTGCCTTTACCATGGCCTTCGTAATTAAAGGTGCGAACACCTATGGCCCAAAATCCTGCCGCTCCAAAAAGGGTGAACAGCAAGGCCGGGCCTCCGAGGAGGTAGAAGGTCAGGCCCCAGAAAGCCCAGTTAGCCAGCCAGCCAAGGATGGACCGGACGGGATTCGCAACAGATCCCCATTTCCGATATTGAGCATAGGTATTGGGGTTGACGCCAGTGTGGTCCATCAATTTCAGTACGCGGGCATATTCTCCCTCCGTAAGATCCAGGGCAATGGGTTGGTGGTTTACGTCGGCCAGAAAACAATATAAGAAGCCGGCCTGTGCGTTGTAGGGATCGCCGGGTTCATCCGACTTCGCATGATGCACGTGGTGCGATACTACATAGGTCTCTTCCGGAACGATATTGACGGTCAGGTTCCGGGTAATGAATCGCCAGAATTTATTGCGGAAGGTATAGGCACCGTGTGTACAATAGCGATGGTACCAGATCGTCCCATGGGTGCCCATCACGATCATGCTATAGAGAAAAGCGACGATCAATAAATAAACGTTAAAGTACCGGAACAGGAAGATAAACAGACAAGCTACCAATAGGGACAGACGTGCCCAGCTGAAAAAGGTCAGCCAGTTCCTTTTATCTCTGAAAATATTCAACCGGAAAAAGAATTCTTTGAAGAGTTGATACGAAGTTGGGATGATCAGCTTATTCTCCTGGTCCTTCCAGCCATAAGCCGGTCGCGCCAGAACGTGATCCATGAAGTTCTCAGATGTGGCCATAAGTGCTAAAAGTAGGTATATTGTACTGCATTTATACCGCATTAACGATAAATTATACAATATATTTCAGCGCTTCGGGATGGCGACGGAGATGCTGGTACCGCGGCTGGGAGCGCTGTCGACAGACAGGATGGCATTGATGGAGGCAGCCCGCTCCCGCATCCGGGTTAGACCGGAAGACCGCTTTTGTTGGGTTTGGGCGAAGCCTTTGCCATTGTCGAGGATGGTCATGCGGATCTGGTTTCCTGCTTCTTCTATCGCGACCTTTACCTCGGTAGCCTGTGCATGTTTTAGAATATTCTGCAGCGCTTCCTGACAGATACGGAAAAGATCGATCCGCAGCTCGTCCGTGAGCCGGGTATCGTCGAAGGTGCTTTGAAAGCTGCAGGAGATGCTATTCAGAATGGCGAATTCCCTGCAATGCCATTCCAGGGTGGCATTGAGACCCAGGTGTTCGAGCATATTCGGGCTGATGGAGAAACTCAGGCGCCGGATGGTCATGATCAATTGCTGGGAAACGATGGCGGCGTTCTCGATCCTATCCGCGGCCGCCGGAGGAAGAACGGCCAGATGTTTACGGACCGATTCGATATCCATTTTGAGCAGGGAAGCGAGCTGTGCGAGTTCTTCGTGCATTTCCCGGGCCAGGAATTTACGGTCTTCTTCGATGCTGCTTTTGAAATGCGTGGCGAGGCCTTTGAATTTGTGGTAATCCTCCTCGATCTCCTGCTCCATCTGGCGCCGTTTGGTAATGTCTTTGGCAATGGCAAAGACCACGGCCTCCTTGGGAAAATAAAGCGAAGTCCATTCCAACCAAAGGATATTGCCGCTTTTAGTGACGTAGCGGTTGCGAAAATTGAGGAGCGATTTGCCTTCGAAGAGTTCTGTGCGTTTATGCAGCGTCAGCTGCCGGTCTTCGGGGTGCATGAAGAAGGCGATGGGGCGGCTCATCAGCTCTTCCCGGCTATAGCCGAATTTCTCGATGACGGCGCGATTGACCTTTTTGAAGAACCCGTCCCGGCCGGCGATGCAGACGAGATCGGGTGTCATTTCGATAAAGGATGAAAGATGTATCTCAGGGATTTCGGAACTCATTCTACTGAGGGTAGTTCGTAGTGATATGATATTTATCTTCCAGCTGCCATAGCCTGGCGCCGCCTTTGATGCCGTCCTGATTGGTGAATTTATGGATATTGGCGTCCAGCGGGAAGCTGATGTGCTCGACATTTCCGCCGCCAAGATAAAGCCGGTCGTAATTGAAAACGATCTTCCAGACAGCCAGCAGACGCGTCATTCGTTTGTTCCATTTCTTCTTGCCTATTTTTTTCATCGTTTGTTCACCGACATATTGATCGTAGTCGACGTTCTTGCGGATAGGATGATGGGCCAATTCAAGATGGGGTAACAGATAGCCATCGATGAGGGTCGCGGTGCCAACGCCGGTTCCCAGGGTCACCGCCATTTCGAGGCCTTTGCCACTGACGACGCCAAGACCCAGTTGATCTGCGTCGTTGACCAGCCGGACGGGCTTATGGAGGGCATTGCTGAGCTGTTGCCCCAGGTCTATCTTTCCCCAATAGCCGTTGCCCAGGTTGGGAGCCGTGAAAACGATGCCATTGCGAATGTAGCCGGGAAATCCTACCGAAATCTTTTCGTAACCGGGAAGGTCATTCGTAAGCTGGCGGATCGTGTCGATGACATTGCCCGGTGTGGCCTGGCCGGGTGTCACGAGTTTGCGGTAGTTGATCTGCGCTTCCCCTTCGGGGTTGAGGATCGTGCACTTGATGTGCGAACCGCCGATGTCGATGGCGAGAATGTTTCCGTTGGATTCCATGCCCTAAAGATAACAAATCGCGGGCCAACGAGTTACAAGTATCGTAGTTTTACGACGTAGAATCCCCTATGTCTTGCGCCCGGTGATGGCTATCTTTGACACGAAGTTATGGCCTTCCGGAAATGAAAAACCCTAATTATCCGTACCCACGGAAAGGCTGTAATAAATATCCACTCAATATCCCTATGAAGTAACCGTAAGAATCCATGCCTGGGGCCGGCATTGTTTTACCAAAAATTAAAACGATGTTGAAGTCCGTAGTACCCTCTTTTTGCAGCGTTGCCTTTATGATCGGGCTGCCTTCGGCTGCAAATCCCGGAAAACCCACCCCGGAGCCGGCGCACCGTGTGCTCTATATAGACGCCAAACCAAATAAAAATACCATCGCATTGCCGCTGGGTGATGGGAAGCAGGGGATGAAATTCGTGAATTCGTATATCCGGAACAACGATGAGTGTCTGGTGAATGTCAAGGAACGAAGCGAAGGGCCTTTTGCGATCATCGATTCCGTTCTCCATCATTATGGTTTGCCGCTGGAATTGAAGTATCTGGCTGTTATCGAGTCGGAGCTGAAGCCGACGGCCTTATCGCGTGTAGGCGCTAAGGGTCCCTGGCAACTGATGCCCGGAACCGCTCATGTGTTGGGTTTGAAGGTCAACCGGCGTCATGATGACCGGGTCAACTTTTATAAAAGCACCAATGCGGCGGCCAAATATTTGCGGGATCTGCACCGGGAGTTCGGCGACTGGCTGCTTGTGCTCGCTGCTTATAATGGCGGCCCCAGACCGGTATACCGGGCGATCCACAAATCGCATAGCCGTAATTTCTGGGCCCTGCAGAGCTATCTGCCGCGGGAATCGCGCGAGCATGTCAAAAAATTCATTGCCACCACTTATTATTTCGAGGGAAACGAAGGCCTCGACCAACCGCTACCCCGGCCGACAGCACCGGTGGAAGCATCGGACAATTTGCCGGTGCAACCGGGTGTCCTGGCAGGGCAGGAAACCACCGATGAACGGTTCCATCGGCTGATGCGGGAGTCGGCGCAGTCGCTGAAACAGAGCAATAACCTTTTAGGCTTGGAGAATTAATGTCAGTCCTTCGGACGAAAACGCTACCGCGTTTTCTGTAATAGCTCATAATCGGTATAGCCTTTTGCTCCCGGTGTATAAAACGTCTTTAGATCCGGCTGATTCAGGGCGTTGCCCACTGCGATGCGTTTGTCAAGATCGGGGTTAGCCAGATATAGTTTTCCGAATGCGACCAGATCGGCGAAGCTGCCATGCAGGGCGGCTTCCGCCGTTTCAGGGATAAGGCCGCTGCATTGGATGATGGTCCCATGGAAGGACTGCCGGATCACATGCAGGGTCTTTTGCGGGATCCTCGGTGATACCGCGAGATGCAAATAGGCCAGCCCGATCTTGTCCATTTCCTGTGCGAGATAATGATACATCGCATGCACTTCGCTCTCGGGATAGGGTTGCTGATCGTTGAATGTATTGAACGGAGAGAAACGAATGCCCAATTTTCCGGCTCCGATGGCTTCGGCGATCCGTCCAGCCGTCTCGACCGCCAGCCGCGCGCGTCTTTCCATGCTGCCCCCGTATTCATCGGTCCGGCTATTGCTGTTCGGGTTCAGGAATTGCTCGATGAGGTAGCCATTGGCGCCATGTAGTTCGACGCCATCGAAACCAGCGTCAATTGCGTTTCGGGCTGCTTTTACATGGACATCGATCAACTGGCCGACCTCCCGCGTGGTCAGGGCCCTGGGTACGGGGAATTCCTGCATCCCCGACCTATCCGTATAGATCTGACCGGCTGCTCTGATAGCCGAAGGCCCGACCACCGTTGCACCTTCAGGAAGATTATCGGGATGGCCGATCCTACCGGTGTGCATCAACTGTAAAAACGACTTGCTGTCGCCGGCCCGGATGCCGGCGGTAGTTTTTTTCCAGCCCGCTATTTGTTCCGCGGAGTAGATACCGGGGATACGCGGGTAGCCCAATCCATCCGGCGAAGGGGCGGTGCCTTCCGTGATGATCAATCCCGCGCCGTTGCGTTGCGTATAATATTCGGCCCTCAATGCATTGGGCAGATTGTCTATCGCCCGACTCCTGGTCATGGGAGCCATGACCAGGTGATTTTTCAATTGTAACGATCCTTTAGAATAAGGCGATAAAGTACGGTTCATGTTCATAGTTTATGAATGCGAGCCACCCAGCCGCCGCCACCATACAACTGTATCGGCAATTTATCGCCGGACTTGAACCGGATGGTCTCTTTTTTATAGTCCGTGGCATCGCGATCGGCATTCAAACCATCCTTGAAAACTACTGCCTCGTATTCGCCCGCGGGCAAAAAGGAACAATCGATGGTGAGGGAGCGCGGCGTCCAATTCGTCATAGCGGCCACAAACCAGGTATCGCCTTTCCGCCGCGCCAGGGCGAGATATTCGCCTACCTTTCCATCGAGGGCAACGGTCTCGTCGAAGGTGGTGGGTATGCTGGTGATGAAATCGGTGCACTCCTGTTCCCGCATATAGATGGTAGGGTTATCGGCCAGCATCTGTAGCGGCGCTTCGAATACCACGTATTCGGCCAGCTGCGCACAACGTGTTCCCTTGCTCATGGGGTTGTCATTGATCGGGCGGAAGGCAGCCTGCGTAGCATTGCGCATGGCGCCCGGTGTATAATCCATGGGACCCGCCATCATACGGATAAATGGAATGGTCACCACGTAACGGGGCTGGTCCTCATCGGCCCATTTAAAATTCTCCAGTCCTTTGACGCCTTCGTAGCCGATGACATTGGGCCAGGTGCGTTGCAAGCCGGTGGGTTTGGAAGTGCCGTGGTAATCTACCATCAGCTTGTTCTCCGCGGCTTTTTTCGCGATCGCATAGTTCGAAGCGATCGCAATCTGGTCGTCACGGTCGATGAAGTCGATCTTGAATCCTTTGACGCCCATGTTGGCATAGAAGGGGAAAGCCGTATCCATTTGATGGGTAACGGCGTACCATGTCGCCCAAAGGATGATGCCCACACCCTTTGACTTGCCATAGTCGATGATCTCCTGCAGGTTTATCCTGGGCGAGATCTTCATCAGGTCGAGGTCGTTCGACCAGCCTTCGTCCATGATGATATAAGGGAGATGATTTGCGGCGGCGAAATCGATGTAATATTTGTAGGTGGGGGTATTGATACCCGCTTTGAAATCGACGTGGGAAACGTTCCAGTTATTCCACCAATCCCAGGCCACCTGGCCGGGTTTGATCCAGCTTATGTCGCTGAGCTTAGGCGATGCCGCCAGTTTCTGGATGATGTCCTGGTCGAGCAGGTCTTTGTCCTGTTCGCTGATGACGATGACACGCCAGGGGAAATTCCGCATACCGGTGGTTTTCGCAATATAGTCGGCGCGGCTATCGGGGATATAATTGATGCTGTGCAACTGCGCGCTTAGCGGATAGGGAGCGTAGACTCCGCTGAGGCCTTTCCCGGAAGCGCTGAGATGCAGATACATGCCGGGATAGTCATCGAGATCGGCTTCCAGTACGGCGACTTTTTTATTGTCACCGATGTCGACCAGCAGGGGCAGGAAGGCCAGCGAATCTTTTGGGAACTGAGAAAGATAGATCTCGTGATAAAGCGCTTCGAAGGAGGAATTGAAATTCTTGCCTGTGCGGAGGTCCCTTTGAATAGGGATGAAGGCCTTGTCGTCGTTCGCGAAATTGAAATTCGCTTCTTCGTTCTTTACGATGAGTTCACTTTTTTTACTCGTCACGAAACGGTAGGCCACTGCGTCGTCGTAGGCGCGGAAGACGATGCTGTAGTCGCCCTGGCATTTAAGGGTGAGCTGGGTGTATTGATCCTTTATAGTCGACTTTTTGTAGTTGATGGGCGTGATCGTGGTATTCACGTTTTCGGTTGCCGAGCCCAGGATTTTGGGCTGTTCGCCGAGGATCTCGCCGTCTTGCAACTGCAGGTTGATCTCCGAGGGAATGATCACCGGCTGACCTTTATGGTCGACGGACCAGTGGACGTGTTCATCCACGACAATGTGGACGACGATGGTGCTATTGGGGGACCTTAGCTCGTATGTTTTGGGTTTAGGGGCGGCATAGGTCAGTAGGGGAACGATGAGTGCAAGGAAGCAAAGTTTCATAATTGGCGATTAGGAGGCCAAATATAAGGGTGCGAGCGGTTCCGACATAGTATTATTTTAGCTCAATACGATACCTTCTTTAAGGGCCTGGTTGTACCGGGTCTTATTAAAAGAGTAGAGATGGGGGCTCCGGTGAGCGCCGATACTGCGTTTTTCGGACAGTTTATTTAGCAAGCCGAGGGCGATTAGCTTTTTGGGGAAATTGCTTACATCCAATTTTTTTCCCAGCAGGGTCTCGTACAGCGCACGGATCTCGGTAAGGGTGAATTTTGCGGGCAGCAGGTTGTAGCCAATGGGATAGTGATATAGCTGAAGTCTCAGTGTATGCATAGCTTCTTTGACCATTGCGTCGTGATCGAATTCCAACCGGGGCAGGCGGTCGATATCGAACCAGGCGGTTTCGGCACTGATAAAATCGGTGTGCAGCACGGTTTTGGAGAAATCGGTAATCGCATAGAAGCCTACCGAGATGGTCTGATCGATGAGCCAGCTCTTTTTGCCGTCACGCAGGCCAGTGAGCTCGAACCACCTCGCCTCGTCAAATTTGCTGATCTGGGCACGATCCGGGTCGCCGAAGGTTTTAAACTGCTGCAGGAAGAGATTATCGACGCCGGTGCGTTCGCGGACGATCCGCGAAGCTGCCTGTCCAAGGGTCTCTGTCCGAAGGATATAGCCGCCGGGAAGACACCAGCCATTGACGAACCGATTGTGGATCAGCAGCAATTTAAGCTGTTGATCGTGATAACCGAAGATGGCGCAGTCGATGGAGACGTGGGGTACATAATACAAATGACCATGGAGCAGGAAATCGCGAAACTCGGCTTCGTTCTTCATGCAGCAAAAGTAGCAAACTTTATTTGGTAAGTTTTACTAAATAGACTTATCTTCATCTAGTAATTTTTACTAAATAACGATCTTCCTAAACTTCTTGCCATGACAGCGAACAGGAGAGGCTTTATCCGTCAGGCCGCGATGGGTGCGGCGGGGATAGCGATCGCGGGGTCCCTACCCGAGCGACTGCTTGCCGATCGAAGCGATCTATTCTTCAAGATCGCGGTTTCACAATTTTCATTTGCCAGCCAGTTCTGGACGAAGCAGCTCGATCCGCTGGACTTTCCGGCGAAAGCAAAAGAGTTGGGGATAACGGGTCTGGACTATTGTTCCATGTTTTTTTCCGACAAGGCGCACGATGCCACCTGGCTGAACGAGCTGAAGAAGCGGGCGGTGGATGCCGGCAGCTATAATCTGCGGATCATGGTGGATGGAGAGGGCGTCCTGGGTGATCTCAACGAGGCCAGCAGGCTCAAGGCGGTAGAGAACCATTACAAATGGATCGACGCGGCGGCGGTATTGGGTTGTCCGATGATCCGGGTAAATGTAGAAGGGGAAGGGGCGCCAGAGGCCGTGGCGACCGCCGCGGTCGACAGCCTTGGCCGGCTGATCGACTACGGAAGACAGCATGGCAATCTGGATGTGATCGTCGAGAATCATGTGGGCATCTCTTGTAATGGTGCCTGGCTTGCCGGTGTGATGAAACAGCTGAACAGTCCGCATGGCGGTACGCTCGCCGATTTCGGGAATTTCTGTGTGAACCGGACCAAGCCGGAGACGCAGGATATCGCCGGGTATATGAAGACCAAATGTCTCGAAGAGTATGACCGTTATAAAGGGATTGCCGAATTAATGCCGTATGCGAAGGGGGTACATGCCAAGACGCATGTTTTCGATGCGGAGGGCAATGACCAGGAAACGGATTTCTGTCGCATGTTCAGGATCATCAGGCAGAGTGGCTTCACTGGATGGGTGAGTGTCGAGTATGAAGGCGGTTTGTTCAAAATGTATACGAAAGACGCGAAGTACCTGGATGATTATGCCGGAACCACCGCCACTAAAAAACTCGTAGAAAAAGCCGGA
>Ga0134128_10003509_pt1 | contig 19152 bp, 28 predicted proteins | sample KB31754_FD_96462 | JGI IMG/M metagenome (GOLD analysis project Ga0134128, IMG submission 96462) | Terrestrial soil microbial communities with excess Nitrogen fertilizer from Kellogg Biological Station, Michigan, USA - KB3-175-4 | ecosystem: Environmental > Terrestrial > Soil > Unclassified ...
GTGATTGCAAAAATTCAAAAAGATTATGCAGGTCAGGGTCAAAAAGTGATGAATGCTATGTGGGGCGCCGGCCAGATGATGTTTAATAAAATACTTGTAATTACTGCGTCTGGCGCTCCCTCTCAAAAGTCTGTAGACAGTAAGCTGTCAGATTATGAATCGGTGGCGAGAGATGTGTTTAAAAATATGAATCCGGCAACCGATATTTATTTTTCACAAGGGCCTATGGACGTCCTTGATCATAGTTGCAGCAAGATGGGCTTCGGTGGCAAAATGTGTATTGACGGAACTTTTAAATATCCGGAGGAAGCCGATGATCAATTTTCGTTTGTTGATGCATGTTATAAGAATGAAACTTCGAAAGAATTAATGAATGTATTTCCGGAAATAAACGGGATTAATGCGACGTTGGTCGAAAAAGGAATTCCCTGCCTTGTAGTTTCTATTAAAAAAAATAAAAAAGGACACGTGCAGGGTTTGCACAAATTAATATGTGATCAAGCTTCGGTGGAAGGCATAAAAATTATTCTTTATGTTGAACATACAGTTGATCCAAAGGATTTGCCTATAGCACTTTGGAGGTTTTGTAATAATCTTGACCCTAAACGTGATCATTTTCTTGAAAAGAGGCAGTCCACAATAAATCCGGCTGAATATGTTGCGTGTATTGGATTTGACGGTACCATAAAGACAAAGGAATTTGATAATTTTTATCGGGATTGGCCAAATATCATTATTGCTGATCGGGCCACGATCGCATCCGTGGATGAAAAATGGAAGCGGCTTGGACTAGGTGATTTTATTTCATCTCCTTCATTAAAATTTGAAGAACAGATGTATGGAAACGAAGCAATAGCCAGCGATTACGCAGAAGATGCCAATAAATAATTTTTACCGAAAAATAATCTCTCCGATTTTGAATATCAGACAGAATTTTATTCGATGTATTCCGATGTTGAAGTAATTCAATCATATTCGCCCGGAGATATTTTCTTATCTTTTCAAAAAAAATGAATGCGTCACATTGGTTGCTTGTTCTTTTTTGGATAATCTACTATGTCTTGCATAGTGTGTTGGCCGCAACATCTGTGAAACTTTTTTTCAACAAAATTTTTGGAAAATTATTTCGCTTTTATCGGCTGGGTTATTCAATTTTTGTAACTATTACTTTAATCATCTTATTAAAATATCAATATTCTTTTTTCAGCCCCACTTTAATAGACGTTCCTTTATTAAAATATTTCTCCATGGCTTTACTGGTAGTGCCCGGCGCCTGGATTATGTTTATATCCGTAAAAAAATATTTCCTTCTCCTAAGCGGCATTCGCTCAGTTTACCAGGCTTCGCCTAAAGCAGAATTGAAAGTAAACGGAATTCATCGGTTTGTAAGGCACCCACTTTATTCGGGAACCATCCTATTTGTTTGGGGCTTATTTTTTGTTTTTCCTATGCTTAATAATTGGATTGCTGTTCTTTTATTGACGGGATATGTGTTAATCGGGATCGGATTTGAAGAAAAAAAATTAATACGCGAGTTCGGAAAGCAATATGAGAATTACAAGTCAAAAATTCCAGCGCTTATTCCTAAAATCACCTTACGAAAATAAAAAAAGGGCAACCTTTTCAGGCGCCCTTTGCATTGAGAAATATCGATTTTAGCCGATTAATTTCACATTAACGGCATTCATGCCTTTTTGTCCATTTTGCAAGTCAAATTCCACTTTGTCGTTTTCTTTAATTTCGTCAATTAAGCCGCTTGCGTGCACGAAAGTTTCTTTAGAAGAATCATCGTGTTTGATAAAACCGAATCCTTTCTCAGAATTGAAAAATTTTACGGTTCCTGTGTTTTTGTTGTCCATTGTATTGTGTTGTTTATAAAAAATTAGCTGCGAAGATAGTGTTTATTAATGAAGTTTTACTTCATCTTTAACCCGTCTTTGTTTTTTAACTTTTATAATATTTGATGACATGCAAACTTTCATTTGAATTCATCCAAAGGCGCATCAGGGATCGTTAGGGATGCCTTACGGGTATTGCCCTTGCCGCACATAGCATCCGTGAAGCCGGGAGCTTCCGTCTTTTTTAACCGGTCCCAAAAGGTAAAATATAAACCAAAATTATACTTGAATTGTTTATGATGGAGGGAATGATGAGTAGCGCCGATAACCCATTTTCCAAAAGTGTTTCGAGAATTTTTAGGATAAATCTCGATATCTAAATGATTGATCACACTGCTGACTGTCATAATTATTAGTTGAAGCAAAATTACGAAGTAGTGCATTGGGAGGACCATCAACATGACCGGTAAAAAAATAGCCTGCAATAAAGCTTCCCATGGATGAAATGAAAAGGCAGTGAAAGGTGAGGCTATTTTACTATTATGGTGAATTTTATGCACGACCCTGTAAACTGATGGAATATGCATCCACCGGTGAATCCAGTAATAATAAGTTTCGTGAGCGAGCATAAATATAATGAGACTTGCCGGGAGATACCATAATCCATAAAGATGAGGGTCGGTATATACTTTGGTATAATCTTTTTGCCAAAGAATCACCGTAATAGTGCCGGCAACTGAAAAAATAACGGACGACAGTAAGCTCCATTTCACTTCTGTTTTTAGCTGTCCTTTTTTATAAGGCTTTTTATTAATTTTTCTATTGGCCCATTTGTCCGGAAACCATACATAGAAAGCCAGATAAAATGTGCCCGCAACAAGAAAGTATCTTCCGGTAATGATAAGAAAAAAAAAGGCGGTCAGAGAAATACTCCAATAAACCGATGTAAAATCAGGAATATTCATTAACCAAAATTAGCAAAGAAAAGTACCTCAAAAAAATCCGGCAAGCTGATACTTGAGCAGATTACCGGATTGGAAGTTTCTAAGTTGTTAGAAAATGATCAATAAATTTAAGGCCTTAATAAAAATGTCAAAAACTACTTTTCAGCTTATGATAGGTTAAAAATCGTCCTGGGGAATATCGTCATCATCACCTCCTAAACTATAGTCGTTATTTTCCTCGTCTTCTTCACCAATATTTTCTTCATCATCGTCTAAGTCCGCGCCCGGAATATCCAGATCACTCGGGGTAATATTCCTGTCAAAGCTACCTTCGTTCAAAGGAGTGCCATCCTCATCAGTACTGTCGAGTGCTGCTTCGCGCAGGTTTTCATCATCGCCCGGCATATCGTTAGCGGATTTTTGCAAATCCTCTTTTTCGGTTTTACTTACTTCGGAATCGGCACTTTCGTTTAACTCTTCATCAATATCTTCATCAAAAATGCCCTCGCCTTCCTCGTCCGCTGAAGAAACGGTGGTATCGGCAAGCTCTCCGATGACAGGAGGCACAAAACCCTCCTGCCCGGGGATATCATTGACATCCGGCATATCAATTGAGGAAATCTCTGTTTCCATTTCTTTCCTGTCTTTATCTGAATCAATCTGATCAGAAAGCTCGTCTTTCCTGTAATTTTTTTTATCTTCCTGCATATAAAAGTTTATTTTTACTACCCTAAATTTAGTGCCAGTAATACTTGTAGAGGTATTTTTGAAAACATTCAATATTTTTTTTGTTATTTAAAACAATCGGTCTACTTTTGCACTCCCAAAATAAATTTGGATTAAAAGTTCTTTAAAATGTCTCAACGAATCAGGATAAAACTTCAGTCTTACGATCACAACTTGGTTGACAAGTCAGCAGAAAAAATTGTTAAGACCGTACGCAGTACAGGTGCAGTAGTAACAGGGCCAATTCCCTTACCTACTCATAAAAAAATATTTACAGTGTTGCGTTCGCCGCACGTAAATAAAAAAGCGCGTGAGCAATTCCAGTTATGTACGCACAAGCGTCTGCTGGATATCTACACCAGTAGTTCCAGGACTGTTGACGCATTGTCAAAACTTGATTTACCATCAGGTGTTGATGTAGAGATTAAAGCTTAAAAGCCCTTTACGTCCTTTTGCAAGAAGGAAACGGAAAGAAAGTTCTTATATAAAATTGTAACACTCATCTACGGCTTTGCCGGAGCGCTGAGTATAATAAAATAGAAATGAAAAGTATTATTGGAAAAAAAGTTGGCATGACCAGCATTTTCGATAGTAATGGCAGGCAGACCGCCGTGACCATTATTGAAGCAGGTCCATGCGTTGTAACGCAAAAAAAGACCGTTGAGACTGACGGCTACAATGCTGTTCAGATTGCTTTTGGAGACAAGAAAGAAAAGCACACCCTCCAGTCAGAAAAAAACCACTTTGCCAAAGCAAACACTCCGGCAAAAAAATTCGTAAAAGAAATCCGCGATAGCGAAACAGATAAAAATATTGGTGACACAGTAGGTGTTGAGATATTTGCTGAAGGCGACAAAATAACTGTTGTCGGCACATCCAAAGGGAAAGGTTTCCAGGGTGTTGTTAAGCGTCATGGCTTTCATGGTGTTGGTGAGCAATCTCACGGACAGCATGACAGGCAGAGAGCTCCGGGTTCTATCGGTGGTTCATCTTACCCATCAAGGGTTTTCAAAGGTATGCGCATGGCAGGTCGCATGGGCAATGATAAGATCCAGATGAAAGGTCTCAAGGTTGTTAAGATTTTCGCTGAAAAAAATTATTTGTTAATAAGCGGTTCGGTTCCCGGACATAACGGTTCAATCGTTTTAATCCAGAAATAATATGCAAGTAGATATAAAAAATGTAGAAGGAAAAAGCACTGGCAGAACCATTGAATTGCCGGATGAAATCTTTGGAGTAGAACCTAACAGTCACGTTATCTGGCTTGCTGTTAAACAATACCTCGCTGCTCAGCGGCAGGGTACTCATAAAGTAAAAACCCGCGCAGAAGCCCAGGGATCTTCTAAGAAGCTTCATAAGCAAAAAGGCACCGGTGGCGCGCGTAAAGGTAATCTTCGTAACCCATTGTATAAAGGTGGTGGTACTGTTTTTGGACCAAAACCGCACGGTTATGACATTAAATTGAACCGCAGAGTAAAAGATCTTGCAAAAATCGGCGCTTTGAGCAGCAAGGCAAAAGAGAACCGGATTTTTGTTTTGGAAGATGGTTCAATGGAAATGGATGCTCCCAATACGAAGAAAATAACACAGATGTTTAAGAGCATTGAAACAGGCGGAAGAAAGACTTTATTTGTAATGCCTGATTATAATGAAAATGTGTATAAGAGTTTCCGTAATGTACCTTCTATCACGGGCAGCTTATTGAGCGACATTAATACTTACGATATAATAAATGCGGATTCAGTAATTTTTACAGAAAGCGCGGCAAAAATATTCGTGGACGAAAACAAAGAACAAACAGAAGCATAAAAATAAATTCGAAGATGTGAAAATGGGTCAATGTAAAAATGCAACCAATTTTCAGATTTTCATCCCGGAGACTTTCGGGATAAATTTTCAAATTAAGAAGACATGAAATTGTCAGAAGTTTTAATAAAGCCGGTTTTGTCTGAAAAAGTAAATCGCCTGACTGAAAAGTTCAACCGTTATACATTCGTTGTAAACAGGAAAGCCAATAAACTGGAAATCAAAAAAGCAGTTGAAGAGTTTTATGGCATCCAGGTTCAGGACGTAAATACTTTAACGATGCCTTCCAAAGTAAAGCAGCGTAACACCAAAGCTGGTTTACTAACCGGACGCAAGCCAGCAAGGAAGAAAGCGGTTGTCACTGTAGCAGAAGGAGAGACGATTGACCTTTACGGTAACGTGTAAGAACATAAATAATAAGGATTAATTAATTATAATCCTGATTGCTATCAGGAGTTAAATCATAAATCATCATGGCTTTAAGAAAATACAAACCGACTACCGCAGGAACACGCTGGAGGATAGGTAACGCCTACGCTGAAGTAACGACTAACGTTCCTGAAAAAAGCCTGGTAGAAAAAGTACATCACACTGCCGGACGTAATTCCCAGGGACGCAGAAGTATGCGCTACCTCGGCGGCGGACACAAGAAAATGTACCGGATCATCGATTTTAAAAGAAATAAGAAAGATATTCCCGCTACTGTTAAAACGATAGAGTACGATCCAAACAGAAGTGCTTTTATCGCTCTGATTGCTTTTGCAGATGGTGAAAAGAGATACATTATTGCTCCACGTGGATTGCAGATTGGTGCAACCATTATCAGCGGAGATTCAGTGGCTCCCGAACTTGGAAATGCATTATTGCTGAAAAACATGCCTTTGGGTACTGTCGTTCACAATATTGAAATGCAGCCTGGGCAGGGTGGTAAACTGGCCAGAAGTGCTGGTGCCTCAGCTCAGCTTGCGAATAAAGAAGAGAAATATGCGGTGTTGAAAATGCCAAGTGGAGAATTAAGGAAAATATTGATAAACTGCTATGCAACTGTAGGTGAAGTAAGCAATAGTGATCATAGTTTGGAAAGCAAAGGTAAGGCTGGTAGAAACAGATGGTTAGGTGTTCGTCCGAGAACACGTGGTGTTGCGATGAACCCTGTGGATCACCCGATGGGTGGAGGTGAAGGTAAAGCTTCAGGTGGTCATCCGCGCAGCAGAACAGGTAAGTATGCTAAAGGTGAAATCACCCGCACACGTGGAAAAGGTTCTGATAAAATGATTATTCAAAGAAGAAACGGTAAAAAATTACCAAATAAATAAGCTGTTGGCTAAAGGCCTAAAGCTAAAGGCAATAAATAAAGTTTTTACATCGTACATCGTACATCAAACATCGAACATAAATCATGGCTCGTTCAATTAAAAAAGGTCCTTATGTAGAAGCTAAGCTTGAAGATAAAGTGCTTGGCATCAATGAAGGAACAGCAAAAAAAGGTGTTATTAAAACCTGGTCACGCAGATCAACAATTACGCCCGACTTTGTGGGACATACCTTCGCCGTTCATAATGGGAACAAATTCATTCCAGTTTATGTAACAGAATTTATGGTAGGCCATAAATTAGGTGAATTTGCACCGACAAGAAATTTTAAAGGACATTCAAGTAAAAAGATCGCATAAAAACAGTTGGCAGTTTGTAGTTGGCGTTACGTCAACTTTGAATAACCGATTTAGAAACAAATTAATATGGAAGCAGTAGCAAAACTTAATAATTATCCCACATCTCCACGCAAAATGCGTTTGCTGGCAGATCTGATCCGTGGCCTTGATGTAGAGAAAGCATTAGGAATATTACAATTCAATCCTAAGCATCCTGCAGTGCCTATGTATAAATTATTAAAGAGTGCCATCAATAATTGGGAGCAGAAGAATTCGGACGAAAAAGTGGAAGATGCCGGCTTGATTGTTAAGACAATCATGGTGGATTGCGGAAGAGTGATCAAACGCATGCGTCCGGCTCCTCAGGGTCGTGGTTATCGCGTTCGCAAACGTAGCAATCACGTTACCATTATTGTTGACAGCAACACTGACTCTGTAGTGCCAGCTGCTAAAAAAGCGACTGCTAAGGCAGCTACAAAACCTGTAGATGCAACGCCTGAAACTGAGGTAAAGAAAAAGCCGGCTGCTAAGAAAGCTGCGCCTAAAAAAGCTGCTGCTAAGAAAGCTAAACCAGCTGTAGAGAAGGTAGAGAAAACATCAACAGAAAAAAACACAAAAAAATAAAAACCGAATAATGGGTCAAAAAGTAAATCCGATTGGAGCAAGGTTAGGAATCATCCGTGGATGGGATAGCAACTGGTTTGCACATCCGAAAGATTACGCTAAAAAGTTGATTGAAGATGATAGGATTAGAACGTACCTAAATGCACGTATCAGTAAGGGCGGTATCGCCAAGATTGTTATCGAGCGTACCCTTAACAAGCTCATTGTTACCATTCATACCTCAAAGCCAGGGATCATTATTGGTAAAGGTGGCGGAGAAGTTGATCGTATCAAAGAAGAATTAAAAAAATTAACCGGCAAAGATGACGTGCAGATCAATATTCTTGAGATCCGTCGGCCTGAGTTGGATGCTGCAATAGTGGGAGATACGATAGCAAAGCAAATTGAGAATCGTATTAACTATAAAAGAGCGATAAAGATGTCCATTGCTTCAGCTTTGAGAATGGGTGCTGAAGGAATTAAAGTTAGAGTTGGTGGTCGTTTAGGTGGTGCTGAGATTGCGCGCAGTGAAGAGATAAAACAAGGCCGCACACCATTGCATACTTTAAGAATGGACATCGATTATGCTAATGTATTTGCTCAAACTGTTTACGGAAAAATCGGCATCAAAGTTTGGATCTGTAAAGGTGAAGTTTTAGCAAAACGTGACCTTAATCCAAATATAATAGCTGGCGGAGTGAAGAATGAAAACGAAATGCAGGGCGACAGAAGAGGCGGATTTGGAGACAGAAGAGGTGGTGGAGACAGAGGCGGAGATAGAAGAGGCGGCGGTGACAGAAGAGGCGGCGGTGGCGGCGGAAGAAGATAATAAGCAATCAATAAAAGTATTAAACAACAGGAGCGGGAAACCGTTACCAAATCAATAAACAACATATTATGTTATCTCCAAAAAGATCAAAGCATAGGAAAACGCAGAAAGGCCGCATGAAGGGCGATACTAAACGTGGGGCGACTATTGCTTTTGGAACATTTGCCTTGAAATCACTTGATTCCGTTTGGTTAACTAACAGGCAGATTGAATCAGCCAGGCAGGCGCTAACGAGGCACATGAAGCGTGAAGGAAATGTTTGGATAAGAATTTTTCCTGATAAGCCAATCACTAAAAAGCCAGCTGAGGTGAGGATGGGTAAAGGTAAAGGTAATCCGGAAGGTTGGGCAGCCATTGTACAACCGGGCAGAATTCTTTTTGAAGCAGATGGAGTTCCTATGGAAGTAGCAAAGCAGGCTTTTGAGCTTGCTGCGCAGAAGCTCCCGATTCAAACTAAGTTCGTAGTAAGGAGAGATTACCAGGCATAAGCCATTTAGCTAAGTATTCAAATTAAAAAAAATGTCAAACAAAAACGAATTCGTAAACAGCTTGAAGACCATGAGTGACGAAGACCTTAAATCAAGGATCGTCGAAGATGAGTTACGATTGAAGAAATTAAAATTTGCTCATGCCGTTTCTCCTTTGGAAAATCCAATGAGTATCCGCGACGTAAGAAAAGATCTGGCCCGCGCGAAAACCGAATTAAGAAAAAAACAATTAATTAGCTGATGAGCTAATTAGCCAATCAGCTAATTATCAAATTAAAAATAATGTCCGAAAGAAATTTAAGAAAAGTAAGGACTGGTGTAGTTTCCAGTAACAAAATGGATAAAACCATTACAGTAAAAGTAGAAAGGAAAGTAAAACATCCTCTCTATGGTAAATTCGTGAAAAAAACTACAGGGTTTCATGCTCATGACGAAAAGAATGAATGCAACATCGGGGATCTCGTGAAGATTATGGAAACAAGGCCTATTAGCAAGTCTAAGCGTTGGAGGCTGGTTGAAGTTCTGGAGAAAGTGAAATAAAACCGTGATAAGCGAAAAAGTCGTTTTTCTATATTCCGGCTTTTCAGGCGGCAATAGGATTGAAAAGAATAATAATAAATAAAAATGATTTTGAGAATGGCTAAATCTAAAATCGCCAATCTAAAATCTAAAATCTAAACAAGATGATTCAGCAAGAAAGCAGGCTAAATGTAGCAGATAACAGCGGAGCAAAAGAAGTACTGTGTATCAGGGTTCTGGGAAATTCCGGACAGGATTACGCTCATGTCGGCGATAAAATTGTGGTAACCGTAAAGGACGCCATTCCTGCAGGTGGAATAAAAAAAGGAACTGTTAGTACCGCGGTAATTGTGCGTACAAAGAACAAACTTCGTCGCAAAGACGGATCTTATATTCGTTTTGATGACAACGCAGTGGTACTTTTAAATGCTTCCGACGATCCAAGAGGAACGAGAATCTTTGGCCCGGTGGCCCGTGAGTTGCGTGATAAAGGCTACATGAAGATAATCTCTCTTGCGCCTGAAGTATTGTAATTATAATTGTATCTTTGCACCCCTTTAAAAAAAGGGTATTTAATAAGTAATTAATCAAGACAAAATATTTGTCAAATGAAGACAAGATTTAAACCTAAGTTCAACATAAAAAAAGGCGATTCAGTGGTAGTGATTACCGGTGATGATAAAGACCTTAAGAAGCCACGTAAAGTGTTGGAAATAATAACAGAAAAGAATCGTGTGCTCGTAGAAGGTGTGAATATCGTAACCAAACATACCAAGCCTTCAGCTCAGAATACCAAAGGCGGTATTTTGAAAATTGAAGCGCCAATCGCAATTTCTAATGTGATGCTTTGGGATGCTAAATCTCATTCACATACTAAGATCACCAGGACCAGGGAAGGTGGAAAACTAATCAGAACAGCAAAAAAATCAGGGGAGGTAATTAAATAATGAGCACAGAAAAATATACTCCAAGGCTGGCAGATAAATACAAGAAAGAAGTTGTACCTGCCTTAATGAAAAAATTTGGTTACAAAACCGTTATGCAGGCGCCTAAACTTACAAAGGTGTGCATCAACCGTGGCGTAAACGGAGCAGTTGCAGACAAGAAATTGGTTGATGTTTCCATTGAGGAGCTAACAACTATTACCGGTCAAAAAGCAGTTGCCACCAACTCTAAAAAGGATATCTCGAACTTTAAGCTTCGTAAAGACATGCCGATCGGTGCTCGTGTAACTTTGCGTGGTGTAAATATGTATGAATTCTTAGATCGCCTGGTTTCTGTATCTCTTCCACGTGTTCGTGATTTTAAAGGGATTAACGATAAGTCTTTCGACGGTCGTGGAAACTATACGCTTGGTGTTACAGAACAGATCATTTTCCCTGAAATTGATATTGACAAGGTAAATAAGATCACTGGTCTTGATATTACGTTTGTAACAACTGCGAATACAAACGAAGAGGCTTTTGAGTTATTGAAAGAACTAGGAATGCCTTTCAAGAATGTAAAAAAATAAAATCAATTAGCAAATGTGAAAATATGAAAATGTGCAAATGAAATGCATGATCAATTTTCAAATTTTCAAATTTTCAAATTTTCAAATTAAAATTATGGCTAAAGAGTCAATAAAAGCAAGGCAGAGAAAACGCGAGAAAATGGTAGAGAAATATGCCGAAAAAAGGAAAGCTTTGAAAGAAGCCGGAGATTATAAAGCATTGGATCTTCTACCTAAGAATGCGTCTCCCGTGAGGCTTAAAAACCGCTGCCAGCTTACTGGCCGACCTAGGGGATATTTAAGGCACTTCGGTTTGTCCAGGAACATGTTCCGGGATATGGCTTTGGAAGGAAAAATACCAGGTGTAAAAAAAGCAAGCTGGTAAGAAGGAAGTTATAAGTTTTAAGTAATAAGTAGTATGAGCTGAGAAGATTACACTTAAAACCTAAGACTTAAAACATAAAACTTAACCGGATATCGCATTGTAAATAATATAAATTAAAGCAAAAACAAAACAATGGTTACTGATCCTATAGCAGATTATCTGACGAGAATACGCAACGCGCAAATGGCTAGCCACAGAATCGTGGAAATTCCAGCCAGCAATCTTAAAAAACGCATTACTGAAATACTGTACGATAAAGGTTACATTTTAAAGTACAAATTCGAAGACGATTCAAAGCAAGGTTTGATCAAGATCGCATTAAAATACGATCCTCAATCCAAAGTTCCTGCAATCCAGAGTCTTGAGAGAGTAAGCCGTCCGGGTTTACGTACCTATTCAAAACCCCAGGAATTTAAAAGGGTAAAAAATGGTTTGGGTATCGCGATCGTCTCTACTTCAAAAGGTGTAATGACTGATAAGGAAGCCAAAGCTCAGAATGTTGGCGGGGAAGTGTTGTGTAATATTTATTAATAATGATGAACTCTGGGTTTGAGAAAATAGCACAAACCGGGTTGATCTTTATTATTTTATACCTGGTATTTCGGACCTTATTGAAATATTGGAACAAGAATAAAAATTAAATTCATGCTGGCGTGATAATTAAGCCTTAGTCGTGGCTGAACACTACCAGTTTTCATTAAAATAAAATTAAACCGGCTATGTCAAGAATTGGAAAAAATCCTGTTACCATCGCGAAAGGCGTAAATGTTAGCGTTGGATCGGATAATGTAATTACTGTTAAAGGGCCAAAAGGCGAATTAAAACAGGCAATTGACCGCGATATTAAAGTTGAGGTAAAGGATGATAAGGTTGAACTTGTTCGTCCGACAGATCAGATAAGGCACAAAGCTATGCACGGATTATATCGTTCTCTGGTGAACAATATGGTTGTCGGCGTAACTGACGGATACACTAAAACCCTTGAATTGGTGGGTGTTGGTTATAAAGCATCTAACCAGGGAAATCTTCTCGACCTTTCTTTAGGTTATTCTCACAATATCATTGTTGAGATTCCAAAAGAGTTAACAGTTGCAACTGCCCAGGAAAAAGGTAAAAATCCAAAGATTACTTTATCGAGCATCGATAAACAATTACTCGGACAGGTAGCTGCGAAGATCCGTAGCTTACGCAAGCCTGAACCATACAAAGGAAAGGGTGTTAAATTCGAAGGCGAAGTATTACGTAGAAAAGCAGGTAAGTCTGCAGGTAAATAGTGTTTGCTGCTACGTTAAGTGTGTATTATTATCAACAAAGAAAAAAGTTTCCGGCATCCCGATAGCTATCGGGACCGAAATATAAAATAGAATAAAATGAATTCAAAAGTTAGTGCCAGGCAAAAAATACGTTACCGCATTCGCAAAAAAATCAGCGGATCTGCTACAAAGCCAAGGCTTAGTGTATTTAGAAGCAATAAAGATATTTATGTTCAGCTGATCGATGACGCTAACGGCGTTACATTGGCAGCTGCATCATCCCGCTCAAAAGACATTACTGCTCAAAAAAGCAATAAAGTTGATGCCAGCAAATTGGTTGGTCAGGCTATCGCTAAAAAATCCCAGGAATTGGGAATTAAAGGTGTAGTATTCGATCGCGGTGGTTATTTGTATCACGGCCGTATTAAAGCGGTAGCTGAAGGAGCAAGAGAAGGCGGTCTTGAATTTTAATGATGATTGATCTGGCAGATGAAATAATTGCAGATTGACAAGTCTTTGAAAAATAAAATTAAAAACATAGAAATAGCTTTTAGAATTGGATCGACAGCTTCTAAAATCTAAAATCTAAAATCTAAAATCGGATTATAATGTTGAAATCAAATACGCAAAAAGTTAAAGGCGCTGATCTTGAATTAAAAGAGAAAGTGGTGGCAATTAACCGTGTTGTAAAAACAACCAAAGGCGGAAGGGCATTTAGTTTTTCGGCTATCGTTGTAGTTGGAAATGGTAACGGTGTTGTTGGACAGGGACTTGGAAAAGCAAAGGAAGTTCAGGAAGCAATTCTAAAAGGAATTGACGATGCTAAAAAGAACCTGATCAAAGTTCCTATTGCACACGGAACTATTCCTCATGAGCAATGGTGTAAAGAAGGTGCTGCTAAAGTGCTTATCAAACCAGCAGCCCAGGGAACAGGCGTAATCGCAGGAGGAAGTATGAGGGCAGTTTTGGAAAGTGCCGGAATTACAGATGTATTGGCAAAATCTCTCGGCTCTGCAAATCCACAAAACGTGGTAAAAGCTACTGTAAAAGCGCTGTCTTTTCTAAGAGAACCAATTGCTGTTGCAAAAACCAGGAACATCTCCCTGAAGAAAGTTTTTAACGGATAGTTTTAATTAGGAATTTAAATTACCCTCTTTAGGGGCAAATAAGAATCATGAAAAAGATTAAAGTAACACAGGTAAAAAGCGGAATTGACCGTTCGGAGCGTCAGAAGTTAACGTTGAAGGCTCTCGGGTTAAAAAAACTGAATGCATCTAAAGAAGTGGTAGCAACACCGCAGATATTGGGCATGGTAAAAAAAGTGGGTCATTTGGTTAAAGTAGAAGAACTGGCATAACCGGTTTTTTTTATTCTATAATTATAAAGCGATCCCGTAATACTTCGGGAGTTAAGTTCAAAAAAAGTACAATGCAATTACAAAATTTAAGGCCTGCAAAAGGCGCTACACACAAAGTAAAAAGATTAGGGCGTGGTGAAGCTTCCGGTAAAGGAGGAACATCTACTAAAGGTAACAAGGGCGGTCAAAGCCGTGCTGGTTATAAAATTAAAATGGCTCACGAAGGTGGCCAGATGCCAATTCAGCGTAGAATCCCTAAACGCGGCTTTAAGAATAATAACAGAGTAGAATATAAAGTTTTCAACCTTGGTCAAATCGACCAATTGATAGAAAAGCATGAGATTAAAGAATTCAGCCTGGAAAATCTCTACATCAATAATTTGATTGCCCAGAATGACCGCGTGAAAATTCTTGGAAGTGGCGTACTGAAGGCGAATATTCCGTTCAAGGTGAATGCTATCAGCGAGAAAGCTAAAGGAGCTATTGAGGCTGCCGGAGGAACTGTAGAAATAGTTAAATAATTAATTGATATTTGCAGACCAATTTTGGACTGCAAATAATTAAATCTTGATACTTCTGTGAAGAAATTCATCAAAACATTAAAGAACATTTGGACCATTGAAGAACTGAGAAAGAAGATTCTGGTTACTTTAGCGCTCATATTTGTTTATAGACTCGGATCCTACATCGTTCTGCCGGGAATAGATCCTAACAAGCTTACGAACCTTCAAAACAGCGCCCAGGGCGGTATGCTCGGATTGCTAGATGCGTTCGTTGGTGGAGCTTTCTCGAAGGCTTCGATTTTTGCGTTGGGAATTATGCCTTATATCTCTGCATCGATTTTTATGCAGTTGGTGACGATTCTTGTTCCGCAAATTTCCAAGATTCAGAAGGAAGGTGAAAGTGGACAGAAGAAAATTAACCAATGGACGCGTTACCTTACTGTAATTGTAACAGCATTTCAGGCAGCTGCATACATTGGATTCCTTACTACGTCTAACCGGGATGCAATGCTCGAAGCATACTCCGGATTTTTCTGGGTTTCAACAGTTGTTATCCTGACTGCAGGAACGCTGTTTGTAATGTGGCTTGGTGAAAAAATCACTGATAAAGGTTTAGGAAACGGTACATCGCTGATCATCATGATCGGAATTTTGGCTCGTCTTCCTCAATCGTTCATGCAGGAGTTTTATGCAAAGCAGACTCGCGGCGGTGGTGGATTATTAATATTTATGATCGAGATCGCAGTGTTTATCGCCGTGATTCTTGGATTGATCGTTTTGGTTCAGGGAGTGAGAAAAGTTCCTGTGAATTATGCGAAACAAATTGTTGGTAACAGGCAGTTTGGTGGAGCAAGACAGTTCTTACCCTTAAAAGTAAATGCCGCCGGTGTAATGCCAATCATCTTCGCCCAGGCAATTATGTTCCTTCCTACCATCTTTGCTGGTTTTCAAACTTCAGGTAAAAATTGGGCTACTTACTTTACTGATCCGACAAATGCCGTTTACATGGTTATTTATGGCATTATGACGATGGGTTTCACTTTTGTATATACAGCTTTGATCTTTAACCCGAAACAGATGTCGGATGATCTGAAACGTAGTAATGGTTTTATCCCGGGTGTGAAGCCAGGTCAACCTACTACTGATTATATCGGTACTATAATGGATCGCATTACCTTACCAGGATCGTTTCTTTTGGCCATTGTCGGTATCTTGCCCGGTCTTGTTCAATTGCTGGGCGTGACACAAGGGTTTGCCACTTTTTTCGGAGGAACTTCTTTGTTGATTATGGTTGCGGTAGTGTTAGATACTTTGCAGCAGATTGAAACGCAATTGTTGATGCGCCAGTATGATGGATTGATGAGCACAGGACGCATTCAGGGAAGGCAGTCAACTGCGGCTCCCGGAGTTACAGGAGGAATTTAAAATTAAAAGAAGAATATTTTTTGTAAAAACCCTGACTTATTCTGTCGGGGTTTTTTAAATTTATAAATAAAATGATTCATTACAAAAATCATGGCGAAGTAGAATTGATTCGCCAAAGCTGCACACTAGTTAATAACACCATTGCCGAGATAGCCAGGTTGATTAAGCCGGGCATATCCACGTTGGCTTTAAATGATTTCGCTGACGAGTACGTAAGAGATCACGGGGCGATCCCATCGTTTAAGAATTATCATGGCTTTCCATATGCCTGCTGCATGTCTGTGAATGACGCGGTCGTTCATGGTTTTCCTACGAAGGATGAGCTTAAGGAAGGCGATGTTATATCTGTTGATTTTGGCGTACTGAAAAATGACTTCCACGGCGATAGTGCTTACACTTTTGCGCTCGGCCAGATAAGCGAAAATGTAGCAAAACTGCTTTCGGTAACGAAGGCATCTTTGTATAAAGGCATAGAAAAAGCAACGGTTGGAAATCGCGTTGGCGATATTGCATTTGCAGTACAGGATTATACTGAAGGCAAAAATGGATACGGTGTTGTGCGGGAATTGGTAGGGCATGGTTTGGGAAGGGAATTACATGAAGATCCCCAGGTGCCTAATTATGGAAGAAGAGGAACCGGAACTAAATTGCGTGATGGCCTGGTGATCGCAATCGAGCCCATGATCAACCTCGGCGGAAAGGATGTATTTAATGATGCTGATGGCTGGACAATCCGTACCAAAGACGGACAGCCCTCCGCGCATTTTGAACATACAGTTTGCGTGAGAAAAAATAAAGCTGACGTTCTTTCTTCGTTTGCTACTATCGAAGCAGCTGAAAAAGCAAATGAGTATTTATTCTCGGATTATTGATCATCGGAATCTAAGAGAGCCTGAAAAATTCTTTCAATCAAGGAGTAATTACGGTCCTGATCTGGTAAGTATGAGCACTGAAATATCCTAATGCACCACCTGAAATATTAGACACCGGGTTGCCTGGAGAGGCGTTATCGCTATTGCCGGTACTGCTTTCCTGGAGGCCATACCAGTATTGATAAATTGCCGGATCAATACACAGCATTTCAACTGAAACAGTATCCCCGGTTTTGATCATATTTTCATCTTTGGAATCAAAATATGCCAATATTGTATTATTTACCCGCCCGTCTGTGAAATTATCATTCAAAACAAATATTCCATTATTAAGTTGGTTATTTTTTACCTGAATGAAACGATAGGCGTTTCCTTTTCCCGGCGGATCGGTGAAAACGACATCGGCGAATTTTTTTGTGATGCCAAAACCCTGGAAATCTTCAATATATAAACTATCAAAATTTACCTGTTCAGGCATTAAGGATTTTGCGGAAAATACTTGGCCACCAACCTTTACGGTCAATGTGTAAGTATGCCCCGGAGTTCCATTCACTTCGCCCGTCTCATACAAGCCGTCAACCGTCTGGGTGAGTAGTATGGGTGCATTATCATTGTCCTGGATGGTAACAGTCGCATCCGTCACTCCTGCAAAAATGTTTGGGTCACTAAAGTTAACGGTCTGTGTTATTTTAATTTCGCAATCCCCTGGCCTATTGGTTATTGATCCTTCAATCACATATTTTTTTGCAGCATTATTCAAATCAATATTGATCACTTTTTCGCAGGATAACTGAAATAAAATCACAGGTAATACCATACAGATCTTTAATATTATCCCACGTAAGCGGAAATTATGCTCAAACTTTTCCTTAGAAAAAAGGGGGTCGTCATTCCTGTTTTTTTTATAATGGATCAATTTTTTCATTGAGTTTAAAATTTGAAATTATAAGAAATGGAAGGAATAAATCTGAATAATGCTGTCTGCACCGCCTCTGTTTTTGAAGGATCATCTTTGTTTGTCCGAAACGTAATAATATAGGCATTCTCGCGTCCGTAGGCGTTATACACGCCAAACGACAATTCAGAGCTAAACCTTTTTTTCGACTTCAAGGTTTTAGTAGCGCCAAGATCGAGCCTGTGATAGTTTGGCATGCGATAACCATTTCTCTCCGTGTAATAATAATAAGGCGACCCACTTATCACGTATTTACCTGACGGAAAAGAAACTGCATCACCCGTATAAAAGATCCAGTTGGCGGATAAAGTCCATTTTTTATTTAACTGATAAGTGCCGACTACAGCAATATCATGCGTTCTGTCCTGGCGCGCATTATACCAGTGACCATCATTAATGCCATCAATTTTCTTCTCAGATTTTGAAAGAGTATAGCTGACCCATCCCGTGAATTTTCCTGCCTTTTTTCTCACTAGAAATTCCACACCATAAGCTTTTCCTATTCCATAAAGCAATTGAGTTTCCAAAGCATTCGGATCAGTTATATCAGCACCATCGCGATAATCGATTTGGTTCTGCATGGTTTTGTAATAGGTTTCAACAGTAAATTCATACTTGTTGTTATTGAGATCTTTGTAATAACCGAGCGATACCTGGTCGGATATTTCCGGCTTAATATTATTCGTGCTCGCCACCCATCTGTCGGTAGGCCTTGCGGACGTGGAATTGGAGATCAGGTGCAGGTTCTGCGTGTTTCTTACATAAGAAATCTTTACGGATGAAGTAGCATTGAGGAGGTAACTCGCGGCAAGCCTCGGCTCTATATTCAAATAAGTTTTTAGAATATTTCCTGCTGCGATATGAACGGTGTCTGTGACAACGCCGTCCTTCAGATTGTAGAAATCTCCTTTACCTAAAATGCTAAAGGCCGATAAACGCGTTCCATAAGTGAGATTAACCTTATCGTTTACTTTCCATGTGTCAGTAAAATATATCGCATTTTCCCAGGAATATCTTTTTTGAAATCGGATGCTATTAATGCTGGATGTAATTGAGGACGTGACATCGCCGGGCCGTATGGTATGGTAAATTGAATTGATGCCAATTCGGAATTTATGATTTGCATTTGGACTCCATTGCAATTCTTCTTTCAGGTTCCAATCCCGGATCTGTGAGAAAATATCGATTTTATTTGCCGCGATGTTCAAATTAATTTCATAATCGTAATTACTGAAAATTAAGGAGGTGTTGGCAAATATTTTATTATTATAAATATGGTTCCAGCGAAGCGTGCCGGTGCTGTTGCCCCATCTCAGGCCAAAATTGTCTCCTGCGTTTAAATGATCGTTCCCAAAGTATCTGGATATAAATAACTGATCTTTTTTGCCCAAAATGTAATTCATCTTCGCATTAAGATCATAAAAACCAAGTTTGTTGCGGTTGACTGTGGAGTCCGGCGATAATTTCAAAAACACGTCTACGTAAGTGCTTCTGCCGGAGACAAGA
>Ga0134128_10003510_pt1 | contig 19146 bp, 15 predicted proteins | sample KB31754_FD_96462 | JGI IMG/M metagenome (GOLD analysis project Ga0134128, IMG submission 96462) | Terrestrial soil microbial communities with excess Nitrogen fertilizer from Kellogg Biological Station, Michigan, USA - KB3-175-4 | ecosystem: Environmental > Terrestrial > Soil > Unclassified ...
CACGGAGATCAACCTTGTTGACTACAAAGTGCGGGTCATTTCGAGCAATCTTTCCGGCACGGCGAGTCTAGTGCGGGTACTGATCTATTCCTGCGACGGACGGACCCGATGGGGTACGGTTGGTGTTTCAGCAAACATCGTCGAAGCCAGTTGGCAGGCACTGGTAGACTCTGTTGCCTACAAATTAACCAGCGATGGTGTCATCCCGGTCCGCGACGAACTTGAAATTGACGATACAGACAACCCTTTGAAAGAAGCGATTAGCTGATGGAGCGCGGAATCGAGAAATGATCGCTAGGATTTGGATCCTACGAACCGTGGGACTGTTGTATTGACCTCAAGGGTCTCGGGTCAAGAAATAGAAGTCAGTTTGATACCCCGAAGGAATCATGGTTTGTTGCGCAGTACACGAGAAACGTTTACGCCAAGTGTTGTTGCAAAGAAGCCAGTGAACACAGAGCGAGAGGGGTATTGCGCAAGATGATGCTTGACCTCTCCGTTGATTGAGTTGTAGCTATGACACAGATCGGCGTCAAACATAGGAGCAGTACGTTACTAATTAGACGGATTTGTCTGTCGATTCAGAAAGAGTTTCGTGAAGAAATGCTGACTTTGGAACCTTTGAGACGCACGCACTGTATATTGTAAAAAAGTGCGTCAAGCTTTTTAGGCAAATGAAATCGCTGCGAAATAGTCTCGCTTTTCTGTGTGTGCTGGTTGTGTCGCTTACAGCGGCCGCACAGAAACAACAGGCGTTGAAGGAGGTCTTCAAGAACGACTTCAAGATCGGCGCTGCACTCAACCGGCGTCAGATCTTTGAGAACGACGTCCGCGGCACCGAGATCGTAAAGACCCACTTCAATTCGATTACTCCGGAAAATGTTTTGAAGTGGGCCCTCGTGCATCCTGAACCGGCGAGGTACGACTTTGAGGCGCCGGATCGTTTTGTGAAGTTTGGCGAAAAGCACGGCATGTTCATCGTGGGCCATACGCTTGTCTGGCATAACCAGACACCGGCCTGGGTGTTTCAGGATGAAAAGGGCAACTCAGTTAATCGGGAGACGCTGTTGAAGCGTTTGCGCGATCACATCTTCACTGTTGTTGGCAGGTATAAGGGAAGAATAAAAGGCTGGGACGTCGTCAACGAAGCGCTAAATCAGGATGGCACGATGCGCCAGTCATCCTGGATGAAGATCATCGGCGAAGACTATCTCGAGATGGCCTTCAAGTTTGCGCATGAGGCAGATGCGAGCGCGGAGCTTTATTACAACGATTACGATCTCGAGCTGCCTGCGAAACGAGCCGGCGCTGTCGCCCTGATCAAAAAACTGAAAGCCGCCGGCGTGCCAGTCGCGGGCGTGGGCCTGCAAAATCACAATCTCATGGATTGGCCCTCCGCCGCAGACGAGGATGCGACCATTACGGCGTTCTCAACGCTGGGAGTCAAAGTTCATATCACGGAGCTTGATGTCGATGTCCTTCCGCGTACGACTAAGCCCGGTGCGGATTATGCAGTCGATGTTCCAGTGACTTCCCAGTTAAATCCATACGTCGATCGGTTGCCCGATGCGATGCAGCTAGCGCTGGCGAAGCGTTACGCCGAGTTGTTTCGCGTTTACATGAAGCATCGCGACGCAATCGAGCGCGTCACTTTCTGGGGAGTGGCGGACGGCGATTCGTGGCTTAACAACTGGCCCATGAAGGGCCGAACGAATTATCCATTGCTATTTGATCGTGCGGGCCAAACCAAGCCGGCGTTCGATGCCATCATTACCACGAGCAGCGTCACAAAAGGCATAAATCATAACTGAACATGTGAGGGCACATGGCAAGCGACCGTTGCTGAGGGCATCGATCGCGACCACAAAATATGTCGTGCTATCGACGAGCCTTCCTGGCCCGATGCTCGACTGAAGTTGTTCGGTTGTACCGCCGGCCCACGTCGGAAACACAACGACGTTAGACTTGTTGCTGTTAAGCTTTCCAAAGGTTCGATATCCGATACGGCAGTTACGAATTACGCCGCCGTTTTGAAGGTTGAGATCGCCGATGCTGGCAAGCTGTTGCTACTGAGCAAAGGCGGCGATTGCAAATAGTTGCAGGGAAATCAAGCCACAGAGTACACGGATTAGTCTTTTCATTTTTATTTCTGGAAGATGATGTTATCGACCAGGACCATGCCGTGTTGCGGTGTGCATTGATTGCAATACGCGCTGACGCTGATTGCCGTTAGCTTTTTCAACACTTCCTTCGGATCTACTTTCTCCGCCCATGAAGGTTGTGACAGACCTTTCAGCGGAATTACGTACGTGTTGAGTCCTGACTTGAGCCGTATCGGTAATTGCGGGAAGCCGGCAGTGATGTTAATGCCCTGACCGTGGCTGAGAAATTCCACGCGCAATGAATCAACACCGGTTGCATAGAGTTGCAGCGCGAGCTGTTTGTAACCACTCACGTCGTCGGCAACGGGCTTTCCATCTTTCGTTGGTCGCCCCTGGACTTCGAGCGTGACGTTGGCCCACTGATTTGGACCGACAAGGCTGTACTCAAAAGTCGCCAGATGGTTTTGCGGCGCGTCTTTCAAGACGATCAATTCCGGCGCGCCGGGAGAGGCATTGGCGAGGCCCTTGAACGTCACGGGGGTTGATTCCTTACCCGTGTAGATTTGGACCAGGCCGCCGTTGCTGCTGATTGGTCGACCGTTCTCCATCTTCTCAAAGTCGGCGTACACAAATTTGTCGGCCGGCTCTTGCGAGAAAGTGGACAGAGAAAGAAGGGCAATTATAGTGAAAGAAGCAATCAGTTTCATGATGGGGCTCCTTGTGAAATCAACTCTTGTAAATTCTGTAAGATCTTATAAATCCTGTCTAAGTGCGGGACAGGATTACAAGATTTGCAGGATTTATATGATTGTAGATCCTCCCATTGACTGTTCGCTGCCGAACGAAACACAGCATCGATCACGGCCATGTTGTTAATTGCATCTTCGAGCGGGATTGGCTGCTCTCTGTTCTCCCGCAGGGCTTGAGAAAGGAGCGTTCCCTGGACTTCGTACTAAAATTTTATTTTGCTTTCTGAATTCGCGCCTGATAAAAAAGGCGCGTGCCGAAACTGATTCAACGATTGATTACGTTGTTAGTGTTCGCGGCTATTTTGCCTCACGTGTCAACTGTTGCGAGCCATGCTGCCGGTCAGACAAGCGAAAAACCGGTGAATCTTGCGGCGCGATTCGGGCGTTTACGGCGCGGGATCAATTTGAGTCACTGGTTTTCGCAAGCGGCCAATTACTCGAAAACGCATCTCGAAACTCATACCACGGCCCAGGACATTGCACTGATCAAGTCGATGGGTTTCGACCACGTGCGCTTTCCAATTGAACCGGCGCCATTGCTTAGCGACACGCCCGATCCTGCGATTCTTAACACCACCTATCTCGGCTACGTCGATAGTGCAATCGATATGATCCTGGCCACGGGACTGGCCGTAATCATCGATATTCATCCGAGCGATGAGTTCAAACTCAGAATGGCTCGTGACGAGCGCGGTATCGAAGCTTTCCGTAAATTCTGGCGCGGATTCGCGTCTCATTTAGCAAAGCGAGACCCGGAATCCGTTTTTCTTGAAGTGATAAACGAGCCGATGGTCGAAGATCCTTATCGCTGGTACGGCATTCAGGGAAAGCTGATCGATGATATTCGAGCAGGCGCGCCAAATCACACGATCATTGCCGGCGGGCATCGCTGGTCGGGACTGTCCGAGATGCTTTTTCTCGAGCCATACGCCGACTCTAATGTGATCTACAACTTTCATTACTACGAACCGTTCGCCTTCACACATCAGGGCGCAACGTGGGCTGGTTCGAATCTTCCGTTCTATAAGAACGTACCATATCCATCTTCGCCGGAAGCCGTAAAGCTCCTGCTCGACACAATCCCCGACGATCCGGCGCGATACAATCTCCTTCGTTACGGCGAAGATAACTGGAACGCACAGCGAATCGATCGAGAGCTCGGCGCAGCCGCTACGTGGGCCGCGAAACATCACGTCTATATCACGTGTAATGAGTTTGGCGCCTTTCGCAAAGTCGTGAAGGCAGTAGATCGTGCGGTGTGGCTTCAGGATATGCGCCTGGCGTTGGAGAAGCACGGCATCGGTTGGACCATGTGGGATTACGCGGGAGGTTTTGCAGCGGTCAATAAGACAAGTGGGAAGGCGCAGGAGGATCCCGAGGTATTAAAAGCCCTTGGGTTAAAGCGTTAGACTGGATTTACAAGACGGCGAGAATCGTTTTGGTTCCGGATCGCGAGGATCAAAGCGGACGGCGTAGACATTTGTGACAGTGAAGCTCGTCGACAAAAATGGCACACTGGTACCGGCGGCTGATAACCTTATAAAGTTCGAGTTGAGTGGCCAGGGGGCGATTGTGGGTGTCGACAACCGCAACCAGATTAGTCACGAGTCGTTCAAGGCAAAGCAGCGCAAGGAATTTCACGGGGTGACCCTGGCGATTGTCCAGGCGAACGCAAAATCGGGCCGAATCGTATTGAAAGCAAGCTCAGACAATCTGCCGTCTTCATCGCTTGTAATCAACGCTCGATGAGTTGTTGCCTGGTTGCTAACAAACACATTGCGACGCATAAATCTCAAAAAAGCGAATGTGGCCCGCGCGGATACCATTCGCTTCATCAACCGTCAAATCGTACTTAACTACGTTCGTGAGAAGGAGCCTATCTCGCGTGCTGAGATCTGTCACGAGACCGCGCTGCAACGGTCAACAGTTTCGGTAATCGTAGGTGAGTTGATGACCAAAGGGTTGATATACGAGGTTGAGGGTGAATCGACTGGGGGTCGCCCGCCGACTATGCTTCGCTTGCGAGCCGGTGCGTGCATGGCAATCGGTATCGATGTGGGTACAGCCCAAACAACCCTCGCTGTCGCTGACCTCGCTGGCGGGGTCGTCGAGAAAGAAATGTTTGCCACCGATCCCGATATGACGGCCTCCTATCAGAATATCGTTTCGTGTTTACAGAGTTTCATCAAGCGTTACGCAAACATCGAAGGTATCGGTGTTTGTGTACCGGGCCTGGTTGATCCCGAAACTGGTAACGCTCTCTTCATACCCCATTTCAAATGGCGCAATTGGTCGCTCGCCTCGGATCTGCAGGAGGCCACCGGACTACCGGTGACGATAGACAACGATGCGAATGCGGCGGCGCTGGCTGAATTGTGGTTAGGCCGGCCAGAGATTAGAGATGGGCGCGACTTCGTTCTGGTTCTCGTTGAGGAAGGACTGGGAACGGGAATCATATTCGATGGACAGGTTTATCAGGGAGTCGCAGGCGGCGCGGGGGAATTCGGCCACATGACAATTGGGAAGGGAGCTCCCGTGGTGTGTGCGGCGGGAAGTGACGAGTGTTGGGAAGCTTTCGCTTCGGAGCGTGCAGCGCTCGCTCGCTATCGGCAGCGGGCTGGCGCGGCAGGGTCCGAGATCACCTTCCTCAAGCTAATCGAAAATGCGTTTGCTAATGACACTGCCGCTAAAGAGGCTTTGCTTGAAACTGCACATTATCTTGGCCTGGGAATCTCAAATCTCACAAAAGGATTGAGTCCGGAAGCGGTAATCGTGGCTGGTGACATCGCCCGCGCATGGCCTCTGATAGCCGACGAGCTACAGCACACACTGGCAGTCAACACGATTTGCAGTGATTTACCTTCGGCTCCTGTTTTTGCCTCGAGCCTTGTTGAGGACACGCGTCTGATGGGCGCTCTGAGTCTGGTGCTTGCCCGCAAGTTTGCTCCGGTAGTGCCCGCTTAGTTGTTCAGAATTTCGTATAGCGCCCAAAATTTCCAATCGGAAGAATGATGATCCTCGTCCTTCGTTGTCACATTACTAAGCTTTTCGTTGATTGGTGAGTTGGTCGTGCGCGGCACTGTCATTGCTTAGCGAATTTCAGGACTGCAACTTGGATCTGTTCGACCCGGCATAAAGAAAAACTTAAGTTGTCATAAAAAACTCTTGACAAAGAGCTCGTTTCGGTAGTACTAACGCTTTTGTCCGGTCGTCGAACAAACCCTCTTTAAGTCATAACTATTTGAAGAAAGCTGTTTTTAGGTCGCCGTAAAGCAGTCGGATTTTTGAATTTTAGCTTTTGTCCGGTCGTCGAACGAACCGCTGACCCGCTTGCGGCAGTGGCCGTTCAGCCCCCTCAGTCGTCAGTACCTGAATTCGCTCCACCGGAGGAGAGTATGACTCTACAAAGCCTGCGCAGGATCTATGCGACGCTCCTCGTTTCCATCTTTGTGTTTTCCCTGACAATGCTTGCGAATGTGCAGCCGGCAGTTGCTCAAACTACCGGGAGCGCGTCACTGCGCGGCACGGTCAAGGATCCGCAAGGTGCGATCATCCGCGACGCAATCGTCACAATGACAAACGAGCGCACCAAAGACGAGCGCCAAACAAAGTCGAGCGAAGACGGTACTTACACCTTCACTGCTCTGACGCCCGGCAACTACACTCTCAAAACTGAAGCGCCGGGTTTCAAAACCAAAACGCAAACAGGACTTGCGATCGAGACGAGCGATACAAAAGGTCTCGACATCTCGATGGAGGTGGGCGCGCCGACTGAGACCGTCACCGTGACTGCCATCGCAGAGACGCTGCAAACGGAAACAGGCGCAAGAGAAAACACGATCACTTCGAAGCAGATTGATAACCTCTCGATCATCAGCCGCAGTTCACTGGAGTTGTTACGTATTCTGCCCGGCGTGGTCGCGCCTGATAACACGGCGCTCGAGAGCGTCTCTTTTGGCGGCGGTGCAAACCGAAACGCTGATTACCACGTGAATGGTCTACGTGGTGAGCAAAACAACATCTCGATCGACGGCTCGCGCATGATCGACATCGGCGCCAACAACGGAACCGTGATCACCGCGAACCCGGACATGGTCCAGGAAGTTAAGATCCAGACAAGCAATTACGCGGCGGAGCACGGCACCAGTGCGGTGCAAATCAGCGCCACGACCAAGGGCGGTAGCAGTTCTTTCCACGGCTCTGTCTACGACTACCTGCGCAATTACAGATTCCAGGCCAACGATCGTTCGAACAGCATCAACGGCATCGAGCGACCAAAGAGCAAGTATAACTATCCGGGCGGCAATATCGGTGGTCCGATCCTCCTGCCCTGGACCAGCTTCAACCGCAATCGCGATAAGCTTTTCTTCTTCGTCGGATACGAGCGCTATTACCAGCAAGTCGATGAAGGCTCTAATCTGTTCCGCGTGCCGACAGTGAAAGAGCGGCAAGGTGATTTCAGTGAATCGGCCCCGGGCTCGATCTTCGTTCCGGCGGGTTGCACGGCGAACGGCGTTACCGGCCGAAACGACGTCAACAATGCCAGCGATGCAGCGCCCGGCAACAATCTCGGTCCCTGCGGGGATCCGTTTGGCCGGACGCTCTTGAACTTGTACCCATTGCCTAACCGAACGGTTCCCTTCGGTCAGAATAATTATGTCTACAGTGTTCTCAGGCCGAACAACCGCAACCAGTTCACTTCACGTTTCGACTACGCCGTCAGCGACAAGACAAAACTGTATGTGCGTTTCGCGCGCGAGTATGAAGAGCAGGGTTTCCCGCGTGGATTGTGGTGGGATTCGTCGAGCTACGAGCTGCCGGGCAAGCTAACCAGTAAGAACCTGGGCCGCTCGGTGGTGGTGAACCTGACTAACATCATTAGTCCGTCGATGACTAATGAAATTCTTTTCAGCGCCAGCAAGCTCAAACTGAATTACGACTTTGCTGATCCTGAAAAAGTTTCTTATTCAGCACTCGGACTACAGCGAGTTGGTTTCTTCCCGAGTCAGAATCCCTATATCCCGGTGAGCGTGCTGACCTGGGGCAGCGGTGAATTACATACTGCCTACGGCTTTCCGATCTCGGCGTGGAACGATAGCTTCGCTATCACTGACAACCTCGTGAAGGTCCAGAATACGCACACGTGGAAATTTGGCGCCTTCATCGAACAGGCAAACAAACGCCAGCAGTCGAACAGCGATGTGAATGTCGTGCTCGGACAGTGGGGCCAAACGAACGCAACCGGTAACAACTATGGCGACTTGTTCGTCGGCAAGCCGATCGAATTCGCTCAGGGCACCGACCGTCCGCTGGATAACTTCCGTTATTACAACTACGAGTTTTACGCACAAGACAGTTGGAAAATGCGACCCAACTTCACGATTGAAGCGGGGCTTCGCGCAGCGTACCTGCCACAGAACTATGAGCGAAAAGGACTCGGCACTCTGTTTGATCCGTCCACCTACGTGCGTAGTCAGGGAGTTTTCATCAACGGAGATCGCTCCAGACCAAATGGCGTCCTGACCGCGGCGAGAGATGAGATTCCGAAAGGCGTTCTATCAAACGTACCGGTCCAATGGATGCCCCGTTTGAACGTTGCCTGGGATGTCGGCGGCAAGGGTGATCTCGTCCTGCGTGCGGGCGCCGGACTCTTCTACAATCGCGTTCAGGGTAACTACGACTATTACTCGAGCGGTGAAATGCCGAACACTTACCGCGCCACTGTCGACACTCCCTGGGGCGCTGCAAACGGAAATGGATTGTCGTTCAGCGATCTCAGAAACCTCGATCCATTCAACACGATTTCAAACGTCGACATCAACTCTCGCGATCTTAATTCAAATGAGATCCCCAGAGTTGCCAACATGAGTTTCACGATCGAGAAGCGATTACCGATGGACAACATTCTGTCGGTTGCGTATGTCGGTACACAGGGCCGGCACCTGCCCCAGCGAAGAAACTTAAACATCGTGCCGCTCGGCGCGCTCTCAAGTGGAATTATTCCGCTCGGTTCGCCAGTCACCGTAACAAACAACGGCGTATCGACGACCTATACGCAACTTAACTTAGCTGATCCAGTGCAGCGTGCAGGAGTGGATGCCTCAGTGCTCCGGCAGTTCAAGCCGTTCCCGGCATACAACTCGATCGGCGCTTATCAATTTACCGGCACTTCGAGTTACCACTCATTACAAGCGACCCTGAGCCACAACGGGAAAAACCTTCAGTACTTTGCCACCTATACATTTGGCAAAGCGCTTGGAACCGTAGCCACTGCCGAGAGTGATGGAGCCGCATGGGCGGATCCGATTGATACCAGAAACAGAAGCTGGGGAGTACTCCCGTTCGATCGGACTCACGTGTTCAATCTCTCTTACAACTGGAGTGTGCCGCGGCTGGCGCGTGGCGGTTTCGCCAATCCAGTCACCAGAGGCATCTTTAACGGCTGGCAAATCTCAGGAATCACCACTGTTCTGAGCGGGACTCCGATCCGTCTGAAATTTGTGGGCGACATTGCGACCACGGGGCAGGCAGTCGCCTGGTATGGCTCAGACGCATTCAATATTCCAAACTCAGCGGCGAGCCTGGGTGCTGTCACCCCAACTTATCTTGGCAATCCGCAGGTCAGCGGAAGCGGACTGGGTGATAAGGTATTTGACCTGAGCAAGCTCGGGATTCCGTCGTTCCCGAACACTGGGCCATCGCAGCCGCCGTTCTACCTCCGAAGTCCGAGTCGTAGCAACTTCGACATCTCGTTCTTCAAGAACTTCAACATCACTGAGTCGAAGAAGATTCAGTTCCGGACCGGACTGTTCAACGTCTTCAATCAGGCCTATCCCACCAGGCTCGATCCTAATTCCGTCAACTTAACTGGAAGCGACATCTTCCTGGCGTTGGATACGATTTGCCTGCGGCGCCTTAATGTTCCCAACGGAAACGGGACAAACGTTTCCAATCCGTGCGATCCGACTGGTGGCTTCCGCTACACAGATGGAAGGGCGGGCGATAGAAGTGACACGGTTAACAACTTCGGCAAGATCGTCAACAAGCACGGTAGGCGAATCGTTGAGTTCGCCCTGAAGTTTACTTTCTAAAAAGCTTTACCTGAAAGTTGCCGCAAAGCAGTACAAAATGCACAATGGTTTCGATGAAACGCCGGGTGCACCTTGTGCTGCTTTGCGGCTTTCTGTTGAGTGTGACTGCCCACGCTCAGGACGTAGAGCCTAAGTACAGAAATGCCGACACCAATAACGCAGTGATTCGCGGGCGAGTTACGCTTCCCTCCGGATTCGCTGCTGAGGGTTATGCCCGGATCACTCTAAAAACCCCGCAAAGCATTCTTTCCACTCTCTACACCAACAACAGCGGCGAGTTTCAAATTAGAAATCTCAGTGAAGGCATTTATCTGGTGCAGGCGGAGATGCCACAAAGCAACTTCGAGCCAGTCACCAAAAGAGTTGAGCTCGGCCGCGGGTTGATGGTGGATTTGGTGTTGGAGCTGGTCGAGAAAAAGGATCCAACTGTCAACCGCGTTGGCAAGGTTGTTTCTGCGGCTGAGTTACGGCAAGCCGTGCCGGCGGCAGCTAAGAAGCAGTACGATCTCGGTTTGAAATTTGTGAGCAAAGGGAACTACCAGCAAGCCGCTACTCACTTTCAGCAAGCCATCTCAATTTATCCGGAGTACCTCGCCGCGCGTAACGATCTCGGAGCGCAGTATTTGAAGTTGAAGCGACTCGACGAGGCGCAGGAGCATTTCGAGATCGTGCTGCGCGACGATCCGAAAAATTTCAACGCGAAGTTTAATATGGGCCTGGTCCAGGTTGAACGCCGAAATTATACGGAAGCGCTTTTGTTGTTGAATCAGGCGGTAGCGATGGACAGTACGCGACCAGTAGCCCGGCTGTGGATCGGAATAGCAAAACTGGAGATGGGCGATGTGGAAACTGCGGAAGCTGAATTGACGCGGGCGTTGATTACGGGCGGCGACGACTGCGTGGCCGCACACTATCATCTCGCTCGCATCTTCATGACGCGTGGTGATCTTCCGGAAGCCGCGCGCTCAGTTCGCTCCTATATTCAACAGGCCCCGCGCGGCGAATTTATTACCGAAGCAAAAGCGCTGGCACTACAGATCGAGAAGAAAAAATAATCATGCTTCGTAAACTTTGCTAAAACGCCGAAGGCGTTGGCTAATTTCAGCCCAGGGTTCGAGCGAAGTGAGAACCCTGGGATTGAATTTTCCCAAATCAAACAACCCTGAAAGGGTTCGCCAACCGCCAAACCCTTTTCAGGGTAATAATATACTTGACGAATCAAGCCGTCCATGAGAAAATCCTCTCATCATGGCGAACGAAACAGCCCCGAAAACACTTCAACAGGCAATCATTTATTTCTCGAACCCTAAGAATTGCCTTGACTACCTTGCCGCTCGACGTTGGCCGGATGGTGTTGCCTGCCCGACCTGTGGCCGCAAAGACGTTACGTTTCTTGAGAAGCAACAGAAGTGGCAGTGTAAGAGCGCGCACCAGCGCCGACAGTTCTCCGTCAAAGTCGGAACTATCTTCGAGGATTCTCCGCTCGGTTTGGACAAGTGGCTCGCTGCCGTTTGGATGATCACAAACTGCAAAAACGGCATTAGCAGTTACGAGATTTCCCGCGCGCTTGGCGTCACACAAAAGACTGCGTGGTTCATGGACCATCGCATTCGTCTCGCGATGCAAAGCGGATCGTTTCTCAAACAGATGTCCGGCCACGTCGAGGTAGACGAAACATTCATCGGCGGCAAGGCGCGGAATATGCACCGCAGCGTTAAGGCCCGTAGACTTCAAGGCGCGACCGGATACGAGGGGAAAATGGCAGTCATGGGATTGCTTGAGCGTCACGGCGAAGTCCGCACGGTCGTTATTCCGAACACTAAGCGCAAGTCGCTGCGCAGCGCGATTAACGCGCACGTTGAGCCCGGATCAATGGTCTATAGCGACGCGCTTAGGTCGTACAATGATCTCAATACTGATTACATTCACGGCGTAATCAATCATGCTGAGAAATACGTTGACGGTCAGATCCACACTAACGGCATTGAAAACTTTTGGTCGCTTCTCAAACGGAGCATCAATGGCACCTATGTAAGTGTCGAACCGTTTCACCTGTTTAGATACCTTGACGAACAAACATTTAGATTCAATAGCAGACACGGAAACGATAGCGAACGATTTCAACGTGTCATGGAGAAAATCTCCGGCAAGCGTCTGACCTACAAGGAACTGACTGGTAAAGACCTTGCGGAGAAGGGGACGACGTTCTAAGCAACTCGCTTCTTTCGGGATGAAGAAGCGCGGGAGGAAGCGGTCGAAGTAGACCGCTTCTTTTTGTGTCTGACCTTCTCCTGCTTTTCTTCTTCAAGTTTCTTTTGCAGTTCAGTGTAAGGAACCGCTAACAGGCCGCGCATCGTTTCGTCAAAACTCTCAAACTCGCTTGGCTCTTTCTTCATGTTGTCCTCTTCTTTTTTGTGCTCTTGCGCGATTTTGGACGGCCCACTTTTCGCACCTTAACGGCAGCTAAGTCTTTCGGATCAATCAACCACGCGCCACCGATTTTAACGGCCTTTAGACGCCCGCTTTCTATAAGGGCGCGCACTCTGGCGTCACTCACTCCTAATCTACGTGCTGCTTCTGTTGTGCCAATAATCTTCATGTGAATCGAAAACTATTACGGAGTCCTAACAGTTCCATTTGACAAGCAAAGATTTCGTTTTTATAGTCGCCCCAGCAAAACGGAGCGGGCTGGCAAGTGCTACTAACACTCACCAGCCCTACACAGCCAATTCCTACCCCGATTAAGAGAAAGGAACTGACCATGCAAGATAATCCTAACACGGACCACACAAACGATCAGATTGATCCCGCGCTCGATTGCGGTGACTGGAAACTCGCGTTTGAGCCGCTCGAAGGCAATGCCTACGCAGCGTCTCGAATGGGCTTCAATATCAGGTGGCTGCGAAACCGTCTTAACGGTCAACTGCTCACGCCGCAACCAGTCATGGACGCGCTTGATGTCGCAATGGAGGTACTGTTTCCGTATACCGATTTTCACAAAGCATCCTTCGACCTCTTCATCAAATACGCGGAGGCCGGATTGACCTATGAAGAGGAACAAATGCTAAACGCTTTAGGCGTTAAGTGCTGATTTGGTAAAGAGCAAGGAACCAAAGGCCGGGATGCCTAGATCCCGGCCTTTTGGTTCCTGTAACACTATTCCTTTAGCTTAGTCGCAAGGCGTTTCATAAACGTGCCGACGCTTTGAATTAGGTCTTTAGTTTCACCCTCGCCATACGGCTTGCTTCGCGTATGCATTACGACATCGCGCCACGCATCCTTAAAAAACTGAAACTGGTCGGCTGCTTTGTTATAGAACTCCGTGAGATCAGCCTGCTTCCTTGTCTTCGGGTTCGGACGTGCGTTAATTGCCGTAATGATTTTATCTATTACGTCGCCCCACGTCCTTAGCTCTAGCGGCGTACTGGGATTTTTGGCGGGAGGCGGCACGTTCAGTTTCTTAGCAAGTGCGCGTAGCGGATGCTCTAGCGCTCTCATCAAATGGAAGACGCATGCGGTATATAGTCCGTGCGCATAGCATGTTCCCGCATCTTCAGTGTCTTTTGCAGATGACGGAAACGCGCTACGCACCTCTGGGCCAAACAACTCTTTCGCACAAAAGTAAGCAACTCGATCAGCAGGGATAAAACCCGCAACAATATCCTGTACCTCATGCTCTATTCGGTAATGCAATATCTCTGCCTCTTGTTGCAGTTTAGCGAATGTAAAGCCGCTTTCTGGAAGTTTCGTGTTTTGAATGACGTTGATGTATTTAAGCGACTGTTTGAGACCTAAGTACGTAGCGTGAATTCTAAGGTCGTCTAACTCTTCCTTCACTTTCGCTTTGTGTTCATCTGTTAACACCAGATCAGCGTCAAGAAAACTGGTGTCTTCGATCTTTTCTACAACATTTGGGATTGCATGCCAGACGACCGAGAGATTCTGAAAGTGGGTAAGATGGTATTTGATCAAGTCCCAAAGACTCACAATCTGGAAGGGTTTGAGATCGTGAGGAATAATACACTTTGACGGGCCTGATTCGTCAAGTATATTATTGCCCTTTTCAGGGTTTATTTATTATTTGGTTTCCGTTCCCCCAGGGTTATAGCTTCGCTCCAACCCTGGGCTGAATTAGCCAACGCCTTCGGCGTTTATGGTCCGATAACAAAAATCGTTGACCGGCTCACGCTATGCTGGCCATCGCTGACTGTTACCCTCAGCGCGTATTCTCCTGGCTGAAATTTATCAATCGCAAAAGAGCCGGCGTACTTAATCTGACCGCGCTCGTCGGCGGCTGGAAGCTCACCAGACGTTTTCCCAACCTGACGATTGTTCTGGAGAATCTCCAAAGTCATTTGCATCGACTTCGTGACGTTCTTTACCGGCCACGCTGTGAAGAAGTATGCGAGTTGTTTAGACGTGATTCGCTCACCGAGATTTGGATAAACGAGTAGCTCTCCAAAATGAAGCGGTTGATCGCGCCTCTGCTCTTCCGGCATAAGACGTTCTGCCTTCTTCAATACGGCCACACTGCTGAGTCGCGGTTTGTTTGAGTCTACACTTGAAATCTCGAAAGCAGTGATGTTGACGTTAACTCCGCCGGTTGCTGCATCGTAGGCAATGAGTTGAATCCGGTACTTACCGGCAGGAAGTTGCGCTTCGCGATAGAACAGAACGTCTCCTTTTTGAACTGCTTCCAGGTCCTTATTAGTACCGGTTAGACCATAGTGTTGGCTAAACTTCTGAATCACCTGATCCGATTCGTCTCTCACCAGTGCCACGATCGAAAAATCGGTGTTGTAGCTTTTGTTGTCGTTGCTGGAAGAGAATTTGAATGCAGCCAACCGGGCTTCAGCAAGAATCAACGTTAATCCGTCTCGTCCGGGCACGGGATAACTCAGCGCCGTGCTTCGTAGAGAGCTTTGTTTCGAGTTGCTATTCCAATTTCTGGCCGCGGCGATCGCCGGCGCTTCGTAATCGAGCATGGGAAGCTGGCCGGTGGATTCAACAGCGTAGTAACCCTGGCGCGATTGGACTTCAATATTCGAGCGCGCAACTTTCACGCTTATTCGCCGGAAGCGACCGTCATAGTCTTTGTTTCCAGGTACGTAGGTGAGGAAGTAGTAGCCATTCATGTCATCATCGATACGACGAAGTCCTGAAACCAAATCGTTAGTATCGTGAATCAGAAAACCGCCGGTCTGATCTGATAGCGATCCGAGACCGCTGCGAGGATCAAAGCGCAGCAGATCTTCATTCCGCTCGAGGGATCTCATGTACGGCCCGCTGCTGCCTCGATCGCTGCCGCGAGCCTGCTGCGCCATTCCGGCTCCTGCAATTGAGTTTAGCTCGCGCGCAGCTTCAGCGGTCCCGCTTTGAATACGCAACCCCGCAGCGTCGATCGAATAGATACTGACATTCGCGCGGTTTGCGGCGTTGATTACGGACGGAAATTTTTGCTGCACCGCCGGCGGTAACTTCAAACCTTCCGAAAAGAAGATGATGGTTTTTCGTCCCGGCAGGTTTTGCATGGGGCTAATCACTGCGAGCAGGCTGTTGATAGTCGCAAATCCCTCCTGATCGCGTTCCAGCCGCTCATAATGGTCCAGCATCTGATTCTGCATTTCGAGCAATTTTTGCTGAGCGCTTGCCTGGCCTGCCTCTTCCCCTGCGGCTGAGGCCGCACCTCCGCTCTGGGCTGCGCCGGCCGCGGCGGCCGCTCCAGCGGACGATGAGACTTGCTGGTCCAGACCGATGCTTCGTTCGACATTCTCGCGGATCTTCGCCGCCCCTGAAGCGTAAGTCGACGTAACGGTTCCGGTAGCTCGCTCAACAGCGTCTTTAATTAATTGCGTGTTGTCAGTGAATGTCTGCACCGTGCGCAGTGATTGATCGATTCCAAAGACGCCGGTGAAACCGCCGGAAGCCATGCCCTCTTGTGCGTATGCGAGACCGGCTTTGCGAGCAAGGGATCGAGCTTCTGGTGAGAGTCTATCGAAAACCAGTGCTGTGACTGTTGGAGCGGAACGCTTCGGAGGTGCCGGCGCCGTCGTTACGACGTCTGGTGATTTGTCATCCTGTTTCTTAGTGATTTCCGCCGGGCCGGCTTCCCTCGTAACAAATCGAAACGATTCGACTTTCTGAGGCACGCCGTCTTCCAAAATCTCAAAGTCAGCCGCTTTCAAATCCCTGATTGGACGCCCTTTTTTATCCTTAACGATCACGTCCAGCCTCACTTCATTGCTGCGAAAACGGATCACTTCGTCCTGATCCTGCGCGCCCACTGGCACTGGGGAAAAGGCGTTGAAGATAATTAGAAATAGACTCAGAAACGACTTCATTTTTTGCAGTTGAGTATGCCACAAATTTACTCTCATGAACACGATCTCGTCAGTGTTAATCCGTGCAGATCTATGGCATACTTTTCACTCGATTTACGGGCTCGCCTGAATTTATAAATGGAACCAAAAAAGCGACTTAGTAGTGTTTTAACAGTTCTGCTTTTAGCCTGGACCGGCGTGCCGGCGCAGGATTCCTCCGCGGCTGTCGAACGCGAATTTGAGCGTGCCACGCAGTTACATCAGACCGGGGATTTGCAGGGCGCGGTGCGCGCTTACCTCGCGATTCTCGGCGCCCATCCTGCGAGAGTGGATGTGCGTTCAAACCTGGGTGCAGCCTATTCCGCATTGGGCCGGTACGAAGACGCGATTGAACAATACAAACGAGCTCTCATCATTGACGGAACTAATCACGCCATTCGTTTCAATCTCGCTCTTGCGTATTACAAGGCGGCCTGGTTCTCGGAAGCCGCCACCGAGCTGGAGAAATTCATTGCCGCCGTTCCCAATAGTCCGCAGACAGCTAACGCACAATTGGTGTTGGCGGATTGTCAGGTCCGCCTGGGCGAGTACAAGAAAGTTATTCAGTCACTGTCGCCGTCGGCGGATGTAGATTCAAACAACCGTACACTTGCTTATCTACTTGGGAGCGCACTCATCGGTGACGGTCAATTAGATAAGGGGCAGGCCATCATCGATCGACTATTTCGCCACGAAGATTCTGCCGAGGCGCATCTGTTAATGGCTTCCATCCTGCTGCTGGCGGACGACGCTCAATCGGCCCTCAAGGAAGCTCAGCGCGCGCTCGAGTTGAATCCGAAGCTTCCCACAGTTCAGGCGTGGTACGGTCGCGTGTTGATGCGTTTGGGAGACACTGAAAGAGCAAAAGTCGCTTTCAAGAGTGAGTTGGCAAGCAACGCCAACGATTTCGACTCCAATCTTTATCTGGGAGTATTGCTGCGCCAGGATAGGCTAACAGAAGAAGCAGGCAGCTACTTACAGCGTGCGATTCAACTGCGACCACGAGAGCAGTACGCTCGTTACCATCTGGCTGCTGTTTACGCTGCGGCGGGCAAGCCAGGTGATGCGCTCCCGCTGCTTGAAGGTGTTTTGAAAGAGCACGGCGATTTTGTCGAAGCCCGTGTTTTGCTGGCGTCGGTCTATTACCGGCTCAATCGCAAAGAAGACGGCGACCGGGAAAAGGCGCTCATTCAAAAATCGAATGCTGAGCAACAAGCCAAACCACCACACTAACGATAGAGGAATTGATCGTTTGGCAAACAAGTCGTTTAAGGTTCAATCATTTTGGGTGCTGGGGTTACTCGTTGTGTTGCTGTTTTGTTCAGCGCCGCTTTCCGCGCAGTCCACGCGAAGAGTGCGACCGAAACAATCAAGCCCGCAAACTCAAGCCGGAGCCGAGGAGCAATTCGAGCGTTTCGTGAAGCTCGCGGACGAGGCGCGATTGGCAGCGCGTTTAGACGACGCGATCTCTCTCTATGGGAAAGCCTTAAATATCAAACCAAAGTGGCCCAACGGGTGGTGGTATGTCGGGGCAATCTTCTATGAGAAGGATTTGTATCCACAGGCTAGCGATGCTTTTCAAAATCTCGTTGCCCTCGAGCCGCAAAGAGGACCGGCGTGGGCAATGCTCGGCCTCTGTCTCTTTCAGACCGGTGACTATGAGCGCGCGGCAACTTCACTGCAACGCGGAAAGTCATTGGGGGTAAATGATAATTCAGAACTCGCCGGCGTAGTTCTTTATCACATCGGCCTGCTCTATATTCGTTTTGAATATTTTGAGAATGCGTTCGACACGCTTGCTGAGTTACTGCGCGCTGGTAACGCCAGTCCGAAGGTGGTAGAAGCTTTTGGTCTGACGATGTTGAGAATGCCTTACCTGCCTAAGGAGATCCCTGCCGCGCAAAGGGAGAAGATTCTGATTGCAGGACAGGCCGGAATAAACATGGCCGCCCGTCGCCAGGACCAAGCCCGCGCAGCTTTTGACACGCTCCTGGCCCAGTATCCGAACGAGCCAAACGTTCATTATGGATTCGGCGTTTTCATGCTGTCGCAGGATGCAGACATTGCGCTTAAAGAATTCAATCGTGAGTTGGAGATCTCGCCAAATCATTATCCGTCCATGGTCCAGATGGCGTTTGAGTACTTGAAGCGGGATCAATACAACGACGCATTGCCTTTAGCGGAAAAGGGAGTGCAACTCGCTCCGAAGTTATACGCCGCGCGTAACGTGCTGGGGCGAGTCCTGCTGGAGCTGGGGCAAGTTGAAAGGTCAATCAAGGAGCTGGAGGAAGGAGTAAAACTCGCACCGTCGAGTCCGGAAATGCACTTCGCTCTCGCTCGTGCTTACACGCGTGCCGGCCGGAAAGCGGATGCGGCTCGCGAGCGCGAGACCTTCAAGAAGCTACAGGACGAATACAACCAGAAGCGCCAGGTTGAACAAAAGCCTAATTAGGGCAAGAATATACTTGACTCAGCAGACATTCTCACGTATAGTTCTCCGCATGAGAAACGAAGCCGCCGAACCAAAGACACTTCAAAGCGCGATTGTTTACTTCTCGAATCCTGACAATTGCCTGAACTATTTGATTGAGCGCCGTTGGCCCGAAGGCGTTAGCTGTCCGCGTTGCGGTTCGGAGAAAGTTACATTCATGGCGTCGCGTCGCGTATGGCAGTGCAAGGCGCGTCACCCAAAGGCACAGTTTAGTATTAAAGTCGGAACCATTTTCGAGGACTCGCCTATCGGTCTTGATAAGTGGCTTTGCGCAATGTGGATGCTTGCGAATTGCAAGAACGGAGTTTCCTCATACGAGATTCACCGCGCCATTGGCGTTACTCAAAAATCCGC
>Ga0134128_10003511_pt1 | contig 19145 bp, 17 predicted proteins | sample KB31754_FD_96462 | JGI IMG/M metagenome (GOLD analysis project Ga0134128, IMG submission 96462) | Terrestrial soil microbial communities with excess Nitrogen fertilizer from Kellogg Biological Station, Michigan, USA - KB3-175-4 | ecosystem: Environmental > Terrestrial > Soil > Unclassified ...
GATAAACCGGTCAACGGAGGAAACGTGGACACGAACTCCCAAAGTCTCTTCAATCCAATCGCGCAACTGTGCAAGCGTTATTCCCTTGTCCTCCAGAAGCTTGCCCCGGACCTCGGCGGCATGGGCTTTCAGCGCATGACGGCGGTAGCCCCCGATCCTGCGCGGGGAAACGCTCCCTTCCTGTCTCCACAAGCAGGTTGTCTTCGATACAAATGACGGACTGACTGAATATTTATCGGCCACAGCCCTGATACTGAGGCCCTTGTCCGCGTCCGCCACCACCCGGCGGCGCAAATCCTCGGAATAAGCTCTCGGCATGTCTCACCTCCACCCCGATCCTCCCCTGTTTTGACGCACAGGGGAATCCCCGATTCCAACTAGAAGAAAAATGCTCTAATGGTTGCCAATTCTCTCCCTCCCCTATAACGAATTGGGAGGTTAATCAAGATGAGGCTAAAACAAAAAGGGCTTACTTTGCAGTAAGCCCTTGTGTTTATTACTTAAATTTTGGTGGAGACGAGGAGGATCGAACTCCCGACCTTCGCATTGCGAACGCGACGCTCTCCCAGCTGAGCTACGTCCCCATTAATTGCATATTTTATAACAAACCGTTGCGCCGTAGTATGCCGTCGCGAAGCAACAGGAGTTTCAACCCTAAGGTATCTATAACGGCTTACACCCAATCCTTCCCGATCAGAAAATCCGTATAGAGCTTATCTTCCGCGCTGCCCAGCTCCGGCTTCCAGTCGTAACGCCATTTCACGATCGGGGGCAGGGACATGAGGATGGATTCGGTGCGCCCCCCTGATTGCAGGCCAAAGAGGGTTCCCCGGTCCCACACGAGATTGAATTCCACGTAGCGGCCACGGCGGTACGCCTGAAAATCGCGTTCGCGCTCGCCGTAGGGCGTGCTCTTCCGCCGCTCCAGGATCGGTAGATAGGCATCCAGGAAGTGATTGCCCACACTCTTCGCCAGATTGAAGCAGCTATCAAAGTCGGGTTTACTCAGGTCATCATAGAATATGCCGCCAATACCACGCGGCTCCCTGCGATGCTTGAGGTAGAAATATTCGTCGCACCATTTCTTGAAGCGCGGATGGAAATCGTTACCGAATGGTTGCAGCGCGTCCTTGCAGGTCTGGTGAAAATGCACTGCGTCTTCTTCAAAACCGTAATAGGGCGTGAGATCCATGCCCCCGCCGAACCACCATACCGGCTCGGCGCCTTCCTTGCGCGCTTCGAGATAGCGCACATTGAGATGCACAGTAGGGGCATAGGGGTTGCGCGGGTGCAACACGAGCGACACACCCATGGCCTCGAAACTCCTTCCCGCCAGTTCCGGTCTCGCAGCGGTAGCGGAGGCGGGCAGGCCGCCCCCGAACACATGCGAGTAGTTCACTCCCCCGCGCTCCAGCACATTACCCTCTTCCAGCACGCAGCTCAGACCCCCGCCCCCTTCCGGTCGCTCCCATTCATCACGGCGGAAGTGCTTGCCATCGACTTTTTCCAGTCCCTCCACGATGCGTTGCTGAAGTCCCGTGAAGAACTCGCGGGCTTGTTGTGCGGTGTTCATGCCATCTCCCATACGCCTGTTTGCTGCTGATTCTTCTTTTCCATTCCCCTCACTGCTATTTTCGGTGGTTAATGGCCCGATACCCGATATCAGGGCGCATCTGGCAACCCTCGAAATGGATCTGCCCGGCAATCTGGTAGGCACGGCGCTGCGCCATCCTGACGCTGTCACCCAAGGCAGCTACACAGAGAACGCGCCCACCGGCCGTCACGATCTCTTCCCCGTTTTCACCACCCTCTGTGGTACCGGTACCCGCATGGAAAACATGATAGTCCTTTTCCTCTGGCAACATTGCAGGCAAGGTGGCCAGCCCCTGGATGACATCGCCCTTGCGGGGAGAATCGGGATATCCACTCGCCGCCATGACCACCGCCAGCGCGGTGCGCCGGTCCCACTCGGCCTCTATCTTGTCCAGGTTCCCCGCCAGGGCATGCTCGATGAGGGTGATAAAATTGCTCTTGAGACGCAACAGGATGACCTCGGCTTCCGGATCGCCCATGCGGCAGTTGAACTCCAGCACCTTGATGCCGCCACCAGGCGTAATCATGAGCCCGGCATAAAGAAAACCGGTGTAGCGCTCACCTTCCTTTTCCATTCCGTTTATCACGGGCTGGATGACTTCCCGCATTATTTTTCCATGGAGGGTGGGTGTAATCGACGGTGCTGGCGAATAGGCACCCATGCCGCCGGTATTGGGCCCCTGGTCGCCTTCCTCCAGGCGCTTGTGATCCTGGCTCGTGGCCAACGGCAAGGTATGGCGGCCATCGCTCATGACAATGAAACTGATTTCCTCGCCTTCCACAAATTCCTCGATCACAATCTTCGGTCCTGCCTTGCGTGGCCGCTTTTCGCTCAGCATCTTGTCTACGGCGGCATGCGCTTCTTCCAGCGTCACCGCCACGACCACGCCTTTACCTGCCGCCAGCCCATCCGCTTTTATCACGATGGGAACGCCCTTCTTGTCGACATACCGGTGCGCCTTGGCAGCAGAATTGAAGGTGGCATAGTCTGCGGTAGGAATGCCATGGCGGCCCATGAAAGCCTTGGCGAAATCCTTGGAAGTTTCCAGTTGCGCCGCCTTTTGGGTGGGACCGAAGATCTTCAGGCCAGCGGAACGGAAGGCATCGACGATACCTTCCGCCAGCGGCGCTTCCGGCCCGACGACGGTAAATGCGACCGATTCCTTTCTGGCGAATTCGATCAAATCCGGGATCGCGGTAATGGGCAGGTTCTTCAGGTCTTTTTCGAGCTCAGTGCCCGCATTGCCGGGAGCGACAAATACGGTCGCGGGAAACCTCTTATGCGAGGACTCCAGCAGCTTCCACGCCAGAGCGTGTTCTCGGGCTCCACTGCCGATTACAAGTAGTTTCATATCTCTTAATTCAGAACTGAAGGTAGCCTTGCAAGTTGACTTGTGCTAACCGCGCCAATCGGTATTGGTTGCGTTGATCGAGGTATTCATGAGAAAAGCAAAAATCGATAACCTGGAGGAAACTGAGAAATTCATATCACCAAGCATTCAACGCGCTATAAACGCACTTGGCGGCGCTGGCATCGGACAATCTTTTTCCATGCTTCAATGCCTGAAATGACGCACACCGGTAAATACCATTGCCACCCCCTGTTCATCCGCCGCAGCGATAACCTCTTCGTCGCGTACGCTGCCGCCCGGCTGGATCACCGCCACTGCGCCTGCCTGAACGACGACATCCAGCCCGTCGCGGAAAGGGAAGAAGGCATCGGAAGCCACCACTGAGCCTGCCAGAGTGAGCCCAGCGTTCCCGGCTTTGATCAAAGCAATGCGGGCACTGTCCACCCGGCTCATCTGCCCGGCGCCCACGCCGAGCGTCTGTCCATTGGCACAAAAGACGATTGCGTTCGATTTGACGAATTTCGCCACCCGCCAGGCAAACAGCAAGTCCTGCAATTGCTGCGCCGTCGGCTGGACTTTGGTCACCACCTTCAATTGGTCCACGGTAACATTGAGGCTGTCCGGAGTCTGCACCAGCAATCCTCCCCCCACACGTTTGAAGTCGCAGGCGTTGCTCCCCGTTTCAGAGGGTACGTCAAGCGACACGGTCAGCACGCGCACATTGGTTTTAAGCGCGAGCATCTGTCTTGCCTCGTCGGTCACCTGCGGCGCGATGATCACCTCGACAAACTGGCTCATCACCGCTTCGGCAACTGGGGCGTCCAGCGTGCGATTGAAAGCGATAATGCCGCCGAATGCGGAAGTGGGATCGGTGGCAAATGCAAGCTTGTAAGCCGCGAGCGGCGAATCGGCGACTGCCACGCCGCAAGGATTGGCGTGCTTGATGATGACACAGGCTGGAGAATCAAACGTCTTTACGCATTCCCAGGCGGCATCCGCATCCGCGATGTTGTTGTAAGAGAGCTCCTTGCCCTGCAGCTGGCTGTAGCTTGCAAGGCTGCCAGGGATGAATTGCGGATCGCGGTAAAAGGCGGCCTCCTGATGCGGGTTTTCCCCGTAGCGCAGAGGCTGCACCAGGCTGAAATTGAGATTCAAGCGTTCCGGAAAGGTACAGCGTTGTGCATTTTCCCCCTCGATGGAGGTGAGATAGTTGCTGATCGCCTCATCATAGGCGGCTGTATGCGAAAATGCCTTGCACGCCAGCCGGAACCGGAACTCAGGCGTGACGGCGCCTCCGGCGGCCTTCATCTCGTCAAGTAACGCGGGATAATCCGCCGGGTCGGTAACTACGGCCACGCTCTGGTAGTTCTTAGCAGCAGCGCGCACCATGGTCGGGCCGCCGATATCGATATTTTCAATGGCCTCTTCCAGGCTGCAATCCGGCCGCGCCACTGTCTGGCTGAAAGGATACAAATTCACCACCACCAGGTCGATAGCGGGAATTTCTGCCTTTTCCAGCGCAGACATATGCTCGGTCAAATCCCGTCTTGCCAGAATTCCCCCGTGTATTTTGGGATGCAGGGTTTTGACCCGTCCATCCAGCATCTCCGGAAATCCGGTGTAGTCTCCGACCTCGGTCACGGCAACGCCAGCATCCCTCAGCAGTCTGGCAGTGCCGCCGGTAGATAGAATGGCTATTCCAAGTTTGTGCAGCTCTTGTGCGAGTTCGGCAATACCGCTTTTATCTGAAACACTGATCAGGGCTTGTTTAATCGACATTCGTATTTTTACTGAATCAGGATTGAGTCTGTGGCGTGATGCATTACAACCATTAATTGGCCCGCTTGCGACTGACCAATCAGGCGTGTAACGACAGCTTTGCCCGATCGTCTATTTGATCTGATACTGCTTCATTTTATTGCGCAGCGTATTGCGGTTGATGCCGAGCAATTCGGCCGCACGGGTTTGATTACCCTCGGCTCGCTCCATGACCAGTTCGATCAGGGGTTTTTCCACGCTGCGTATCACCATTTCGTGGATGGCATGCGGCTTTTCGCCGTCGAGGTCGTTAAAGTAATCTTCGACGGTTTTGCGTACGCACCGCGCGATATCGTTTTCGTTAATTATGCTCATGCCACCAGCTCCTCAGCCTCGACGTAGGTCAGCCGCCGCCCATAGCCGGCAAGCTCACTGAAAAAGTCGTTAACCGCAGACAGCTGCTGGTCAGTAGACTGCAGCTGGTTCATGGCATGACGGAAACCCGCAGACCCGACCAGTCCTTTGGTGTACCAGGAAATATGCTTGCGGGCGATGCGCACCCCCGAATACTCGCCATAGAAGCTATACAGATCATGCAAATGTGCGACGAGTACACGGTGAATCTCAGCCACTTCGGGCAGAGGAAGGTGAGAACCGGTAGTGAGATAGTGACTGATCTCGCGAAAGATCCAGGGGCGGCCTTGTGCTGCGCGACCGATCATCACCGCATCCGCTCCCGTATAGTCAAGAACATGTTTTGCTTTTTCCGGTGTCGTAATGTCCCCATTGGCGACAACGGGAATCCGCACCTCAGCCTTTACTGCCGCAATGGTATCGTATTCGGCATGGCCGGTATAAGCACAGGCGCGAGTCCGTCCATGGATGGCAAGCGCCTGGATGCCGGCATTCTCGGCAATGCGGGCAATGGAGAGCGCATTCTTGTGCTGGGTGTCCCACCCGGTGCGAATCTTGAGGGTGACAGGCACACTCACCGCACCTACGACGGCATCCAGGATACGTCCCACCAGCGGCGGGTCCTGCAGCAATGCGGAGCCTGCCATGACATTACAAATCTTCTTGGCGGGACAACCCATGTTGATGTCGATGATCTGGGCTCCTTGCGCGACATTGTAGCGCGCGGCTTCCGCCATCATCGCGGGTTCGGCGCCGGCAATCTGCACCGAGATCGGATCCACTTCGCCTTCATGATTGGCGCGGCGGCGCGTCTTCTCCGAGCCCCAGAGGAGCGAATTGCTCGACACCATTTCGGACACCGCCATTCCGGCACCCATGCTTTTGCACAGTTGCCTGAACGGGCGATCTGTCACTCCCGCCATAGGCGCCACGATAAGGTTGTTTTTGAGAATATGAGAACCGATTTTCATGATTCTGAACTGGCCCGCCAAAGTGCAGCGACGGGCAAGGGATGAGAATGGACGTAATTCTAACAGCTATTGTGGATTAGAGGAGCGGCCCTGCCCCTTTCGATAAGGCCTTGGGAGTAGAGCCGCCGCGGCAGCGAGAGAGTACCAGACGATTTATGACGAGGCAAATCCATTGCTGGAAAGCAGATTTCGGCACGGGCATGGAAGCCTTTCCCAGCACTTATCTTGCGTCAACCGCTCTTCTGACCCTTATCCGTTTTTGCGATTCACGAATGGACGAGGGTAGGTACTTGCGCGATCTCGACTTCATCCTCAGGATCACCCTCGCGCGCCGAACATCATGCGCCGCGCAACGAACTTTTTGAGTTGCGGCAGGCAGTCGAGCGCGCTTAACCCCATGCCGCGCACAGTGCCTAAGAAGGGATTGTCATTGGAAAAAAGTTTCACCAGCGAGTCCGTGAAGGTACGTCCCATGCTGCTGTCCAACCGGCGCTTGTTGCTGTAGCGGGCAAGCATGGCAGGTGTACCGGTTTCAGCGGGAAACACGATGATTTCCTCAGCCAACTCCCAGGCATCGCGCAGCCCCAGGTTGAAACCCTGCCCGGCAACCGGGTGCAGTGTCTGGGCGGCATTGCCAATCAATACGGTGCGAGAGGCCGTGACAGGAGTCGCATACTTGAGTGCAAGGGGGAAACCGGACCGCTTGCCGGCTTCAATGAATTTGCCGAGGCGATCGCCGAAATGGCCGTGCAACCGCTCAAGAAAGGTGGTGTCATCCAGGCCAAGAATTTCCTGCACCGCGTCGGGAGAAACGGTCCATACCAGCGCAAAGCCATCACCCGCAGGCAGTAGTGCAACGGGACCCTCCGGGGTGAAGCGTTCATAAGCCACACCCGGTTGAAGACCTCCGGAAGCGCTCTCCCCAGCCTTTGCCTGCGAAGACTGCATTCCCGGTCTCGTTCGAATTCGGGCAAATGTTTGTTTCGTTCCTGATAATTCCGTTCCGGAAACCTGCTCCGCCAAATGCTCCTCAAAATGCTCGGTCTTTACACGCGCAACAATCGCCCATTGCTCGTAGTCATGCACCTGTTGCATGATTCCTTCGATCTGCGCAGTGAGACGACCCCCGTCTGCCACCACCAGCAGCCTGGCTGTTGCCTTTTTTGTTACCCCCCCATGTTCGAATTCCACCCGTCCAAATCCGTCGCTTGTTTCCATATGGGTTACCTGCGCTCCTGTCAGGTAATCCATTTCACACTTTTGAAGGGCCTTGTGCATCGCACGGAACACGTCATCGTAATTCACTACATATCCCAGGGCGGGCACGCCTATTTCGCGGGCCATCATGACGGTCCGTCCGAGCCCGCCCTGGTTGGAGACATGAATTGTGAAGATAGGAGTAACGTCGGATAGCGTCTCCCAGACACCCAGACGCTGCAGGACAAGCCGACTGCCCTGGGATAACGCCAGAGGACGCGGGTCTTCCGCTTTTTCCGACAGCCCGCGCGCCTCCAGCAACAACATCGACAACCCGGTGTTCCGTAGCGCGAGCGCCAAGGCCATCCCCACCGGACCGCCGCCGATGATGATCAGATCGTAGTCATATTGATATTGAGTGTCGACCATGGAAAAGCTGACTTGTGAAGCGGGTTTCTGTTATTGCCCCTAACTACTACTGGCTGCTACTACTACTGCTGCTGTTGAGTGCTACTGCCCCTGGCGGCCTTTTGTCTTGTCAGTTCGTTCTTCGACAATTTCCGCGTCTTCGATGACAACATAATCTCCTTCCGCAGCCTGCCCGGATTTCTGCAGCTTGCGTCGCAACCACCATATCCGGAATGCGAGACCGCCAGCGGTGACTGCAAATAATGCAAGAAAAGCGGTAAAAAAGAAAATGCCAAGAACCGCCATGACGATAAACGCGGGGACCAGAAACAGATAGGTGAGCAAACGACCGCCGCCTCCACCCGTTTTGAAGACAGACTCTTCCGGCGCCCCGGTGCGTCTGTCGCGGGTTATGCGTCTGATAACTATTCGGGGGTTTTCATCCATTATTTAGATTTCCTCCGTCGCATCAGTTCTTCAATCTCATCCACCATCTTTGGAGCAGCTGATGTCAATACTTCACATCCCTCCTCCGTTACGGTGACATCGTCTTCGATACGAATGCCGATATTATGAAAATGGGCGGGTACATCATCCGCAGCGCGGATGTAACACCCTGGCTCCACTGTCAGGGTCATTCCCGGAAGTAAAGCGCGCCATCTTCCATTCTGCTTGTATTCACCGGCGTCATGCACGTCCAACCCCAGCCAATGACCGGTGCGGTGCATATAGAAACGCTTGTAGCCTTCCTTTTCCACTACCTCTTCCAGGCTGCCGCGGCACAGGCCGTATTCAATGAAGCCCTGCGAGAGTACGGCAATCGCTGCATTGTGCGGGGCCTCCCAGGAATTACCCGGCCTTACCTCGGCTATCGCCGCCGCCTGCGCATATAACACCAGTTCGTACAAATCCTTTTGTGCCGCGCTGAATTTTCCGTTGACCGGAAAGGTACGCGTGATATCGGACGCATAGCCGTCCAGTTCGCAGCCTGCATCGATCAGCAATAGGTCGCCCTCATTCAGCCTGTCCTTGTTTTCGACATAATGAAGCACGCATGCGTTCGCTCCGCCGGCAACAATCGGCGTGTAAGCCAGCGCCTGAGCTCCATGGCGGCGGAATTCGCGCAGCAGTTCCGCCTCCACTTCATACTCCTTCATGCCGGCGCGAGTTTTCCGCATGGCTTGCCGATGCGCATCCGCCGAAATCCGTGCCGCCTGCTCCATGATTTGCAGCTCTTCCGGGCTTTTGAACAAACGCATCTCGTCCAGCAGCCGGCGAATATCGCGAATGTCCTCAGGAGGGGTAAGGCCGCTACGCACCTGTTGCCGCACTTCATTGATCCATCCCACTACACGCTTATCCCAGGCTGCGTCGTGACCCAGTGAGTAATAGATTGCCGGTTGTCCCGCAATCAGCTTGGGCAGCCGTTCATCCAGCGTAGAGAGGGGATAAGCCTCGTCGAACCCGAACGCTTCCCGGGCCGCTTCGGGGCCATAACGGTACCCATCCCATATCTCTCGCTCGGCGTTTTTCTCGCGGCAAAACAGGATGTGTTTCGATACGCCGTCCACCGGCCCCGCCACGACCACCAGCACCGCCTCCGGCTCGCCAAAGCCCGTCAGATAATAGAAATAACTGTCGAAGCGGTAAGGATAATGCGCATCCCGGTTCCGCACGCGCTCAGCGGCAGTGGGGATGATGGCAACGCCTTCCTGCATTTGCCATGCCAGGGAGTGGCGACGATCGGCGAAGGATTTAACAGGGGTCATTTAGCAATGATTTTTACAGTATCTGAATGTATAAAGCAAAGCAAATCGGCTCATTCTTTCCCCGCCGACCGCCGACCCCCGACCCGCCTGATTCCAGAGTGCCGGAAGGCAGCAGGAGGTGGCGGGAGGCAGTTCAGGACACCGGCCGCATCAGATCGATGTCGAGCAGGCGAAGACGTTCCGGAGTGCCCACATCCACCCATGATCCGCAGTAGCGTTGTCCGCTCACTTTTTCTCTGGCCATGGCCTCCTTCAGCAATGGAGCGAGTTTCGCCACGGTTCCAGGAACGATATCCTGAAAAAGCTTGGGCTGATATATGCCAATGCCGCTGAACGTAAGCCTTTCTTTTCCGGTAACTGTAACCCTGCCGGATTCGAGAGAAAAATCGCCGTTCGGGTGATGCGCAGGATTGTCAACCAGCACCAGGTGCGCAAGCGCGCTGCCCGCATGGTCTCGCATGCGGTGCAAGACCGGCAGCAGAGTTGAGAAGTCCATGCTGCAATAGATATCGGCATTTACGGTAAGAAAGGGTTGACGCTGCTCTTTGCCAGCACCCGCTCTTAGAGCAGGCAGGGCTTGCGCAATTCCACCCGCAGTTTCCAGCGCGGCGGGTTCAGGCGAGTAACGAATGCGAACCCCGAAGCGCTCGCCATTGCCCAGCGCGGCTTCGATCATCTGTCCAAGATGAGCGTGGTTGATGATAATATCGCGAAATCCGGCTTGTGCGAGATTTTGCAGGTGATATTCGATCAGCGCCTTGCCTCCCACGCGCAGCAAGGGCTTGGGCAAAGTATCGGTCAGGGGACGCATGCGTTCTCCGCGTCCGGCCGCAAGGATCATGGCCGCGAAGCCGGTTCCGGCCTTCTCAGAAAGTATAGCCAACTTTCAGTTCCGGCTTGTTGATCTCCCACTGGTCAAGCAGCGTCAGCAAGGGATTGAGCTCGCGATAGCGTTCGCACGCCTTGCGCAGGCAATCCGCCACCAGCGGTATGTCCTTGAGATAACCGCTCTTGCCATCGCGATAATTCAGGCGGGAAAATATTCCCAGGACCTTGAGGTGGCGCTGCACGCCCATCCACTCGAAATCGCGGTAAAAATCCGCAAAGCTTGCCGCAACCGGCAACTGGAGTTTGCGCGCCTGCTCCCAATAGCGGATCAGCCAGTCCAGTATGCGTTCTTCGTCCCAGCGGATGTATGCATCCTTGAACAGGGATACAAGATCGTAAGTAATGGGGCCATACACTGCATCCTGAAAATCGAGAATTCCCGGACTGGGTGACGTTACCATCAGGTTGCGCGAGTGGTAGTCACGGTGAACAAAAACTCTGGGTTGCGCCAGATTATTTTCCAGAATGAGCCGGAAAATGGCATCGAGCTGCGTCTTCTGGCTGGCGACAGGCGTCACCTGCAAATGATACGCGAGATACCAGTCTGGAAAAAGATTCAGTTCCCTCAGCAGCAACGTTTCATCGTAATCCGGCAACAAGCCCGGCCGGCTCGCAAGCTGGATCTTGAGGAGCGCATCAGTGGCATCGCTGTATAAACGGCTTGCGTCAGCATCCCTGGCCACGCTGTCGATGCCGTTTGAATTGCCATTCAGCGCCTGCAGAAAGGTGGTGTTCCCGAGATCGGACAGCAACAAAAAGCCCCGGGGTAAATTCTGCGCCAGAATCTCCGGTACATGGACACCTGCCGCTGAAAACAGGCTGGCCACCTGCAAAAAGGAACTGCAATCTTCCTGCTGCGGTGGCGCGTCCATCACAATCAAGGTTCTGCCGTCGTCGAACTTAATGCGGAAATAGCGCCGAAAACTTGCATCTGCCGAAGCGGGCGACAAGGTAAACTGCCTGTCAGGAAACTGTGCGACGAGCCAGTTTTCCAGAAGACGGTAGCGTTCCATATAATCTGCTGATTGCCTATTTAACCGAAGTATGAGATTTTAACATCAAGTATCGCTTCTCACCTGTCCGGTGGCGAAGCAGAAACAGGAGGAATTATGGTTAACCAGAAGGTACTGGAAGAAATTGTAACCAAAGTCAATGAATTGGTGGCGCAAAGTCCGGTGAAGGATGTCGAGAAGAACCTTCGCGTCATGCTCGGGGCAGTGTTTACTCGCCTGGACCTGGTGACGCGCGAAGAATTCGAAGTACAGCAGGAGGTGCTCAAGCGCGCGCGTGAAAAGCTGACTGCGCTGGAAACACGGGTGGCAGCATTGGAAAGTGCTGCGAAGAGCGGCCCCCTGCCCAACACTCTGGATGTCCCCCCGGAGACGCTGGACGATCTGTCGGAGACGGAATAAGACGGCATCCAGATTTTGGCTCATCAGTTTTTAAATACGCAGGAAATGCTCAACCCTGCCGTTTATTATCTGTATCAGACGATTCATTCCGGTTGAGAATTTTTTTGCATGCCGCTCGCTGTTCTCTATAGCCGCGCTATCGCTGGCATGGAGGCGCCACTGGTAACAGTGGAAGTTCACATTGCCAACGGACTGCCGGGCTTTACCATCGTTGGTCTGCCGGAAGCGGAAGTAAAGGAAAGCAAGGACCGCGTGCGGGCTGCGTTGCAGAATACACGCTTCGAGTTTCCACCCCGGCGCATCACAGTCAATCTTGCCCCGGCTGACCTGCCCAAGGAAAGCGGCCGCTTCGATCTGCCGATTGCATTGGGCATACTGGCCGCAACCGGCCAGATTCCATCGGACAAGCTCGGCCATTATGAATGGGCGGGAGAGCTGGCGCTGACCGGAGAACTGCGCGCCATCCGCGGCGCGCTCGCCATGACTTATGGCGCCGCCCGCTCGGGCCGCAGCTTCGTGCTGCCTCAACAAAATGCTGCGGAGGCGGCGCTAGTCAGAGAAGCGGCGGTTTACCCCGCAACTTCCCTGCTCCAGATTTGCGCCCACCTTGCGGGACGTGAACCTCTGCAGCTTTATTCGCTTCATTCTGAAAAGGACATGGGTGCAGGCGCGGGCGAGAGCGCGGAAAATGCGCTTCGCTATCCCAGCATGGAAGAGGTCAAAGGACAGGCACAGGCCAAGCGGGCGCTCGAAATTGCTGCGGCAGGCAGTCATAGTCTCCTGATGATCGGCCCTCCCGGCACGGGCAAGTCCATGCTGGCAGCACGCCTCCCCGGCATCCTGCCCGCCATGACCGAAGAGGAAGCACTCGAATCGGCAGCAATGCAATCCCTTGGAAGCGGCGGTTTCAGTGTTGGCAACTGGAAGCGGCGTCCCTATCGTTCCCCGCATCACACGGCTTCGGGCGTTGCTCTTGTCGGAGGCGGCAGCAATCCTCGCCCCGGGGAAATTTCGCTGGCGGTGAACGGGGTATTGTTTCTGGATGAATTGCCCGAGTTCGATCGCAAGGTATTGGAAGTATTGCGCGAACCGCTGGAATCGGGACGCATCACGATCTCACGCGCAGCACGGCAGGCCGAGTTTCCTGCACGCTTCCAACTGGTCGCAGCCATGAATCCCTGTCTTTGCGGCTACCTCGGACATTACAGCGGAAAATGCCGCTGCACGCCTGACCAGGTGGCGCGCTACCGTGGAAAGATCTCCGGCCCCCTGCTGGACCGGATCGATATACAGATCGAAGTGCCCGCTCCACCCCAAGAGGACCTGATGCGGCAGGCGCAGGGGGAATCCAGCGAAACCATCCGGCAGCGCGTCGAAACCGCTTATCAGCGGCAACTGGAACGCCAGGGGAAGGCGAATGCCCATCTGGCAGTAAAGGATATCGACAAATACTGTATTCCGGACAAGGCGGGGGAAAATCTGCTCAGACAGGCTATCAGCCGCCTGAATCTTTCCGCCCGGGCTTATCACCGCATCCTGAAAGTCGCACGGACCATTGCCGACCTGGCCGCAAGTCCGGAAATCCTCGGCGCCCACATTGGTGAAGCAGTGCAGTACCGGAAGATGGATCGAAGCTAGAATTGTCTATGATTGCCCTATGCCTGCTCGTTGCGCCTTATTCTGCATACCAAAGACAGGTCGGGATAACATTATGTCCGGGGAAATTTGCTGAGGTAGCTTGTTCCGGAGGCTGGAGATTAAGCGAAGGCGTGGGCGATGGTGTAGATCGTCAGACCTATCAGTCCGCCTATCAGTGTGCCATTGATGCGAATGTACTGAAGGTCTTCGCCCACCTGCCGTTCGATGCGGCGAGTGACTGTCTCCGTATCCCACTCCCGCACGGTGTCAGCAATCAGTCGCCCCACATCGCGCTGATGAGACTGCACCGCCTCCACCAGCGTGTCCCGCATCCAGTTATTGAGCCGCTCTCGCAGGCCACGGTCCTGGAGTACCGTATTGGTGCCGGACCCCATGACGCTCCGCATCCACGCCCTGATTGCCGATTCCTCGCTGTCGATGTCTTCGCGCATCCCGTTGCGGATATCGCGCCAGACTCCGTCTGCGTAGTCCCGCAAGGCCGGATGCTCCAGCAGTTTGCGGGCGTGGGCAGCAATCTGCTCGCGATACTCGGGCGAAGTAGCCAAGTCAGAGGCGAGCTTGCCGATGGCAGCATCCAGTCGCAAACGCAGGGGGTGCGCGGGGTCGCGCGCAATCTCCGCCACAACCTCTCGCAGCGCCGCCACCACGCTTTCCCCCACCTTTTCATCCATCGAAAGCCGCTGCCAGAACCAGGCTGTGTTTTCGCGCACGCGCTGGCGAATACGTGATTCGTTCGCAGTTACATATTCATCAGCCTCACGCAACAGCTTGTCCAGCAGTCGCTGGTGCCGCTTTTCCGCAGTGAGCATCATCACTGCATCGCCGAGCAAAGGGCCAAGATCGACACGGGCCGCTTTTTCCAGCATGCCGGCCGAAACGAAACGCTGCACGTGGCGCTCGTCCACCGAATCCAGCAATTCCGGAATCAGGCGCGTCACATAATCCGCAAACAGGTCGGTACGCCCCTGCTCGGATAGCCACGTTGCCAGTTTTCCGGACAAGTCCACGCTTGCGAGTTTGGCAGCAACCACTTCGGGAGAAGCAAAGTTGCTCTCCACGAAGCGCCCCAGTGATTCACCGATTCGATCCTTGTTACGCGGAATAATTGCGGTGTGGGGGATCGGCAGGCCGAGGGGCTGACGGAATAACGCTGTTATGGCAAACCAGTCCGCCAGCGCGCCCACTACCGCAGCTTCGGCAAAAGCGCGAATGTAGCCAACCGACGGATGAACTGAAAGAAACACATTGGTCAGAACGAGAACCGCAAGCATCACGATCAGCAGCGCGGTCGCCAGGCGCCGCGTCCGGTTGCTGGCCACGGCTGGCTCTACAGGCCGCATATCCTGATTCCCGGCTCGCGATTCCAAGGATGCACCCGATCGATGGCTGGAGATTATAAAAGTCGTATTTTCAAAGCGCTTTCTGAATCAACCTGAGTCCAAAGTACACTTTACCGATTGCAATGGTCAAGGCGTTGATTGTTCAATACGAGCAGAGAACTGTTCGTCCCATGGAGTCCAGCTGGTGGAAGCGGAAAGGAGAGGTGGCAACGATAACAGAAGTAATAGAATTACCTTTGGTTTGCTCTTGCCCATTCATCCGCCTCGCGTCGCGCATCCCCGATTTGCATCGGTGTCATCAGCTTTTCCATCAGTTCGCGATTCTCTTTGGCATCCTCGTAGCCGCCGGCGCTGGCGATGCTGAACCACTTGTCGGCTTCCACATAGTCCTGTTTCACGCCATTGCCATTGTAATACAGCACGCCGAGATTGGTCTGGGCGCCCGCATGCCCTTGCTCCGCTGCCTTCAGGTACCAGGCTAACGCCTGCGCGTAATCGTGCGGCACTCCCTGTCCGCTGTCATACTTCACACCCAGGCTGTATTGCGCCCGCGCATAGCCCTGCTCGGCCGCCTTGCGATACCAGGCTACTGCCTGTTGTGTATCCTTTTCGATGCCTCGCCCGGTGTCATACCTTACCCCCAGGTTATATTGCGCATCCGGGTCTCCTTGCTCGGCCGCCTGCCGATACCATGACACTGCCTGGCGATCATCCTGAATGACGCCTTTACCCGTCGCATACATCACGCCGAGATTGAACTGTGCAGGAGCATAGCCCTGCTCGGCAGCCTTGCGATACCATGCCGCTGCTTCGTAAGCGTCCTCACGAACGCCCCGCCCTTTGGCATTTGCCACCCCCAGCTTGAACTGGGCACGCGCATACCCTTGATTGGCCGCCTCGCGATACAAGGATGCCGCCTGCCGATAATCCTGGGCGACTCCTTCTCCCGCAGCGAGCATCATGCCGAGATTGAACTGTGCATCCGCGTTCCCCTGCTCGGCAGCCTTGCGATACCAGGAGGCAGATTCCTGGTTGCTCTGCGCTACTCCGCGGCCCTTGGCGTAGAGCACGCCAAGAGCATATTGTGCCTCTGCGTACCCTTGCTCGGCCGCCTTGCGATACCAGGATACGGCCTGATGGTCATCCTGCTCGACTCCCTGCCCCTTGAGATACATGAATCCCATGATTGCCTGCGCAGGTGCGTGTCCCTGCTCCGCGGCTTTCAGGTACCAGGAGAGGGCGTGCCGATAATCCTTTTCCACTCCCTGGCCTTTCGCATACATTACTCCCAGATTGTATTGCGCCACGGCATATCCGCTGTCGGCCGCCCGGAAATACCAGAACATTGCCTGTTGATAATCCTGCGGGATGCCCTGGCCTTTCAGATACATGTACCCCAGCATGGATTGCGCCGGTGCGTCTCCCTGCTCCGCCGCCTTGCGATACCATTTGGCGGCTTGTTCATGATCCTGCGGCACACCGCGACCCCGTGAATACAGCACGCCCAGATTGAATTGCGCATCGGCGTTCCCCTCGTTGGCCGCTTTCCGGAAAGATTGCATAGCCTTGGTGTAATCCTTGCTGAGGACAAACTTCATTCCATCCTCGAAGTCCCCCGCGATAGCCAGGGAGGTGAGCAACATCAACACCGGGCCGACTGTTGCGAACCTGGATATTGCCACTGATTTGGATAGGCGCATCATTTTCACTTTCAATTCCCGATTCCATATTGCCCGCGATTCTACCCGGCGCGCCCCTGAAGTTACAGGGGTCACAACATCCGCAATTTTTTATTTACGCGGTTGTTTTTTTCTTATGCGCGTTTCGAGGGAAAAATCAAGAAAGCCGGCTTCATGTTTTTATGCAGCCATCCCCCACCTTTTTCAGCAGGAATTATTCGGGAGCCGAGCAGGCTTCCAGCGTGTCCCACGCAATCCGGCTTTCATATTTCCTTCCACTGATGGTGGCAAATGTCGTAGCATTATCCGTTCGTTTCAAGGTGAGGACGAAAGAATAATCGGGATCCACTTCCTTGTCGGCAGTGCTGCCGTGTTTGCCGGGATAGATCATGGGGGTGGGCAGGCCGTATCTGATCACTGCGTCAGGATTGGAAGGCGAGTTGCGCGCATAGGTGCCTGCGAGTGCGCCTTCATGATAGGCGTAGATTTCCATTGCCGCAATATCCGGGTAGCTGAAAGCCTGATATTGCAGGGTGCGGATCATCCATCGACTATCGGATTGAAGCTTGTCGACGGTGCAGCGAGCAAGTGCAGCGAGATTTCCGCTGATCTTTCCTCCGTGAGTAGACGAAGGACCCTCCCAGCCGATACCTGCGCATGCCGCCAGCAGGCTCCCGCACAAAGAGAAGACCAGAACCGTGATCAATTTGATGTGTGCTTGCAAAACTCTGCCTCCCCTTCGACAGGAGTCCGGACTGAATTACATCATGCCGGTATCCGCTCAATCTAAACCTAGGCTAAAAAGAACGGCTTGTAAAGCTTGTTTGCGGCAATGGCAGGGGCAACAGCAACGGGATAAGGAAAGGTTCCTTTCATGAACCGATTTCTGAAACGCCGCGAACGGCAAGCAAACGTCAGCAGAAATCCGCCTCTCGCGGACGACGGGCTCGTACACCTGAGCGAAGAGTACGGTATCCGCTCACTTCATCTGGGAAGCAGCATGGTACAGAGCGCCATGCGCATCGCTGCCCCGAATGAATTGCAGCTTGTCTATACCCAGTGCATGATGTGTTTTCTGTTGTTTCGCCCCCGACCCAAAAATATTCTCATGATCGGTTTGGGAGGGGGCTCGCTGACGAAATTTGTTTACTGGCAACTGCCCACGGTCAATACGACTGTGATCGAAATCAACCCCCAGGTGGTTTCGGTCGCGCGCAGCCGATTCTATGTGCCGGCTGACGACGAGCGCCTGGAGGTGCTGATCGCAGAAGGCAGTGAATATATTGCTGCCCATCCGGGCAGCACAGACATTCTGATGGTCGATGGTTTCGACGATGGCAGGCAAGTGGCTTCTCTATGCACGCAAGCTTTTTATGATCGGGCAAGTGAAGCATTGACGAGAAATGGCATGCTGGTTGTCAACCTGCTCAGCCGGGACGGAAGAGTTCACGAATATCTCGCGCGCCTTGAAAACAGCTTCGGGGGGCGTATTGCCACCATACTGGCGGAGCCCCACGGCAATCTGATCGTGTTTGCCTTCAAGCACGCCCCGACAAAAGCCGTCTGGGAAGAACTGCAAGCAACCGCAAAGGTGCTGGAAAAAGAATTTGCTCTGCCATTCTCAAAGTTCGCCCAAAAACTGCCCCATCGCAGACCTTTTTAAACCTGGGTGGCATTTCCTCATTCAGATAGAGGCATGGATGAAAGGACGAGCGCCCACGATAGTGTCGAAAGGCAGGCGTAGCCGTAATATCGATCATAGGCCTCCCTGATGCCACTGATGCGAAGCGGTGGGATTTGTGGTAAAGTTTTCAGGCAGTTGTAACTGGAAAATGGAAGGAAGGATCATGGCGAAATTTTACGAATCCGATCACACCCGGTTCATGCGTGAACTGTTCGAGAAAAATCCGAAATTACCAGAGGACCAGAGGAAAGCGCGCGCAATCTGGTGGGACAAAAAGCTGGACCCGGAAGAGCGCCGGCGTTTCAAGGAATCCGCGGTGCAGCAAAAGGCTTACGTCTATTTCGGAAAATAGGCATACCACCTGGGAGCCTGGAAGCTTTTCCGGGCACTACCACCACCTCCGGGAATTCTCCAGTGCGGCGGAGTGACCGAAAGCGGCTGAAACACCTCACATGACTTCAAACACCCCTGCTGCACCCATCCCGGTGCCCACGCACATAGTTACCATGCCATACTTCTGATGGTGTCGGCGCAAGCCATGCAGCAGCGTCGCAACGCGAATAGCGCCGGTGGCCCCCAACGGATGGCCGAGCGCAATGGCTCCCCCGAGTGGGTTAACCTTCTCCCGGTCCAATCCGAGATCATTGATGACTGCAAGGCTTTGCGCGGCAAAAGCTTCATTCAGCTCGATCCAGTCGAGGTCGTCCTGTTTCAGGCCCACCTGCTTTAGCACCCGAGGTATGGCTTTCACCGGACCGATGCCCATGATTTCCGGCGGCACGCCCGCTACCGAATAGCCGAGAAAGCGTCCCATTGGCGTCAGGTTGAACCGCTTCAATGCGTCTTCGCTTGCCAGCACCACCGCACCTGCGCCATCGGACATCTGCGAACTGTTGCCCGCTGTCACCGTACCATGGGCTGCAAACACCGGCTTGAGCCTGGAAAGAACTTCGGGGTTCGTGCCCGGACGTGGGCCTTCATCGGTATCCCGAACTACTGCCACATCGCGTATTTCATGAGA
>Ga0134128_10003513_pt1 | contig 19140 bp, 17 predicted proteins | sample KB31754_FD_96462 | JGI IMG/M metagenome (GOLD analysis project Ga0134128, IMG submission 96462) | Terrestrial soil microbial communities with excess Nitrogen fertilizer from Kellogg Biological Station, Michigan, USA - KB3-175-4 | ecosystem: Environmental > Terrestrial > Soil > Unclassified ...
CTGCAGGCCGCGCTGGACGCCGCCGGGCTGCATCACTGACGCACCGGCCGCGTTGTTGAGCCGGAGCCACGCCAGACCGCGTCAGTCCAGGTCAGCTCAGGCCACCGGCACGATCTGCGCCGACACCAAGCGGCTGCCCGCGATGTCGAGGATCCCGATCGTGCCCTGCGGTTGACGCCGCCGGTCGGTCGGCGAGCCCGGATTGAAGATGCGCACGCCATCGCCAGCCTCGTCGAGCGGAATGTGCGAGTGCCCGAATACGACGAGTTCGGCCTCCGGGAAGCGGCGATGCATTCGCGCAGTGCGCCCGGCCGCCGATCCGGAGTCGTGGATCATTCCGACGCGCAGCCCGTCGAGTTCGAACCGGGCTTCCACGGGTGCGCCCCAGGCCGCGACGTCTGGTCCGTCGTTGTTGCCGAGTACCGCACGGACCGGTGCGTAAGCGGACAGTTCATCAAGCACGTCCGCCGTGCATACATCCCCGGCGTGCAGGATCAGATCCGCGCCGCGTAGGTGCTCGGCAACCTTCGGCGGGCAGCCGCGCCATCGCCGCGGCGCATGAGTATCCGATAGAACGACGACTCTCATCATCAGCCGATCAGTTCGTTCGCGAGCAAGTCCATCAGCAGACCGTCATGCCACGTGCCGTCGGGGCCGCGTTCGTACTCACGCATCACGCCCACCGGCCGGAAGCCGACCTTGGCGTAACACCGGATCGCCGCCTCGTTGTCCGCGGCCGGATCGATCGTGATCCGGTGGTGCCCGAGGTCGTGGATCAGATACCTGGCGACGGCCCGTACCGCATCGGTGCCGAGACCGCGTCCGTGCATCGAGGCGTCGAGGTAGATGTCGATTCCGGCATGCCGGTAGTCCGGCTCCTCCTCCGCCCACCACTGGATGAATCCGACGATCCGCTCTTCGTACTCGATGACGAATCCATGCTCGTCTTCGGTGGCCAACTCCTCAGCGACTGCGGCGCGCAGATCCGGGCCGCCGCGCCACCACCGGTACACCTCGGGATCGGCGCGGATGGCGGCCAGGGCCGGTATGTCGTCCTCGCCCGCCGGACGCAAGGTGACGAACGATCCGGATAGGTTCACCGCGGCCGCGTCGTGGCCCTCCGCTTCCTGCGCTTCAGCCTGCATAACTCCGGACACTAACGACCGGCGGCGCTGCGCTCACGTGTATTACGCCAGTCGGCATACCGCGCCGGGTTCTCGATGATGCGCCGGATCGTGACCGTGGCGGCACCCAGTAGCGGGCCGCGGCGGCCGAGCTCCGACAGCTGCAACGCCTCGGGGCTCCACGGACGCACCGTGACCCGCTCCGCGAGTTCCTTGCGCATGCCGGGCAGCAGCCACTCGCCCAGCTCGGCGTATGCGCCGCCGAGCACGAGTGCAGAGGGGTCCAGCAGGTTCACCGCTCCGGCGAGAGCCGTGCCGAGCGCGCGCCCCGCCTCCTCCAGCGCCTCGAGCACCCGCGGATTGCCGCCGAGCGCTTGATCGGTCAGCGCCTTGATCCGATCTCCGCCCGCGTCCGCGAGGCCGGAGGCGCGCAGTACGGTCTGTTCACCGGCGTACTGCTCCAGGCAACCGCGCGCACCACAGCTGCACAGCGGACCGTCCGGGTGTACCGGAACGTGCCCGAGTTCGCCCGCGAATCCGCGTGCGCCGCGGAAGAGCCGGCCGTCGATCACCACAGCCGCGCCGATGCCGGCCTCGGCCGAGACGTGGATGAAGTCGGCGGGCCGGGTCACGGTGTGCCAGAGTTCGGCCAGCGCGCCGAGGTTCGCCTCGTTCTCGACCTCGATCGGGACCGATCGCAGCGGGGCCGGCAGCCAATCGGCCAGCGACTGCGCGATCGGGACGGAACGCCAGCGCAGGTTCGGCGCTTGCTCGACGGTGCCGTTCGCGGCGTCGACCAGGCCGGGCACCGCGACCACCGCGCCGACCGGATGCAGGCCCTGCGCGGCGGCATGTTGCAGCGCGGCCGCGGCGACATCGGCCAGTTCGGCGAGCACCTCGCCCGCCGCGCGGCCACGGTTCGGCGCCTCGATCTCGACCCAGGTGCGCACGGTCCCATGCAGGTCGAGCACGCAGGCGCCGAGATGCTCCACCCCGATTTCCAATCCGAGACCGGCCGGGCCCTGCTCGCTGAGCGCCAGCGCGGTACCCGGCCTGCCGACCCGGCCGCTCGGAGCGAGGCCGAGATCGGTCGTCAGCCCGGCCGCGGCGAGTTCGTTTATCAGATTGCCGACCGCCGCACGAGTGAGACCGGTTCGCTCGGCGACCTCTGCGCGGGAACTCGGTCCGTGAGCCGCCAGCGCGGCCATGACCAGCGCTAGGTTCTGCCTACGCATGCCTTGTTGCGAAGCCGGTCCGGCGGTGCGATGGGCAGATGAGCGGTGCGAACGCACGCCTCGTGGCGTCACCGGGGCGCTGTCGTGCGCTGCGGGGCGTTCGCCAGCGCTGCCGGTGTCTCCGGCTTCCGCTGCACGATCGCCGATGTCGTCCTCGGGTGAGTCGTTACCGTCGGTTGTGTCGTTACCGCCGGTCGAGTCGCTCACGGTGCCCCTCCTCGCCCTCGCGTCCCAGCGGCCGGTTTCACGTCGTCGCGGAATCGTTTCCGAGTCCGCCACCCTGCGCGAACAGCCCGCCGCGTTCGGCTCGTTGCAGAGTAGCCGCGATAAGGACACGAGCGGATTCGTCGCGAGGCAACGGTTCGAACACAGGTCCGGCAGCCGTGCCCCATCGGCGCGCCACCGCGTCCGCCGGCTCGCCGGTCAACAGCCCGGCCGCCTGCGCCGCCGCGCCGAGCGCGACGATCTCCTGCGCCGCCGGGATCTGCACCGCGCGCCCGGCCAGCCTGCGCACCGTGTCCTGCCAGGCTTTTCCGCGCGCGCCGCCGCCGATAAGCAGCAACGGCGTGTCGGCCGCTAACTCCTCGCCCCCGGCCCGCAGCACGTCATCCAGCGCCGCGAGCAGCGAGTACGCCGCTCCGTCATACGCCGCTTGGAGCAGTTGGCCCGGCGTCGTGTCGTGCCGCAGCCCGGTGAGCAGACCGGACGCGAACGGCAGGTTCGGGGTGCGCTCGCCATCGAAGTACGGCAGCACCACCGCGCTTCCGCCCGGCTCCACCGCCTGGCGATCGAGGCTGAGCAGCGATGCGATCCGGTCGACGGCGAGCGTGCAGTTGAGCGTGCAGGCGAGCGGCAGCCAAGCGCCCAGCGCGTCCGCGAACCCGGCCACGGTGCCGCTCGGATCGGTCGGCCGGCCGCGCGTCACCGCGTATACGGTGCCTGATGTTCCGAGGCTCAGCACCGGAACGCCCGGCTCCAGGCCGAGGCCGAGCGCGGCGGCCATGTTGTCGCCGGTGCCCGCGCCGACCAGCGTTCCCTCGCGCAGCGGCACCGCGCTGCCGCGGCCGGTGCCGCTTCCGGCCGCGCGCACCTGCCCGGCCGGCTGCCCCGGCTCGACGACACGCGGCAGCATCGACGAGGCGAGACCCACCTCGTCGAGCAGTTGCGTGGCATAGCCCTGCGGCGTCCACCAGCCGGTGCCCGAGGCGTCCCCACGGTCGGTGGTCGCCGTTCCGGTCAATCTCTCGGTCAGATAGTCGTGCGGAAGCCTGATAGCGGTGACCCGGTCCGCCGCCTCTGGCTCGTTTTCGCGCAACCAGGCCCACTTCGCGATCGTGAACGACGCGCCCGGCACGCTGCCGGTGCGCTGCGCCCACCACGGTGCGCCGAAGCGGCGGACCAGGGCCTGCGCTTGCGGCGCGCTGCGCACGTCGTTCCACAGCAGCGCGGGCCGTACCGGCGCGCCCTTCTCGTCCAGCGTCACGAGCCCGTGCTGCTGCCCGCCGATCGCGACGGCCTGCGCGGCTTCGGCGTATCCCGTCTGCTCCAACGCGGTGACCAGCGCCTCCCACCACTGCTCCGGGTCGCTCTCTCGCCCCGCCCCGCCGCTCACCGTGTGCGCCGCCCGGCCTTGCCCGACCACCGCGCCGGAGTCCACGTCGACCGCGAGGGCCTTGGTCGACTGGGTGGAGCTGTCCACGCCGATGACTATGCGCGCTGCGGTCGGCGACATCCTCGTCCCCTCTGTGGGTTCGCGGCTTGGCTCCGGTGGTCCGGCGAGATGCGGATACCGCCGGCGGCCGCGAAGGAGTAGGTTGGGAGGCGGAATTTGTATTCCGCGTTTACGAATGAGGCTAGCCCTCCGAGACCTCCGGGAGCAAGCAATGACGCAGTCCCTTACGCCCACACCGGACGACAAGTTCACCTTCGGCCTGTGGACGGTCGGCTGGCTGGGCCGCGACCCGTTCGGCGACGCCACCCGCAAGCCGCTCGACCCGGTCGAATCAGTGCACCGGCTCGCCGAGCTCGGTGCCCATGGCGTGACTTTCCACGATGACGACCTGATCCCGTTCGGCTCCTCCGACAGTGACCGCGAGGCGCACATCAAGCGCTTCCGCGCGGCCCTCGACGAGACCGGGATGAAGGTCCCGATGGCGACCACGAACCTGTTCACGCACCCGGTGTTCAAGGACGGCGCGTTCACCGCCAACGACCGTGACGTGCGCCGCTACGCGCTGCGCAAGACCATCCGCAACATCGACCTGGCCGTCGAGCTCGGCGCCAAGATCTATGTCGCCTGGGGCGGGCGTGAGGGCGCCGAGTCGGGCGCGGCCAAGGACGTGCGCGTCGCGCTCGACCGGCTCAAGGAAGCCTTCGACCTGCTCGGTCAGTACGTGCTGGACCAGGGCTACGATCTGCGCTTCGCGATCGAGCCGAAGCCGAACGAGCCGCGTGGCGACATCCTGCTGCCGACCGTGGGCCACGGCCTGGCCTTCATCGAGAAGCTGGCGCACCCCGAGCTGGTCGGCCTGAACCCCGAGGTCGGCCACGAGCAGATGGCCGGGCTCAACTTCCCGCACGGCATCGCGCAGGCGCTCTGGCACGGCAAGCTGTTCCACATCGACCTCAACGGCCAGTCCGGCATCAAATACGACCAGGACCTGCGCTTCGGCGCGGGCGACCTGCGCGCCGCGTTCTGGCTGGTCGACCTGCTGGAGTCGGCCGGATACGAGGGTCCGCGGCACTTCGACTTCAAGCCGCCGCGCACCGAGGACTACGCCGGGGTCTGGGCCTCGGCGGCCGGCTGCATGCGCAACTACCTGATCCTCAAGCAGAAGGCCGCCGCCTTCCGCGCCGACCCCGAGGTCCAGGCCGCGCTGCGCGCTTCCAGGCTCGACCAGCTCGCGCAGAGCACCCTGGCCCAGGGCGAGACGATCACCGACCTGCTGGCCGACCGCAGCGCGTTCGAGGACTTCGATGCGAACGCCGCCGCGGAGCGCGGCATGGCCTTCGAGCAGCTCGACCAGCTGGCGATGGAGCACCTGCTCGGCGCTCGCTGACCCGGACCGCGATGAAGGCGTCGAAGAGCCCTTATCATAAGGGCTCTTCGACGCGGCTGTCGGCGCCCGCTCCTGCGTGGACGGGTAGGTGGCGGCGGGCAGGCGGATGAATCTTCAACCTTGACACTCTTCGAACACTGTTTTAGCGTCCGAGCTACCGCCGTCGCCGCCTGCCGAGGGACCGCCGAGTGGACTCAGTGTTCGAACCCATGGCCGAATCAGCCGCTTCGAACCCTGCCGTTTCACGCCCCGCGTTGGCGGCGGCGTGACCGAAACCGTAGAAGTACACGACGACGTCGCGGCCATCCCGGACTGGGACCACCTGGCGACGGACAGCGGGGCACCGGTCTTCTACAGCAGCGCTTTCCTCTCCGCCTACCGCAAATCCGAGCTGCTGCCCGCCGACGCGTTCGCCTACCTCGTGCTGCGCGACGCCGACCAGAGCGCCCGCGCCGCCCTGCCCGTCACCCTGCTCCCGCAGATGGATCCGGCCGGCTTGCTCACCGTGTACGAACCCTCCATCGCCGCTGCCCCGCGCGGGCTGATCAGCCACAACTGGCACTGCTACGACACCTGGCTGCCCGCACGCGGCGGGCCGGGCGACCTCGACGCGATCCGCGCCGTGCTCACCGCCTTCCGGCAGCTCGCCGCCGACTTCGCAGCACCCTGGTACGGCCTGGTCAACGTGGACGCGACCGGACCGCTGGCCGCCGCACTCACCGCGCTGGGCGCCCATGGGGTGCCGATCGACCAGCGCTACGTCCTGGACCTGCCGCCCGGCTTCGCCGCGGCCGACCACCTCGCCACCCTGCCCAGGCATCAGCGCGACGCGCTGCGCATGCATCAGCGCCGCGCCGAGCGCGCCGGAGCGGTCGCCCGAGTGCTGGAGCCCGGATCGGCCGAGCCGGACCGGCTCGGCAGGCTCGAGCGCATGATCGAGGCCGAACACAGCGTGCCCTGCCAGTTCGCGCCCGGGGGCTTCCAGAACTTCCGCCAGCAACTCGGTCAAGCCGCGCGCATCATCGAGGTCAGCGTCGGCGGCCGCGCCGTCGGCCTCGGTTTCTGCCTGATCGACGGGGTCCGGCTGCACTTGTGGACCTGCGGGGCCGACCGGGCCGCCGGCGACTTCAGCCCGTTCCACGTGTTGTTCTACGAGGCGCTCGAGTACGCGGCGCGGCTGGGCCTGGCCAGGTTCGAATGCGGCCGGCGCAACGGGGATTTCAAACGCAGGTATGGACTGCGGCCCGTGCCGCTGCTCGCATACGTCGCGCCGACCCGCAAACCGCTCGGCGCGCTCGTCCCGGGGATAACAGCAGCCTGATGCCTGCTGCGCAGATCCCGGGCCGAGCGCGCCTTGGCGCTATGCCGCGCTGCCGCGGCCGGCGACCGTCAGAGCTCGACTACCGCGCGGTGAACGCCAGCGACCAGACGAGGTTGGCGTTGAACGTGCCCAGTCCGCTGGCCAGGTCGTAGCCCGGACCCGCGGTGTAGCCGGTCACTGCGCCGAAGGAGTTGTTACCGCTGGTCACATCGACGATCCCGGCGAACGCCGCGTGTCGGCCGGCGCCAAGCTCGTACAGCGCGTCGTTGAGATTGCCGAGCCGGTGACCGGCGACCTGGTCAGCCAGCGCCACGACGCCTGCGAAGATCGGCGAGGCCTCGCTGGTGCCGCCGATGATGTGCCAGCCGACCCGGTTCGGGTCATAGCTGAAGTACACCCACGCGCCGCCGTTGACGGCCGCGCTCGCCGAGATGTCCGGAGTGCCGCGGTGGCTGCCGACGACGCTGCGCACGCCGCGCTGGAAGTCCGGCCGGCTGAACACGGCCGAGACCCCGCCGCCACCCGCGCCGTAGCCGTCGTTCCACACCACGTCGGGGGAGAGCCGCTTGCCGGAGTCGTCGAGCGTCAACTGCGTGCCGCCGATCGAGGTGACCAGCGGATCCGAGGACGGCCACGAGTTGACCGGCATGGTGTACAGCGCGCTGCCGTCCAGCGTCGCGTTGGTCGCGCCGTCGTCGCCCGAGGAGGCCAGCACGGTCACGTGGTGCTGGGCCGCCGCCTTGAAGGCGTAGCGCAGGTTCAGCAGGCTGCTGAAATCGCCCTTGTCGAAGCCGGGGAAGGTGTTCTCGGTGGCGCCGAAGCTCTGCGATATGACGTCGCCGACGCCCGCGTCGATCAACTGCTTCTCGGCGGTCATCATCTCCGGGAAGCCGGTGACACCCTCGGTCTCCGCCACCGGCGTCTCGACCAGGACGATGTGCGCGCCGGGCGCGATCGCGTGCGCGTATTCGACGTCGAGGGTGCTCTCCGCGGCCCAGCCGGTCATGTCCGAGTTCTTCGGATCGAACGGCGGGATCGCACCGGCCTGCACGATCTGCACGGTGGTGTCCGGCAGGCCCCACTGCGCGTCGAAGACCTGCAGGTCGTGCTGGATGGTCGGCGAGCCGAACGAGTCGACCAGCACGATCGTGCGGCCAGCCCCGTTGATGTGGAAGCGGTACAGGCTGTCGAGCCCGTACGCGGTGTGGTACTGCAGCGGCGAGTAGCAGTGGATGCCGAGCGTGGTCAGGCACTGCGAGGTCGGCAGCGGACTGGTCAGGGTCCTGGCGTCGATGTGGTCGGCGACGGCCGGGACCGGTTTGACCGCGGCGACCGCGTGGGTGGCCGTGACGGAACCGGCGGCGCCGGGCGCGATCTGCGCCGCGGCGGCCGCGGAGGACTGCGCGAGGGCGATGAGCAGGGCCGCCGCACCAGCCTCGATTACCGGGATCGATCTGCGCTTTCGGGTGTGTCGCAAGTCGAACTCCTTCGGACGGGCATCAAGCGGGCACCCCGGTCTGAGGCGCCCAAAATGCATGGCACGTTGAACTAAGCCGCTTGGCAAGCGCCCGTCCCGAAATAGCGCCGAGTCGTTATGTCCCGCCGCCCGCCAACAGGTTGACGCCCCGTCAGCGACCGGCCTGGACCACCGCCAGCACCACGGCCAAGATCAACCCTAAGCCGAAGGCGGCGACGCCCGCCGGGTCACGGCGGCCCGGAGCGGCCAGACGGATGAGGTAGACCGCGCACACCGCCGCCAGCGCCACCGCGCCGGCCACCCCGAGCGGGTGCACCGCCAGGCCGATCGCGACCAGCAGCGCGGCGAGCAGTTTCACCGGCGCGAACAGCGTGACGGCCACCTGCGGGGAAAGGCCGGTGAACCGGGTGAAGTTCGGCATCGTGCGGCCGGTCCACAGGTTGATCGGCGCCATCACGAACTCGGCGATCAGCAGCACCGAGCAGATCCACATCAAAGCCGTCATCCGGCCCTCCCCGGTCGTCGCAGCACTCTGAACGCGCACGCCGCGGGGTATCACGCGGCGCTGCTTACGGTACGGGAAACGCAGGCTCCTGTCGGCAGCCGCGGAGTCGGATCGCGCTTGGCTTCAACGAGCCCTTGCTAAGGCTTGACCGCACGGCTTCGGTGAGGTCGCCACGCGCGCGGTCCACTCCTTCGGGCCGGTTTTGACGGCGGGTGGAGGGTACACAGTGTGGGTGATCACGCTCGGGGTCGAGGAGGAGTATCTGCTGCTCGACGAGGCCAGCGGCTACCCCGCGGCGGCGGCCGACGAGGTTTGCGCCGCCGCCGGGCTGCAACCCGCGCTCGCCAGCGCCGAGGTGCAGCACGAACTGCTGCTCACCCAGCTCGAGGTGGCCACACCGGTGTGCGAGACGCTGGACGAGCTCGGCGGCAACCTGCTGCGGCTGCGACACGCCTTGGGCGAGGCCGCCGGCCAGGCCGGCTACCTGCTCGCCGCGACTGCCGCGGCCCCGTTCCGGCACGAGGGACCGGCCGCGATCACCGACACCCCGCGATACCGCGGCCTCTACGAGGACGCCCCTCAGCTCGTCGACGAGCAGCTGATCAATGGGATGCACGTGCACGTCGGGATACCCGATCGGGCTACCGGCGTCGCGGTGCTCAACCGGCTGCGGCGCTGGCTGCCGGTGCTTGTAGCGCTCTCCGGCAACTCGCCGTTCTGGAACGGCGGCGACACCGGGTTCGCCAGTTGGCGCACGGTCGTCTTCGGCCGGTGGCCGGTCAGCGGACCGCCCCCGGCGTTCGCCGACGCCTCCGACTACGACCGGCGGGTGCGCGGGCTGGTCACCGGGGGAGCGATCCGCGACGTGCACCAGGTCTACTGGCAGGCGCGGCTGTCCGAGCGCTATCGCACGATCGAGGTGCGCGCCGCCGACGTGCAACTGCGCGTGGAGGAGGCCGTCATGCTCGCCGGCCTGATCAGAGGCCTGACGCAGACGGCCATCTGGCGGTATGAGGCTGACGCGCCGGAGCCGGAGCCGCTGCCGGAGATCGCGGCGGCGGCCGGCTGGCACGCGGCGCGCTACGGACTTGACGGCTCGCTGATCGGCTCCGAGGGAAAGCCGATCGCGGCCAGGGACGCGGCCCGCGCCCTCGTGCGGCACGTGCTCCCGGCGCTGGCGCAGTACGGAGATGCCAACCAGGTCGCTGCCCTCGTCGAGCACACACTGCGGGTGGGCAACGGCAGCCAGCGCCAGCGCAAAGCCGTGGCCGACGCCGGTCCGCTCGGCCTGGTCCGGTTCATCGCGTCGGAGACGACGAAGAACCTTGAGAACCGCTGAGCGACGCCACGAGATCCGTCGCGCGCCGAGTGTCTGCTACTGCTCGGGTTGCAGGGCGCGCACGAACTCCCGCGCCCGCTCGCCGATCCCCTCGTGGTCGCCCCGCTCGACCAGGCTTGGCGGCACCACATCAGTGCCCGCGCCGACTGCCAGCGCGCCGGCGTCAAGGAAACCGCGCGCGTTCGTCACATTGACCCCGCCGGTCGGGATCAGTCGCGCTCCGGGGAACGGGCCGAGCAGGTCGCGCAGGTACGCCGGGCCGCCGATCCGCGCCGGGAAGACCTTCACCGCCGCCGCTCCGAGCTCGAAGGCCCGGCTCAGCTCGGTCGGCGTCAGCGCGCCCATGACCAGCGGCACACCGCAGGCCAGTGCCGCGGCCGCGACGTCCGGGCGCACGTCCGGCGTCAGCAGGAAGCGCGCGCCGGCGGCCACCGCGTCGCGGGCGTGATGGGCAGTCAGCACGGTGCCCGCGCCGACCACGCAGCCCGGCACCTCGGCCGCTTCCTCGATCACGTCGAGCACACCGGGAATGGTGAAGGTGAACTCGACCAGCCGGATGCCGGCCGCGCCGAGCGCCGCGGTCAGCCCGGCCGCGTCGGCGACCTGGTTCGCGCGCACGATGCACAGCACGCGGTCGCGGGCCAGCAGATCCAAGAGGTCCGGTCGCTGCGAGGGGTGTTCCAGTGCCCGCGCGTGCGCTGACCCGTGAACCTGCGATGCCTGCACCTGTGCCTCCGTGTCCGTCATGGTCGCCGCCCTGCGTCGCGCCGTAGCGCCCGGCCTGGTGCGGCTCTCGTGCGTCGATGTCCGTCGATCACGAATTCGCCGTTGACCAGAACGTAGGGGATGCCGGTCGCGGTTCGACGCGGTTGCTCGAACGTCGCCCGGTCGGCCACCGTCTCGGGGTCGAACAACACTACGTCCGCGACCAGTCCCGGCGCGACCCTTCCGCGGCTGGAAAGTCCGAGCCGGCGCGCGGCGCGTCCGGTCATCTGCGCGACGCACTCCTCCAGGGTGAGCAACCCTTCATCGCGCACGTAGTGGCCGAGGTAGCGGGGGAAGGTGCCCCAAGCACGCGGATGCGGCCGCTCGCCGATCAGCAGTCCGTCGCTGCCGACCAAGTGCGCGGGGTGGCGCAGGATGGCGCGGACGTTCTCCTCGTTGCCGACGTGCAGCAGACAGGAGACGCCCAGGTCGTCTGCCAGCAGCAGATCGAAGCAGAACTGCGCGGGCGGCTTTCCGGACCGCGCCGCGGCCTGCGCGACGCTCAGCCCGGCCAGCGCGCGGTTCGCGGCGTGCCGGGTGCCGCTGATCTGGATCGCCGACCAGTCGATCGCAACGCCGTGGCAGCCATCGGAGCCGGCGATTTCGAGATCTGCGGTCATTCGCTCGCGGGCGGCCGGATCGCGCAGCCGGGCCACGAGTGCGTCCGGGCCGCCGCTGGCCGCCCAGCTCGGCAGCAGTGCGGCGAGGGTTGTCGCACCCGGCAGGTAGGGATAGCTGTCGAGCGTGATGTCTACGCCGCGCGCCGAGGCATCGTCGATCAACTGCAGCAGGTCCGGCGCGCGTCCGGTGTTGACGGAGAAGTTCAGCGTCGCGTGCGCGAGGTGCAGCGGGCAGCCGGATCGCTCGCTGACCCGGATCATCTCCTCGTATGCTTCCAGGGCCCCGGCGCCATAGCTGCGGTGGTGCGGACTGTAGTAGCCGCCGTATTCGGCCACGACGCGGCACAGCTCGACGAGTTCGTCGGTGTCCGCATACATGCCTGGCGTGTATGTCAGACCGCTGCTCATGCCGACCGCGCCTTGCTGCAAGCCCTCGGCGAGCATTCGACGCATCGCGTCGAGTTCTGCGGCGGTAGCCGGGCGGTCGTCGTTTCCGACGCACATCATCCGCAGCGTTCCCTGCGGCATGAGATAGACGGCGTTGACCGCGCAGCCCTCATCGATGCGGTCCAGATACTCGCCGACCGTACGCCAATCCCAGGCGAGTTCCTCGGGGTCACCGTGCCAGCCGGAGATCTGCTGGCGCAACTGTTTCAGTGCACTGTCATCCACCGGCGCGTAGCTCAGACCGTCCTGACCGAGGACTTCGAGCGTGACGCCCTGGGAGGTCTTGGCCAGAAGCTCCTTGTCGGCGAGCAGCGCCAGATCGGAGTGCGCGTGCATGTCGATGAAACCGGGAGCGAGCACGAGCCCTGACGCGTCGACCACCCGGTCGGTGTCAAGGCCCGCAGCGGTGTCAGCGCCGACCGCGGCGATCCTCCCGCCCGCGAGCGCGACATCGGCGCGGAAACGCGGCGCGCCCGTCCCGTCGACCACCTCGCAGCCGCGGAACAGCACCGTCTGCGCGGCCGCATCCGTGCCCTTGCTTTCCATTGCGCTCACAACCTCGCCGTGCCGGTGCTTAGAAGCCAATGCTGCCTAGAACTGTGCTGCCTAAAACTGTTTAAAAGAATGTGCGGACGAGGTCCACGACGCGTCCGTCCTCCACGATCGGGATCAGCTGCCATTTGTCGAAAGCGGTGCACGGATGTGAGATGCCGCAGGTGACGATCTCGCCGACACGCAGCCGCGTGCTATCGCCATGGCGCAGGAAGGCGTGCTGGTCGGCGAGTGCGGCGATCGCGCACCCTGCGAGCTGTTGTGTCGAGCCGTCCGCGCGCTCGACGGTATGCGGCTCGGGCAGGCCGAGGTCGAATGGCGCGTCGCGCTTGCCGAAATCGAGCAGCGCGAGACCCGGCTCCGGCGTTGAGAGCACCCGGCCGCGGATGCTGAGCGCGGGCCGGAAACCGGCGTCCGCCGTCAACGGTGTCAGCCTTCGATAGTGGCCGTCGTCGTGCGTTATATAAGCGCCGCTGCGCAGCACGATCCGCACCGGCCGCGAGGCCTTCCAATCGCCGCCCAGGATCTCGACCACATCGTCGAAGTACGCGCTGCCGCCGGCCGTCGCGACGATCTCGTCGGCCTCGTCGAAAAGACCGGCCTCATCCAACCGGAGGACGAGCTGACGCAGGGAACGAAGATAGTCGCGAATGTGCTCGATGCTCTGCGGTGCGCGGTCGGGAGCCAGCGCGCCCTCGAAGCCGCCCGCGCCGACGAGCCGCAGCCGATCCGCGGCGCGAACCGCGCGCGCCACCGCTTCCGCCTCGTCCAGGTTCCGGCAGCCGGTCCGGCCGGCCGGCGCACCGAGATCGATCACGACGTCGACCGGCCGGACCGCGTCGGCCTCGGCGAGTATCGCCTGCATGAGCTCGACGCCGGTGATCGAGTCTGCGAAGCAGAGCAATCGGAAATGCGGCGCGCGGCGCGACTCGTCAGCGATCCACCGCAGCGAATCCGGGTCGACCACCTGGTTGGCCAGCACGATCGTCTCGACGCCGAAGGCCCGGTAGACCCGCACGTGCGCGATCGTCGCGGCGGTGATGCCCCAGCTGCCGGCGGCCAGCTGGCGCGCGAAGAGTTGCGGCGCCATCGTGGTCTTGCCGTGCGGCGCGAGATCCACACCGTGCTTCGCGCAGTACTGCGCCATGAGGGTCAGATTGTGTTCGAGCGCCGGACCGTCCAGGACGAGCAGCGGGGTGCCGAGTTGCGCGAGCGGCGGCCTTGTCTCGACGAGTTCGCCGACGGTGAGCTCGGTGAAGCGTGCCGGGAAACCCTTGTACCGCCAGCCGATCCGCTCAGCAGCCAATGCCTCAAGCGCTGCGTCGTCCACGACCCTCCTCGCGATCCCCGATCCGGCGTTGCAACATATGCAACGTGATTGCGCATACTGCTTACCCGGTTGTAGCATCCGGCAGCGCGACACGGCAAGGCGCGACCACGGAGGGCAGGGGAGGGCGCAGGTGAGCGGTTCGGCGGTGACATGCGTCGGTGAGGCCTTGGCAGTGCTCATCCCGGATGAGGACGGGGTTGGATACGCGCTGGTGGTCGGCGGCGCGGAGGCCAACGTCGCGTGCACGCTCACCGCGCTCGGCGTACCGGCACGCTGGGTCGGCAGGGTCGGCGATGATCACTTCGGCCGTGTCGTGCTGCGAACGCTCACCGGACATGGAGTCGACGTATCAGCCGTCGAAGTCGATTCCCATCGCCAAACCGGCTTGTACGTCAAGGAAATCGTCACCCCGCACGCGGACGCGGCCGACAACTCGCCATCCACCCGCATGCGCTACTACCGCGCTGGATCAGCAGCCTGCGACATGAGCCCGGCCCTCGCCGGCGACGCCGCCATCCGTGACACGCCGCTCCTGCACTTCAGCGGCATCACCGCGGCGCTGTCCGAATCCTGCGCCGCGCTCACCGACGCGCTTGTCGCGCCGCGGCGGCCGGACCGGATCGTCGCCTTCGACGTGAACTTCCGTCCCGCGCTCTGGGCCGGGCGCGATCCGGCGGTGCTGATCGATCTGGCCCGCCGCGCCGACCTGGTCTTCGTCGGCGCCGACGAAGCCGAGGCGATCTGCGGCGTCGGCGATCCGGACGAACTGCGCCGGCTGATGCCTGAGCCGCGCACGCTCGTGGTGAAGCAGGGGGCTGACGGCGCGGTCGGATTCGAGGCGGGCGAGCGCGTCGACGTGCCCGCGTTGCCGGTCCGGATCGCCGAGCCGACCGGAGCCGGGGACGCCTTCGCCGCCGGCTTCATCGCCGGGACGCTGCGCGATCTACCGCTTCGCGACCGCCTGCGCCTCGGCACGCTTGCCGCGTCCTGCGCGTTGCGGGTGCGTGGCGACCTCGGGACGATGCCCGACCACGCGGCCATCGAGCGCTTCATCGAAACCGGAGAACTCCCCGAAGCCGAAGCCGGACTCGATCCCAAGCAAGCGGCAGACTCCGGGAACAAGGCGGCCGCGGCGTGAGCCAGACCGTGGACCGCGCCCTGCGCATCCTGTCCGATCTCGGCGGCGGCCCGAAGACGCTCGACCAACTCGCCGGGCTGCTCGGCGTGCACAAGTCAACAGCACTCAGACTGCTTCAGACGCTAGAGTCCCAGGGCTTCGCCCGGCACGACGAGCAGCACCGCTACCGGCTCGGGCCGCGCCTCTTCGCGTTAGCGCACCAAGCCCTCGACGAACTCGATATACGCCGTCTCGCCGCTCCACATCTGGCCGCGCTCAACCAGAAACACGGCCATACGGTGCACCTCGCAGCCTACGTAGCAGGCACCGTCGTCTACATCGACAAGTACGAGGGCAGACACCCCGTGCGCATGCATTCGCGCATCGGCGCGCTCGCACCCGCACACTGCACCGCCGTCGGCAAGGTCCTGCTCGCCGGCCTATCCGAACCACTTCGCAAAGGCGCCGTCAGCCGGATCGGCTTCGAGCGCTACACGCCGAATACGATCACCGACCTGGACGCCTTCGAGGCCGAACTCGCCCAGGTCGCCGCGCAGGGCTACGCCCAGGACCGCGCCGAGCACGAGGATTACATCAACTGCGTCGCGGCCCCGATCCGTGATGCCGCCGGCACCGTCCTGGCCGCTGTGTCCGTCTCAGTGCCCGAACCCGTACTCACCTATTCGGGCGTCCTCGCCCTGCTTCCCGATCTTCTCTCCGCTGCCGGCGCCGCCTCCGCGGAACTCGGCTGGAGCGCCCCGCCCCCGCACCACGACCAGGAGAACTAGCGATGCCCAAAACCGCCATCACCACCGCGGACGCCCCGGCGCCGGTCGCCTCCTACTCGCAGGCCGTGCGCAAGGGCAATGTCCTGCAAGTGGCCGGGCAGGGACCGACCGACCCGGCGACCGGCGAGTTCGCAGGCACGAGCGTCGCCGAGCAGACCCGGCAGACGCTGCGCAATGTCCAGGCCATCCTGCGCGCCGCCGGAGCGGACTTCGACGATGTGCTGATGATGCGGGTCTACCTGACCGACGTCGCGGACTTCCCCGCGATGAACGAGGTCTACAGCACGTTCGTCAGCGCGCCGTTCCCCGCGCGCACGACCGTGTACGTGGGCCTGCCTGCCGGGATGCTGGTCGAGATCGACGCTCTCGCGGTGCTGGACGACTGAGCATGACGGCGTCCGAAGCAATCGACGACCTCTCGGACCTGGGACTCATTCCCGAGCCGGTGGACGTGGAAGTCGCGGTGCGGCTTCGATTCACGCTCACCGACGCGACGGTCCTCGACGCCGACGATCGCGGTGCCCACGTGGCGTCCTGGCTTCGCTCGGCGCTCGGCCCGGCGACCGGCCTTCCGCTGCGCGATGGTCATGGCCCGAGCAACGCCGTCACCTTGCGGCTGACCGCCGCCGAGGGAACTACGACCGCGGACCTCGGTCCCGAGGGCTACCGCCTGACTGTGACCCCCGCTGGTGTCACAATCGAGGCCGAGACTTCCGCAGGGCTCTTCTACGGAGCTCAAACGCTGCGGACGCTTCTGCCCGCCGCCGCGTTCCGCCGCGCTCAGATCAGCGCTGAGCCCTGGCATATTCCGGTCGTCACGATCGTCGACCGGCCCCGATTCGGCTGGCGCGGCGCGCTTCTCGACGTGGCCCGCCACTTCCTGCCCAAGCAGGATGTGCTGCGCTTTATCGACCTGATCGCGCTGCACAAACTCAATGTCCTGCATCTGCACCTGACCGACGACCAAGGCTGGCGTCTCGAGATCCGGCGCTATCCGCGGCTCACCCACGTCGGATCCTGGCGTCGGGAAAGCCCGCTCGGCGATCGGCGGCATCAGCGGTTCGACGGCCGCCCGCACGGTGGCTACTACACCCAAGACGACATCAGGGAAATCGTCGCTTACGCGGCCGCCCGGCACGTCACCGTCGTCCCCGAGATCGACGTGCCCGGACACGCCGGAGCTGCCATCGCCGCGTATCCGCATCTCGGCAACGCCGACTCACCGAGCCAGCCCGAGCAGCCCGACGTCGCGACTCAGTGGGGCATCCTCGACAACGTCCTCAACGCCGAGGAATCCACGCTCCAGTTCCTGCGCGACGTCTTCGATGAGGTCATAGAGCTGTTCCCATCCCGGCACATCGGCGTCGGCGGCGACGAATGCCCGACCGGGCCGTGGGAAACCAGCGAGCGAGCCGGCACGCGTATCGCAGAACTCGGATTGCGGAACGCCGACGGGCTGCGTTTCTGGTACGTCGCGCGGCTAGCCGAACACCTCGCGTCGCGCGGTCGGCTGCTCTACGGCTGGGATGAGATCTGCGACGGCGAACTGCCACCGGATGCGGTGGTCGCGTCCTGGCGCGGAACCGCCGGAGCGATCACGGCGGCCCGGCGCGGACACGACGTGGTGCTCTGCCCCGAGGACCAGGTCTATCTCGACTGGCGCCAGTCCGACGATCCAGGCGAGCCCACTCCCATCGGCACGGTCTCCTCGCTGGCGCACGTCTACGCCTTCGAGCCGGTCCCGGCGGCCCTCAGCGAGAGCGAATCCGAGCACGTACTCGGCGCGCAGTGCAACATCTGGACCGAGCACATGGATACCGCGCGCGCCATCGACTACCTGGCGTTTCCGCGGCTGGCGGCATTCGCCGAGACCGTCTGGAGCCGAGCTGACGACCGGGACTTCGACGCGTTCGAGCGCCGGCTGGCTGTCCACGAGCGCCGGCTCGACGCACTTGGTGTCGAATACCGGCGCGCGTCGGGACCGCTGCCGTGGCAGTCGCGTCCCGACGCGCCTGGCTGGCCTCGCTGACTGTGTAACCGATGCAGCTATGAAGCGGCTGTACTACCCGAACAGCGTGTGCGCGACGTTTCGCACCGGATACGAAAGCCCGGTGTCCGACAGCGCGCCGCTGTCGCCGTCGACGCGCAACACCGCGACGTTATGCGAACGCTGATTCGCCACGAACAGGAACCGCCCGTCCGGGCTGAGCGCGATGTCCCGCGGCCAACTCCCCTCACACGACCAGCGGCCTACGGGCTCAAGCCGCGAACCGCCGTCGCCGACCTCGAATGCGCACACTGACTCGTCGCCACGGTTCGAGACATATACGAAGCGGGCATCGGCCGATAGCACGATCCCGCCGGGCGCATTTTCCCCGCCTCTCGGATCAGGCACGGCCGGGATCTCAGCCAGTTCCTTCGCCGAACCGGTCGCCGCGTCGTACGCGCACACCGTCACGGAGTTGCCCAGTTCGTTCGCGAGATAGAAGTTCTCGCCGGACGGATGGAAGACCAGGTGGCGTGGCCCGCTGCCCGGCCGCATCCGGTTCTGAGCGATCAGCGTGAGGCGCCCTGACAGCGCGTCGAGCGCGTACGCGTAGACGCTGTCGGTGCCCAGGTCGACCGAAAGCACCACCTGACCATCCGGCGCCGCGGCGACCATGTGCGCGTGCGGGCCGGCTTGGCGGTCGGCATTCGGCCCGGAACCGGTGTGCTGCGATAGGTCTGACGATGCGGCGAGGCTGCCGTCAGTCTCGATCGGCAGGACGGTCACGTTCCCCGTGCCGTAATTCGCAGCCAGCACGTAACTGCCGCCCGGCTCGACGAGCAAGTGACACGGCAGGGCGCCGTGCGTGGGCTGCTTGCCCAGGAAGGACAGGGAGTTGCTTCCGGCGTCGATCGAGAACGCGGCCACCTGGCCGTCGTTCTCGTCCTCCTGCACGGCGTACAGCACATTCCGAGATGGTCCGAGCGCGAGGAACGACGCTTCCGGCAAGTCACCGCCGCCCACCGGCTCGATCGTCAGCGCTTCCGGATCGAATTCGGCGACGGTGATACCGGGCGCGGGCTGCGGTGACGGGTCGTCTTGCGTGTACCTGCCGATGAAAAGCCTGACGCGGTCGTTCATGCACGCCTTCCTCAGATCGTTGGGACCAAGTATGGCGCGTATGCCCGCATCCGCCCGGCGTACCGTGTCCGGTACGAACACCCTCGACGGAGGCCCCATGCCGACATTCCCGATCACCCGGGCTCCGCAGGACCTGACGCCGTCGCTCGATCTGCGCGATCCGGGCGAGCGCTTCGCCACGCGGCTGCCCTGGCTGGACTCGAAGCACTCGTTCTCCTTCGGCCGCCACTACGACGCGCGCAACACCCATTTCGGCCTGCTGCTCGTCAACAACGACGACGTGGTCCGTCCAGGTACCGGGTTCGAGACTCATCCGCACGAAGACATGGAGATC
>Ga0134128_10003515_pt1 | contig 19138 bp, 13 predicted proteins | sample KB31754_FD_96462 | JGI IMG/M metagenome (GOLD analysis project Ga0134128, IMG submission 96462) | Terrestrial soil microbial communities with excess Nitrogen fertilizer from Kellogg Biological Station, Michigan, USA - KB3-175-4 | ecosystem: Environmental > Terrestrial > Soil > Unclassified ...
ATCGTAGTAACGACACGCCGACTCTGCACCATAAATACCAGGGCCCCATTCGACCACGTTGAGGTAGATCTCCAGAATGCGCTGTTTGCCGAGGACGAATTCGGCCACCGGTACCAATGTGACTTCTGCGCCCTTGCGGAGGATAGAGCGACCCGTTCCGAAGAATAGGTTTTTTACAAGTTGCTGCGTAATGGTGGAAGCTCCGCGAGTGCGATCGCCTTCCAAGTCGTCTTCGGCAGCGATTTGGATCTCGTGCCAATCGAATCCATGGTGCTGGTAGAAGTCCGCGTCCTCTGCGGCGATTACAGCGTGCTGAAGGTCGGGCGAGATTTGGCGGAGCGGGATGAATTTGTAGCGTTCGCGATACGGCGTATGGTGAATCCAGGCCTGCAAGCGGCGCTGGAAGTGCACCACGGTTGTCGGTGGGTCGATCCAGCGGACGGCCAAAAGGATCAGCGCGGCCAGCGACCAGAGAAGCACCGCGCCGATGACAAGCCATCGAATAAAGGATCGGAGGAAGCTCTTCCGAAGCGGGGTCTTGGGGTGTGCGTCCGGCGTTGCAGTCACATTTCAGAATAATAGCCTGTCCCGGGTTGCCGCTACGGATGTTCTTTCGCGTGCAATCACAGTGTCAACTGCCGCGCTATACTCCGGCTATGCCTTTGGCTCCTCGCGCGCCTGCTAGCTCAGCGCTCAGACCCATTCTTCTCGCCGTTCTGGTTGCAACGATCGTCGTGCATGGTTGGATGTTTTTCAGGCTTCGGCGAGAGATCGCGGCTGGCTACCCGGACTTCACAATCTTTTACACTGCGGGAAAAGTTGTTAATGAAGGTCGTGGCCGACAACTTTATGATTTGGAAACGCAATTCGCATTGCAGCGTAGCTTTGCGCCCGAGGTAAAGCACCGCGAGAATGCTCTCCCATTTAATCATCCTCCGTTCGAGGCTTTGCTGTTCGTGCCATTGGCGGGCCTGTCCTATGTTGCGGCGTACCTGGTTTGGGCGGCATTCAACATCGCGCTGATTCTGGGCTTCTGGACTCTCCTTCGCCCGCGCCTGCCCAGCTTGCACAATTTGCTGCCGGGCCTGCCGCTGCTGACAATGTTCGCTTTTTTCCCCGTAACCATGGCATTGCTGCAGGGCCAGGACTCGATTCTGTTGCTTTTTCTCTATGGTCTCGCCTTCTCGGCACTGTCGACGGGACGCGCTTTTGTCGCGGGCGTGTGTCTTGCTCTTGCGCTTTTCAAGTTTCAGTTGGTTCTGCCCTTTGTGGTTGTGCTGTTGGTCAGACGGCAATGGAAAACGGTTGCGGGATTCAGTTTTGCTGCGCTCGTGTTGCTCCTGGTGTCGGCAGCGGTGGTCGGATGGAACGGAGTGATGGCATATCCTCGATTTGTACTCCGTCTGAACCAGAGCGCCGCTCAAGCCGGAATTGATCCTCGGGGGATGCCAAACCTACGTGGCCTGGTTGCTGGATCGCTGCACCTGGGGGGCCTGCCAGCAATTCTGCTCATCGTCACCCTTTCTATTGCGCTCGTGGCGCTGGCCGTGCGGTGGTGGCGCGTCGAAGCAGGGCAGAAGTTCGAGCTTGGTTTCTCGCTATGCCTGGCCGTCACGACCATGATCAGCTATCACCTGCTTGTACACGACCTAAGCGTGCTGATGCTTCCAATACTGCTGATCGCGGAGCTACTTCTCGCTGGTCAAATCGTTGGGGAGGCGCGCCGCCTGTTGGTGGCCGCTCTCGCGGTCCTGTTGTTGACGCCGGTTTACGCGGTTCTTCAGTTTTGGTTGCAGGAGATGAATCTGATGGCGCTTGGTGTCGCCATGCTTGCGACAGGCACTGCAATCGCGCTGACCTCAAGAAGCGATTCAACTTCTGTGAGCAATCCTTCGGCACAAAGCGCGATGTAGATGTTTGGTAGCGGCTCAATTCTAATTCCCCTTTTATCGTGTCCAACTCGAGCCTTGATCCCGGCGAGCAGCGCAATGCTCATCAAAGCAGGAGATAATACGCGAGTGTTGGGATATTGCCGGCGAAAGCTGAACATCCTGCTGCGAAGGCGCACGCTCACGGTGGTCCTGGTTGGCGTGCTTGCGCTCGTCATCCGAGCATGTCTTCTGCCTCTTCTGCCGATACCGAAGCCACATTTCCAGGATGAGTTCAGCTATTTGCTGGCAGCCGATACTTTTGCGTCCGGCCGCCTGACCAATCCTCCCCACCCCATGTGGGTGCACTTCGAAAGCGAACACATCCTGCAGCAACCCAGTTACATGTCCATGTATCCGCCCGCGCAAGGTCTCGCCCTGGCTGCTGGCCAGGTCATTTTGGGCAACCCCTGGCTCGGAGTCTGGCTGAGCGTGGGCGCGATGTGCGCGGCGGTTACCTGGATGTTGCAGGCGTGGTTCCCTGCGGGATGGGCGTTGTTTGGAGGCTTGCTGTGCGTGATGGGGCAGGGCATCGCGGGCTACTGGATGAATTCGTATTGGGGTGGTGCGGTGGCGGCGACCGCGGGAGCCCTGGTTTTGGGCGCCTATGCGCGCATCCTGCGATGGCAAAGAGCGCTCGACGCATTGATCCTGGGATTCGGACTGACCGTCCTGGCCAATAGTCGACCCTTCGAAGGCTTGCTATTCAGCCTTCCCGTGGGATTTTCACTCGCGGTCTGGTTGTGGCGGCATCGAAGCCGATCTTGCCTGACGCGGATTGTTTTGCCTCTGGGGCTGGTTCTTGGCCTGGCTGCGGTCGCGACTGGCTACTACAACTGGCGCGTAACCGGCGATGCCTTGGAGATGCCGGAGGCGCTCAATCGCAGGACGTATGCCATTGCCCCGCTCTTTCTCGGCCAGCAACTGCGCCCCGAACCGGAGTATCGAAACGTCGAGATGCGCAGGTTTTATGCGGACTGGGAACTGTCGAGGTATTTGAAAACTCAAACAGCGCGAGGCTTGGCACGGGAGGAATGGGCCAAGCTGGTAACTTTGTGGTGGTTCTTTCTTGGCCCTGTGCTGCCGGTTTCGCTCCTCGCTTTGCCTCGTGTGGTTCGCGATGGCCGCATGAAGCTCCTTTTGATCGCCGCGGTCGTTACCATTGCTGGGTTGGCCGTCGAGGCCTGGCACCAACCCCATTACTTTGCTCCCATGACCTGCGTCATTTATGCCATCGTGATTCAAGGACTGCGCCATCTTCGGCAGTGGCGGCGAAAGGGTACTGAGCTCGGACGAGCACTCGTCCCGATGGTTGGCATCGCTTGTCTTGCCGTATGTATCTTTAATATACGCGCCGAATATCTCGCGGTGCCGCGAAGTCCCGCTACGTATCCCTGGCATTGGCAACGTGCGGAGATCCTTGAAGGTATCGAGCGGGCAGGGGGCCAGCATCTCGTTGTTGTTCGCTACGGCTCGGGTCACGATCCGATTCACGAATGGGTCTACAACCGGGCTGACGTTGACACGGCCAAGGTCATCTGGGCACAAGACATGGGGGATCGAAATCAGGAATTGATCGGCTATTTTAACGGGCGGCGAGCGTGGTTGCTCGAGCCGAGCGAACCAGGAATGGCGAGACTATCACCTTACGCTGAAAGCAACCAGCGATAGGAGCGTGGCCTGCAAATCATTCCCACAGAAGAGATAATGCGCGATCAGCGCATCGCTGACTTGGTGGCGATCTGCGCGAAATGCTCTACTATGGGCCGCGAGTCTCCTGCGACCCGCGCCAGTTCGATATCGCTGACGACCTTTGCGCCTCGCAGCGGGAGGCACACGACTTCCGGCGAAGCGATTCGCCGCACGCATGCCGGCGCCACCGACACTCCAAGTCCGGCTCCGACCAGCCGCAGAATAGTCAGCCAGTTAGAAGCCTCCTGCACGATCTGCGGTCGAAACCCATGCTGCTCGAAAAAGGTCAGCGGTTTCTCAAACGCGCGCCCGCCCGCACTTCGCGGATAGTAGACGAATGGATCATCGCGCAGCACTCCGGGCGAAATACTCTTTCGTCTCGCACATGCATGGGTCACGGGAAGCACCGCAACGTACGGCTCGGAGAAGAGGGTCGTCACTTTAAGTGTCTCTGAGGCATCGCCATCCCGCAGTATGCCGGCATCGAGCGTTCCGTTCTCCAGGCCCTCAGCGACTCGTGCCGTGAACGATTCATGGAGATGTAAGTGCACCCGGTGGAAGGCCTGGCGATAGGCTTTGAAGACTCCCGGCAATGCGGTCAACATGGCGGACCCAACAAAGCCGATGTGCAAAGATCCAACTTCGCCTTGACCAATGCTTCGGGTTTCGTCAACATCGCGCTGAACATTGCGTAATGTCCGTCGTGCCCTCTCCAGGAAAGCTTCCCCGGCGTTCGTCATCTTCACAGACCGTGAAGTGCGCACAAACAGCGGATATCCGAGAATGTTCTCCAGGTTGCGAATCTGCTGCGAGAGCGGTGGTTGGGACAAGTGCAGACGTTTCGCGGCACGGCCGAAATGCAACTCCTCAGCCACCGCGACAAAATATCGAAGATGTCGGAGCTCCAGATCACGATCCATACTCCTGTCATCATAATCAAGTTAAACAAGATATTGGACGTCATAAACGTAAACAGTCAGAATATTTCCAGAGGTTGCCTCCATGTCCAGCGATGCCGCAGGGTCCATGGTTAACGCAGAGCCGATTCCTACACCACCGGCCATTGAGATTCGCCCCCTCCTTCCGGGAGACGATGCCACTGCTTTCCGTACCCTCAATGAAGAATGGATTACCCGCCACTTCACGATGGAGGCCAAAGACGTAGAGACGCTCGGCGACCCGGTCAACTCTATTCTCCGCAAGGGCGGTTTCATCTTCATGGTTTACGCAGACGCAGAACCTGTCGGCTGTGTGGCGCTTATTTCGATGGGCAACGACGTGTACGAACTTTCGAAGATGGCAATTTCTCCGCATCTGCGCGGTCAAGGGCTGGGGCGCCGCCTGCTGGAGTACGCCATTGCTTACGCCAGGCGGATTGGCGCGAGCTCACTATTCCTGGGCAGCAGCACCAAATTGCCGGACGCGGTTCACCTCTACGAATCGGTGGGCTTCCGCCACGTGCCGCCCGAGACGCTCCCGCCAATGCCTTACACACGGGCGAGCGTTTTTATGGAGATGGTGCTGTAAGACGTAACCAGTAGAGTTAGTGAAGCGCAGACGTTAAGGGGTGAATCTGCCTCGTAATGTTGCTGGTCCTTTGCGCAAGAACTTTTCAGCCTATTGAACACCCTTGAAATCTTGGGGAGGGTTGATAGAGAAAAGAGGCATGAAGCGACTATTTTCGGCCTCTCTTGCGTTCACGCTTTCCGCGGGCATGTTTTTGGTCCAGGCGACGCCAGGCTGCGCAGCCACCAAAATTCTACCAGGCACCATTATTCCGGTTGAGCTGGCGAAAACGCTTGATGCCAAGAAAGTCAAAGCCGGCGATAAGATCGAAGCCAAGATCGTGGTGGACATGCTTTCCGGCGGAGAAGTCCTCATTCCCAAAGGCTCGAAAGTGACCGGGCACATCAGCGATGTCAAGGCGCGAAGCAAGGAGTCGAAGGATTCCATGGTCGCAATTGTTTTTGAGCAGTTGTCCACGAAAGACGGAGGCGACCTCGCCATTCAAGCCACGATTCAGGCGCTTGGGCCGCCGGTGGATAGCGGGCCAAGTTCGTCGTCAATGGCTGGAGGCCCGATCGGAAGTTCCGGGGGTTCGATGCCGGGAGGCGGCGCGGGACAATCCTCGGGCGGCTCTGGACACTCGCTGAATCCGAGCAGCCAGGGAGTGGTTGGGATGAGAGGACTCTCGCTGAGTACTTCGGGATCGGCTTCCGTTATCAGCTCCAGCAGTGAAAATGTGCACCTGGAGAGCGGAACCCAGCTGAACCTGCGAATTCAGTAATTGTGTACCAGTCCTGGGTCGAATGCTGAAGGGTGCCCGTTATCCGATAGGATTGGAATTCCATCATCCATTGTTGCCTACTCTCCCGCCGGAATGGGCGGACCGAAGGATGTTTTGCCCTCGGTGTAGTACAGCTCAAATTCGCTGATTGTGAATGGTTTCCCTTTGGGCAGGTAGAGCCTCACATGGCGGGCGCGAAAGGCCGGTACGTTTCTTGCGACCTTGGTCATCGGGATGCCGTAATAGTGGTCCAGTTGGTCGGTGTTGCTGGTGAGTGGATCAACGTCAGTCCAGGTGACGCCGTCGTCGCTGCGTTGCAGGTTGAAGCTGGCGGGACGATAAGTAGGATACGGCGTCTGCGACGCGACTACGTAGCGATCAATCATGCAGGGCCTCTCCAGATCAACCTGGATCCAGTCGTCACCGGACGACAGTTTGTCGTCGGCGCGAATGGTGAAGGCGGTGTTCAGGTCGCCATCCACGGCGTCAAAGGGCCGGTAGCTCGAAACCAATATTTTCGATCGGGCATACCGGTTCAGAGCCAGATTCTGGGCGCTGGGCGGGTTCGGTTGCCAGACTGCCGGGACGCTCTGCGTGTAGGTGATGATGGGGTCCCAGAGGATTTTCGGGGATGCGGTTTTACTGGCAGGATCTTTTTTGGCGACAGTGAACACGATCGCATCACCCTGCATGACGGTGAGCTTCAGATCGTGAGTTGCGATTTCTCCACTGGCGTTCTTGTCGGGCCAAATCCTTTCTGAGTTCAGCCAGATGCTTGCCAGGGCGCTGTTTTCGCTCGATTCGTATCCGGTCACCGTTCCTTCGACGCGGACGATGCCGCCGTGTGGGGCCAGCCATTTGCGGACTGCGGCGCTATCCCCCGGAATCTGGTAATTGGGCCCGACGGCGCAGTTTCCGCTTCCAAACCAGTAGGTTTTGGGATGAGCTTCATCGGAAATGAATGAGAGGTCGGCGTAGTTTGCACCGTTCAACTGCTGATAGTACCAATTGTTCTTTCCCATCAGGCTGCAGAATCCCGCCGAAGCTTTGTAGCTTTCCGCAGAGTATTCAAAAGCGATGTGGCTGATTGCCGTTCCCCCTGACTTTGGATTCTTCCGGCCGGTGACGACAACCTTGACCGTGTGTCGCGCGTTGGGAGAGAGTCCGGTATTGATGTAGAGAAATTGTTCGTAGCTGGTGCTGCGCGGGCTGTAGCAGTCGACCGTTTTGCGCAGGGCACCATCAATGTAGACATCCGCCCGACCGCTCTGCGGCGAGTGAACGGCCCGCCAGTAGACCGCCGTGCCTTCGAAGGAAAACTCAACGCTGCTGTTGGGAGTGGCGCTGTCTTTGGTTTTTCCCTCGTAGGAGTCTGGATTCTTCTGATCGCTCCAGCCTCCGGAGTACTTCATTTCAGAACTTTCAGAGCCGACAATTTTGGTTACGCGGCCGTGCACAGGATCGGACGACTCGGGGTGAGGCTCGAACAGATATCGCGGCTGCAAGCCGGGGGCCACGGTTTGTCCGTGCGCCAGCTTGATGTCCAAGCGCTGGAAATCGTTCGGTCCGAAATATGAATAGAAACGGAAGCCATCGTTGCAGGTGCTGGCCACGTCGGTGCCTTCGGCGTTCAGCAGGTTCATGAATCCAAACATGGCCTCCGGGCAATGACCCCAGACCCAGTCCTGTTTGCCCAGGTCGCTGCAGGACCCGATGTAGACGCCGTCAATGTTGGTTTGATTGGGCGGGTCCTGATTGCCGAGAAACATGCAGACATATCGGTTGAGAAAAGTGCTGTAAACCACGCCCCACAAGTGGCTGGGAGCTACTGTGGAAGATTTTCCGCCAAGCGCCGACTCCTCCCATTTTCCATTGTAGAAATTCTTCCATTTGCCGGGGGCCATTCTGTCGCTGATGGCACAGCGGGCGGCGCGGGAGTTCCAACGCATACCGCGGGTGGCGGTAGGCGCCCATCCCTCATCCGGGAAGATGTAGAAGTAGCCGCCGCGTTTGTCCACATAGAACCCAAAGTCTGCCAAACCAATGCCATAACTCGAGCCCGAGAACTTGAAAAAATCGTGTGTGTAGTAGTAAGTCTCGGAGGTGATGATGTCGCCTTCGTAGCGCCATGTCCTTCCTTTATCCATACTGGTGGCCAGGGCGATCTTGCGGGAAAAAGGATAGGAGCGGCGAATGCCGTCATGCTCGATGTGCATGGGGGCATACAACTTCTTCTCGGACTCGTCGTACCACATTCCTCCGAGAAACCAGCACGAGGTCATACCGTCGGGATACGTGCCATCCTCCACCCGAGTCATGTGGTCGATGTCGGGCCCTTTGTAGCGGGCGGTGGTGCCGAGATTAACCACCCACTGGCTGCGGAACTCCCAGAGTTCATCGTCGATGCGGATGAAGACTTCGCAGTTATCGGGGCTCACCTGGTGGGAGAAATCGAGATTGTCCGGCTTAGGCGCGGGCGAGCGAGTGGCGGAATAGGAAAATGGCAGGACCACATCTCCGGCGGCATATTCGTATCCACTTTCTTGCGAGCGAGGCGTCTCTGCGCCAAAGGCTAAGGAGCGAGCGGCAGAGGGAGACGCCATGGCGGCGATTCCCAACTGGCCGGTCCTCAGCAGAAAATCTCGACGTGACAGCTCGTTTTCCCGGGCGGGCTTCAACGGCGATTCTTCCTGCATCGTGTTCCCTCGCAAAGTTATTCAGCTCAAGGTCGGAAAACTGGTGAAGGTTTCATCCTGTATGTGAACGTAGGGCACATATTTAAAAGTGGGATAGCCCGCGATGTTGAAGTGGAGCGGGCTGCCGGGGGCTGGCGACAGACCGCCGATCAGAATGCCCGGGGCAAGATTCAGATGAGTGCCACCGACGAGCGACATGAGCAGTGGGCCGTACTCCAATCCATAACGCTCATGATCGGGATCGCGGTCGAAGCCTGTGTACTTGGTCAGCCGGAAACCTATGGGCAAGTCGAAGCTGATGGTGTCGTCGCTGGACCACGTCCTGTCCAACGTTACATAAGTTCCCGGTGTGCCGGCGGCGGCGTTGTTTCCGTTGACCAGCACCGCGACGTTTCCGCTGGCCCATGACGGTATGCGCAGCCGTATCTTTAACGGAATCGGATTGCCCGCGGAGAGTTTCAGGGAGACATTCGTGTCCTCAGGAAATTGAGTTGACGTATTTAGCGTCACTTTGCTGCCGCCGTGGCTCCAAGTAATTCGGGATGGCGAGTACATGTTCACGTAGATGCCATCACTCGCGATGGAATAGAGGAACTCGGGAAGGCGCGCCAACACCACCGTGTTGGTCACTTCGCAGCATGTTCCAATCGCCTTGGCGGAATCCTTGATTTCCAAAAGATTAGTGTGGTAGCGGATGTTGCCCGAGGCATCCTGGTTCGCGAGGGTTACGTTGTAAAGCGTGCGTTCGATTTCCGCGGCGAATCTCTCCTGGTCGGGATAGAGCTGCAAGAGGCGGTGATTGAAGTCAATCCACAATGCGCCGCCGCAGTTTTCGCCCGTGTGTTTATGCAGGTAATACGATTTTGCCGGATAGGCGTTATCGCAATCTTCGCAGATGGCCGCACTTCCGCCCAGGTGGACGAAATTATCGCGATAGGTTTGCCACGCCGCCAGCATGGCGTCAATACATTGCCGGTCGCCGGTAGCGCGGTAGGCATCGCAGTAGGTGGACCAGGGCGCAGCCGCATAAGAGTGGGCGCGATTCAGGGGGAATCGCGAGATAGCAACGGGCTGCCGGTCTTTGAGTTGGGCCAACCACCAATCCTGGCGCCAGTAGCGCTCCCGCACGATCACGTCGACATCTTTCCCAGCCGGCGAAAAGTACATCGACAGGTTGGGCTGGTCTCCCATAATTCCGAGAGCCCCGTCCAGCATGGTGTTCACATAAGGAGAGGAATACAGCCAGTTCTGAAATGCTCTTGCGACGCGAAGCGCAGACGGATTGATTTGGCCGGCCGCTATGAGGCCCAGAGTGAAGTTGCGGCGATCGTAGGGCATGCGCTCGTTGTTGGCGCCGTAAACGGCTTTGGCCATGTCGCTGTCGGGATAGGGCAACGCGTAACCGTCCGCCCGTTGACGGGAGGCGATTGCACTGACCAGGCTGTCGAGGTTGGTGCGGAGGGTTGGATGATCAAGCCAGCGGAGGATGTTCCCCGCTGCCGACATCCTGCGACCGTCGTTGGCACCGGGCAGCCATCGGGTCCAACTGCTGTCCATGTTCCAATTGGTCACTTGATAATTGATGTTTCTATCGAAAGCGGAGGAGAGCAGTCCGCCTTGGAGGGTTACGTCACCGGTCGGAGCTGTGGCTGCATAGCGCACCGGATGCCATTCGCTGGGCGCAAGGTAAGGCTTCTTCTTTGCCTCAATGATGGCTATTTCTTTGAACGCGGAATCGGCGTCGTGGTCGGCCGCGTCGAAAGCTTCCTGACATTCGAGAGCGGCGACATCCTGGTAAGACCCGGTGGAATTGCGATGCTTGTCTTTCGTGACCAGGATTCTGAATGTGTGGTAACCAGTTTCGCTCAGGCCGCGCTTTTCGTAGAGGACCTGATTGTGCGTCGGAGTTGGGGCGTAGCTGTCAATGGTCTGTTGCAGAATGCCATCCACGTAGACTTCCGCAATGCCGTGATTGGAACTCTTCGAGGCTATCCACTTGATGGTCGGGCCTTTGAAGGTAAAGTCCAGTGCGCTGCCTGAGATGTTTGACACATGCGCGTTGTTTGCGACCGCCCACGCGCCGTAGTAGGAAATCATCAAATCGTCATGATTCGTGCGCATGAGACGGCCTGCGGCAGGCTTGGCCTTCGCCGCGGCTTTCGGTGGCATCCGGGCGGAGGTCTGCACTACTTCGATTGCGTTGATGATGCAGGCGTCGTTGATGCTTCTGAAGGTGATATCAATCTGGCCGTCGGCGACTGGAGTATCGTCAAATTGCTGCATTAACCCGGTAGAGACTGGGAATGGCCGGAAATTCGCCAGCACAAGACTTCCATTTAGAACGACGTCAAAAGTCCTCGGCCCGTAAAGCTCGTTCGGGCTGGCAAAGTACATCTTCACCCGGTAATAGCCGTTGGGGACATCGAACTTGTACTGGAACGGTGCCCCACAGGCATACCGCAGAGTCTTGATGGCGGTGAGGATGCCATAGTCGTTGGAGACTGAATCGCACGCGAACAATTGACCGCCGCGAGAGTATCCCCAACTTCCGCGACGGTAGGGCTGATCTGCGGAAAAACCATCGGCTGCTGGACCGGCACAGTTCACCTTCACCTGGTATCGCTGTTTGAGGTCGTCGGCCGTACTCGGCTCGTCGCTCAAGTACGATGAAAGAGCGTGGACTGGGCTGGATAGAAGGGCTAGCGATCCGATGGTCGCTTTCTTAAGTAAGCCTCGTCTAGTTTCCATTGATGGCCTCCCGCACAGATATCATTTCGGCCGCTCATCAATCCTTTGTGATTCGCGTCAACGCTATCCCACCTTCTTGTAGGTAAATACAGCTGCGCCGGGTTTGGTGAGAAATTTCACCTGCAACCCCTCCTGCATCAAGCGCCTTCCAGAAATCGTGTTTGGCGGGGCCGCTTCGAGATCGGTGACTAGGTACATTGCGGCGGGATCGAGTCCGCGCAAGCGCAGGTTCCTGGGGGGCTCGACCTGGTTATTGTTTTCGTCGCGGAAGAAAGCCTGCACCACTCCGTCGCCCTGCTCGGGGCGGTTGAACTGCCATGCCATCCAGTTGTCGGTGCCGGAGGGGAATGGTGTGAGCGGATAGTAGTCGCCAACAAAATAAGAGGCGGTGCGCCAGAACAGCGCGGTCAGGGCGCGCAGATTGTTGTAATCGTACTTCTTGTCGCGCAAATCCCACGCGGCGACCAGCGACGAGCCCAGCACGCTGCGAAAAGCGTAAGAGTCGGTGCGTGTGATGCCCGAACCAAAATACGGGACCCACAATGCCAATCCATAGGTGTGATTCTGCTCGACGACGGGGTTGCCGCTGTCGTCGCTGCGCCAGAGAGGCACGGAGCGGCGCAAGGTTTCGATGTCGTCGCGGCGGCCGCCGCTGGCACAATTGTCGATCAGCAGATTAGGATCGCGCTCCAGCAATCCGTCCCAGAACGCAAGATAACCCTGGATGTAGAGATTCTCAGTGATGCCCTGGCGATCCACAGCGTCGCTGTTGCGCCAAAAGACCAGCGGCTCGATGTTGAAATCCTGCCGGTATACGTTGATCTGTTCCTTTCTGAGAGTTTGCGAAAAGTGTTCGATCAGCCAATTCACGGCATCCGGGTTGCCGAGGTTCAGGACTCTTCGATATCCCAGCGGCATTCCTTGATTGATCGCTTTTCTGCTGGCCGGATCTGACGGCACCGACAGCAGCCAGTCGGGATGTTCCTTGAAAAATTGGTAACCGGGCCAGACGTGCTCGGGCTCGTACCAGACGATCAGTCCCATGCCTTTCGCATGCGCATACTCGCTGACTGCTCGAAGACCATTGGGATAGTTCTTCGGGTCGGCGTCCCACGAGCCCGCAAGATATTGTCCCGAAGAGCCGTAGATGGGGTCGCTCATCCAGAAGTTGGTGGAAGAGTTGTAGATGTCCATCCACCAGTAGTTGAGCTTCAGCCGTTCATCGGCATATTTTCGTATCAGGAGATTCTGATCGTTCTCATTGTCGAGTTCGATCGAATAATTGGGTCCACCAAAACCAGCCGTACCGGCGGCAAGAATAGGGGCGACATCTTTCCCGCCCGGCCGGGGCGAGTTGTGCGCCCGCATCCAGCGCCTCCACAGGTTCTGGGCATCGATCCAGTCGCCACCCTTCCAGAAGAGTTGGACGATCATGGGACTTCGTATCTGTTCGCCGGGATGCAGCTTGAGATGCGTCAACTCCTGTCCGGCCCGGATGCGAAGGGTGCCTGCCTCGTCGCGCGCAAAGGACGAAGCCCACTGACCCGTCCAGCCCACCGCGAGGATCATGCCCTGGCCGGACCATTCCAGGTTGTAGTAGGGGAAAGACCCGCTGGTCGGCCGCCCGCCATCCGGAGAAAATTGCAGCGCAGCGCCCGGATCGAGTGATTTCAATCTCGGCGAGAAGCCCGTCGGTATTCCATCGCCATCAATGTAGTGCAGGCGCAAACCTTGTTTGATGGGATATTGCAATGCGATGTCGAGGGCCTGGATGTTGGCAAGAATTGGAGTGTCAGCGCGCCCTCGGTTCTTGAAGTAAACCGTCCATTCGACGACGGGAAAATCTGTGTATTCGACCGCGACATATCGTATTTCCAGACTGGTTGGGGGATCGTGCCAGGTGACTGTGCTCTCTTTGCGAGTCTTGTCCAGTTGACGGGTCTGCGAAGTTCTTGACCACATTTCCAGAGACGCTGGTTTCCCGTCGTACTCGAAGGAGAACGGAACGGCTTTCGGTCCGGAGCCGGTGACCCAGTTTTTCACCCACTGTTCTTTAGAGTGCGCGTCCTGATTGCTCGTCACTTGTCCCGTGAGCGAGATGGACACCAGCATGACCGCAAACAGAACCCCGCACGCGATTTTCGCAGGACGCCGAATCATGCTCCGTAAGTCTGCCTCAGCCCGACGCGAGGCGCCAGACTGTGTTCAATAGGCTGAAAAACGTTGACTCGCGTCGTTGCAGTCCCTAGAAACGGTGGGTTGGCCTTGCCTGGAGAAGACAAATTCATGAGCTTTCGCAGCTTGTTCGACCTGACGGGGAAGCATGTGCTCGCGACCGGCGCGGGCGGTGGGATTGGGACCACGGTGTGCCGGGGTTTCAGCGACTTTGGCGCGGAGGTGGCGTGCCTCGATATCAGCGAGGAAATTGCCACCAGAATTGCGAACGATCTGGTGAAGTCCGGTGGGAAGGCCATTCCGGTCGTATGCGACGTGAGGGATCCGGAGCAGGTAAAACAGGCGGTTGACTATGTCATCAAGAAATTCGGCAAGATTGATGTCCTGATGAACTTGGCTGGGGCAGGAAAGCCGATAGCGGCGACCGATGTCACGGTCGAGCAATGGGAGGGAATTTTTAGCGTCTTCTTGCGCAGCACGTTTCTATTTTGCCAGGCCGTCGGACGGCACATGCTGGAGCGCGGCAAGGGCAGCATTATTAATGTTTCGTCGGTCGCGTCCGTGATCGCGCTGGGATATGGCACCGCCGGCTATTCCGCCGCGAAGGCGGGCGTGAATGGGCTGACTCGTGAACTGGCCATCGAGTGGGCGAAAAACGGAATTCGCGTCAACGCCATCGCACCCTGCCAGATCGATACTCCCGGCCTCAGAGACACGCTGGCCGATCCCGTGTACGGCGGCGAAAAATTGCTGAAGTCCTTCCTTGAGATCATCCCCCGCGGGGCATTGGGGCGGCCGGATGAACTGGTCGGGCCTTGCGTATTCCTCGCCTCCGACGCTTCCAGCATCGTTACCGGACACGTCTTGATGGTGGATGCCGGAGTTTCGATCAAGTAATGCAGTCCCGCTGGAGAAGCCATCTGGAGGTTGTGGAGTGGACCGAGTCAGAGGGAAAGTAGCCATTGTCACCGGCGCTGCTGGTGGAATCGGCAGGGCGGTTTGCAAGTTGCTGGCGCAGGAGGGCGCGAAGATTGCGCTTACCGATCTGCGAGATGAAAACGGCAAGAAAGTCGTTCAGGACATCAAGGATAGCGGTGGAGTCGCCGAGTACTGGCACCTGGATGTTTCGAACGAAAAAGAAGTAGAGCAGGTTATTTCTGAGGTCAACGCCCGCCTGGGCGGGATCAATGTGCTGGTCAACAATGCGGGCATCGCAGGGGTCAACAAACCCACTCACGAAATGTCCGAAGGCGAGTGGGACACGGTCATGAATGTAAATGTGAAAGGCGTGTTTTTCTGTGCGAAACATACCATTCCATTTATGCAGAAAGGTGGCGGAGGCAGCATTATCAATATGTCCTCGGTGTACGGGCTGGTTGGCAACGGCGCGATTCCGCCTTACAACGCTTCCAAGGGAGCGGTGAGGCTCATGAGCAAGACGGATGCCCTGCTTTATGCCAAGGACAAGATCAGAGTCAACTCGGTGCATCCCGGGTGGATCTGGCATGAAGAGTTGGAGAGATTCGCCTCGCAGGCGCCGCAGGGCCTGGAAGCGTTCATGAACGAAGTGAATGGTTTCCACCCGATCGGCCACGTCGGACTTCCCGAAGACGTTGCTTACGCCATCCTCTATCTGGCGTCGGATGAATCCAAATTCATGACAGGCAGCGAGTTCGTCATTGATGGAGGCTATTCGTGCCGGTAATGAGCCAGGAGAAGCTCCTGTGGGCCTACGAGCGAATGGTGCTGATACGGGCCTTTGAAGACAAACTGCACCAACTGATTCCGCAGCATCGTTTGCCGGGATTTGCGCACCTTTCCGCGGGCCAGGAAGCCGTGGCTGTCGGACTGTGTGCTCACCTCGGCGACAAAGACTTCGTCACCAGCACCCATCGAGGGCACGGACATTGCATTGCCAAGGGCCTGGACGTCGGCGCGATGATGGCGGAACTCTACGGCAAGAGCACTGGCAGCAGTAAAGGCAAGGGGGGATCGTTTCACATTGCCGACTTGGACCGCGGCATGCTCGGCACTAACGGAATCGTGGGAGCGGGATTGCCGTTAGCTTGCGGACCCGCGCTGGTCGCGAAAGTAAGAGGGACGCGGCAGGTGGCTGCCAGCTTTTTCGGCGAGGGAGCCACGAACCAGGGAGCTTTCCACGAATCGCTCAATCTTGCCGCAGTTTGGAAACTGCCCGTTCTCTTCGTTTGCGAGAACAATTTGTATTCCGAAGCGACTCCGGTGGAGTACGCGATAAAAATCAAAAACATCGCGGACCGGGCTGATGCCTACGGTATTCCGGGTGTGATCGTTGATGGAATGGACTTCTTCGATGTCTACGACAAGGTGCTTCAGGCAGTGGAGCGCGCTCGCAACGGTGAAGGGCCCACACTTCTCGAGGCGAAAACCTATCGATATTTCGGGCACTATGAAGGGGATGCAATGAAGTACCGGGCCAGGGAAGAGGAACAGTCGTATCGGAATCGAGACCCGATTACAACCTTCAAGCGCAAGGTACTTTCTGAAGGTCTTCTCGCGGCTGTCGAATGCGAAGCAATTGAAAAGAAGGCAATCGCGGCAGTCGAGGCGGCTGTGAAGGCAGCGGAGGAAGCTCCCTTGCCCCACCCCGAGGAGTGTCTCACGGACGTCTACGTCACCTACCCGTAGAAGCGCCTGAGAACCGCGAAAACAATCATGGCGAACCGAGAGATTACCTACCGGGAAGCGATCAATGAAGCTCTCCGTCAGGAAATGGAGCGCGACCCTGACGTAATTGTGATTGGCGAGGATGTGGCTGGCGGCGCCGGTCTTCCCCCCGATATGCAGGACGCGTTTGGTGGTGTGTTCGGAGTGACGAAAGGTCTGCTGGGGAAGTTCGGTCCGACGCGAGTGTGGGATACGCCGATTTCCGAAGCCGGATACATGGGCGCGGCGGTCGGTGCGGCGGCGACGGGATTGCGTCCGGTGGCGGAGTTAATGTTTGTCAGTTTCATGGGAGTGTGCCTGGACCAGTTGTCCAATCAGGGGGCCAAGCTCCGCTACATGTTTGGCGGGAAGGCAAAGGTTCCGCTTACGGTGAGAACGGTCATCGGCGGCGGGGTCAGAGCGGCTGGGCAACATTCGACCATTGACTATTCCATGCTGACCCATATTCCCGGTCTTAAGTGCGTCGCACCCTCCAATCCTTATGATGCCAAGGGTCTGCTCGTGTCTGCGATCCGCGACGACGATCCGGTGATTTTCTGCGAGCACATTCAGCTCTACAACATGAAAGGACCCGTGCCCGAGGAGAATTACGCCATTCCTCTCGGTAAGGCCCACGTCATGCGCCCGGGCACGGACGTCACGGTCGTGGCCTTCTCCAGGCTCGCGCTGGTTGCACTAAAAGCGGCGGAGCAGTTGGGCAAAGAGGGAGTCAGCGTGGAGGTCATCGACGGGCGTTCATTGTCCCCCCTCGATGAAGAGACGATCCTCGCGTCTGTCAGCCGGACTCATCGCCTGGTGGTGGTTGACGAGGACACGCCGCGCTGCAGCATGGCCAGCGATGTTGTTGCGCTCGTTGCCCGGAAGGCATTTCTTGCTTTGCACGCGGCACCGCAGATGGTTACTCCTCCGCATACGCCTGTGCCTTACAGCCCTCCCCTGGAGGATTTCTACATTCCATCCTCGCAAAAGATAGCCGAAGCGATTCGGGCAAGTCTTGAAGCCCGCGTCTGAAAGTTTACGTAGGGGCGGACGCGGAGCAGGACTCCGCAGCGATTTCTGTTCGCCCACCGGCGAGCTTCGCTCGCCTGCCCGGACGAGGGTGTCCGGCCTACGTAGTTTGAGGATCATGCCAGGCTTCGGGATTGACGAGATTTGGAGGTCGCTCGCCGCGCAGCGCAGCCAGAAGATTTTCCGAGGCGAGCAACGCCATCCGCAGACGGGTCTCCGGGGTTGCGCTTCCAACATGAGGCGACAGGGTCACGTTTTCCATTCCCATCAGCGCGGGATGTACTTGGGGCTCGTTTTCGAACACATCGAGGCCAGCACCTGCCAGCCGGCCCACCCGCAGCGCCTGAACCAGGGCCTCTTCGTCAACGATGGGTCCGCGCGCGGCATTGATGATGAAGGCGCTGGGCTTCATCAAAGCAAACTCCCGCGCGCCGATGGCGTGGCGGGTCTCAGGAGTTAGAGGAACATGCAGGCTGAGGAAATCGGACTGTCGCAACAAAGTTTCACGGTCCACAAATTCCGCAGCGAATTCTTTTTCGACGCTGGCAGAGGCACGATGGCGGGCGTGATACAGAATGCGCATGGAGAAGCCACGCGCACGACGCGCGGTCGCCTGGCCGATCCGGCCGAAACCGTAGAGTCCCAGCGTCTTGCCGTGCATCTCCGTGCCCCATAGGCAATTCCATTCCCACTGCTTCCAATGCCCGTTGCGAACGTAGCGGTCACCTTCTGCAACTCGCCGGCCCACACCCAACAACAGCGCGAAGGCAAGGTCAGCGGTGGCCTCGGTAAGTACGCCGGCGGTATTGGTAACCAGGATGTGCTTGCGGTTGCAGGCTTCGACGTCAATATTGTCGTAACCGACGGCTATGTTCGATACGACGCGTAATCGAGGGGCTGCGTCGATGATCTCTTTGCTGATCCGCACTCCAGCGGGCATTACGCCGTCCACGTCGCGCATGGATGACGCCAGAAGTTCGGGGGGCATCGGCTCATCTACGCGATGGACCTGAACATCGCAGTGCCGGGAGATCTGGTCGATCACCGATTGCTGGATAGGCCGCGTTATCAGAACCTTCGGTTGCTGTAGGTCACGGGACGAGTTTCGATCCATTCAGGCCTCTAGTCAAAGATTTTCCCCGCCAGCAGACCGCCGTCTACGACGAGTCCGCTGCCAAAAACGTACTTGGCTTCATCGGACGCTAGATAAAGGGCGGCGTAGGCGACGTCTTCGGGCGTACCGAGAGTTCCGGACAGCTGGCGCCTTCTGAGATTATTAGTTGCGGCCTCGATATTGTCGGCGTAGTGGCGGCGCAGAAATCCCTCGACAAAGGGTGTGTAGATTGTGCCGGGCAACAGAGAGTTCACGCGGATATTGTAGCGGCAGTAGTCGGCTTGCATGGCCCGGGTCAGGGAGTAGACCGCGCCTTTGGATGCAATGTACGCCGCGCGTTTTGCCAATGCCATCCTGGCGCCGCAGGCTGACATGTTAATGATGCTGCCGGATTTCTGATGGATCATAATGGGCACCACGTGCTTGCTGGCGAGATAGATGCCCTTGACGTTGACCGCCATCACCCGGTCCCACTCGGCCTCGGAGGTCTCGTGCAAATCGCCCACACAAGCGATCCCGGCATTGTTGAAGAGAATATCAATGCGGCCGAAGCGCTCGGCCACGGTGCGGCTCATCGCTTCCATGTCGCTCGCGCTGGTGACGTCGGCGGCAAGGAAGAAACTCGATGGACCGATTTCGTCCGCGACTCTGTTGCCTCCCACGGCGTCCCGGTCCACAATTGCGACGCGCGCTCCCTGAGCGGCGAACAGCCTGGCGGCGGCTTCTCCAATGCCCGATCCGGCGCCGGTGATGATCGCCGTCTTGCCTTGCAACCGCATGCTCG
>Ga0134128_10003516_pt1 | contig 19132 bp, 14 predicted proteins | sample KB31754_FD_96462 | JGI IMG/M metagenome (GOLD analysis project Ga0134128, IMG submission 96462) | Terrestrial soil microbial communities with excess Nitrogen fertilizer from Kellogg Biological Station, Michigan, USA - KB3-175-4 | ecosystem: Environmental > Terrestrial > Soil > Unclassified ...
CGACGAGGCCGAAATCAGGCGGATGGAGCGCGCCCTTGTAGGGATGATTGACCATGAACATGTCGCCGGGGCGAATGCCCGGCGAATCCGAGCAATCGGCAACGATGTGCTTGACCATCTCTGCAACCGAGGCCGCGTGATAGAGCACGGTTTTGCCGAGGGTCACGATCTCCCCATGAACGCCGAAGATGCCGGTGTTGAAGTCGGTGGCGTCGTTGACGAGGGGAGAGCCCGAGATCGCCGACAGCGTCGCCGCCTGCTCCTCGCTGATCGAGATGAGTCGGTGATGCACGACCTCGAAAGTGACGGGATCGACCACACATCTCTTGAATTCATAAGGACGGGCGCTGATCGGTCTTGCTTCGTCCATCAGCGCGCTCCCTTGGCATCGAGATGCAGGATCATATTGCCGAAACGCTCGATCTCGAGCGCCTGATCGACGCCGACAACAACCGTCGTATCCGGCCGCTCGATAATCGCTGGGCCGGCGATCGAGAAGCCCGGTCCGAGATCGGCCGAGCGATGCACCGGGCTCTCCTGGAATCCGCTGCGATAGAAGAAGACCTTGCGCCGTGAGGCTGGCTGCGGCTGATCGGTACGCAGGGGCAACGCGCCGGGCTTCGGCTTCACGACGGCCGTCGTCGCCTCGGCGCGCAGGGTCGTGAACTCGACACCCGACCCGCGCAAGGCAGAGCCCTTACCGTAAAGCGCCTCGTATTTTTCCTGGAAGCGGTCGACCAGCGCATCGATATCGGATGCGACGAGATGCTTCATCGGCACTTCGACGAAAACTTCGTGCACCTGCTGGCGGAACAACATGCCGACAAGCCGCTCGATCTTCGTCTGTTCGCCCAGTGCCGCGCGGCATTTCGCTTCGAGTGATTCGAAAGCGCGGTTGAGCGCGGCAATGTCGATGTGGTCGGAAGCACGTTTGGCGGCCGGGGGCGTGCGCCCGCCGAAGGCCAGCGAGAATGAGCGATGCCTATCGGCCGTTACCGCGCCGAAGGCAGAATGCCCCGAGGCCGTCGTCGGGACGATCACGGTCTTAATCCCGGCGATGGCCGCGAATTGCTGCGCGTGAGTCGGGCCGGCGCCGCCGTAAGCGCATAGAGCGAAATTGCGCGGATCGTGTCCGGACCAGGTCGTGACCCGGCGCAGCAGATCCGCCATCTGGTTGTTGGCAACCTCGCGGATACCAGCGGCCGCTTCGTGGAGCGACATGCGCAGAGGCCTGGCGATCTTCGCTTCGATCGCGGCTTTAGCGAGTTCGATATCGATCTTCATCCGGCCGCCGAGAAAATATTCGGCGTCGATGATGCCGAGAACGAGATCGGCGTCGGTGATCGTGGGTTCTGTACCGCCGCGCCCGAAACAAACCGGTCCAGGCTCCGCGCCGGCGCTATCGGGACCGACGGTCAAGTGGCCGTCCTTCACGCGCGCAATCGATCCACCGCCCGCGCCAATCGCCGTGACCTTGATCGAAGGCAACGCGACGTGGAAGCGCCCCACCTCGCGCACGGTTTGCAAGATGGGCTGGCCTTCGACGATAAGGCCGACATCGAAGCTCGTGCCGCCCATATCGGCGGTGATGATATTCTTGTAGCCGATCAGGTCGCCCAACTTCTGCGACGCGAGCACACCGCCTGCCGGCCCGGACGTGAGGAGGTTCGCAGCCTGAAACGCAGCCTCACTCGCGGGAAGCACCCCACCTCCCGATTCCATAATCGAGACCGGCCCCTCGTAGCCGAGGCGGCGTATCGAGTTCTCCAGCCCGTTAATGTACCGATTGATGACCGGACCGAGATACGAGTTGATCGCTGTCGTGGAGACCCGCTCGTACTCGCCGAGAATGGGAATCAAGGACGACGAAACCGTGACGAAGATCCCGGGCGCTTCCTCTTTTATGAGTTGTTCGAGCCGTTGCTCATGTTTGGGATTGCGGAACGACCATAGCAGCATGACCGCGATCGCTTCGACACCGCTCTTCACAAGGCGCCGAATGCTGACGCGCGCGGCATCCTCATCGAGCGGAACAATGATTGCGCCTTTGTAATCGACGCGCTCGTCGATTTCCTCGATCAGATCACGGGCGATGATCGGCTCGGGAAAAGAGCGCGCCGAGTAATGGGCGATCTCGTGATCGAGAAGCCCAGCCCAGCTTGCCATGCAGCGCTGGACGCGCAGAACGTCGCTGAATCCTTTGGTCGTCAGCAAGCCCGTCTTTACGCCCTTGCGTTCGATGAATGCGTTGGTTGCCGCTGTCGTGCCATGAGCAAAATAGCGCAAATCAGCCACGAGATCTTTTGCCCCGATTCCGAGGTCGGAGGCGGCGAGTTCGAGCGCATTGAGGACGCCGCGGGTGCGATCGTCGGGCGTCGTCGGCGCCTTGACGATCGCGATGTCGCCCGCATCCGACAGCATGACCAAATCGGTGAACGTCCCGCCGATATCGGTGCCGATGTAGTAGCTCATAATTTTTCTTTCACGGGCAGCGCCCCTCGCGGATCGCATTCCAAAATTGACCCACCACTCCTCCTGGACAACACGACCTTGTCGTTGAATGCTTTTGTCACGGAGCGTAAAGAGCATGCCGCCGAGCGTCAATGCAAAACATCATAATCCTATACTTTTCGTCTTATTGACGGACGAGTGCGCGTGCGCGTAGCTTCGGTGCCGTAATTGGCGGCCAAGTGCCGTAGGGGAGGAAGCATGGCTAGGGACCTGCAAGCCTTCGTCGAGGAGTTGAGACGGCGGCCCGGGGATCTCGTGGAGGTCGCCCGTGCGGTAAAACCACATGAATTCGAGGTGACGGCGATCTTGAAGCAGCTGGAGGAGCGCCATTGCTATCCAGCCGTGCTGTTTCGCAACCCACTCGCCATTTCGGAAAATGTTTCAGCGTTCCCCCTGCTGACCAATGTCTACGCAAGCCGCGAACGCTGCGCGTTCATACTCGGCGCCGACCCGGCCAAGTCCCATTTCGCGCTTAGTCAGACTTATGGTGCGATGCTGAAGCGCAGCATTGAACCAGCGGTAATCGCACCGGATGCCGCGCCGGTACGCCAAAACAGCTGGATTGGGCACGAAGCGGATGTGCGCAAGCTACCCATCGTTCGCCACTTCGAGATGGATATGGGCCCAACCCTTACGATGACGCATGTGATGTGCTCGCGTGACGGGGTTTATAACGTCTCATTTGCCAAGACATTCTACAAATGGGACGCGCACCAGATGGTCGTTAGCGTCCATACGCGCGATCTCGGCCAATGCATTCGCGAGCGGCACGAGCGCGGAGAGCCGGCGAGGATCGTGAACGTCATTGGCCATCATCCAGCGTTTCATCTCGGCAGTGTCAATCACCGTCCGTGGGGCAGCGACGATTACGCGAAGATCGGCGCCTTTATGGGGGAACCACTTCGTCTCACCCCATCCCTCACCTGGGGCGACGAGTTCCTCGTCCCGGCGGACGCTGAGATAATCATTGAAGCGGAGTTGCCACCAGACCAGCTCGACGTCTGCGATCCATTCGGCGAAGTCGCACGGCTTTATCAAGCACAATGCTTGCGCCCGGTGTTCAATGTGCGCGCCATTAGCTTCCGCCGCGGCGCGATCGTTCAGGATATTTTCTCCGGCTTCCGCGACTCGAATGCACTCGGCGCCTTGTTCAAGGAAGGACAGCTCGATAATATTCTGCGCCCACGCTTCCCCAACCTGCACGAGATTCACGCGCCAGATTCGGGCTGCGGCGTCTATGCAGCCTATATCTCCGTCCAGAACATCCAGCCCGGTCAGGCCGAAGAGATCGGCCGGATAGCACTCGAAGCCATTCGCATCATGCAACTCGTGGTCGTCGTGGACGCCGATATCGACGTCTATGACGAAAGCCAGGTAATTTGGGCGCTTCACACGTATGCCGATCTGCTGAAGGGCATCAGATCTTACGGCGAGAGCTATACGCTCCATAGCGGTTTCGCGACGACCAACTGGGGCAGCAAGGTCATCGTCGACGCGACCCGCCCGAAGCATTTCGCCTTTGGCGCGCGTTCGGAAGTGCCGGCGGAAGCAATGCGAAAGATCAGGCTTTCAGACTATCTTCCGAATGATGCGGTGCTGGTGCGAGCCTGAGATGGAAAAGATATTCTGGGTCCAATGTCCTGGCTGTCAGGGAAAGTTCTACTGCAATCACCAGGACATGCGGCACACCACGACCAAGCTCTTCTGTCCGTTCTGCCGCACACGCTTCTCGCCGCAGGAAGCGGTAACGATCGATGAGCGCGAGAAGCCGACGCTGGCGAGACCCGACGGAACGTAAGAACAGACTATTCGATGCCCGGCGCTCTTCCTAACGGCGGCCAAATTAGGGACCAAGCGAGGTTCCATAAACTCAATGTTTATGCAGTCGCCCTGCCCCGCTATGTGGCGCTTCCGGAGTTGAGCCGAGATCTGGCATCACGCGCTAAGATCAAGGTACCGGCTTCGTGCCGATCCAGCGCCTATTCCCCCCACAGCGCCTTGCTCGCGCGCCGCGCGCCTTCGGCGAGCGCTTCGAGCTTAGCCCAGACTAGTTCGTGATGTACGCGATTGCCGAGGCCGCAGTCGGTGCCCGCAACCACATTCTCGCGCCCGACGATCTCGGCATAACGCACGATTCGATGCGCCACGAGATCGGGATGTTCGACGAGGTTAGTGGCATGGCTCACCACACCGGGCATCAGGATCTTGCCTTTGGGAATCTTCGCATCCTTCCAGACCTGCCACTCATGCTCGTGCCGCACGTTTCCTGCCTCGAAGGAATAGCTCCGCGCGTTCACCTGCAACACGAGGTCAACGATGTGTTCCAGCGGCAGATCGTGGGTATGAGGACCGTGCCAGCTGCCCCAGCACAAGTGGTAGCGCACTTTATCCTCTGGAATGCCTTTCAAGGCTCGATTAACTGCATCGATGCGAAGCTTGGCGAATTTGCGATAGGCATCGATGCTGGGCTCGGGCTTCAGCATGTCCCACCAATCGGGCAGGCCGGGATCGTCGATCTGGAGGATCAAGCCCGCCTCGACCACGGCGCGATACTCCTCCGAGATCGCGTCCGCCAGCGCGAAGAGGAATTCCTCTTCCGTCTTGTAGTATTCATTGTGGATGAAATGATCGAACCAGCCGGGCGCGAGCACGGCGAGAAACGCTTCCTCGACTTTTGCGCCGGAGCGTTCGATCGCCGCCTTGAAGACGCCGATTTCGCGTTTGATCGCGTCGGGCCCTTTCGACTTCAGGGGACCGCGTACGATGGTGCGCTCGGGCGCCCGCACGTAGGGGCGTTCGCCAGGCACGAAGAACATCGTCTTCTGCTGGTCCATGGCGGCATAGAATTCAGGAAAGTCATCCCGCTCACGGGTCCTGAGATTGCTGGAAGCGACTTCGCTCGGCTGTAACGGACGCGTGGTGAGGCCTGAGAAATGGGCCGCGTAATGCCCGCTCATCCCGTGAACGGTCCAGAACTCGCCATCATTGACGATGTCGATCCCGGCCCTCACCTGCTGCCGCACGATATCGGCGACGACGGGCACGACCTGGGCATCGAGCTCCTTGGGATCGGTCACGTCCGCGCGGGCGAGCCGCGCCGGCATGTCGGCGAAATTCTTGGGCGCGGGCAGCCTACCCACATGCGAGGTGCGAATCCGGTCAGTGTTGTACTGCATGGCGCGTCTCCCCTGGTCTCTTATTGAGGGTCCGAAGAACCGACTGTTGCCGCTCTTCAACATTGGAACAAGACTAGGCTACCGTAGTCGCGGCTCCAAAGGAGAAAAGTTATGTTTCGCGCCACCGAGAACAAGCCGCTCGCCACGACCATCACCGGTTCGCTGCCGCGGCCCCAATGGTTCGTGGAAAATCTGCGCGGACGCGCATTTCTTGCCGCGTTCAACGGGGATGCAGTCTACCGGGAGCAGTACGGCGACGCTGTTGCAACCCTTATTGCGGACGAAACACGCGCCGGGCTCGACATTCTGACCGACGGCGAAATGCGTTTCGACCAGGATGTGGGCGGCCGCTCCTGGTTCGGCTATCCGTTCGATCGGATGACTGGGCTTGCCACGCAAACCTACGGCGATCCGCGCCAGCGGCAGGGGTTCGGCGGCCGCACGCGTGAACCCGCTGACATCCTCTCCGAGTTCATCGACACAATGAGGCCGCCGCAGATTGTGGGGTCGATTGGTGCCGGGTCTCTCCAATACGACGCGGTTTGGAAGATTGCACAGCGCATGACGGATAAGCCCATTAAGCTAGGTAGTTGCTGCGGACAAATGCTCGATCTTCAAGCCCAGAACCGCTTCTACAAGGATCGGCGCGACGCTGTCATGGCCTTCTCCGAGGCGCTCAACACCGAATATCACCGGCTTGCCGACGCGGGATGCCAGGTGATCCAAGTGGAGGAGCCGCTGATGCGCGGCAACGTCAGCGATCTGGACATACCGACGGAGTTCTATGTCGAGGCACTTAATCGCGAAGTACGCGGACTGCGCGCCAAGACCGAGGTCTGGTGCCACACTTGCTGGGGCAATCCGTACGCGCAGCGCCTGCATGGCCGGCCGTCCTATAAGCCGGCGCTCAAATACTTCGGGGCGCTCGACGTCGACGTTGTCACCGTCGAGGCGACAGAGAACCAAGGCGCGGAGCTCGGCGAGATCGCGGCCGCCTTAGCGCCGCATCAGAAATTGGCCATCGGAGTCATTAGCCACCGCTCGCTGCAAGTTGAGCTGCCCGAGGAGGTCGCGGCGATCGTACACGTGGCGCTCGAGCACTTACCGCCCGCGCGCGTGGTCCTCAGCTCCGACTGTGGATTTGGGCGGCAAGGCATGAGCCGCACGCACGCGTTCTACAAAATGGCCGCGATGGTCCGCGGCGCCAACATCGTACGGCGCGAACTCGGTCTGGCCGAAACGCGCATCCCGGCGAGTGATACGAGATTTATGCTGGGATGAAGTCGTCTCCGTCGCCGAGATCCGGAGACCGCCACCCATCCATATCCAACGACTATTTTCTAGTCGCGAGGCGGAGGATAAGCTGTTGCCTGTACAACCACGGCTCATAAACAAACATCGCCTGGGCGATTGATTGCGATGATCGACAAACCATGACCGGCGAGGCATTCGAGGAACGATTTGTCGACGCTGACGGCTTCCGCCTCCGTTACGTCGAGGCCGGCCGCGGACCACCGTTGGTTTGCCTTCATGGCGGCGGCGGGCTTCGGCTCGCTCCGGCCCACGATCTCCTGGCGAAAAATCACCGCGTTATCGCGTTCGAGATGCCGGGCTTCGGCGCATCGCCTGAGAATCGGCGCTCGGCGTCGACCGAGGATCTGGGGCGGAGCATGAATGCCGCGGTCGCGGCGCTGGCGCTCGAGCGCTACAGCATCATGGGCACGTCTTTCGGCTCAAAAGTCGCGTTGTGGATGGCGATCGAGCGCCCGGAAGCCGTCGAGTCCATCGTCTTGATCTCCCCCGCCGCGATCCGTGAACAGCAGGGGCCGGTGCCGACTCATGTCGCACCCGAGGAAGCGGCAAAGCTGCTCTACGCGCACCCCGAGCGGCAGCCGAAATCCCCGCCCCCACCGCGCGAGCTCGTCGCGAAACATGCCGCGCTGACCAGCCGCCTGCTCGGGCCGGGGCGCGACGCGCCTTTCGAAGCGCGGCTCGCCAAGCTGCCCCATCCCGTGCTGGCCCTGTTCGGCACTGCCGATCGGGTGACGCCGCCCGAAGGCGCGCATCTCTTTCGGGAGATCCTGCCCCATTGTCACATCGTCCTCGTCTATGACGCGGCGCATGCGATCGACGCCGATCGCCCCGAGGCGCTGGCGTCCGTGGTCGGCGATTTCCTCGCGCGCCAGGACCGCTTCCTGGTACGCGAAACGAGCGGTCTCATCCATCCATGAAAGTCTCCTTTTTCTCCTCAGTATTCTATCTCGCTCAGGCGCCCGGCGGTTGGCCGGCCGCCAGCACCGGCTATTCGCCGCAGGACGCGCGGCGCTCGATGCTGACCGCGCTGGAGCAATTCCGCTTGGCGGACGAGGTCGGCTTCGATTGGGTCACCGTCGCCGAGCATCACTACGGACCGATGGGCCTCACGCCGAACCCGATGGTCTTCGCCGGCGCGCTGACGCAGGTGGTGAAGCGTGCGCGGATCGCGCTGCTGGGACCCAATGTCCCGATCCTCAATCCTGTGCGCGTCGCCGAAGAGTTCGCGATGCTCGACACACTCACCGACGGACGCCTCATCGCCGGCATGATGCGAGGCACGCCGAACGAGTACGTGACCTACAATACGAACCCGTCTGAATCGCGCGCGATCTTCGAAGAGGCCGTGGTTCTGATCCGTCGCGCCTGGACGGAGACGCAGCCTTTCGGTTGGGAAGGGCGCCACTTCCAGTTTCGCTCGATATCGATCTGGCCGCGTCCCGTGCAACAACCCCATCCGCCGATCTTCATCTCCGGCTCCAGTCCGGAATCGGCCGCCTTCGCCGCGCGCAACCACATCTCGCTCGGCCTTGCCGTCACAACCGTGCCGCAAGCCGCCAAGTCTGTCGCCCTCTATCGCGAGGCCGCGCGCGAAGCGGGATGGACACCGCAGCCGGACAACATCCTCTATCGCTTGTCTTTCCACGTCGCCGACAGCGACGGGCAAGCGCGGGCCGATCTCGATGACAGCGCGCGGCTACCGCAGCGCATGAGCCCCGTGCTGGCCAACCCCGCTTTGGAAGCGGCCGTGGCCGCGACCGGGTATTACGGCTCGGATCTTACGAAGCAGCGCGCGCGCGTGCTGCTGAGCCACGGTGTCGACGAGCGGATCGCGGCCGGCCAGATCCTCATCGGCAGTGCGGAAACGGTGCAATCGCAGATTCGCGATATCGCCGACAAGCTCGGCGCCGGCGTGCTCGATCTTGTACCCGCGTTTCAGAGCGGTGAGCCGACCTTTCGTTCCATACGCCTGTTCGGCGAAAAGGTGCGGCCGCATTTGCGGCATCTGTAGTCCCGCGGGGAGGCTTGCCGAGATCGAGCGCGAATGGGGTCCGTCTCCGCGTGTCTTCCTTCGATCCGGTCTTACTGGCCAATTTCGAACGATTATCCTAACTTCTCTGGTCGATTGGAAACGACACATTCATCAGGGCGCTCTATCGGATCTTCCGAGCTTCGGCGGGAAGATCTGCGACTCCTGACCGGCCGCGGTCGGTATTTGGCCGACATATGCCTGCCGCGCCAGCTTGAGGCGGCTTTCATTCGCTCGCCTCACCCCTACGCCCGGTTGGGAAGAATCGAAACCAATGGCGTGCGAGGGCTTGCCGGTATCGAGGCGGTCCTCACCGCGAACGACCTTCCTCGTGCGACCCTGTGGTACCAACGACACCCGAAGCTCAAAGTTACCCGCCAACCGGTGCTCGCCTTCGACCGCGTGCGTTTCGTCGGGGAGCCGGTGGCGATCGTCCTTGCCGAAAGCCGCCATGCCGCCGCGGACGCACTCGAGCGCGTGGACGTCGCGTACGATCCCATCCTCGATCGCGGCACGCCGTTATTCGAGCACATTCCAGACAATGTGGTGCTTCGCGACGTGCAACAATGGGGCGATCTCGACCGCGCCTTCGCGAGCGCAACCACGATTGTCACGTCGACCTATCACAATGCGCGCCAGCTGGCATGCCCGCTTGAAGCGCGCGGCTGCATCGCGAGCTACGACCCATATTCGCAAGAGCTTACGATCTGGGCGTCCACCCAGGTGCCGCACCGGCTGCGTAATGATCTCGCCGCCGCTATCGGGATGGCGGAAAGCCGCATCCGCGTGCACATGATCGATATCGGCGGAGGTTTCGGCCAGAAGATTCCGACACATGCCGAGGAGCTTGCCGTCGCGTTGGCATCAATGGCCACCGGCCGCCCCGTACGCTGGGTCGAAGACCGCCAGGAAAATCTCGTCGCCGCACCGCATTCGCGCGACCAAACGATTGATCTCGAGCTCGCGATCGATGATTCGCTTCGGTTCACCGCGCTTCGCGCCACGCTCGTGAGCGATGCCGGCGCCTATTCGTTCAACAGCGGCAGCGCGACGACCGAGGCCGGGCGGGCTTCTGAAAGCCTGATGGGCCCCTATCGCATCGACGCTTACGGCTTCGACGTGAAGATCGTTTTGACCAACAAATCGCCGATCGCGCCCTATCGCGGCGTCGGAAATGTCGCCGCGCAATGCGCCCGCGAGTTGTTGATCGACAAAGCGGCGCAGGAACTCGGCGTCGACCGATTCGAACTGCGCGAGCGGAATATGATCCGTAGCGACGACCTTCCTTATAAAGCGGTCAATGGAGTGACGTTCCGGGATGCCAGCTTTGTCGAGACGCTCGCAAAAGGGCGTGAGCGGCTGAAGGAAGTCCTCCGCGAGCTGGGACAGCCGCCACAGGGGGCCATACGCGGTGTCGGCATCAGCCCCTTTTTTGAGCGCGCCAGCGCCGGACCGTCGATCCCGTCGCATGACGCCGCGCGGGTGACGGTCGATGGTACGGGTCGCGCGATCATCGTTTTTGGCACCCCCTCGATCGGTCAGGGGATCGAGACGAGCATGGCTCAGGTCGCGGCGGATGCGCTCGGTTTCAAGATCGACGACGTGGCGGTGAGCTGGACCGATACGACCCATGCGCCGGTGAGCCTCGGCGGAACCCGGGCCAGCCGAGCAGCGGTGGTTATGAGCGGCGCCGTAGGGCGCGCGGCCGAGGCGGTGCGCCGACAGATTCTCGAGGTTGCCGCCGTGCTGCTGCAGGCGAACGCGGCAAACCTCTCCTTGGAGGACGGCCAGATCCGGATGCCGGGCCAGAGCGCTGCCAAGATGTCCGCGGCGGAGGTCGTGCGGATCGGTCTCCTTCGTACCGGATTGCCGCCGGGCTTCGAGCCCACATTCGAGGCGACGAAATTCTTCGAGCCCGCGGCGACGGTTTTCTCCAATGCGTGCATCATTGCCATTGTCGCGGTTGCGCCGGAGACCGGCGAGGTGCGGGTCGAGCGCATCATCGGCGTCGAGGATTGCGGCACGATGCTCAATCCGATGATCGTCGAGGGCCAATTCCACGGCGGCGTTACCCAGGGCATCGGCCAGGCGCTCAAAGAAGAATTCGTTTACGACGAACACGGGCAGCCATTGAGCGGCTCGTTCCTGGATTATGCTTTGCCAATCGCCAGCGAAGGCCCCGTGTTCGACATAACGCATGTCGTAACGCGGTCCTCGGTGAGCTGGGAAGGCGTCAAAGCAGTCGGCGAAGGCGGCGTCATCGGCGGAACCAGCGCCGTCATCTCGGCGGTCGCCGATGCTCTGGCGCAACGAGGCATCGAGGTGCAGCGAATGCCGCTGACACCGGAGAAAATCTGGCTGATGCTGCGTAGCAATCCGACGAAACGCGAGCCGCCATAAACCGGCACCTTTCGACTGGCTTGGACACGCCAATCTATCGCCGGCCGAATACCTCGAGACCGTAATGTCGCGCGATGATCGCGACAACGAGAATGATCGATGTGGTGACAACGCCGATCACGGCCGCCCCCTCGAGATTGGATGAAAGCGCGAATTGCATCATGAGAAGCGACAAGGTTTGGCTGCCGCCATTCGCGAGGAAGATCGTGGTCGAGATATCCCGCAGCGCGGAGATGAACACGATCACGAAAATGCTAACCAGCATCGGGCTCGAAAGTGGCAATACGATCCGGACGAAGGTCCTGAGGGGACCGGCACCGCTCACGCGAGAAGACTGTTCCAGCTCGCGCGAGATCTGTCCGATCGATGTTTTGATCATGTGCACGCCGATCGGCATTTGGGCGATGACGATGATCATGACGAGCGATGCAAGGCTGCCATAGAGAACGGCAGAAAACGCCGGCACTGTCAGGATGATCCACAGCATCGAGATGCCGAGCAAAATGCCGGGGATCGACCAGGGTAGCCATGCCAGCAGCTCGATCATGTGGCGTCCCGGCAGCCGGGAGCGGCGCACGATCTGGGCCATGCCGGCATAGATCAGCACGCCGCCAAAGCCGGCGCCGCCGGCGACCACGAGCGAATTCCGCAATGCCTTGGTGAAGAGCGGATCGTTTAGAACCTCGGCCCAATGCACGAGGCTAAACGGCGACGCGATTGTGAAAAAGCCAAAGAGCTTCATGCACGAACCGACGACCAGCATGAACAGTGGAAATGCCAACGAGATAGCGACGACAAGGAGCAGCGCGGCCGATATGCAATACCGCCAGCGCCCGATCTGCATGGGCTCGAGCCGCGCGCCGCGGCCCAGGATGGTCGCATAGTCGAAGCGTATACTGATGCGCTGATAGACGATCGCGATCACCAGCAAGAAGAACATTATGAAGGTACTGAGCGACATCGCCGCTTGAAAATTGGGCGGCTCCAACGAGACGAGATTGTAGATCCGGGTCGAGTAGACCCAGATTCCGTTCGGCTGGCCCAGGATACGCTCCACCTCGAAGGTTTCGAGGCTCTTGATGAATCCGGCGAGCGCGCCCGTGAGGATCGCCGGCGCGAGGATCGGCAGCGTTACCTGGCGGAAGACGGTGAATGGCTTGGCGCCGCAAACCCGGCCCACCTCCTCAAACGACGAATCAAGTTGGCGAAGCGCGGGCGCCAGCAGCACAACCATGACGGGGATGGAGGAGGTGAGCACCTGCACCCATAGGATGCCCCCGACGGAGTAGATGTTGAACGGCGCCGAGGTCACGAAAGGCAGTGTCTCGACGATCTTGTTGATGAGCCCATAGCTCGGGCTTAGAAGCAGGATCCAGCTCAGCGTCACCGGCAGGACCGGCACGAAGAATGTCAGCCACAGCGCGAGCTCGATGAAGCGGCTGCCCGGGATCCGGACGCGGATCAGGAGCCATGCGATCAAAAAGCCGACAACCGCAGCAACGGGCGCGCGGAGCGCCAGGAGAAAGCTGTAAGCGATCGCGGAGCGGTTGATGGTGCTGTCGATGAAGACGCTGCGCCACAGATTGCCTTCGAGCGCGCCTACCACGACCAGCACGACGGGCGCCGCGGTCACGGCCGCGACCAGCGTCAGGGTCAGAATGCCGAGGAAGAGCTGGAAGCGCGGCGTTGAGACCCAGCCCCGACCCTCTGTCGCTAAAACCGCCAAGCCCTGCTCGCTCAGCGCGGCAGTTCGGCCGTTAGCTTCTTGAGATGCTCCGCACGCTCGCCGGCGTACCAGCTATAGACATAGTCGTCGATCAGGTATTTCACGCCGGGCTGCTCACGAACATAGTCCGGCACGGCATCGCCGGTATCCACATCCGCTCGCAAGCTTTTTTCCGACATGTTCTTCTCGTAGATCTCCTGCGCCTCCTTCGTCCCCATCCAATTGGCGAAGACCTGGGCCGCGTTCGGATGCGGCGAGTTCTTGAACAGCATGATACAGCCGAAGCCCCCGGTGGTCGATGCGCCGCCAAAGCCGTCATCGATGATCACGGGCGCAATCGGAAGACCCTGACGGCGATAAATCTCGACCGCGAATTGCACCAGGCCGATTGCAATCGAATCCTCGCCGCGCGCAACCCATTCCGCGATTTGTCGGCTGTCGGTCGAGAACTTCACATTCTGGCCGACATAGAGCTTCTTCACGTAATCGTCGCCCATCACCTTGGCGAGATAGGCCGCCGGCGGCTCGCCAGGGCCGCTGCTGCGCACATCGAAGGAAACGATCTTGTCCTTGAATTCGGGCTTCAGCAGGTCATTCCAGCTTTTGATCGGCGTCTTCACGATGTTGGTGTTTGCGAAAACGGAGTTGTAGACCCAATCCGTCGTCTGGAATGCGCATTTGGGGTCGTTCGGCCCCGAACCGGCCGCGCCAAACTCGGTCAGCTTTGGTGCACCGGTCCGCCACACGCCGGCCTTGAAGAGTTCGGGATCAACCAGCTTTCCGTTCATGTCGAGAAGCTGGCCGCGCGCGGCAAACAGCCAGCACGTCGACATGCCGCCGATATGTGCGTCGATCGACAATTTGTTGGCTTTGAACTCCTCATCGATGCGAGCGACGATCGCGCTGGTCGTATCGGCGAAATAGTTCAGCGTGATGCCGTAACGGGCCTTGAACGCGGCGCTCAAGGCGGCGCGAAGCGCCGGAGAAGGCGGGCCGGTGACGTTCAACTCGCCGCCCTCCGTGAGCGCGGCTTTCTGAATCGCCGCCCATTTCGCCGGATCACCCCCTTGCGCCGAAGCGCCTGTCGCAAGCGAGGCGAGCAAGACAAGGAGGGCGAAGAAAAGCGTCGGTCGATACGGCATGAGTGTAAATCCCCCAGGAGCTAGCGTTCGCCGGTCAGGCATCCGCCAGCTCCGGCTTGAGTGCGGCATAGGCGCGCCGGAACATCTCGTTGACATGCTCTTGCGCCGTGCAGGTCGCGAATTGAGCAGGACGCTCGGCGCTGACGCAGCCGGGAAGCGCCTCGATGATGGCGGATGGACGCGGCCCGAAAAAGAAGGCCATGGAATAGCGGTCGCGGCCCGACGCGTTGTTCATCACGCGATGGAGGTTCGAGCTGTACAGCCCGTTCGTCCAGCGCTTGATGAGATCGCCGAGATTCACCACGAACGTGCCCGGGATCGGCTTGGCGCGTATCCACTCGCCGTCGGCATTCCGGACCTCGAGCCCGCCGACATCGTCCTGAACGAGCAACGTCACACCGCCCCAATCGGTATGCGCGCCCGCGCCCATTTGATTGAAGGCCGCCGTTGCCGGCTGCGGCGGATATTTGAGCATGCGGAGCGTCGTGTTCGGCATGTCGAACATCGGGTCGAAATAATCCGCCGACAAATCCAGCGACAGCGCGATCAGCCGCACGACGCGCATCGACAGATCCGAGATCGCCGCATGATAGGCCAGCACGTCGTCGCGGAATCCCGGCATGTCCTGCGGCCATTGATTGGAGCCGTAGCCGCGGATCGCCTTCCCTGCATAAGGATGATCGGGCCCGATCTCGGTACCGATGAAGAACGCCTCCTTCAGGTCCGGCGGCGACGCCTTGACCTTCGGATCCTGGCTGTCGGTGACCTGTACCCCGAGCGGCTCGTACCCAACGAAGGTCGGCGACTTCGTCATGTGGATCGCCATCTTGCGCTCGAGCGGCAGGTCGAAGAAACGGCGCGCGCCGTCGAATTGTCCGGCGATCAGCGATTCTGGGATCCGGTGATTGGTGACGTAAAAAAAGCCTGTCTCGCGACAGGCTTTGTGAACTTCCCAAGCGATAGCGCGGTGCGTTGCGGCATCCGCGGTGAACGTGCCCGCGAGATCGATGACGGGAATAGTCTCAGCCGCTTTGGGCGGCGTATAGATGATCATGGCGCCCTGCCCCTTTGATATTGAACATCGGCGGCGCGCCCCCGGCAAGCGAAATCAAGGGAGCTATCGCGATCTAGGCAAAGGCCGCGATCGATGGCAAGCTGCGCGATTTGCGGGGGAGATCGCGCATGATGCTGCGCTGCAAGGTGAACGGCGAACAGGTCGAGGCCGACATTGCGCCGCGACTACTGCTCGTTGATTTCATCCGGCACGAACTCAAGCTAACCGGCACCCATGCGGGATGCGAGAGCGGCATCTGCGGCAGCTGCACCATCATCGTGGACGGCGCCCCGGTGCGGTCTTGTCTGATGTTCGCCGCGCAGACCGACGGGTCCGAGGTGCGTACGGTCGAATCCCTGGCGTCTGACAACGTTCTGTCAGCGCTACAGCTCGCGTTCAGCCGGCATCATGCCTTGCAATGCGGCTTCTGCACGCCGGGTATCCTGATGACTTTGCAGGCGCTGCGCGAGCGCGATGCCTGGCCGCGCAGCGAGAAAGAAGCGCGCGAACTCCTCAGCGGCAATCTCTGCCGCTGCACCGGGTATCAGGGAATGGTCGACGCGATCATCGGGCTAGGACCGTGAAACCCGCCGCCTTCACGATGCATCGCCCGCGCGATCTCGACGATGCCCTGGAGCTTCTGGCGCAGCACGGTACGGAGGCGCGGCTCATTGCCGGGGGCCAAAGCCTCGTGCCGATGATGAATCTTCGTCTCGCTACGCCATCCGTCCTAATCGATCTCAATACCGTCGACGCACTCGCCGGCATACGCCGCGACGGCGACGTTCTTCGGATCGGCGCCTGCACGCGCCAGCAGACCGCCCTCGAGAGCGACCTCGTGCACAGACACGCTCCGCTTCTCTCGGCCGCGCTGCGGCATGTTGGACACTACGCCACACGCTGCCGTGGAACGATTGGTGGCAGTCTCGCCAATGCGGATCCGGCATCGGAGCTCGTGCTCGCGGCGATGACACTCCGCGCGACCGTCACGTTGCGTAACAGGACCACGGTGCGAAGCGTCGCGGCCAGCGAATTCTTCCTCGATACCATGACGACTGCGCTCAACCCCGATGAGATCCTGTCGGAGATCGTCGTTCCCCTCGCTCCTGACGGTACGAAGGTGTCGTTTCGCGAGCATGCGCGCCGCCACGGCGATTTCGCCATCGTCGCGGCTGCCGTCCAGCTTTCGCCCAAGGGCAACCGGCTCAGTGTTGGTCTCGGCGCGATTAGCACGGTGCCGGTGGTGTGCCAGCGAATCGAGGATGGATTTCAGACCGAAGATCTGCCCGCTGCGCTCGATACACTCATCACCGCAGAGATCGCCGGGATCGACTGCCTCTCTGATCTTCGCGCGAGCGCGTCGTACCGCAGTAAGCTCGCCGCGGTCTGCCTTGCCGATTGCGTCAAGGAGGTGATCCTGTGACCGCCCGCGAAACCGGGCTTCTGCGCGTGGAGGACAGGCGCCTCCTCGCCGGCCAGGGACGTTTCGTTGGCGACATTCATCTCGATCGCATGGTCCACGCGGCTTTCGTACGCTCGCCGCACGCCCACGCCGAGATCGAGGCCATCGACACCCGAGCCGCCAAGGACGCGGGCGCGCTCGCGGTCGTGACCGCGACGGACCTACCCTTCATTGGCGAGACGTTGTTCATTCCGCGTTGGCACGCAAGCGTGCGTAAAGTCCTGCCGAAATTCCTGGCAACCGACCGCGTTCGTTATGTCGGCGAGCCAGTGGCGATGGTGCTCGCGCCCGACCGGTACCTTGCGGAGGATTTCGCCGGGCTCGTCGAGGTACGATACCGGCCGATCGCGCCGGTCGTATCCGCCACAGCGGCACTAGCGCCGGGCGCGCCGCAGATCCATCCCGAGTGGCCCGGCAATATCGGGGCCGCCTTCACGCATGCGCTAGGCGACGCCGACACGGCGATGGCCGCGGCTCCGCATCGCATCAAACATACGTTCCATTTTGGCCGGCAGACAGGGCTGCCGCTCGAAACGCGCGGTTGCGTCGCCGACTTCGATTCAGGCCGCAACGCTCTCACGGTCTGGATTTCGACGCAGGTCCATTATGCCGTGCGGCAAAATCTTGCGATGCTGCTCGGCATTCCGGAACACGACGTTCGCGTGATCGCGGATGATGTCGGCGGCGGTTTCGGCGCGAAATCGCGACCCTATCTCGAGGAAATCCTCGTTGCGCATGCGAGCCGCATGCTCCGCCGTCCGGTCAGCTGGATCGAGGACCGGCTCGAGAGTCTCCAGGCGACAACCCATTCACGCGCCACCGACACGACGCTGGAGATCGGTTACGACGATGACGGGCGCTTCCTGGCCCTCAAAGGACGGATCGTCATCGACAGCGGGGCATATAGCTTCACGGGCGGAATCATCACCGCAGAGGTCGCCGCGAGTCATGCGGCCGGGCCATACAAGATCCCGAACATTGCCATCGAGGTCGTCTGCGCCGGGACCAACAAGACGCCGCTGGCACCCTATCGCGGCTCTGGTCAGCCCGAGGCTGCATTTCCGCTCGAATGCCTCGTCGATCTTGTCGCGGGCAGCTTGGATATTTCAGCGACCGATGTGCGTTTGCGCAATCTCGTCATGGCCGCCGACTTGCCCCATCCGATAGCGTCGAGCTATGCGGGCACGACCAGCATCGAGAGCGGCGATTTCCCGGCGATGCTGAAGCGCGCGGTCGCCGCGAGCGGCTATCACGAGCGCGTCGAGACCGACGCGGCAGGCCGCCGCTGTGCCTGGGGGCTCGCCGTAGGGCTCGAGAGCACCGGATTTCTCAATTACGAATCGGCGCGCGTGCAGGCCGACGCGCGCGGCAACGTGCTGGTCTATTCAGGCCTCACCTCGCATGGCCAAGGTCATGCGACAACCCTCACTCGGGTCTGCGCGCAAGCGCTCGGTGTCGACGAGGAGCGTGTGTCGCTCCGTCTCGGCGATACGCAGCTGCTACCTTTCGGGCGCGGTACATTCGCAAGCCGTGGCACGGTGGTCGGCGCCAACGCCGTTCATGGCGCCGCGGTGCGACTGCGCGAACGGGCGCTTGTGTATGCCGGACAGCTCTTGCAGTGCGACCCGGCGGCGTTGACGATCAAAGGTGGAAGGATTCTGCGCATAAGAGGCGACGCGACGCCGCTCGGTCTTGGCGACATCGCGCGAGCGGTGCAGCCCTATGGGCAATTCCATGATGGCGCGATGGCATTCGAAGAGACGTTCCTTTTCGACACGAAGAACAAGCTGACATTCGCGCTTTCCGTCCATGCCGCACGGCTGGCCGTCGATCCGCGAACCGGCGAGTGGCACCTCCTCGACTATCTCGTCGTGCACGACGCAGGCGTGATGCTCGACGAGAAGCTCGTCGAAGGCCAGATCATCGGTGCGGTTGTCGACGGGATCGGCGGCGCGATGCTTTCCGAGATCGTCTATGACGACCAGGGGCAGCTGCTGACCGGGAGCTTGGCGGATTACATGGTAGCGACAGCGGCGGAGGCGCCGCGTGTAAGGCTCGATCACATCTCGACCCTGCCGACGACAAACCCGTTGCGCGTACGCGGCGTTGGCGAGGGCGGGATAATCCCGGTCGCGCCGGCGATCGTCAATGCGATCCGCCGCGCGTTGGTGCCTGCCGGCGCAGTGCCGCCCGCCGCACTCTTCAAGCTGCCGCTGACGCCAGAAGCCGTGCTGGAGACGATCCAGGCCGTTGGCCACGGCGCAGCTCGCTGATGACAATCGATCCACTTCGGCGATCGTCGGTGGTCAGCGCTTAAA
>Ga0134128_10003517_pt1 | contig 19126 bp, 14 predicted proteins | sample KB31754_FD_96462 | JGI IMG/M metagenome (GOLD analysis project Ga0134128, IMG submission 96462) | Terrestrial soil microbial communities with excess Nitrogen fertilizer from Kellogg Biological Station, Michigan, USA - KB3-175-4 | ecosystem: Environmental > Terrestrial > Soil > Unclassified ...
AGACTGAAGGCGGAGGAGCCGGCGGGCGCCCGGCGCAGTCTCCAGGCCAGAAGCACCAGCGCGACGAGCAAGGCCGCAATCACGATCATGCCACCCAAAGGAGTGAGCAGGGTCTGCAGGATGGAGACACCGCCCGTGTACTGACGGTAGGCCGTCAGGGCGGCGAGGAATTTCCCTATCCAGCCGGGCAGAACCCACTCCGCGGCGCCGATAAGGCAGGCCAGGGCCAAGCTGAAGCTGGCCAACAAGCGCCAGCGGCGGGTCCAATCGCCAATCACCCAGATAAGCAGGCAAATCAGCAGGGGAACGACCAACTGGGGCTTGATAGTGGAGAGCGCCAGCAGGAGTCCCGCCAGAGCGAGCCAGCCGGCGGCAAGGGCCGCCGCGGCGCCCGCCAGCAGAGCGCTGACCAGGACGGTCAGTTGCTGCAGCTTGATTCCCTGGGCGGCGGGAAAACTGCCCACCACCAGCAAGACGAAAACAGCTTTGCCGCTGCCCGAAAGGCGCCAGCTTAGGGCTTTGGCCCACAACAAAACGGTGGCCACAATGAGCCCGGCCAACACCCAGGTGAAAGCGGTTCGCACCAGCGAAAAATCCAGCTGAAGGAAGGGAGCCAACATAAAGGCGACGTAAACGGGATAGGCAAATCCTTGCTGGTCTTTGGGATCGTAGCGGCGGGCGGGGTCCAGTTCCCTGCCGTAATAGCCGACCTGAATGTCGCGTGTGACCTGGGGGCTGTAAGGATCGCGGCCATGGAGCAGGAGTTCGCGGGCGCCCAGCCAGCGCGGGTACAAATCGGAAAGGTTGCCCCGGGGACGCCCGAAGCGAACCGCGTCCTCCTGCTGATAAGGGATGAGCACCCCCTGCACGTAGAACCACATGCTGGCAGCGGCCAGCAGCGCCAGGGCAACGGCAAGGGGGCGAGCGCGGCGAACTGTTCTACGCCGCGGCGCGGTGTGGACCGTGGGACTCTCCGCATGTGCCTGCCTCGAAGCGGGCATGAGAAAGTTTAATCCGCTCCGACTCCCGCCCGTGTTACAAATTTATTCAATTTCCATGTGGCGCCGCGTAGCCGTTTCCCTAGCCATCGGCATCAGCAGCGGAACGCTGTGCTGGGCCCTTATGCGCAATCTGAGCCTGGGCGCTGGCGATTTCACTCCGGCGCTGCGCGAGGCCCACCAGATGCTGGCGGGAGGCAACCCCTTCATTTTTGCTGCCCGGCATTACCCGGCCTATCCGCTTCCCGCCGCCATCCTTGGATTGCCCTTCCTATGGCTGAAGACAGAAATTGCAGCCGGCGCTTTCTTTGGCGCGAGCTCAGCCCTGCTGGCCTTTGGCCTGACGCGCGAGGGATACACCCGTCTGCTGGTTTTCCTGGCCTATCCCTATTGGGCGGCGATGCTGACGGTGCAGTGGGCGCCGCTGCTGATGGCCAGCGCCCTCCTGCCGTGGCTGCTGCCGGTCACGACCGCCAAGCCCCAGCTTGGCGCTTCTATTTTCCTGGCTTACCCGACCCGCCGCGGCATAGTGGGATGCATTCTGCTGCTGGCGCTCAGCCTGATCCTGATGCCCCATTGGCCCCGGCAATGGCTGGCTTCGCTCGGCTTTTATGAACACTATGTTCCCCTGTTCGCCCCCGCGGGCCTGACTATGCTGCTGGCGGCATGGCGCCGGGAAGACCCCGACTCTCATCTGCTGCTGCTGAGCAGTGCCGCGCCCCAGCGCTGGTTCTATGACACCTTCATTCTCTGGCTCATCCCCAAGACGCGGCAGGAAATTCTAGCCACGGTGTTTCTCAGCTGGGGTGCGGGACTCACCAGGTGGTATCACATGCCGCGTTCCTGGGATGAGGTTGGCGCCTGGACGGTGCTGTGGATCTATGTGCCGATGCTCACCGTTCTCCTGCTGCGCGCCACGGAAGCCGCACGGCGCGAGAGCGAAAGGCAACAAATCGTGGCCGGGCCAATTCCGGCAGCCGATAAAGCAGCTGCCGCGGAGCGTTGAGCGGCGGCTATCTCGCCAAATTGCATGTTCCAGAAAACGTTTGTTGATGGTTGCTGCCCCTGTGCCGCCTTATGAGGAAGGATGAGGCGGGACTGCATTCGCCATGGAAGCGAGGGTCGCAAGTAGCGAATCAGTTTTTGGTGTAAGCTAATGCCCGTTCGGGCCAGCCGTGGATGTTTGCCATGAAGAACCGCAGGCGCGATCCCGCCAAGAGCAGCGCTGGCCGGCAACCCCGCCACCAGGACCATAAGCTGACGAACGCCTCGAAGAAGTCCTCCTCTGCGCGCGGGCTCCTAGGAAAGCAGGAACCTTCTGCCAGTCAGGCGGGAATGGAGCTGGCGGCCATTGTCGAATCTTCCGACGATGCCATCTTGAGTAAGGACCTGAACGGGATCATACGAAGTTGGAACAAGGGGGCGGAGCACATCTACGGCTACTCCGCGGCGGAGATGATTGGCAGGCATGTCTCCAGCCTGCTGCCACGCGACTATCCTGACGATACCCGCGAAATCATGGAGCGGCTGCGCCGGGGTGAGCGCCTGGAGCACTACGAGACCCTGCGCCAGGCGAAAGATGGAACCGTCCTGAGTGTCTCTCTGACGATTTCGCCGATTCGCGAGGAGAACGGAACCATCGTCGGGGCGTCCACGATTGCCCGCGACATCACCGACCGCAAGCGCTCAGAGCAGGAACTACGGCACAGCCGGCAGGCCCTGCAGGAAAGCGAATTGCGCTTCCGCTCTCTGGTGCAAAACTCTTCCGACATTATCACCGTCCTGGGGGCCGAGGGCGAGATTCGTTACGAGAGCCCATCCATCGAGCGCATCCTGGGTTACAAGCCCGAGAACCTGGTGGGAAAAAATGCTTTTGAGTTTGTGCACCCCGACGACCGTCCCCGGGTGGAGGCAATTTTTCGGGAGCATTTGCCGATCCCGGGTTCGATTGCGCCCCTCGAACTGCGCTTCCGGCATAACGACGGCAACTGGCGCACCCTGGAGGCGACCGCCAATAACCTGCTGCACGAGCCAGGGGTCGCGGGTATTGTGGTCAACTCGCGTGATATAAGCGAGCGCAAGCGCACCGAACACGTGCTGCATGCCACGGAAAAACTGGCCACCACGGGACGGCTGGCAGCGGCCATCGCGCACGAAATCAACAATCCTCTGGAAGGCGTCACCAACCTGCTCTATCTGCTGGAGAACCATGCTTCGCTCGATGCCACAGCCCGGCGCTACGCACGCATGGCGCAGGAAGAAGTGGCGCGCGTGGCCCGCATAGCCCGCCAGACCCTCGCCTTCTATCGTGAGCCCACCGTCCCGGTAGAGGTGGACCTTGCCGAACTGGTGCAGGGCCTGCTGGAACTGTACACACACAAATCGCAATCCCGGAGAGTCACCCTGGAAAAACGGCTGGAGGATTCGGCTCCGATTACGGCTTCACCGGGCGAACTCCGGCAGGTGCTCTCCAACCTCCTGGGCAATGCTCTGGACGCTGTACCAGAAGAGGGAGCGATCAAGGTACATGTGTTCCAATCCCGCGACTGGCGTCACCCCTGGCAGGAGGGAGTCCGCATTACCGTTGCCGATAACGGCCACGGCATTCGCCAAGAACATCGGCGCAGCATTTTCGATCCCTTCTTCACCACCAAGGGTGAAAAAGGAACCGGGCTGGGGCTATGGGTCAGCCACGGCATCGTGCAGAAATATGGTGGAAGCATTCATGTACACAGCAGTGTGCGACCCGGCCACAGCGGCACCTGCTTCTCCCTCTTCTTTCCCTACTTGACGGTAGGCGAAAGCCCACGTAAGCCGGTGAGCCGGGCGCGGTCGAAGGTGTAGGAAAATTGAAGGATGACGTTTTTTTGGACCGCTCCACGCAAATTTCGCCATCTCGGACTTAGCCAGTAAGGACTCCGGAAGAGCTGCAAGGCCAGGAAGCTAGTGACGGTTGAGCATTTAGCCGGGTTAATTGGCCACAATTACCGTCGGCCATAGACCGCAGACACATTTACCCTCTGCCCTCCCAACAGTAACCTATCTCCTCCGGCGCGAACTCCCCTGGCCTGGGTTCCCCATTGGAGCAAAGCTTAAAAATGGCAGAGGCGTTCGACCAACTATTACTGCCGGAACGCAAGCTGAACTGGCGCACGCTGGGCACCAGCTTTGTGATCCAAAGCCTGCTGCTTTTGTTCCTGGTGGAAGCCGGCTTGCTCCATCCGGAACGGCTGGCAATCGCGACACAACACCTGACTTACACGCCGCTGGTGGAGAAAACAGCACAGCCGCAGCGGCAGGCGCCGCGGCTCAGGCTGCGCTTGCTCCCGGCGCCTCCGGCGAGCGCACGCCTGCGCGTGCCACGTGACGTTGAGCTTCGCGCGCCCAAGGCAGCGATGCTGGTGGCGCCCAGGGTGGTGTTCGCCGCGCCCAAATTAGCGCCGGCGCTGGTGCGGCCTGGGGGAGCCATGCCCGTCATCGTCCACACCGGAAGCTTCGCGGGCAGTTCCGCCAAGCCGACCATCCTCCGCCCGGTGGAGCGAGTACAAACCGGCGGATTTGGCGATCCCAACGGCGTGCCCGCCCAAGGGAAAGGCCAGGGAAAGCTGGTGATGGCGAAAATGGGCGCGTTCGACATGCCCATGGGAGCGGGCGGCGGCAACGGAGCGGGGGGCAGCCGCGGTGCGCGCGGAACCATAGCCAGCGCCGGCTTTGGCGACGGCGTTGCCACTTCCGGAAAGGGAGACGGCCGCAACAGCGGCCGGGGCGATGTGCACGCCGGCGGCTTCGGCGATGCTGCGGCCCTGCATTCGGGCCCTCCGCAACGGGCGCTAGTGAGCGCCCCGGCGACCACTCCGGTTGAGATTTTGTCCAAACCCAAGCCGGTATATACGGAAGAAGCCAGGCGTTTGGGATTGCAGGGCGAGATCCTGGTGCAGGTGCTATTTGGAGGCAACGGCCAGGCGCATGCGCTGCGGGTGGTGCGGGGATTGGGCCACGGGCTGGATGAGGCGGCGGTCAACGCTTCCAACCAGATTCGTTTCAAGCCGGCACAACAGAACGGACAGCCCGTGGACTCCACGGCGGTAGTCCACGTGGTGTTCGCGCTGGCGTACTGAAAGAGGATGAATACGATGCGACTCACAAAATGGATTTTGGCCGTGGTGCTGGCGTGCTGCTGCGGCGTGTTTTCCCAGGAGAAACCTCAGGCGGTGGCCGCGCCGGTAACCATGGACCAGGTGGTGGACCGGGTGGTGGCCAGCGAGCAGACCCTGGTGAAGAATCTCGACAGCTACAGCCCCGTGGTGGAGACGTATTTTCAGGCCATGAAGCCGGACCCGCAGCTAGGCATGGTGCCGGCCGGAGACAAGTATTTCCTGGGCCGGCTGGACCTGATGCACGGCAACGAGGCCAGCTACCTGGGCACGTCCTCGCGGTTGAAGCGGTTTCTGGGCACGCTGACAGAGACCTACTCCTTGCGGCTGAACCCGGCGGGATTTGCCTGGATGATCTATGCCGACCGCGATGAGTTTGACCGGCAACATTACGACTTCCATTATGTGCGGCGCGAATTTCTCGGGGACCTGCGCTGCCTGGTCTTCGATGTGCAGCCAAAGAAGAAGACCGGGGACGGCCGCTTCGTGGGACGCATCTGGGTTGAAGACCAGGCCTATAATATCGTCCGCCTGAACGGAACGTATTCCAACAATGGAAACGGCAAGTACTATTTCCATTTTGACAGCTGGCGGCTGAATCTGCAGCCCGGAGTGTGGCTGCCGGCCTATGTGTACAGCGAAGAAAGCGACATGCACTATGGAGTAGGCCGGGCGACCAGCTTCAAGGCGCAGACCCGGCTCTGGGGTTATAACCTGAAGCACGCGTCGCACGAATCGGAGCTCACACAGCTGACCGTGGATTCGCCGGATGTGCAGGACCAGAGCGCGGCGGCGCAGGATGCCACTCCAGTGCAGAGCGAGCGGTTGTGGGAACAGCAGGCGGAAAATAACGTGGTGGAACGTCTGCAACAGGCTGGACTGCTGGCGCCGCGGGGCGAAGTGGACACGGTTCTGGAAACGGTGATCAACAATCTGGTGGTCACCAACAACATCAACCTGCCCTGGCCGGTGCGCTGCCGGGTAATGCTGACCGAGCCGCTGGAGACATTCCATGTGGGACATACCATCGTGATCAGCCGCGGGCTGCTGGATGCTCTGCCGGACGAAGCCAGCCTGGCCACGGTGCTGAGCCACGAACTGGGCCACATCGTGCTAGGACACCAGACGGACACCAAGTTCGCATTCCTTGACCGCATGCTGTTTTCCGACCAGTACACCTACCAGCAGCTGGGATTTGCCCACAATGCCGCCGACGAAGCGGCAGCCGACAAGAAAGCAATGGAGTTGCTGCAGAGCTCGCCTTATAAGAGCAAACTGGCTAGCGCCGGGCTGTTCCTGAAGGCGTTGCAGGCGCGCTCGGCGGTGCTGCCGGCGCTGCTTACGCCTCACTTGGGGAACCCTTTGGCGGCGCGCGATCGAATATTGCGCATGCCGGAACTGATGATTTCGGCGCCGGCTTTGGAGATGGGCAAACTAGACCAAGTGCCCGCTCTGGCGTTGGGCGGACGGGTTAAAGTGGACCCCTGGAGCGACCAGGCCGAACTGGTGAAATCACCCTCCGTCCCCCTGGCCTCGGTGCGTGAAAAGATGATTTTCGAAGTCACGCCCGTATTTCCTCACCTGGCACGGCAGGCGGAGGTTGGCGAGGTCAAGAGCGCGCCGCAAACACCGGTCCAACCGGACGGCACAACACCCGCCGCGCCAGTTAATCCACAGCAATAGCTTTTCCGCACAAGTTGCAGTAAGCGGGGCCGGGAGCGGGCCTGGAGTGAGGCCTCCCGGCCTTAGCCATTTCAGGGGGGCAGCACTCGGCCCCGGCAGGCAAACGCGGTCTGCTGCTTGCTAAGCCGCCTTTACACTTTTTTACAGTCCGCCAGGCACCCTCAGACATCCATAGGTAAGTAAGTGATTACATGCGGACGGCGGCAAAAACACGGCGGCGGCAGATCCTGGCGGCCGCTCTGCGGCTGTTTTCAAGGCAAGGCTTCGACGCCACCACAACCCGGGCAATTGCCCAACTGGCGGGAGTCAACGAAGCTATCATTTTCCGGCATTTTACGTCTAAGGAAGAGCTGTACTGGGCGGTTTTGTCGGAACAGATGCAGGACCGAGAGCCTGCAGACCGGCTAAAGCGAAAATTGCGCTCCCCACGCCATACGCGACAGACAATCGCCGAGGCGGCGGAGACCCTGCTGCGAAGGGACGATCAGGATGTGGCCTTGACCCGCTTGCTGCTATTCAGCGCGCTTCGGCCGGGCGAATTTTCAGAAAAATTCATTCGTAGTTACATAGGGGAGTGCTTGACCCTGGTGTCAGAATACATTCGCGAAGGAGTGGAGAAGGGCTGGCTGCGGAACATAGACCCCATGGTGGGGGCCCGCGCTTTTATGGGAATGCTGGTTTACTACACCCTGCTGGAAGAACCCCTCAGCGCCGCCGGGCATCAAAACTATGATCCCCGCGAGCTAGGTCTGCAACTCGCCGATATATGGCTGAATGGAGTTTCTGCCCGCCGGAGTAGCGCAGCGCGTGTGCGATCCAACGTTTCCGGGAAACGCGAGCCACGGGTTGCGGGAAACGGACGCGGCGGCGCTTCTCAGCCGACGCGAAACCACGTGGCCACAGCCTAAGAGATATGAAATTTGCAAACCATGTTGTCGGTGTGATGCTGCTGCTGGCTGCAACGTCTTTTTTTGTCGCTTGCAGCGGGGGAAAAGCGCAGCAGAAAACAGCACGTCCCTCGTTTCCTCCAGCTCCCGTAACGGTGTCTGTGGCGGAACAAGCGCCCATACCCATTGAATTGAATGCCATTGGAAACGCACAATCCTTCCGGACCGTGCAAGTAAAGTCCATGGTGGATGGCCAGATTAACCGTGTGCTGTTCAAACAGGGCGATGAGGTCCGCGCCGGTCAAATGCTGTTTCAACTGGACAAGCGGCCGTTTCAGGCGGCGCTTGACCAGGCCTTAGGCAAGCTGGAACAGGACCAGGCTACAGCCGCCAACGCCAAGGCGCAGGCGGCGCGCGACGATGCCCTTCTGAAAGCCGGCGTTCTGGCTCCTCAGGATGCGCAGGCACAAGAGGCGCAGGCGGCGGCTTACGCGGCCGCGGTGCAGGCGGACAAAGCAGCGGTGGAAACGGGGCAAGTGAACCTGGGCTACACCGGTATCCGCGCCCCCATAGGCGGGCGCGCGGGCGCGATTCTGGTCAACCTGGGCAACCTGGTGAAAGCCAACGATACCAACCCCTTAACCACCATCAATCAGATCCGGCCCATTTACGTGGCCTTCAGCATTCCCGAGGCGCAACTTCCCGCGGTGCGGGCGCGGGCGCAAGCCGGGCTGCAGGTGCAGGCCGTGGTGCCCAACGATTCCAAGCCGGAGGTTGGGGTTTTAAGTTTTATTGATAACAGCGTGGATCAGACTACCGGCACCATCAAGCTCATGGGCACGTTCCGCAACCAGGACCAAAAACTCTGGCCGGGCCAGTTCTTCAATGTGCGCCTGGTGCTGGGCACTGACTCCCGAGCCATCGTGGTGCCGGCTTCGGCCCTGCAGACTGGAGAGAATGGCGGTAAATACATTTACGTAGTGCAACCCGACGGCACAGCCGTAATGCAACCGGTGAAATCCACTCGCACTTACCGCCAGCTGGCGGTGATAGACAATGGCATCAAGCCGGGACAGCGGGTAATTGTAGATGGCCAATATCGGGTTATCCCCAACAGCAAGGTTGAGGTTGTGCGCACGGTTCCGGTCACGACGGGACCGAAGCAAGTGGCGGAGAACGGGAGCGCCTCCGGAGAACCACAGTGACTGGTCTGTTCATTCGCCGCCCCATCATGACCACGCTGGTGATGGTGGCGATCGTCATTTTCGGTGTTTTCGCCTACCTGGCTTTGCCGGTGAGCGACTTGCCGAACGTGGATTTTCCCACTATCCAGGTCAATGCCGGCCTGCCGGGAGCAAGCCCGGAGACGATGGCATCGTCGGTGGCTACCCCGCTGGAACGGCAGTTCACCACCATTTCCGGCATCACCCAGATGACCTCCAGCAGCCAGCAGGGGTCAACCAGCATCACCATTCAGTTTGACCTGTCGCGCAACCTGGATGGAGCGGCGGTGGACGTGCAATCGGCGATCGCGGCGGCGGAAGGCCAACTGCCGCCCAACATGCCCACCCCGCCCACCTTCCGCAAGGTGAATCCGGCCGAGTCCCCCATCCTGTATCTGGCCCTGACCTCTCCCGCCATGCCCATTTACCAGGTGGACGACACGGCTGAGACCACCATGGGCCAGCAGCTCTCCATGATTCAGGGAGTGGCGCAGGTGCAGGTGTTTGGCGCCTCCAAGTACGCGGTGCGCGTAAACGTGGATCCCAACAAGATGGCCGCGCAACAGATCGGCATGAACGACGTCGCGCAAGCCATCCAAGCCGGCAACACCAACCTCCCCGTAGGCAGTATTTATGCGCCCAGCAAGACCTATACCCTGCAGTCGAACGGGCAACTCCTCAACGCCGCCCAGTTTCAGCCCCTGATTGTGGCTTACCGCAATGGCGCCCCGGTGCGGTTGGACCAGATTGCCACCGTGGAAAACGGCGTGGAGAACCAGTTCGTCAAGGGCGCCCTGAATAACCAGCGGGCCGTCGTCATTGCCATTCAGAAACAGCCGGGCACCAACACGGTGGAGATTGTTGACGCCATCAACCGGGTCCTGCCCCGGCTGGAGCAGCAGATTCCGCAATCCATCCAGATCACCACCCTTTACGACCGGTCGGTTTCCATCCGCCAGAGCGTGAACGACGTGAAGTTCACGCTGCTTCTGGCGATTGTTCTGGTGGTGCTGGTCATCTTCCTGTTTCTGCGCAACGCATCCGCCACCATCATTCCCAGCCTGGCCCTGCCCATCGCCATTGTCGGCACTTTCTCGGTGATGTACGCGCTGGGATACACGGTGGACAACCTCTCCCTCATGGCGCTCACGCTATCCGTGGGTTTCGTGGTGGATGATGCCATCGTGATGCTGGAAAACATCGTGCGCCACATGGAGATGGGCAAAACGCCTTTGCAGGCCTCCCTGGATGGCGCCGGCGAAATCGGCTTCACCATTCTCTCCATGACTCTGTCACTGGCCGCCGTGTTCATTCCCATTCTGTTCATGGGAGGCATCATCGGGCGGTTGTTGCACGAGTTCGCGGTGGTGATCACGGCGGCCATCCTGGTGTCTGGGTTGGTGTCGCTGACTTTGACGCCCATGCTCAGCAGCCGCTTTTTGCGGCCGCCTTCGGAGGAACGGCACGGCAGGATCTACAACGCGACCGAGCGCATGTTCGATGGCGCGCTGCGGTTCTATGACTGGTCGCTGACCCGGGTGCTGCGCCACAAGCTGGCGACCCTTCTGGTCAGTTTTCTAATTGTGGGATTGACTTTCACCCTCTACGAAAGCACGCAGACAGGCTTTATTCCTAACGAGGATGCGGGGTTGCTCTTCGGTTTTATTCAGGCCCAGGAAGGCATCGGCTTCGACCAGATGGGCCAGAAGATGCACCAGATCGCCAGCATCACTCAAGCCGATCCTAACGTCGCATTGACAATGACCTTCTATGGAAGCCCGGTCAACCAAGGCCGGGTCTTCATGCACCTGAAGGACGTGAAGGACCGGGTAAACCAGATGAGCGCTGAGCAGGTGATCCAGGAACTGCGGGCCAAATTTGCCGCCGTCCAGGCAGCATATGTATTCCTGCAAATCCCGCCCACCATCAACGTAGGCGGCAGCCTTAGCAATGCGCAATATCAGTATGCTCTGCAGTCACCTGACATCAAGGAGTTGTACGCCGACGCGCCCAGGCTGCAAGCAGAGCTCCGCAAGATTCCCCTGCTGCAGGATGTGAGCAGCGACTTGCAGATCCACAACCCGCAACTGGATGTGAAGGTGGACCGCGACAAGGCCTATGCCCTGGGACTGACGGCGCAGGAGGTTTCAGACGCTCTCTATTCGGCCTTCGGACAGCGCGAAGTCAGCACGATTTACGCGCCCAGCAATGAGTATTACGTCATTTTGAACCTGGCGCCGCCCTACCAGAACGATCCCCAGTCGCTTTCCTTGCTCTATGTGAGAAATGACCAAGGCAAGCTTATACCCTTGGGCACCGTGGCCCAGGTTGTCCCCGACCTGGGGCCGCTGACCGTCAATCACCTGGGCCAGCTGCCGGCGGTAACGCTCAGCTTCAACCTCAAACCGGGAGTTTCGCTGGGACAAGCCACCAGGGCGGTGGAAGACGTGGCCAACCGCATGCTCCCGGCGACCGTCCAGCGTAGCTTCCAGGGGACGGCGCAGGCCTTTCAGCAGTCGTTCCGCGGCCTGGGCCTGCTGCTGGTAGCCGCCATTCTGGTCATCTACATTGTTCTGGGCATCCTGTATGAAAGCTTTATCCATCCCCTTACCATCCTGTCGGGCTTGCCCTCGGCCGCAGTGGGAGCGCTGGCCACTCTCATCGTCTTCCACCAGGAGCTGAACTTATACTCTTTTGTCGGCATCATCATGCTGATAGGCATCGTGAAGAAGAATGCCATCATGATGATTGATTTCGCCCTGGTCAACGAGCGGGAGAAGGGGGAGAGCCCCGAGGAATCTATCTACCAGGGCGCCCTGGTGCGCTTCCGCCCCATCATGATGACCACCATGGCCGCGCTCATGGGCATGGTTCCGGTAGCCGTCGGCTGGGGAACGGGTTCCCTGCAAGGACTGGGATTGGCGGTGGTAGGCGGTCTGATCTTCTCCCAGATCATTACTCTCTATATAACGCCGGTGTACTACGTCTATCTGGACGAAGTGCAGAACTGGTTGAATCGCAAATGGGCGCGCCTGACCAGTCGCCGCAAACGCGGCGAACCCGTGCCGCACGAACCGGTTCCTGCCGATTGAGCGAGACCGGCCTTTGGGTTCGTCAGCATGGGACCCTGGGAAACTATCTGCTGCGAACTGAGGGGAAGATGCAACACAACCTGCAGAATACGGTGGCGCTTCTCGCCCGCACGCCTGCCACTTTGGACGCTTTGCTGCGTGACCTGCCGGACAACTGGGTTCTTCGCAACGAAGGCGAAAACACCTGGAGCGCGTTTGATGTGGTCGGCCACTTAATTCACGGCGAACGCACGGATTGGATGCCCCGGGCGAGAATGATCCTGCAATTTGGTGAGGCTCGAACCTTTGAACCCTTTGACCGCTTCGCACAGAAGCGTGAGAGCCAGAATAAGTCGCTGGCGCAGTTGCTGGATGAATTCTCCCGCTTGCGATCAGAAAACCTGGGGGAACTCCGCGCCTTGAATCTGAGCCCGCAAGACCTCGAGCGTCGTGGACGGCATCCTGCTCTCGGAGTAGTTACACTGTCAGAGCTGCTGGCTACTTGGGCGGCTCATGATTTAACTCATCTGCACCAGACTTCAAGAATCATGGCCCACCAATATCAACAGGCTGTGGGTCCGTGGAGCAGATTTCTTGGAGTGATGCACTGCGACGGACATAGCTCTGCGTAACTTAGGCCATCCAATAGCTCTTATTATCGGCAGAAACAAAGCACTGTGACAAGGCGCCGAGCGCTCTAGCAATGGCTAAGTGCAAAGTCGAGGCGTATGATGTCTGCTAAGACGTAATTAACTAAGCCTATAGAGCATTTAGGATCCAGAGAGGAACCTGACATGGCGAATCTATCTGCGGTCATAAGTCAGCTTCGCCGGGAACGCGACCGGGTATCGAGTGAACTGGACCGTCTTGATCATGCGATTGCCGCTCTCGACCACATCGGCGGAAGGAGCACCGGCCGCAGAAGCGCTTCCACACAGCGCGGGCGCAGACCGCGGCGCAGACTCTCGGCGGCGGCGCGCGCGAGGATAGCGGCGGCGCAGCGGGCGCGCTGGGCGAAGGTGAAATCGAAGCAGGCGAAATAGGGCTTGCCTGACTACAGCTCATCCCATAAATCTCAGGTGTCACGCTGCTTGACGCCGGCGCCTACGGATAATCGGCCCGGACTTGTTTCTTCATAGGGAATCGCTGATCCAGTTCCAGATTGAGTTCCAGCACATTGACTCTGGGCTCGCCAAGGATTCCAAACTGCCGTCCTACCGTATACCTGGCCACTAAGGCTCGCAATTGCTCGACCGTCGCGCCCCGCTCCTTGGCAACACTGCCCAATTGAAATTCGGCGGACGCCGGAGTTATGTCGGGATCTAAGCCGGAGGCGGAAGCCGTCACTAAGTCAACAGGTACGGGCACGCTGGGATTTTCCGCGTGATCGGCAGCAACCTCGGCATTCACGCGATCAATGAGCTTTTGGTTGGTCGGGCCCAACTGGGAGCCGTTAGAGTTTGTCGGGTCATAGCTGACCGCGGACGGGCGCGGATGAAAATAACCTGGCCCGGTAAAGGCTTGCGCAATAAGTTGGGAACCGGCCACCTTGCCGTTAGCCGCAATCAACTCGCCGTTCGCCTGCCTGGGAAACAACACCTGTGCAAGTCCCGTGACCACCAACGGGTAGATGATGCCCAGTAAGACGGTTGTAGCTATGGTCATGAGAATCGCAATAATAAGATTTTTTTTCATAAAGACTCTTTAAGCGAGCCCTAAGGCGGTTATCAGCATGTCAATCAGCTTGATTCCGATAAAGGGAGCGACGATTCCGCCTGCTCCGTAAATCAACAGGTTATTACGAAGAAGCGCGGCGGCGGCCATGGGACGGTACTTCACACCGCGTAAGGCCAGTGGGATCAGGGCAACAATGATCAGAGCGTTGAAGATCACGGCCGAGAGAATCGCGGACTCAGGCGTGCGCAGGTGCATGATGTTCAACGCGTTCAGGACAGGAAAGGTTCCGGCAAACATGGCGGGAATAATCGCGAAGTACTTTGCCAGGTCATTGGCAATGGAAAACGTCGTCAAGGCGCCGCGCGTCATCAGCAGTTGTTTGCCGATTTCCACGATTTCAATGAGCTTGGTGGGATTGGAATCGAGGTCCACCATATTGCCGGCTTCCTTGGCCGCCTGGGTGCCGGTATTCATGGCCACGCCTACATCGGCCTGAGCCAATGCTGGGGCGTCGTTAGTGCCGTCGCCCGTCATGGCCACCAGCTTGCCCTCGGTTTGCTCCCTCCTGATGAGGTCCATCTTTTCTTTTGGCGTTGCCTGGGCGAGGAAATCGTCCACTCCGGCTTCGCGTGCGATGGCCGCGGCGGTAAGTGGATTGTCGCCGGTGATCATGACCGTCCGGATGCCGATGGCCCGCAATTGATTAAAACGCTCCTTGATGCCTCCCTTGACGATGTCCTTCAGTTCGATGACGCCGAGGGCGCCACGGCTTTTTTCGGCTACGACCAACGGCGTGCCTCCGGAACGGGCAATCTGTTCCACCGTGGCTTTCACCTCGGCAGGCATATTATTGCCGCTTTGCGAGATATAAGTGGCAATGGCATCGGCCGCCCCTTTGCGGATCTCAAACCCATTGAGGTCTACTCCCGACATGCGGGTCTGAGCGGTAAATGCCACAAAGCGCGCTTCGTGGGATCCAAATTCCCGCCCGCGCAAGCCGTATTTCTCTTTGGCTAAGACAACGATGGAGCGACCTTCCGGAGTCTCATCTGCTAGTGACGAAAGCTGGGCTGCATCCGCGAGCTCTTTCTCAGTAATATCGGGCGCGGGGATAAAGCGTGCTGCCTGGCGATTGCCCAGCGTGATGGTGCCCGTTTTGTCCAGCAGCAACGTGGTGACGTCACCCGCGGCTTCCACCGCCCGGCCTGACATGGCCAGCACATTGTGTTGTACGAGCCGATCCATGCCGGCAATGCCGATGGCCGAAAGCAGGCCGCCAATCGTGGTAGGAATTAGGCAGACCAGAAGGGAGACCAAAACAAATACGGTCTGCGGTGAACCCGAATAGATGGCGAACGGCTGCAGGGTAACAACCGCGAGAAGAAAGATAATAGTCAACCCGGCTAAGAGAATGTTGAGGGCAATCTCATTCGGCGTTTTCTGCCGCTCGGCGCCCTCCACCAGGGCGATCATCCGATCCAGGAAGGTTTCACCAGGATTCGAGGTAATCCTGACCTTGATACGGTCGGATAGTACGCGAGTGCCGCCGGTCACCGCAGAACGGTCGCCACCGGCCTCGCGGATTACGGGAGCAGATTCGCCAGTGATGGCCGATTCATCCACTGAGGCGACGCCTTCGATAATCTCTCCGTCGGAAGGAATGAATTCGCCGGCGGACACGTATACCAGGTCATTTGCTTTCAATTTCGAACTTGGAACCTGTTCCACCCTGCTATCTTCACCAACGATCCGGTTGGCAGTAGTTTCCGAGCGGGCGCGTCGAAGCGTATCAGCCTGCGCTTTTCCCCGGCCTTCCGCCATGGCTTCCGCGAAGTTTGCAAATAGAACCGTAAACCAGAGCCACAGCGTTATCTGCAGATTGAAATTAAGCGCGGCACCGTCTTTGAAAAGTAAAATTGTGGTAATCACACTGCCGATTTCCACCACGAACATGACGGGATTGCCCATCATTTTGCGTGGGTTCAGCTTAAGAAACGCGTCCCAGATGGCACGGCGAACGATCTTCCACTCCCAAATTGCCTTCTTTCTGGGTTTCATTGGCGAGTGCCCGAGACGAACCCTTAGCACTTCAGGAGTAGCTGGTGTTTGCGTAGTCATTGCCATTGCAGGGTCCTTTAGAAAGTCTTTCCTGTAGCCATGAGCAAGTGCTCAAGAACTGGGCCAAGGCTTAATGCCGGGAAAAATGTCAGCGCGCCCACAATCAAAATCACGCCGATCAGGAGCACGGTGAACAGCGGGGTGGTCACCGGGAAGGTACCCAGCGATGGCGGAACATATTTCTTGCGGGCCAAGTTCCCGGCCACGGCGAGCATGGGAATGATCATCAGGAAGCGCCCCACAAGCATTTCCAGGCCGATAGCCGTGTCGTACCAGGGGGTGTTGACGGTGAGCCCGGCGAAGGCCGAGCCGTTATTGCCGGCGCCGGACACGAAGGCATACAGAATCTCCGTCAAGCCATGCGGCCCCGGGTTGAGAATGCTCGAGGTGCCGAACTGGCTTACCACCGAGATGGCTGCCAAGCCCAGGATCACCAGCGGAAATATCAGCACGAACAGCATCGCCATTTTGACGTCGTAGGACTCGATCTTTTTGCCTAGGTACTCGGGCGTTCGGCCCACCATGAGTCCGGCGATAAAAACCGCCAGAATGACGTCAATCAACATTCCGTACATTCCTGCACCAACGCCTCCAAATACCACCTCGCTCATCATGATGTTGGCCAGGGGAATCATGCCGCCGAGCGGAGTAAACGAATCATGCCAGCCGTTGATGGCGCCGCAACTGGCGTCGGTGGTCACGGTAGCAAACAAAGCGGAGTCTGCGATACCGAAGCGGACTTCCTTGCCTTCCATATTGCCGCCTGGCTGCAGAGCGGTAGCGCGCTGGTTCGTTCCCGCAAGCATGGGATTGCCACGAGCTTCCGCCCAATAAGCAACCGAGACCCCAGCCAGAAACAGAATCGCCATGGCCGACCACACCGCCCAACCGTGAGCCTGCGAGCCGGTCATCCGCCCCAACGTATAGGTAAGTCCGCTGCCGATCGTGAAAATGGCGACAAGTTCGATGAGATTGGTAAGAGGGGTAGGGTTCTCAAATGGATGGGCGCTATTAGCATTAAAAAAGCCGCCGCCATTGGTGCCGAACTCCTTAATGATTTCCTGCGAGGCGACAGGCCCTTGAACGATGGTTTGTTCCCTAATTATGTCCGTCACCGGCTTTCCATTGGGGCCGACTTTCTGTACCTTCTGGGGCTCAACCAGTGCTGCCTTGTCATACGGGCGAAAATTCTGAATTACTCCTTGCGATACCAACACCAAAGCTCCCACCACGCAGAAGGGCAACAACACCCACACGCAGGCGCGCACCAGGTCAACCCAGAAGTTGCCGATAGTTTCCATCTGCCGGCGGGCGATGCCCCGGATGAACGCAATGGCCAGAGCAATGCCCACTGCGGCCGACATAAAGTTGTGATACGCCAGGCCGGCCATCTGGGTGAAATAACTCATCGTGTTCTCACCCGAATAGGCCTGCCAGTTTGTGTTCGTGGTGAACGAGGCAGCCGTGTTGAAAGCCACGTGAGCCGGGCTGACCGCGCCAAACTTCTGAGGGTTCAAGGGCAGATAGCCTTGCAGCCGCTGCATCGCATAGAGCACGACCATGGACACGAAACTGAATAGCAGCATGGAGACGGCATATTCAGTCCAGCGCATCTCATGGTTTTCGTCCACTGTGGTCACGCGATAAAGCAGCCGCTCGATGGGCCGCAATACCGGATCCATGAACGTTTTTTCCCGGCTGAACACGCGGGCCATGTAGATGCCCATGGGCTTCGTTACCAGAAACACCAGCGCGAGAAATAGAAATATCTGGAACCAGCCATTCGCCGTCATGTCAGAACTTCTCCGGGCGCAGCAGCGCATACACCAGATACACCGTGGTCAGAGCGCTGACGGCCAACATGATCATCGCTTCCAAGTTCATAGCTTGAGCCTCACTTCATGCGATCGCAGAAGCGCACATAACCAATCGATAGAACGAAAAATGCGACCGTGACTGCTATCCAAAAAACGTCTTGCATGGTTCATCTCCCCAATCGAGGCACGCGGCCCTAAGGTTGGGCTTGCGAATCAAAGGTGAAAATGACGGCAAGCCCGAGAAGACTTTGCGTCGGCGTAAGACCTACGCTGCCGGACGGGAGCAAGGCGCCACGAAAAAATCCGCCCTGTGGCCCGTGAGAATCATCAATTCTGTGCTCGAACCTCACGATTCCGGTGAATTGGCGGCAGGGCCTCCGATATTCCAGGGTGATAGTGTTGGCCTTTACGGTCTGAATAAAACCCGTAAGGCGCCCGTTCCGATCCCAATAAACCTCGGGTCTCTCGGTCGCACTCCAGTGTTTGCCCAACACCCAGTGCAGGGGCAACTGTGCCGCCATCCACAATGCGCGCGGACCGCCAAGGGCAGCCACATCCTCCGTGCCAACGTGGTACTCGAAAGCGGTCGTGAAGCGATCGGATTTCCACTCGGCAATGCTGTCCGATAAGTATCTCCAGAACTCCGGGCTGGTGTTGGACTGGTGCGGCCCAATCAGCACGGTCTGCTTCAGAGAGGTACGGGGGGTAGCCTTGTAGCTGACTTGCGCGCCCCAACTGGGCACGGAATTCGCATCCGCTAAGTGCCAGTAACCGTTAACCACATAGGCGGTGACGGTCAATCGGTTGGTAAACGGGTAGCTCGCGTTGATTCCGAGCATGAGATACGGAGTAAAATCGGCGCCCCAGGGACGCGTGTAGCTGAAATTGTCCTTGGCATACAAGGAATCGTAGCCGATCAGGCTGGAAAAGATTCCGCCTTGGATGGTCAGCCCGTTGCCGGCGGGCGCCCTATAGGAAAAGTTCGTTGGACCCAGATGCCGCAGCCCCGCGGAGCCGGGCAGGTCAGGCGCGGTGGCGGAGAAGCCGAAAACTCGCGTGTCCTGTCCGGCTTGCACGGTTAACTGCATACCCCAAGGCGAAGACTCAGACGCATTTTTTTGCAAATAGGCGGCTGCCAGGTTGATCAGCGGTTGATCCAGCTTGTACGTGGTGCCACGGCTGCGGAACAAGTCATTTGCAGGATGATTGAAGTCCAGCAAGTAAGCTGCGTCCACAAAGCCACCGTACTGCCAGATGGTCGGCGGAGGTGTGGGCGTAGCCTGGGCTTGCGGTTCCTGACCATTGAGAGCGTCAAAACCTGACGTGCTGATCGCGGCCGTCTGATCGGCACCGGCCGGGTCGTGTCTCTGCCCGCCCGACTGTGCCAGAACGCGGGGCAGACTGAGAAAAGTCACCGACAGCACAACAACCAAACTCAATCGCAACGTGGGTCTCGATTTGGCCATTTTCGTCAGGGCTTATATCGGTGGTGGCTAAA